>Ga0079224_100004229_pt1 | contig 18460 bp, 16 predicted proteins | sample Stecom2015_FD_80414 | JGI IMG/M metagenome (GOLD analysis project Ga0079224, IMG submission 80414) | Agricultural soil microbial communities from Utah to study Nitrogen management - Steer compost 2015 | ecosystem: Environmental > Terrestrial > Soil > Agricultural land | place: USA: Utah... | reverse complement strand
CCGCAGGCGGGGCAGCCTCAGGCGAAGCCCGAGCAGCCACCGGTGCCGAAGCCGGGGCCACGGCCGGTGCCGAAGCCCGGTCCGAAGCCGGGGCCGATCCCCAAGCCGGGTGAGCAGGCTCCGGCGGCGAAGGCGACGCCGAAGGATCAGCAGGGTTCCGTCGTTCCGCCGAAGCCGCAGGGTCCGAAGCCCGGTCCGAAGCCGGGTCCGCGCCCGCCACGGGTCGGCAACAACCCGTTCGGTGTGGGATCCGGTGCTCCCGCTCCGCGTCCTGCGCCGCCACGTCCTGGGGGCGGGCAGAGTGATCGCGCTCCGCGTCCGGGTGGCGAGCGTCCGGCGAGCCCCAAGAGCGGTGCTCCCAGGCCGCATCCGGGCAACATGCCGCCGCGTCCCAACCCCGGCATGATGCCGCCGCGTCCGCCGCGTCCGGCCGGCGGCCCCGGTGGGCGTAGCGGTGGTCCCGGTGGCCGCGGCGGCCCCGGTGGTCGTGGTGGAGCTCCGCGTACCGGCGGCGGTTTCCGCGGTGGACCGGGCGGTGGTGGCGGCGGCTTCCGTGGCGGTCCCGGTGGCGGCGGTGGTTTCCGTGGCGGCCGGGGTGGTCCCGGTGGTCGTGGTGGAACGGCCGGTGCCTTCGGGCGTCCGGGCGGTCCCTCGCGCAAGGGCCGTAAGTCGAAGCGGCAGAAGCGCCAGGAGTACATGGAGACCATGCAGGCGCCGTCGGTCGGCGGCGTGCGTCTGCCGAAGGGCAACGGCGAGACCATCCGGTTGCCGCGTGGTGCGTCGTTGACCGACTTCGCGGAGAAGATCAACGCGAACCCGGGCTCCCTGGTGCAGGTGCTCTTCCACCTCGGTGAGATGGTCACCGCGACGCAGTCGGTCTCCGAGGACGTGCTGGAACTGCTCGGCTCGGAGATGAACTACAACGTCCAGGTGGTCAGCCCCGAGGAGGAGGACCGCGAGCTGCTCGAGGCGTTCGACATCAACTTCGGTACGGACGCCGGTAGCGAGGAGGACCTGCGGCCCAGGCCGCCGGTGGTGACCGTCATGGGTCACGTCGACCACGGTAAGACCAGGTTGCTGGACACCATCCGGCAGACGAAGGTCAGTGAGGCCGAGGCCGGTGGCATCACCCAGCACATCGGTGCCTACCAGGTCAAGACGGAGGTCGACGGCGAAGAGCGGCTGATCACCTTCATCGACACCCCGGGTCACGAGGCGTTCACCGCCATGCGTGCCCGTGGTGCGCAGGCCACCGACATCGCCGTGATCGTGGTCGCGGCCGACGACGGTGTGATGCCGCAGACGGTGGAGGCGATCAACCACGCGCAGGCCGCCAAGGCGCCCATCGTGGTCGCGGTCAACAAGATCGACGTCTCGGGCGCGAACCCGGCGAAGGTTCGCCAGCAGCTCACCGAGTACGGCCTGGTGGCCGAGGAGTACGGCGGCGACACGATGTTCGTCGACATCTCGGCCAAGCAGGGCACGAACATCGACGGGCTGCTCGAGGCGATCGTGTTGACCGCCGACGCGGCGCTGGACCTCCGGGCGAACCCGGACATGGAGGCCCAGGGGGTGGCCATCGAGGCGCACCTCGACCGCGGCCGCGGTCCGGTGGCCACGGTGCTGGTGCAGCGCGGAACCCTGCGAGTGGGCGACTCGGTCGTCGCGGGCGACGCCTACGGTCGAGTGCGACGCATGGTGGACGAGTACAACCGGGACGTCACCGAGGCGAAGCCGTCGCGGCCGGTCCAGGTCATCGGCTTCACATCGGTGCCGAGGGCCGGTGACACGTTCCTCGTCGTCGAGGAGGACCGGGTGGCCCGGCAGATCGCCGAGCGCCGCCAGGCTCGGATCCGCAACGCCGAGAACGCCGCCAGGCGCAAGCGTGTCAGCCTGGAGGACCTGGACTCCGCGTTGAAGGAGACCAACACCCTCAACCTGATCATCAAGGGCGACAACTCGGGTACCGTCGAGGCGCACGAATCGTCCCTGATGCAGATCGACGTCGGCGACGAGGTGGAGCTCAACATCGTCCACCGCGGTGTGGGTGGTGTCACCGAGAGCGACATCGACCTCGCCACGGCGTCCGACGCGGTCGTGATCGGGTACAACGTGCGTGCGCAGGGCAAGGCGACCGAACGCGCCACGCGCGAGGGTGTCGACGTCCGGTACTACACGGTGATCTACCAGGCGATCGAGGAGATCGAGCAGGCCCTGAAGGGCATGCTCAAGCCGGTGTACGAGGAGGTCGACCTCGGTAGGGCTGAGGTCCGTGAGGTGTTCAAGTCCTCGAAGGTCGGCACCATCGCCGGTTGCCTGGTCACGTCGGGTGAGATCCGGCGTAACTCCAAGGCACGCCTGCTGCGTGACGGCGTGGTTGTCGGGGAGAACCTCCCGGTCAGCTCGCTGCGGAGGTTCAAGGACGACGTCGTGGAGGTCCGCGAGGGCTTCGAATGCGGTCTCACGCTCGGCAAGTTCTCCGACATCAAGGTCGGTGACGTGATCGAGACGTACGAGCTCCGCGAGAAGCCGCGCGAGTGATGAGGTCGGTGGCCGGGCGGAACGTGCCCGGCCACCGTCATCAGCGGGGACGACATCGATGTTCGTCGGCACACTGGAATTGGATGTGCTGCTCGGTGACGTACGGTCACGGAAACAGAAGCGCTCCGTGGTACGCCCGATCATCGCCGAGTTGCGCAAACGCTATGAGGTGGCGGTAGCCGAGACTGGGCACTTGGATCTGTATCGACGGTCGCTGCTCGGTGTGGCGACGGTGGCCGTGGACGGTGCTCATGTGCGGGACATACTGGACTCCTGTGAGCGTCTCGTGGCGGAGCGCCCGGAGATCGAGTTGTTGTCCGCGCACCGACGGCTTTTCGGTCCGGACGACTAGAGCATGGTAGGCGGAGAAAAGGGGGTGCGCCGTGGCTGATCGGGCTCGCGCACGAAGGCTGGCCAAGCGGATCGCCCAGATCGTCGCATCCGCGCTGGAACACGAGATCAAGGATCCCCGGCTGGGCAATGTGACCGTGACCGACGCGAGGGTGACGGGTGACCTTCGCGATGCGACGGTGTATTACACGGTGCTCGGGGACAGCCTGGATTCCCCGCCGGACTTCGCGGGAGCCGCCGCCGCGTTGGAGTCGGCGCGCGGCGTGCTCCGGTCGAAGGTGGGACAGGGCACGGGAGTGCGGTACACGCCGACGTTGACGTTCGTCCCCGACCAGTTGCCGCAGGACGCTCGCCATATCGACGAACTGTTGGCGAAGGCCAGGGAAGCCGATGCGGAGGTCGCGCGACTGGCCACAGGTGCCAAGCCCGCCGGTGACGCGAATCCGTACCGGGTGAAGGAGAAGGACGAGGACGAGGGCGCTGACGAGCGCTGACGTCCTCGAGTCCCGACCGCCACGTTCTTCCGATCGTCGTGGTCGCTGTGCCACAGCGGCCACGGACAGGACGGTGCGACCGCGTGGTCGTCGGTCGACGTGGCCGATCCGGTGGTCCGATTCCGGCTACTCCCCATCGTCCGCGGACCCCGGTGCGGTCGTGACCCGATCGACCCGGCTGAATCCTTCGGCCACCAGATCGGCGTCGGTGAGCTCGTCGATGGTGTGCCACATCCGGGCGACGACGTGTTCCGGCACCTGCCGATGTTCGGGCCGAGTGGCGTTACGTGCCAGGCAGACGTCCAGCGGGGCCCACACGAGCAGGACCGTGGCGGGTGCGCCGTGTTCCCGGGCGAGCTGTAGCCAGCGGATGCGGTCATGGCGACGAGCGCCTGTGCCGTCGATCGCCACCGAGCGACCGGCGGCCAGGTTCTCGTGGGCCTGCCGTGCGACATAGGTGAAGGCAGCGGGGGTGGCTTTCTGATCGCCCTCGTGTTCCCCTCGGATCGCGCGGGCCTCGTCCAGCGACAGCACGGTGATCCCGTCGGCCACCAAGGCGCGGGACACCATGGATTTGCCCGAACCGGGGGCGCCGACCAAAACGGTGACCGTGGTAGTCGGGTGCACCGATGTCGGTTACCCGTCGCGTCGATATCCGCACCCGGTCAGCAGCACCGATGTCCCGCGACACGACGCCCTCGGGCCTTTACGCTGCTTTTTTGCTTTTTTCGTATCGCCGGCGGCGCTATTTCCGTGCGACGACCACGTCACGCACGATGGCGTGATCGACCCGGTGGACGAGTTCGTCGTAGCCGGGACCGGTGACCACCGTGAGCCCCGCGCGGTCCAGGAGGTCGGCGAGTTTCTCGCGGGCCAGCACGTAGGTGTTGTAGGAGATGCCGATCGCGCCGCCCGGTCGCAGTACGCGGTTCCACACCGGGATGGCGGCGGCCAGCAGGTCGTGGGGGCTGCGGGCCAGCGAGTCGTCCTGAGCACGGCTGCCGTGTTGCACACCGTACGGTGCGTCCGTGACGATCAGGTCCACGGATTCGGCGCGCAAGAGCTCATCGGTACGCAGTGTGTCGGTGTTGTAGTAGTTGAGTCGGCGCGTGTCGCCCGCCTTGTAGGCCTCCTTGGTGGCGCCGTACTCGATTTCGAGGCGTTGCCCCAGCCGCATCTTGTTGCGTCGCAGCACACCGGACTGTGCCGTGTGCTTGATGCGCTTACCACGCAACCACGTCTTGATGAACCGTTCGTAGGCTTCGAAGTCCTTGGCCGCGATCTCGATCCCCGTGGCGTCGAAGCCGTACATCATCGCCTGGTTCAGCACGGTGCCCCGGCCACACAGCGGATCGAGCACGTGTAGGGCACGGCCGAACGGATCGGACCCCCAGCGGGACGCGAGCAGTGTCAGGTTCAGCAGGAGCTGGGTGAACTGCTCGTTGGTCTTGCCCGGGTACTTCTGGATGGTGAGCAGGTCGGAGTCGAATCGCGCCACGGGGGTCATCGGCAGCGGGCGCAACAGTTCACCGGTCACCTCGAACAGCGCGTACGCCGACGACACGTTCGACAACGTCGTGATGTCGTCGTCGCTCAACGGCCGGTCGGTGGTCAGGGTGACGTAGTCGACGCCGCCGATCGTCCGGACGTCCGTGCCGGTCAGTGTGGCCGAAGCCAGTGTGGACGCGAACGCCGACAACTCGGCCCTGACCAGGGCGGGTGCGGTGTCGGTGTAGACGCGGTTGGCGGAAGGGAGGATGAGGATCGCGTACTCGGGCATTGTTAGACCAGCTTAGCCGAGTCGAAGCAGGGCCTTGGACGAAGCTCTTTTGACTACGCTGGCCCGACGTGACCGACCTGATGCCGCAACGTGTGCCCGCCCGTGAGGTGTGGCGACTCGCCGTTCCCGCGCTGGGTGTGCTGGCCGCCGAGCCGCTCTACGTTCTCGTGGACACCGCTGTGGTCGGCCACCTGGGTGCGTTGCCGTTGGCGGGACTCGCCCTCGGCGGCACGTTGTTGTCGCTGGTGTCCACGCAGTTGACTTTTCTGTCCTACGGGACCACCGCGCGCACGGCGCGTCTGCACGGCGCGGGTCGGCGTGCCGACGCCGTGGGAGAGGGCGTGCAGGCGACGTGGTTGGCGCTCGCCGTCGGGCTCGCGGTGTTGGTGGTGGGACAGCTCGTGGCCGAACCGGTCGCCCGACTGATGTCGGGTGATCCGGCTGTGGCGGAGCAGACGGTGTCGTGGCTACGCATCGCCCTGTGCGGTACGCCGATGATCCTCGTCACGATGGCGGGCAACGGCTGGATGCGCGGTGTCCAGGACGCCGCGCGCCCACTGCGGTACGTCCTCGCGGGCAACGCGTTGTCGGCCGCGCTGTGTCCCGTGCTCGTGTATCCGGTGGGCTGGGGACTCGAAGGGTCGGCCGTCGCCAACGTGGTCGCCCAGACCGTGTCGGCGAGCCTGTTCATCCGGGCGTTGATCCGCGAGGGTGTCTTCCGCCGGCCGCAGCCGTCGGTGATGTGGGCGCAGTTGCGGCTCGGACGGGACCTCGTTCTGCGCAGCCTGGCGTTCCAGGCGTGTTTCCTGTCCGCGACGACCGTGGCGGCCCGCACCTCCACCGAGGCCGTCGGCGCTCACCAGGTGGTGTGGCAGCTGTGGACGTTCCTGGCGTTGGTGCTGGACTCGGTGGCCATCGCCGCGCAGTCGTTGATCGGTGCCGCCCTGGGTGCGCACGACTCCCGGCGCGCCCGAGGCATCGCCTCGCAGATCGTTTCCTACGGGCTCGTCTTCGGCTGTGTGCTCGCGGTGGTGTTCGCCGCCGCTTCCCCGGTGCTGCCGGGACTGTTCACCACCGATGCGGGCGTGCTCGCCGCCATCCCGTACGCATGGTGGTTCTTCGTCGCGCTGCAACCGGTCGCGGGAGTGGTGTTCGCGCTCGACGGTGTGCTCCTCGGCGCGGGCGATGCCACGTTCCTCCGCAACGCCACGCTCGGCAGCGCGGTGCTCGGTTATCTGCCGTTGATCTGGATGTCGTTGGCGTTCGGCTGGGGGCTCGCCGGCATCTGGACCGGACTGTCGCTGTTCATGCTGCTGCGGATGGGATTCGTGGTGGCCCGGTGGCGGTCGGGAGGCTGGGCCGTGGTGGGCGCCGTTCGGACGTGAGCGAAAGTGTGGGCAATCACACGAAGATCACGGGTAAGTATCGAAGATGCTTAGGCGATACAACTAGTGGGCCCTCGACGTGGGCGCCCGCGTTGTGTCCTTCGCGGTCCTTCGTGTCCGTGCGTCCTGTGTCGTCGCCCGCGCCATCGCTGACATCACTGGGGAGGAGATTCTTTGTCGTCCCGGCCTACCACGACCACGTCCTCCGGGTCCCTGAGGTCGTGGTTGATCTGGTTGACCGCGGCTTTCGTCTACGTTCTCGCGGTTTTCCACCGCACGTCACTCGGTGTGGCGGGCCTCGACGCCGCTGAGCGGTTCGGTGTCGGTTCCGCCGCGCTGTCCGCGTTCACCGTCCTCCAGGTCGGTGTCTACGCGGCCATGCAGGTTCCCACAGGATTACTGGTCGATCGATTCGGGCCGCGCCGGGTACTCCTCGGCGCGTTGACCTTCCTTGGGCTCGGGCAGGTGTTGCTCGCCGTGGCCCACACCTACGCTCTCGCGCTCATCGCGCGTGGTGTTCTCGGGCTCGGCGACGCGCTCACGTTCGTCTCCGTGCTACGGCTTGCGGCCAACCATTTCCCCGGCCGGCAGTACATGCTGGTCACCGCCCTGACCGGTGCGCTCGGTTTCGTCGGTAACCTCGCCGCCACCCTTCCACTGGCTCTGCTGCTCGCGGGGCCAGGCTGGACGCCCACCTTCCTGATCGCCGGATTGGTGACCCTGGCCTTCACCGTCGTGGTGACGTTGCGGGTGCGCGACACGCCCACCTCTCGGACGACGGCCGCCCCCACGGCATCGGCCACCGAGGTCCTTGCGCAACTACGGGCTGCGCTGCGGATCCCGGGGACCCGGCTCGGGTTCTGGACGCACTTCACCACACCGTTCGGCCAGAACGCCATGGTGCTGCTGTGGGGCGTGCCGTTTCTGGTGGACGGTCAGGGCTACTCGGCCACGGTGGCCAGTTCCCTGCTCGTGGTGTTCGTGATCGGCGCGATGGTCGGCGGGCCGGTGCTCGGGGGATTCGTCGGTCGCAGGCCCGAACTGCGGATGCCGTTGGTGGTGGGCTACCTCGCGGCCACCGGCGTCACGTGGGCGGTGCTGTTGGGATGGCCGGGACAGCTGCCCGTGGGGGTGCTGATCCCCGCGTTCGCCGTGCTGTCGCTCGGCGGCCCGTTCTCCATGGTCGGGTTCGCGTTGGCGCGGGATTACAACCCGCTGCCACGGGTCGGCACCGCCACCGGAATCGTCAACGTGGGTGGATTCGTGGCCACCATGGTGGTGTCCCTGCTGATCGGTGTTCTCCTGGAGGCCACGGGCGGTAACTACCGGATCGCTTTCCTGACGATGGTGGTCGTGCTCGCCCTCGGGGCCTGGCGGATCGGGGTGTGGTGGCTGCGAGCCCGTGCGGCCGTGTTCGCCGCCGAGGACAGGGGTGAGTCGGTACCCGTGCGGTTGCGCAGGCACCGCTGGGACACCGGCCACATCGTCGCGGAACGCACGTCGGCGTCGGTGTGAACCCGTTTCGGTTACCGCCGGTGGTCGGCGGTTTCGCGGGGGCGGTTACAGTGCGAGCGTGTCTGCCCAAGCCGCGTCCTCCGGATTGTTGATCGTCGACAAACCCGGCGGGATGACCTCGCACGACGTGGTCGCCAAGGTCCGCCGTTTCCTGCGTACCCGCAAGGTCGGGCACGCGGGGACGCTCGATCCGATGGCCACGGGGGTGCTCGTGCTGGGCGTGGGGCGTGCCACGAAACTGCTCGGACACCTGGCGTTGGATCGCAAGGCCTATCTCGCCACGATCGTCCTCGGCGCCGCCACCACCACCGACGACGCCGAGGGGGAGGTCACGTCGAGCGCCGACGCCTCCGGCGTGCGTGATTCCGACATCGCCGCCGAGATCGCGGCGTTGACGGGTGACATCCTGCAGAAGCCGAGCGCGGTGAGCGCGGTGAAGGTGGACGGCAAACGCGCCTACGCCCGCGTGCGGGCGGGGGAGGAGGTCGATCTCCCGGCCCGGCCCGTCACAGTGCATCGGTTCGACGTGCTCGCCACCCGACGGGAAGGGCAGCGGGTGGAGCTCGACGTGATGGTCGACTGTTCGTCGGGCACGTACGTGCGGGCGCTCGCACGTGATCTGGGTTCGGCGCTCGGGGTCGGTGGTCATCTCGCCGCGCTGCGGCGCACCTCGGTCGGACCGTTCACCCTGGCGCAGGCCCGCACCCTCGACGAGGTCGAGCGCGCGCCGGGGCTGTCGTTGAGTCTGAGCGAGGCCGTGGCGGCCGCGTTCCCCCGGGTCGACGTCGCCGCCTCCGCCGCGCACGCGATCCGGCACGGGCAGCGCATCCCCGCGGCCGGGATCGACGGCACCTACGGAGTGTTCGGCCCCGACGGTCGTGTGCTCGCGCTGGCGCGGGACAGTGGTCGGGTGGCCAAGTCCGTGGTCGTCCTCGACCCCGCCTGAGATCCCTCCCCAAGAGATCGATCTCGGGCGGGCTACCCTGCACCACGTGCAGCGATGGCGTGGTGTGGCGGACCTTCCCGGTGATTGGGGCCGGTGCGTGGTCACGATCGGCGTGTTCGACGGCGTGCATAAGGGGCACCAGGCGTTGATCAGTCAGACGGTGAGGACGGCCCGGCAACGGGGCTTGCCCAGTGTGGTGCTCACCTTCGACCCGCATCCGGCGGAGGTCCTGCGCCCGGGGAGTCATCCCGCCCAGCTCACGACGCTGACTCGCAAGGCCGAACTGATAGAGCAGCTCGGCGTCGACGTTCTCGCCGTGCTGCCGTTCACGCCGGAGTTGTCACGGCTGTCGCCCGAGGAGTTCGTCCACGAGATCCTCGTCGAACGGCTGCACGCCGCCACCGTCATCGTCGGGGAGAACTTCCGCTTCGGTTACAAGGCGAGGGGCACCGTGGAGACGTTGCGGGAGCTCGGCAAGCGGTTCGGATTCACCGCGCACGAGGCGACGCTGGAGGGCCACTCCGTGTCGGAGAACGGTGGCAGCGCCGAGATCACGTACTCGTCCACCTACGTGCGATCGTGCATCAATGCCGGTGACGTGGTGGCAGCGGCCGAGGCACTCGGCCGTCCGCACCGGCTGGAGGGCATCGTCGTGCGCGGCGAAGGTCGTGGCCGTGAACTCGGTTTCCCCACGGCGAACCTGTCCCTGCCGGCGTTCTCCGCCGTGCCCGCCGACGGGGTGTACGCATGCTGGTTCGTCCGCCAAGGGCGTGATGAGGAGCCGTTGCCGGCGGCCGTGTCCGTGGGGACCAACCCGACCTTCTCCGGTAGGGAACGGACCGTGGAAGCGTTCGTGCTCGACTTCGACGCCGACCTTTACGGACAGCAGGTGGCCCTCGACTTCGTGGCTCGGCTCAGGGGGCAGATCGCGTTCGACACCACCGAGGAACTCGTCAGGCACATAGCCGACGACGTGGCGCGCACGCGACAGATCCTGGGTCGGTGACTTCCGCGCCACATATAAACGGGTGCGAATGCGAAGGCCTTGCCGGTTTCGCCCCAATGGGCGACCGGACCTGAGAAGATACCGGCACAGGCCGGCGATGTGCCGGTCGGCGTGGTGGAGGGGAGCAAGCTCAGCCGTGGATGACCACAAGATCGTCCAGCGGAACATCGCGTTGCAGCGTGAGTGGTACGGCGAACCGCTTGGTGATCGCGTACGGAGGCTTGTGGTCGCTTTCGACGTCTCGCAGGCGTATCTCGCCGAGGTCCTGGGTATCAGTGCGCCCATGTTGAGTCAGGTGATGAGCGGGCGGCGAGCGAAGATCGGCAACCCGGTCGTCCTGGCCCGGCTCATCATGCTCGAACGCAAGGTCCTGACGCCGGAGGTCGCAGCGGGCAGCAAGGAGGCCATCCGCGCGGCGTTGGAGGACGTCAAGGCTTCCCGTCCCACGGTGAACAGGGACAACTTCCCCGTCGGCGTCGGCCCCGACGAGACCGCCGTGCTCGCGGCACTGCGGGAGATCGCCGAGGAGGAGAGCCTGCTCGAAGCGGCGGAGCGGTTGGACGCGGACTTCCCCGCGATCGCCGACCTGCTTCGCAGAGCGGGGAAGGCCCAGTAGGTGTCCGACCCGGCCCGGCTGTTCACCGCGGTGACGCCGTCCGCCGCGGCGATCTCGGCACTGCGCGAGGAGTTGGGTCGGTATCCCTCCGGACGCGGCCCGTTGCGCTGGGTCGAGGTCCCGCAGTGGCACATCACGCTCGGCTTCTACGGTATGGACGACCCCGGGACCAGGGCATCCTGGTTGAAGGCCCGCCTGGCCGGGCTGCGAGCACCCACGGTGCAGCTGGTGGGAACGGGCTCGTTTCCCGGAGTATTGTGGGTCGGGGTGCGCGAACACGGCCTGACCGAAGTGGCCGACGCGATCCGTCCGGAGGACGAGAAGCGCCCGTTCCGACCCCATCTGACGCTGGCGCGGGGCAGGGCGTTCGGCACCATCGAAAGGTGGCGGCGTCTGCTCGCCGAGTTCGAAAGCCCGGCGTGGACGGCGACCGAGGTGGTGTTGTTCCGCAGCGACCGGGCCGAGGACGGTCGTCGGGCCGGTCCCCGGTACAGCGTGGTCGAGCGGTTCCCGCTTGACTCGCCGGGATGACCGTGTGCGGGCGCGGCGGTGGGGCGCTGCTGATACGCTCGATAGTTGAGTCCGGCTGCGGTCCGTGGCGGCCGGTACTTACGAGCAATGACGACACGGCACACAGTCGAGGAGTGAACACGTGGCTCTGACCGCGGAGGAGAAGAAAGCGATCCTGTCCGAGTTCGGTCTTCACGAGACCGACACGGGATCGCCCGAGGCGCAGGTGGCCCTGCTGACGAAGCGGATCACCGACCTCACCGAGCACCTCAAGGTGCACAAGCAGGACCACCATTCGCGTCGTGGTTTGTTGCTGCTGGTCGGCCGTCGTCGCCGACTGCTCAACTACCTCATGCGAGTGGACATCGAGCGGTATCGTTCGCTGATTCAGCGACTCGGCCTCCGCCGATGACAGGCCCTGAGGGGGCGTGACCCGTCTGGGTCGCGCCCCCTCGGTACAAGGAAGCAAGACCATGGGCGAGCGCAGCAATACGCGAGGGCGCCGTAGCCGGTCCTCGGTAGTGGTCGCCGGGAACCCGTTCCCGTCGGCTTCGATCGATGACCGGCCTCGTACCTCGCGTGTGCCCCGAGGAGTGGGGCGGCGCCCGCCCGGATGTACGAGGAGTAATACACAGTCATGACTGATGTCAGCGGCAATGACACACAGGCCGTGCACGAAACGGAAGCCGTGATCGACAACGGGCGGTTCGGTCAGCGCACGGTCCGATTCGAGACGGGCAGACTCGCGCGACAGGCAGCCGGGTCCGTCGTCGCGTACCTGGACGACGAGACGATGGTGCTGTCCGCCACCACCGCGTCCAAACAGCCCAAGGAACAGTTCGACTTCTTTCCGCTGACGGTGGACGTCGAGGAGCGGATGTACGCGGCCGGGCGTATCCCCGGTGCGTTCTTCCGTCGGGAAGGTCGCCCGTCCACCGACGCGATCCTGACCTGCCGGCTCATCGACCGTCCCCTGCGTCCCTCGTTCGCGGAGGGGCTGCGTAACGAGATCCAGATCATCGTGACGGTGCAGAGCCTGCACCCGGACGACCCCTACGACGTGCTCGCCATCAACGCGGCGTCGGCTTCCACCCAGATCGCCGGACTGCCGTTCTCCGGCCCCATCGGTGGAGTGCGGCTCGGGCTGATCGACGGCGAGTGGGTCGCCTTCCCGACCTGGTCGCAGCTGGAGCGCGCCACGTTCAACATGGTCGTGGCGGGTCGTATCGTCGGGGATCGTCCCGAGGACGTCGCGATCATGATGGTCGAGGCGGAGGGGACCGAGAACACCCTCGACCTCATCGCGAACGGGGCCACCGCGCCCACGGAGAAGACCGTGGCCGAGGGCTTGGACGCGGCCAAGCCGTTCATCCGGGTGCTGTGCGAGGCGCAGCAGCGACTCGCCGACGTGGCGGCGAAGCCGGTGGGTGAGTTCCCGCTGTTCCCGGACTACGAACAGGACGCCTACGACGCGGTCGCGGCCATCGCGACCGACGGCCTCGCCAAGGCGCTCACGATCGCGGGCAAGCAGGAACGCGAGAACGCGATCGACGAGGTGAAGAACGCGGTGCTCGAGCGCGTCGGAATCGGCGAGGGCGAGGCGTTCGAAGGCCGTGAGAAGGAGATCGGCGCGGCGTTCCGCGCGCTGACCAAGAAGCTGATCCGGCAGCGCATCCTGCGTGACAAGGTGCGTATCGACGGCCGCGGCGTGACGGACATCCGGCAGCTGGCCGCCGAGGTGTCGGTGGTGCCGAGGGCGCACGGCTCGGCCCTGTTCGAGCGGGGCGAGACCCAGATCCTGGGGGTCACCACGCTCAACATGCTCCGTATGGAGCGGCAGCTCGACACCCTGTCGCCGGAGACGACGAAGCGTTTCCTGCACCATTACAACTTCCCGCCGTACTCCACCGGGGAGACGGGCCGGGTGGGCACGCCGAAGCGCCGTGAGATCGGCCACGGCATGCTCGCCGAGCGCGCGCTCGTACCCGTGGTACCGAAGCGGGAGGAGTTCCCGTACGCGATCCGGCAGGTCTCCGAGGCACTGGGCTCCAACGGGTCCACCTCGATGGGCTCGGTGTGCGCGTCCACGATGAGCCTGCTCAACGCCGGGGTGCCGCTGAAGGCGCCGGTGGCGGGTATCGCCATGGGGCTGGTGTCCGACGAGGTCGAGAACGAGAACGGGGAGACCGAGGTCCGTTACGTGGCGCTCACCGACATCCTCGGTGCGGAGGACGCCTTCGGTGACATGGACTTCAAGGTCGCGGGCACCAGGGAGATCATCACCGCGCTGCAGTTGGACACGAAGCTCGACGGCATTCCGTCCGACGTGCTCGCCGCGGCGCTGGAGCAGGCCCGGGACGCTCGACTGACGATTCTGGACGTCATGGCCGAGGCCATCGACGGTCCGGACGAGATGAGCCCGTACGCACCGCGCGTGACGAGCCTGAAGGTGCCGGTCGACAAGATCGGCGAGGTCATCGGCCCGAAGGGCAAGATGATCAACTCGATCACCGAGGAGACCGGTGCCGACATCTCCATCGAGGACGACGGCACGATCTACGTCGGTGCCGCCGACGGCCCCTCGGCCGACGCTGCCATCGAGAAGATCAACGCCATCGCCAACCCGCAGCTGCCGAAGGTCGGTGAGCGGTACCTCGGCACCGTGGTGAAGACGGCGGCGTTCGGTGCGTTCGTGTCGCTGCTGCCCGGCAGGGACGGCTTGGTGCACATCTCCAAGTTGGGCAACGGCAAGCGCGTGGCCAAGGTCGAGGACGTGGTGCACGTCGGCGACAAGCTGCAGGTGGAGATCGCCGACATCGACAGCCGCGGCAAGATCAGCCTCGTGCTCGTCAAGGACGAGGACGAGGAAGGAGAGGCCGCCGAGTCCGGCAAGGGGCAGTCCTCGGCTCAGGAAGCCCCCGAACGGGACAAGCCCGCGAAGGCGGGTAGGGGCGACAAGAGGCCGAGGCCTGACCGGCCGCGTCAGCGCACCCGTCGTGGCGGACGTGGCCGTGGCGGCGAGAGGGGCGGTCGCGGTGAGAAGTCGGACCAGCAGCAGTCCGACGCGAAGGGCACCGCCTCGACGAGCGGCCCGGCCGACCTGGAGTAACGCGAACCCGCGGAACACAATCCCAGATCCCTCATAGGCGGACTCGAACGGCCCGTCGCCTCATCCGTGGAGGCGACGGGCCGTTCGGCGAGGTGAGTCGACAAAGACATGGCGCGACAAATTGCCGGTCACCTGCAACCGATCGGTTCCACCCGAACGTTGGACTCGGGAATGGATTCCGGTGTCGTCAAGCGCACCGTGCTGCCCGGCGGACTACGCGTGATCACCGAGTCGATTTCGGGTGTGAGATCCGCGACGGTGGGTCTGTGGGTCGGGGTCGGTTCGCGGGACGAACGGCCCCACCTCGCGGGCGCGGCTCACTATCTCGAACATCTGCTGTTCAAAGGCACCGCGCGCCGCAGCGCCGCGCAGATCGCGGAAGAGATCGACGCGGTCGGTGGTGAGATGAACGCTTTCACCGCCAAGGAGCACACGTGTTTCTACGCCCAGGTGCTCGACGACGACCTGCCGTTGGCGGTGGATCTCATTACCGACGTCGTGTTCGAAGCGCTGTGTTCGGACGCCGATGTGGACATCGAACGTGGGGTGGTGCTCGAAGAGATCGCCATGCGCGATGACGATCCCGAGGACCTGTTGCACGAGATGTTCGTGGAAACGGTCATGCCGAATCATCCACTCGGCCGTTCGATCCTGGGCACTGAACAGTCCATCACGATGATGACCCCGTCGGCGTTGCGTAGTTTCTACCGCAGGCGTTATCGACTGCAGCGGATGGTGCTGGCGGTGGCGGGCAACGTCGAACACCGCGCGGTGGTGCGCATGGTGGAATCGGCGCTGCGCGGTCGACTGTCCGGTTCGGACACACCACGACCGCCGAGGGGTGGGCAGGCGCGGTTCGGTCGTTCGGTACGGCCCGTGCTGTACAAACACGACACCGAACAGACGCACCTCATGCTGGGTGTGCGGACTCCGGGCCGACACGATGAGCGTCGGTACTCGCTGGCGGTGCTCAACACCGTGCTCGGTGGCGGGATGAGTTCACGCCTGTTCCAGGAGGTCCGAGAGCGGCGTGGGTTGGCCTACCAGGTGTACTCGTCCGTGACGTCCTACGCCGACGCCGGCCACTTCGACATCTACGTGGGCTGTCAACCCGATCGGCTCGGTGAGGTCGCCGGCGTGGTGGGCGGGATGCTCGCCGATCTCGTCGAACACGGGGTGACCGAAGCCGAGGTCACCAGGGCGAAGGGCCAGCTGCGGGGCGGACTTGTCCTGGGTTTGGAGGACACCGCCTCCCGCATGTTCCGGCTCGGTGAGAACGAACTCCATTACGGCCATTACCGCAGCGTGAGTGAGACAGTGGAGCGTATCGACGCTGTCACGACGGAGGACGTGACGGCACTGGCTCGCGCATTGCTGCGACGGCCCGGTGGCCGGTCGGCGGTCGCCGTGGTCGGGCCGTACGCTCACACCGACGACCTTCCCGAGGAACTGCACGAGGTGATGGCATGACGCAGGTACCCGAAAACGGCGCGGACACGGTGATCAAGGTCGGCGTGCTCGGGGCACGGGGCCGGATGGGCACCGAGGTCGTCAAGGCCGTGAACGCCGATCCCGGCATGACCGTGGTCGCGGCGGTGGACTCCGGTGACGACCGCGCCGCTTTGACGTCGGCCGACGTGGTGGTCGACTTCACCCACCCCGACGCGGTGATGGACAACCTCCGATTCGCGGTCGATCACGACCTGCACGCCGTGGTCGGCACGAGTGGATTCACCGACGAGCGCATCGAAACCCTCACCGGGTGGTTGGCGGAGAAGCCGGAATTGGGTGTGCTGATCGCGCCGAACTTCGCGCTCGGCGCTGTGCTCGCCATGCGTTTCGCCCAGCAGGCCGCGCGCTTCTACGATTCCGCGGAAGTGGTGGAGCTGCATCACAACCGTAAGGTCGACGCTCCGTCGGGCACGGCCGCGCACACCGCCCGGTTGATCTCGGAGGCCCGGGCCGAGGCCGGTAGGGGACCCGGTGAGGACGCCACGACAGCCGAGCTCGACGGTGCGCGTGGTGCCGATGTGGACGGGGTGCGGGTCCACTCGGTGCGGTTGCCCGGTCTCGTGGCGCACGAGGAGATCCTGTTCGGAGCTCCAGGTGAGACATTGACCATTCGGCATGACTCGCTCGACCGCACATCGTTCATGCCGGGCGTCCTCTTGGGAGTGCGCTCGGTGCTCACTCGGCCGGGGCTGACGGTCGGTCTGGAACACGTATTGGACTTGTGACGGACACTGTGAAAACCCGCAATCTCGCTGTAGTCGTCACCATCGCCGTCGGCATCTATTTGGTTCTGCTCGCCGGTCGCGCGGTGGAGCTGATTCGGTCGGGCGACCCGGTGGCCGTCGGGCTCGGCGTGGGCGTGTTCGCGCTGCCGGTGCTCGGGGCGTGGATAGTAGCGGCGACCTGGCGTTCCGGTATGCAGATCCAGCGTCTCGCGCGCAGGCTGGAGGAAGAGGGCGGGCTGCCCGACACCTCCGAACTACCACGCCGTCCGTCCGGGCGAGTGGACAAGGCGGCCGCTGACGAGTGGTTCGAACAGCGACGCGCCGAAGTGGAGGCAGATCCGCGCGATTGGAGGCGCTGGTACCGTCTGGCGGTCGCTTACGACATCGCCGGCGACCGCAGACGTGCCCGTGCCACCATGCGGAAGGCCGTCGAGCTGGAAGCCGCCGAGACACGCTGAAGGATCCCCCCGAAGCTCGCGGGAAGATCACAGGCGGAACAGCTTGGCGAAGAACACCGGGGCCGCGGCCAACGCGCTGAACCGTACGAAGCGGCCCACGAATCCCACGAGCAGGAACAGTGAAACCCGCATGTGGACCAGCCCGGCGAGCACGCTCATGGCCATGTAAGGCGGGAGGCCGAATATCGAGCTGGCCCCGTACGTGGCGGTCATCCAGTGCGGGTGCTGGTGGCAACGTTCACGTATCCGGGTCAATGCCCGACGCAGTCGTGTGGTGCATTGCCGTCGGCGTTCTCGCCCGGGGGACGCGGTGTGAGTCCGCCGACCGCGATACCACCTCGCGCTCAAAAGAGAGGGCAGTTCGATGATCCCCCTGGCGGCCAGATAGTGCAGCAGTTTGCCCGAGACCTGCCCGAATGCCACGGCAGCGCCGATGCCGATCCATGGCAGGGACGGCTCACTGGTGACGAGACCGAGCATGAACAGTTCGACGTTCATGATCGGTAGCAGGGATGTACCGAAGGCGACACCGAGCGAGACACATAACCAAGTGAACACGGCGTGGTCCTCCGGACGTGGGGTGGATGACGCTCACCCTAGTGGCCTCGGAGACGCTGTGGGTGCACGAAGGGTAAGGTCGTCGACCCTTTTCCTCAGGAAGGCCGAGGCTTTCTCACTCACTCCGGCGGAGCGGGGCCGTCCGGAGGCGGTCTGTGCCGAGTCGTGGGGGCTTTCGCGTCGCCGAACGGAACACCCGGTTCGCGGCGGCGCCGCCGTGGTTCACAGGTCGCCCGGAAGGATTGTCGCCGCCTCGGTGAGAATTCCCACGAATCCGCCGATTCCTTTTCTCGCTTCCTGTGACAGAACTATTACCTTCGGTTGTGGAGAATTCGAGGGAATTCGGGACGGGAAAGGATGTGCCCGGCCGCCCCTGAGGGTTGCCTCTCGTGGGACAGGCGGGCTGACCAGCGTGTTCACTCCTTCTTGCGCGGTGGGGAAGTGGCGTCGGCAGTGAGAGGGCTCTTCGGGTCGAGCGTGCCGAGCCGGCGCTGTCATATCAGGGGTGGCCGATATCACGAGCCGATCTCGGGATGATGCCGGCACTTTCGGGTTTCAATTCTCGAAGGGGCGACGACGCTTGCTGAACTCCGTGTCGGCGCTCGTATCTCTCGACGGCGCGGGCGGCGTTTTTCGTCTTAATTAGACGAGTGTACTACGAAGTCGGCCCGAGCGGATTGAGAAGATCATCACGTGATATGTCGAGCGTTCGGTCCTGCGGTCGACAAAGGGCGTTCTGTAGGATGTGTCCTCGGGGTGGCTGACGCTCGTACGCGTGATGTGGTCATGCGTACGACGCGATGACTCGCCCTGGTTAAGTCCGACGGCGAAGCTTGGACCTGAGACGGCGGTGAAATATATGCTCGTGGCGATTCTCGCCCATTTCGCCGTCGCCTTGTTGCTGCCTGCCATCGCCCAGAGGTGGGGCAGGGCCGCATTCGTCGTCGGAGCCGT
>Ga0079224_100004228_pt1 | contig 18461 bp, 11 predicted proteins | sample Stecom2015_FD_80414 | JGI IMG/M metagenome (GOLD analysis project Ga0079224, IMG submission 80414) | Agricultural soil microbial communities from Utah to study Nitrogen management - Steer compost 2015 | ecosystem: Environmental > Terrestrial > Soil > Agricultural land | place: USA: Utah... | reverse complement strand
TGACATGTGATTGGTATGTCCTTTTCGAAGACAAAGTTTCCCAGTTATAACTTAATGAGTATGCGTATATTATTAGTAACCGCTTCCCTCTTATTGGCGCTTTGTAGCAATGGTTTTGCAATGATGCCTGTTATGGTGATCGAGCAAGATGCTGCTCTTCAGGATACTTCTGAAAGGGACACTTCTTTGCAGGCCAATGAGTTTGATCTAAGTAGAGATACTGTTTTTACTGATGTGTCTATAGCTTCGTCTCTTGACCCTCGAGAGCTGTCAGTTTTTCCAGCGGTTTCATTGCAACAATATATTAAAGGTAGTGCACCAGGTGTTTATGTGCAAGAGTCTAGTGGTGAACCCGGCGCATTACAATCAATGTTTGTTCGTGGTCTGAGCGTTCCTGTGCTATCGAAGCGTGATTTGTATGATGCTCAACCATTGGTGGTGGTTGATGGAATTCCGCTGGTTTCAAATGAACATCCCTTTGCCTTTGATATTCAGCAATATGATTTTAATCGAATTGGGCCTGCAACCAATCTTTTGGCTTCGGTAGATATGAATAATATTGAGTCTATTCGTATCCTCAGAGATTTTGCGGGTACAGCACAATATGGACCCAAAGGGGCAAATGGAGTCATTGAGCTGACTACTAAGCAACCACAGAAAGATAGCAGAAAAATTAGCTTTAACTCGTATTTCGGTATGGTGCAGCGACCGACTGTTACGACTATAAACGGAGCTTACGAGAACGATTTTCGTAAGCAGTTTTATGATAAATATACAACAAATGGTCGATACAACGACGACGATGTTTATCCGATCTACCTGAGTGATTCACTTAATGACTCTTACTATGGTTCCTCAAATTGGTCAGATTCTTATTATCAAAATAACCTGGTTCATGGTATTAATGCTGATATATCCGGTGGATCAGAACGTGCAAACTTCCGTTTTTCAGTCGGTAATATGAGCAATAAAGGTATTGCAGATAATACAGGTTTGAATCGCTATAGTGCGATGTTTTCCATCAATATGAAGCCGTTAAAATGGCTGATGTTTTCGGCAATGGTTAACGGTAATAGACTTGAACGTAACCGTAATAAGAATCTACGAGACCGTTTTGCACAAATGAATTATCTGCCTGATCTCTCTTCGCCGCTAGCTCCGAATGATGAGGTATATAGTAAATATCTGGGTCAATTTGACAATAGTTTTGATGATAATTTTACCAATATAATTCAAGGGCATACAAAGTTGGTTGTCGATTTTGACCGATTAAACTTTGTGACTCGGTTAGCAGTGGATTATAATGAAGGTTATCGAGATTTGTTTTATCCAAGGCCATTACTTGAAGGGAATAGTTATGCTTCCAATTATTATGGGTTCAATCAGCGGTTGATTTTTGATAATACGATTACATATGATTGGGATATCGACGACCGAAATCGGTTATTGTTGGAGGGAAGCGCAATTTTGGAGTGGGACGCTAATAAATATAACTATGCCTACGCCTATAAGGGGGTCAATGACTTCATCAAGTTAAACCTTTTGGAGTCAGATCCCAATCATGCCGACTATCTGATACCAACTGCTTTCCCGCGCGAGTTAGTCTATAAATTTCTGGATAGAACGAAGCGGAACCTTGTTTCATTTTATGGAAAGGCATCTTATAATTTGGATTCGAAATATACGGTTTCATTTTTGTTAAGAGCGGATGGCTCTTCAAATGCCCAGCCTACTGAACGCTGGTTCATTAGCCCCATGTTGGCTCTAGGTTGGAATGTGAAAAGTGACCTGATGGCCGACAATACACTTTGGTCAGATCTGAATCTTCGTTTGAATGCTGGTAGGTTAGGGAAGTTGAATACGTTTGATAATTATTCGCAGGGACCTCAATACACAGCTGAACTAAGTTATACAGGAAATAAAATAAACCCAGGGTATAATGGGTTTGCTGCATTGACAAGACCTTATGACTTTGGATGGGTAGGGTATGGCATTCCATGGGCCTATACAGATCAAGTGAATTTTGGTGTTGATGCTTCCTGGGTTAATCATCGTTATCGTTTAAGTTTTGACGCTTATTACAAAGAAGACAAGAATCAATTATTAGCTATTCCTTCTTTCGCTGAATATGGTTATACCCAATCATATCAGCCAGGTTTGGATGTACGAAATGTAGGGGTAGAATTCATATTAGGTGCAGATATTTTAACTCATAGTGATAGGGCTTTAGGCTGGACGACGTCCTTATTGATAAACTACAATGGAAATAAATTAATCGCACTACCTGGTGGATTGGATGAAATCGTTATAGGCGATCGGAAGCTGAAGATTGGAGAGCCGGTTGATCGCTTTTGGCTATATACTAACGAGGGCATTTATGAATCTGATAATGAAGTGCCTCAGCGAGATGGAATACGTTTATCTTATAATGGGAACGAATTGCATGCTGGTGATCCAAAATGGGCAGATCTGAATAGCGATAATCAGATCAATGATGAAGATAAAACTTTGATGGGGAATATCTTTCCAAAGGTAACCGGCGGATTCAGTAATTATTTCACATATCAGGATTGGTCGTTAGGAGTAGACCTTTATTTCAATCTGGGTAGGGATATTCTTAATCAGGAGATGGCTAATCGATTTAATTTTATTAACCGCGAAGGGAATATAGAAATGAACTCGGTTAAGGAAATCACCTATTGGGAGAAAAGAGGTGATTACAGTCAGTATCCGTTGTATAATCCGTGGAGTTCAGTTATCCCATACCGTGTAGAACAGAATCTGTTCCTAGAAAATGCATCCTTCCTGAAGTTAAGAACGGTTTCTCTCGGTTATGATCTGACGTCTTTACTAAAATCTAGGAAGTCTACTATTAATAGGCTTTATATCTACGGTTCAGCGCATAATTTACTAACCATTTCACCTTACTCTGGTCGTGACCCAGAGTTGGTAAACTATACCGGATATGACACAGGTTATGGTATGAACATTCCGACAACTTATACCGTCGGTGTAAAAATGGATTTATAAAAACAGGAAAGATGATTAATTCTAAATATAGAAGTATGATGAAGAGAAATATAGTACTTGGATTATTGGTGATCTTCTCTTTCTTTAGTTGTGAGAAAATGCTTGATATTGACTCAACACGAACGGTTTCGGAAGAGAATATGTGGAGCAAACTTGAAGACACACGAGCGGCTCTTATGGGGGTTTATGGTTTGACACAAGCAGCTATGGCCGATCATAATGCACATTGGTTATATGGCGACGTCCGGGCAGGTGAATTTGCGAGCCCGAACAGGCAAGATCTCAAGGCTATCATTGAAAATGATTTAAATGGTTCTTATCCGTCGTTAGAGGCATTGTCAAATTGGCGACGCTGGTATGCTGTCGTTAACGCTGCAAATATCTTTCTGGAACGGGTGAATGAAGTGAAATCTGCTGATGAGCGCTATACAGATAATAACATGATTGTAGATATTGCTCAGGTACGTTTTCTAAGAGCTTTCGCATATTTTTATATGGTTCGTATCTGGGGCGACGTGCCGCTAATTGTTTCGTCTTTTGACGGAGAGTTTGTCAATCAGCCTCGGGAAGACAAGAATAAGATTCTTGCATGGGTAGAGCAAGAAATGATGATCGCGGCTGAATCGCTACCTTATCGGTATAGCGATAACGATGAACAACAACAAGGAGACTATTATAATGAGGGAACTGGACGTTGGGACGGCGCATTGGTTAGAAAATTATCAGCCTACGCTGTACTAGCGCATGTAGCCGCCTGGCAAGGAAGTTATCCCGATGTTGCGACTTACACAAAATTTGTTACCGATAACTATGAGCGCGGGGGTAACGGCTATATTTCAACAGCGAATTTAACCGATGCAAATGGTTTCTTCTTTAATAAAAATACTAATCAGCTATTGGGTTTTAATTTCGACTGGGGCCACGTTGCTGCTAGTTTTACTGGACACTTAGAAGAGTTGACATTAGCTGAACCAGTAATTAATAAAAGTTTGCCCGACTTGTACTTGCCGAAGGATTCAATCCTCAGAATTTTTCATGAGACAGGTGATGAACGTTTTAGCTTGGATACCTTAGGAAACCCCGGTGAAGAGCGGTATTTCGCAAATTTCAATGGTAAATACCCTGTTTTCAGTAAAATTAAGTGCATAATGGGAGGCTCAACTTCTGATCCGTCTTTCAGGATATTTTCTAGCGCAATTGTTTTTACCCGATTGGAAGATATTACCCTGTTGCGAGCTGAAGCTTTAGCCGTTTTAGGAGAAAAAAACAGCGCTATTCAATTTTTAAATGAGATTCGACTTCGACGCGGGTTAGAGGAGTATACTGAAGAAGCAAATGGCAATTTAATTGATGCTATTTTCCACGAGAGGCAACGTGAGCTGATGGGAGAAGGGCATCGTTGGTATGATCTGATCCGCTATAATAAAATACGTGCGAACAACGAAAAATATAATAGTCTAATAGCGGAAGGGGGAATTTATTGGCCCATTTCAAGAGCCATTCTCGCACAGAATAACCAATTAGTTCAAAATTCATATTGGAAATAATACGGCACTTATGAAAATAGCAAATTATATAGGCGGTTTCTTACTATTGACAGGGCTATTTATTGCCTCTTGTTCGAAAGATGGAGGTTATTATGAGCCAAAGAATATCGAAAGAGATTTTAACGGAAACGCGTACGAATACTTAAAAAGCAAACCTGGTATTTATGATTCTCTGGTTAAGGTAATCGACCGTTTGGGGTTACAAGAGACGGTACAGGATAGTAATATTACTTTGTTTGCATTGACCAATCAGAGTTTTCAACTGGCAATTACAAATCTGAATAACCTCCGTAAGCTAGCGGACCGACCGAATGAATATTTGGCAAACGTAAAGTATGAGCACTTAGACACGATGTTGACTCAATACATCATGAGAGGAAAATATGTTAGTGATTCTCTACAGAACCAAGATGGTTTACGTATGCATGGCGTTCGTTACGGCTATCCTATGCAAGCTAGATTAGCGAAGACTTCCTCTTTTGGCTATGTTGAGGGCGGACCGACTATTATCACGTTTAGTGATACCAAAAGGAGTCAATTTGAACGGGACTGGGTTATCACGTCAACAAGTTCAATTAATATCGAGACTGATAATGCGATTGTTCATGTGGTCGACCAAGATCATGTGTTTGGATTTGATGATTTTGTTAGTCGCTTAACTTTTATTCCCCCACCGCCAAACTTATTTAAAATTGTTGGGGGTGTTGCGTCTGTTTCTCGTGAAAACAGTGGCGGCCCGAACGCGATTGAAGCTTCGCAGTTTGCGTTTGATGGTAATCCGGAAACAAAGTTCCTATTAGGAGGCTTTAATTCAGAATGGTTACAATTCGAATTGAACGAACCAACAGTCGCTGATTCTTATACCTTGACGTCTGCGAATGACTTTCCAGATCGGGATCCGATTGACTGGAATCTGCAGGCTTCACATGATGGGGAAAACTGGGTGATGTTAGATTCTCGTTCAGCAGAGATTTTTGATCAACGCTTCCAACAAAAGGTATTCCATATCTCCAATACAGTCGCTTACAAATTCTACCGACTTAATATCACAAGAAACCGTGCAGGAGATGCTATGCAAATGGCGGATTGGAGTGTCAACAATACAGAGATGGAACAGTAATCAATAAAAATTAAAGGATTAACATAGCCATGCGAATGGAACATAAAGAAAAAATGAGAAAGAAATGTCAATACGGCTCGTCAACGTTATGGATTGGGGTACTGATGGTGCTTATATCGGCGGGTTGTAAAGAAATCTATAACCTCCCAGAGGAGAAGGATTTCATAAGTGAAAATATAAATTATCAAAGTAAGATACTGGAGCCTGTGTTGGGACGAACGAGCCTGCTGGGGAGCGTATCTACAGATAACTCAACGCTTCCTTTAACCTTTGAAATTATAAATCCACGTTATGGAGATGGTCGACCTGTTACAGATCTTTTTCAGAAGCGTCAGGTATGGGTTTGGGATGCAGCGTATGATGGCTTGGAAACTAGTCTTGAAGAGATAGAAGCTAAGCGTCATCTTGAAGAGCGCCCGTTATTCGAAGTTAGGGAGTCTGGACAGTTTATCATGTGGGCTGCTTCAAATAATGAACTCATTGAACCACGACCGAAGGATAGCAGCAACTTGGTTCAGGATATTCGTTTTTTTGATTTAAAAATATCGAATAGTGGAGGTGAAGTCTTATTAAAAGATTTTCAGGTCATTCCATGGCGTGAACGTGCGTACGAGCCCTCGACAGATATTAATCCATATACCGGAGAAACAGCCCGTGACCCGTTAGACCCGTTGAACCCAAATAAAAGAGATTATATAAGACCGTGGCTTCGGGGTGTGATTGGTGAAAGTACTGATCTCTCTCTTCGGAGTGACGACGAACGGAAGGATGTAGTGGTTTACATAAGACCTTTTGAAGGCGGATCGGGAAAGCATCTACGTTTCGTGTTTTTGGACAAAGAAGGCAATCCGATGAATCCTGATCTTTTTAATGAAACTCGGTGGGATCAATTAGTCCACGGTTTTAATATGGTTAGGACGGAGGAATATGTACAATACGATGTGGCGTATCCAATTCCTTTGGTAAATATCAATACACGGTTTACGAACGGGAGTAACGCTAAAGTTGAGTTCGCATATTCAAGAAAAGGCTTTGGCGGAGGATTGACCGTTGCAGCCTTTGGACTCGATTTCAGAATATTTAAACCGGGTGACTGGGAAGTAGTATTCCATTTCAGAGGGGATAATCCAAAGTTTGAAGACGAATAATTGGAAAAAATTCTTGCTATGAGAAGATATATATACATCATGTTATTAGTTGGCGTAAGTCTTTTGACAAATGACTTACAGGCTCAGAATCGTGTTATTGTGAAGGGTGTTGTGACAGATGAAACAAATCTGGGGATGCCGGGAGTTACCGTTTTTTCAGGTACGCCATTAAAAGGTGTGGCCAGTACAAACACACGAGGTGAGTTTTCAGTCAACGTGGAAAGTGGAGCTAAATTAGTTTTTAAGTTTATAGGTTATCTAGATCAGTCAATTACACTTAAACCAGGACAGACAACTGTATCGGTACGATTAAAAGAGGATGTGAGCGAAATGGAAGCAGTTGTTATTAGAGGTTATGTAAAACGTTCGAAGGAATTGAGTACGGGATCTTCCACTACTATTAATGCGGATGATCTGCCCGATGTGCCGACTGCCAATATCGAATCCATGCTACAGGGGATGGTGCCGGGGATGAACGTTCAGGTAAATACGGGTGCACCGGGCTTCCGAGGATCGAATCAAATACGAGGCCTTTCAACGTTGTCGGTGACTGGGGGCGGAAATCAATCTTTTCTCCAACCGACATCACCTTTGTATGTGATTGACGGGGTTCCAATGGACGCGGATCGTGCTACAGAATTTGGTTTCCAGCAGCAAGGACCGGGGGTAAGTCCACTATCCATGATTCCGCAAGAGGATATTGAAAGTATCGAAATACTGAAAGATGCGCAAGCGACATCTTTATACGGTTCCTTAGCGGCATATGGGGTAATTATTATCACAACTAAAAGAGGTAACTCTCCGATCCCAAGGGTGCGTTATACGAACAATACCTTTATGAAGACCCCTCCAGCCTTGCGTGCAACTTTGGGCGGTAATCTGGAGCGTCGGCTTAAAATCGAACAGATATTGGGAAATGCATTAAGCGAAGAAGATATCCGGAGAATATCAGAAACTCCTTTCTTGTCAGACAGTTTAAATCCATATTGGAATAACTCAACAAATTGGCAGGATCTCTATTATCGAACAACCTACAATCAGAGCCATAACTTAGCAATTGACGGAGGGAACCCTACTTTCAATTATAAAGCAAACTTAGGATACTTTACTGAAAAGGGTATTATTCGAAATACTGGTTTTGATCGCTATACAGCGAACATGCGTATGGAATATAAGCCAAATGATAAGTTTAACTTTATTGGTCAATTAACTGGGAACGTGGGCAAGCAGAGCAAGGGAGATGGGGTCGGACTTTTACAGACGGGCGTATCGGAAGGTGGATTATCTTCGACATTATTACCCGGTCCTTCCTTTTTCCAGGCATCAGGTGATTATGTCTCTGCATTGCAGACGGTTAATGATAATAGCTCACGTTTGCTGCGATCATACGTAGAGGCTGGCTACAATTTTATTCCTGGACTAAGAGCTTCAACAAGCTTAAGCTATGAATTTGTTTCCAAAATCGAAGATACCTTTACTCCAGCTGCTGCTAACAATCAATTTGCAAAGGTATATGCGTTCAATGGTAGGGAAACACAATTATACAATCGTAATATTATTAATTATTCAAAAACTTTCAATGATGACCATAGCATCTTCCTAAATGCTTTCAATGAGTTTAGAATTGTAGGTCGTCAAAGTTCAATTTCTAGACAGGAACGTACACCTAATGATCAGTTTCAAGGACCTTTTGGTTTCGATGCCTATTTTTCTCGCGGTGGAGGTATTTTGACCGATTTTGAGGACGCAAGAGCTGCGTCGTTTGCACTGGCCGCATCTTATGACTATAAGAAAAAATACGTATTAGATCTTTCCTATAGACTTGACGGTTCTTCCGGTAATGGTTTTGACAACCTTTACTCAAAGAATCCTGCTATTGGATTCAGATGGAATTTTAATAGGGAAGTGTTTCTGGAGTCTTTAGACTGGTTGGATTACGGAGCCGTAAGAATGAGCTGGGGTACGAATATCGTGCCGAATGGTACATTGGAGCGAATTTATGGGAAATATAACATCACCGGTAATTATAATTCTACGCAAGGCATAGGTTTGGATTTTGGTCAGATTCCGAACCCAACGTTAAAACCCACCACTACGAGTCAGTATAACTTAGGTTTCGATATTGGTTTACTTAATGGTAAGTTCGAGTTGATTTATGATACGTACTATAAGAAGGTTGACAATATTCTATTTGATCAATTTTTATCAAATACGGTTGGCTTTGGCAAGTTGGTGAGTAATGATGCAGGTATTGCTAACTACGGACATGAGTTGTCGATAACACTGAGGCCTTTAAATCCGAGCAGCCCTGTAGGGTTGACATTCTCCGCTAACGCTGCCTATAACCAGGATATTTTACTTCAGTTACCAGCGCACTATGGGGGACAGTTTATTCGTTTCGAATTTGGTGCCAACGACCATCTTCAGCATAATGTGTATCGTGTGGGCACGGCCACGATGTCTAATTATTTGAGGATTAACGAGGGCGTCTATACGGATGATGCAGCCGTTCCGGTTGATCCGGTTACCGGTCTGCGGTATCGTACGAACGGCCAGGAATTCTTGGGCGGTGATCCAATCTTGAAAGATTTAAACGGAGACTATGTGCTTGATATTAACGATTATGCTAGAACGGGGAATACGCAGCCTTTATTCACAGGCGGACTCTCAACAAATATTACCTACAAGAATTTTGGTTTAAATGTCTATGCCTCTTTTACAGCAAAACGGACGATTCTAAACAATGCCATGGCGCAGCGTTTAGATTTAATGCGCGATCCGTTTGGTAATAAGGTGGTTGTTCCACTAGATGATGTAGATATGTGGAGACAGGCAGGAGATATTGCAAAATATCCGTACGCGTATGATTATACGCGCTATGGCTTCATATTGCCGTTCCGTTTTGATCAAACACTGTGGGCAGAAGATGGCTCCTATTTAAAAATTAATAGCGTGGCTCTCTCTTATATGTTTGACAAGCGTCTAATACGAAGTATAGGTCTTGAGAATCTAAGAATATACGTATCCGCGGATAATTTAACGACTTTTTCGGGCTACAGCGGCCCTAATCCAGAGAATGTCACTAGCATGGGTCGCGATATTTCTGAGGGGTACCCAGTACCACGAACCTATAATGTGGGTGTTAACATCGAATTTTAATCCGAAGCTGTCATGAAAAAAACAATAATAAATATCAAATATTTAGGTTCATTGCTAACGCTTATCACGTTACTGTGTGTCTCTTCGTGTAAAGAATATCTAAATATCGAACCGAAAGATCGACTTACCGGAAATAATTTTTACCAATCGAAGGACGATGTAGAAGCTAATATTGCCAATATGTACAGTATGTTCTTCGATAAGATTAACGAAACTTGGGTTATAGGGGCAATTGGTGAGGCTAGATCTGGAGAAATTGTCGCATCCCCAGGTGCAAATAATTATTCGTCGAGAGTTATTGTGGAGGTTTTAGGTAGAAATGAATTGATTCGTTCTATGGACCCAAGTGCTCCTTGGGAATGGTACCATCTGGAAAGGATTACTAACTGGACAAGATACTATCAAGTTATTCAAACTGCTAATATTCTTATCGACAAATTGAATGAGGGAATTCCTGGTTTGTCTAATGAGGATACGAATCGTTACATCGCAGAGGCGGTATTTTTGAGATGTTTTTCTTATTTCTGGATGGTGAGACTATATGGTGATGTAGTTTATTATACAGAGCCCTATCAGGCTGATGCTTTGCCACGCGAAGATATGGTATCTGTCCTGAATAAATGTATCGCAGATCTTGAACCACATAAAAATAATATCCCGTGGACTTTTGCCGATCCGGCTCTAAAAGGAGCCAGAGCGAGTAGAGGGAGTATCGTTGCCTTATTGATGCATATGAATATGTGGAATGCTGGATTTGATCGTGCCAATGGACAACGATATTATCAAGCTACCGCTGCTTTGGGAGCGGAATTGATGGAAAGTAATTCATATCGGCTTTTACCTTTAACAGAAGAGGGTTGGGCACTCGTAACGAAAGGCCGTTCCGACGAAAGCTTGTTCGAGTTTTATAGAAGTATCAACTATGGTGATGACAATGCTGCTTTGGCGCCGTTTGGTGATCATTTCCTTCGATGGCCGTACAAGTTCCCCCGGTTCAATAACCAAATCAGTCATTGTTACTTCCGATCTGAATATATGGAAAAACTTTACCCTGAAGGTCTAGCAGATAAGAGGCGCGATTTCTGGTTTGAGGATATGTTGTCCAATAGTGGACAGTTCATCGCTAAAAAATTCGCTTATAACGTATATGCTTCGGGAAATGAAGATAGAAACCCGGATAACACGTTCCTGATCTTCCGTTATTCAGATGCGATTCTGTTGCGCGCCGAAGCCCTAGCTGAATTAGGTAGAGATAATGAAGCTAAATCCGTAGTAGATGTAGTCCGACAGCGGGCCGAGGCTACGTTGTATGATGGTCCGGGCGGTCAGCATCTGAAAGACTTTATATTCTTAGAGAGAGCACGTGAGTTAATTGGCGAAGGTCACCGGTATTTTGATTTAGTAAGAACACGCCGCATTTTGAGTTCGTTGTGGGCTTTCAAACCACTCAATCAAGACCAGTATAACAGGCGTGCATGGACCTGGCCAATTGATCAAAGTGCGAGGGTGAATAATCCATATATGACCTTAAATGAATATTGGTTGACAACAGGTTTGTAAAATATTAATTCATAGATGAAATGAAAGTATCGGTATTAAAAAGGTTAACAGGTTTGTTGTCATGTGTACTCCTGTTATCTACAGCATGTAGTAAAGATGATTATTATGTAGACGGAGGCTTGGCAGATCCAATTTTCGAAGGTAGTATTATGCAATATCTTGAATCGAAACCTGTGCAGTTTGACACGATTGTGCAGATAATCAAATTGAGCGGCCTGGAAGAGCAATTTCAGTCTGATGAATTTACATTTTTTGCACCGAGCGACGAAAATATAAAAAACTTGATAGGCGCATTAGACCGTGGAGGTGTGAATGCCAGCCTTTATTATCTGGGTAGAGATACCATCAAAACTTTGGCTGATGTAGATTCTGTTATCTGGCGAAAATACTTAGAAAGGTATATGTTCACCGGAAAGAATAAGCTAATGGACTATCCACAAATAGATTTTAGTCTGCTTAATATCTATCCTGGACAGAACTATTATTCCTTTAGCGGACAGGTGTGTAATATCGGCGTTGTTTATAATGACGCAGAGGGCAAGGATGGTGAATCTAGTATTAAGTATATGGGATATAGGCAGTTGCATATTTCTTATATACCTGACGTCTCATTTCCGACTTCGTGGGTTACGGTGCGGGTGGCGTCGTCAGACATACAACCGACCAATGGGGTAGTTCATGTATTGGACTATACGAATGGGGTGTTTGGTTTTCTATATACTGATGTTGAGCATGATATTTTAGAAAGTAAACGCAAATGAGGGTAATGAATTTATTGTTTAGCAAATAGCATTATGAGGATATTTAGAACACTGTTTAAATGGGTTGTCGTAGTAGCGTTGCCACTATCGATAATCGGGTGCCAAGAGAAGGAACAAGAATTTAGTGAACCTTATGGAGAAGGAAAGGAACCTTTAGGGATCAAGATCGACGCGAGCCAGGTGCCTGTACCTGAACGTGGATTACCAGGCACTGAGGTTACGTTCAAAGTCTCTGGTTTAATACCTTATAAGGATGAACTGATTTTTAGAATTAGTGGGGAGGACGCCGAGGTTCTACAGGTTACGGACAATGACATTAAAGTAAAGGTTCCACCTTTTGCGAGTACCGGTGTAGTTTCAATTTCTGTTGGTGAAGTTGTTGTGTTTGGTCCGAGATTTACGGTCACGGGTAAAGTTCAAATAGATCCAACTTTTCAGGCGATTAGAGGGGCTAATGGTACAGTGTCAAATGTGTTGTTTACACAAGACGGCAAGCAAATCTTTGTTGGAGGATTTACTAACTACGATAATAAAGGGATTATAAGGCCAATTAATAGAATTGTCAGAACGTTCCCGGATGGGACATATGATGCTAGTCTGCGTATAGGTAATGGTGCTAATGGTTTCTTGAGCGCTATTGTGCAGCTGAATAACAAATTCTATATCGGAGGTGCTTTTGGTGGATATGGTCAGCGTACAGATAATATTAGCAATATGACAATGTTAAACAATAACGGTACGATAGATACTATGGGCGTACAGACATACCGGAGACCAGATCAAGCCGATACAACTAAATATTTCCCAACCTTTAACGGAGGCTTTAACTCGTCAGTAGATAATATATATGAGCAAGATGGTAAACTGTTAGTAACCGGCAATTTTAGATATTATATTACTCGTACATACGATAAACCAAACCGTTTGGAGGTGAGAGATACCGTGATTTTGGACAGTACAGAAGTGCGACAAATTGCACGCTTGAATCTAGACGGTACACTAGATAAGACTTATCGATTTAACGAAGGAAGCAATTCGAGCCCTGCTGCAGGAAATGGATTTATAGACACTTACTTTCATAGCGAAGGTGAATTTGAGAATAAATTGGTAGTATTTGGTTCATTTTCAACCTTTGACGGTGCTAATAAGCGTTATTTAACGCGACTAAATGCTGACGGTACGATTGATGAAACCTTTAATGCAGGAGGTACAGGACCCGATTACCTTGTAACTTCCGCGTCATATAATCCGACGACTAAAAAATACCTGGTTACCGGTTCTTTCCGAACCTACAATGGCGTGTCGAGTGAACAGATGGTTCTACTGAATGAGGACGGCTCAATAGACGAATCTTTTAAACCTAAGACCATCCGAGGAGGTTACGTAAATACCGCGCGGCAACTTAGTGATGGTAAAATTGTAGCTGCCGGTTCGTTTAAAACCTATGGTGGTGTATATCGCGACGGTTTTATGATTTTAGAAAGTAATGGAGAATTAGCATCGGGTTATAACGCAACAGGCACATTTTCTGGAACGATATACGAAATCATTGAGACTCAATCTGAAGATGGACGAAGGGCACTGTTGCTAATGGGAGGTTTCTGGCAGTTTGACGGATTGCCAGCCAATAATGTAATTCGCGTGATCCTAGAATAGAATTAAAATATACAGGTAAACGAAAATCAAATGATAATGAACAGATATAAACATGGATTAATAGGTCGCAGTGCCATGATGTTGCTCGCTGTTTTTTTAACGGCATGTCAACAGGAATTTGAGAAGGTAATTCCGGATCGCGATTATGCACAGGACACCGTAGACGTAACATTCGGAGCACCAAAAGTATTATACATAATTGTGGATGGCGCTCGTGGTGAATCGGTTCGTACAGCCGGAGCGGCTCATATCAATGCTCTTCTGCCTAGTAGTATCTATTCATGGGTTTCCCTGAGTGATCCAACCGTATTAGAAACAGGTACGAATTGGGCTGATATGCTAACAGGAGTTCAAAAGGAAAAACACGGGATTGTCGGTAATGATTTCGAGAACAATAACCTAGAAACTTTTCCCTTAATTGCAGAAAGAATAAAAGCGGCAAATGAAGAAAATGAAACAGAACTTTTCACTTCTTCAGGTTTGTTTGAGAGTAATTTTGGTGGCGGTGCAGACGTTAGTGAAGTTCTTAATAATGATGATGAGGTAAAGAATGCAGCGCTGGAAAGTCTGAATAATAATGATCCTACCTTGATCACTGTGCATTTTACTGGCGTGGATAAAGCCGGCTCTCAATTTGGCTACGATAATTCGGTTTCGGAATACAAAGAAGCAATATTAACTTTTGATGGCTATGTAGGTGAATTGCTGGATGCTATTGAAGACAGAGCAACATATAGTCAAGAAAACTGGATGGTCGTCATTGCCTCTAGTGAGGGTGGGTATTTTGAGATACCTGAAGATCAAAATGATAATACTGTCTTTAGTAATCCAGATGTGAATACTTTTGTCATTTTTCACACGGATAAATATAACACACGTTTTATAGGAAAGCCTTTTTTGGGCAGTAAATTTCAAGGTGACTTCGTCAGGTTCGAGGGTCAGAAGTACGCTGAAGTCACAGAAGGGGACAACTCGATCTATAATCTAGGAGTCGAGGCATTTACGATTGAACTAAAAGTAAAGAAAAATAGAGGTCCCAACAATAACTACAAATTCTATTATCCAGCCGTTTTGGGGAAACGACCGGAATGGTCGCCCGGTTGGCCTACAAATGGTTGGGTCGTATTTTTAGAAGATAATTTTTGGATGTTTAACGCGCGGGGAACGGGAGATGGTAATCAAGTAAGGGGTGGAACACTTGCAGACGCTACATGGAATAATCTTACCGTAGTCGGAGTCATACGAGATAACGAACGGTTTGTACGGACTTATACTAACGGAGTCTTCAATAACGAGACAAACGTTCAAGGCTGGGGTAATTTCGATAATGATGCGATATTACGAATGGGTTATATTAATGGCCATGATCATCGAGAACCAGATGTATATATATCTGATGTTCGGATTTGGAAAGCAGCCCTTCCTGATGATGTGATACAACAATATTCCTGTAATATAGGCGTGGATGCGGATCATCCTTACTACGACGCCTTAGCAGGCTATTGGCCGGTTATTGGAACTGGAGATGATAATATAATCCGAGATGAAGGTCCTTTCGGAAGTCACATGACACTGCGAGGCGAGGGTTTCTCGTGGGACCGGCTTTCAGAATACATTTGTGCACCATCTGCCGAAAATCTGGGTGAGTTAGTCCCTCGAAATGTAGATATACCAGCGCAGATATACAGTTGGTTGCGAATTTCCCGACAAGAAAGCTGGCAACTGGACGGACGGGTTTGGTTAGATCGTTAACCTCTATGAAAAACGAAAAATCATTATAAATCAATTATAGATTATGAGAAAAATATCGGCATATAGATTCTTTATGTTCTTGATCCTAGTGATTGGAATTTCTAGCTGTAAGGATCATGAATTAGATGAGTTTACGATCGAAAAGACGGCAACATCGTCTGTTTCTGCAGGAGATGTTGTAGGGGATATTGTTAAATCAAACGAGCGAGTTACAATTCCCATTCAGGTGAAATTATCAACACCCGCTACCAAGGCTTTTCAAGTAGGAGTAGCTCTAAACATCGATACTGTTGAGCAATTGATTGAAGGAAACGTGTTAACGAATACAGCAGCTCTTCCATCCAACGCGGTTGAACTTCCGAATGTTGTGAAGATATCTTATGGAGCCAGTATTGCTACCTTTGATGTTTCGATCAGTGTTACTGCAATTGAAAAATTTTACGGACAATCTATTGCTTTTGCATTTAAACTCGTTGATCCGGGAAAAGGAAATCAGATTGGATCAGGCGGATCGGGCCTGATTGTCTTAAATACAGAAGATTTATTGTCTGAAAGTGAGATTCATTATGTGTCATTTACAACCGGCGGCGGAGAAATTATCGAAGCGAGAAACCGACAGAATTATACGGTTACTTCAGCAGGCTTAACGATACCTCTAGGGGTTACCTTGGCTGGCGTGCCAAGCAGATCTTTTACGATTAAAACAATTGTTAACACAGATACAATAACCCAGTTGAAAGCCGAGGGTCTATTGCCCGAAAATGTAATAGCACTTCAGGCTGATGATTATGATCTGGATGAGCTTCACACAATAGGAAGTAATCTTAGTTCAGCTCCTTTAACAATCAATATACCATGGTCTGTTATCGAATCCAATATGGACAACACCCTAGCTCTTTCGGTTGCATTGGTCGAACCATCACGACATATTCTTGATTACGAAAAGAATACGACTGTGATTTTGATACATCCAGACCTAGTCGTTGAAGTAGACGTCACAAACGAAGGAGCTTATAGTGTGAGCCGTGACAATGATGCAGGACCCGAAGGGGGCGAAGGATCTTTGAAGCTAATTGATAATAATTATAATTCTAAGTTTTTACAAGGCGGGTTTACGGGTGACCTCTGGATGCAGCTGATTTTCGATGAGCCGCAGTTTATAGGTGCCTATACGTTTACTTCAGGTAACGATGCTTTTGAACGTGACCCGAAAGATTGGACCCTTGAAGGTTCTAACGATGGGGTTAACTGGGTCACAGTTGACGAGCGTTCTGAGGAATCTTTTGGTACACGCTTAGAAACCAGACGGTTCGAGATTGCTATTCCAGTAGCATATACACACTTCCGTCTTAATATTACAAATAACCATGGAAGTAGTCTGTTCCAAATGACGGAATGGAGGATGATCCGGGTGCCTTAAAAATAACAGAAAATGAAGAAGTTTTGATTAAAAGAAAATAAGATGAAAAATAGGAGTTACTTTTTTATATGGGTTGTCATAACAGGGATACTCTTTCAGGCTTGTAAAAGTGAAGAAGCACCCGTACCCGAACCAGAAGTGCTTAAACCAACGGCTGCATTTACCTATGAACAGGTGGAAGAGAATGATCCATTTACCTTTAAATTCGAGAATCTTTCTGAGAATTATGAGGTGGTACGTTGGGAGTTTGGCGATGACAGTAGTTCACTAGAAATTTCACCAACCCATACATTTTTGAAAACAGGTGAGTTCAGAGTGAAAATGAACACACAGAATAGCCAGGGTTATTGGGCACAAAAGGAAGTTATGATTGATATATCTCCTGATAGTGTACTGATTATAAATACAGAATCACTAGGTGATGGTACGCTTAATTTAAGCTTAAGCTCTAATATAGAGACGGACTCTTTGTTCTGGTACAAGGGGACCGGTACAGGGGCTGAATTAATACATCAAGGAGACGTTGCCAACATCGAAGTAGAAAGCGGCCAGTTTCAGGATTATACGTTGCGTATTAAAACTCCTAAGGGGTCTGTTGCAGAGATATCTAAATTATTAACTGATATTGGTATTGTGAGAGATGTTACTGAATTCGGAAACCTGTCTGTCTCTAGAGATAATAATGGAGGTGCTGAAGCTGGTGAGGGCTCATTGAAATTAACTGACAATAACGTTAATACGAAATTTCTTCAATTTGATTATGCAGGAGACCTATGGTTCCAGTTGGAATATTTCCAACCTCAGGTCATAGGTGCTTATACTTTTACTTCCGCTAATGATGCATCTCAACGAGATCCTAAAAATTGGACCTTACAGGCATCGAACGATGGGGAGGATTGGGTCGTACTCGATACGCAGACAGACCAGGTTTTTGAAGACCGTTTTATGACTAGAATCTTTACAATTGATAATACAGATGCCTATTTATTTTATAGGGTGTATGTTACATCCGTTGGCTCGGGAGGGTTGTTTCAGTTAGCTGAGTGGAGGGTGCTTCAGTTGCCGCAAGAAAATTTAGAAGCGCAGGAATCCCAATAGATTTAATAAAAATGAAAAAAGCTGTCCTTCTATCCTTGGCTTGTTTAGTGATAAGTACTCTCAGTGTCTTTTCTCAAACAACCTTGGAGCGTATAATCAACCCCCTGGAACAATGGGCCGGTCGTTTTCCACAAGAGAAAGTCTATATTCATATGGATCGACCATATTATACTTCCGGTGATACGATTTGGATGAAGGCTTATATTATGG
>Ga0079224_100004227_pt1 | contig 18462 bp, 13 predicted proteins | sample Stecom2015_FD_80414 | JGI IMG/M metagenome (GOLD analysis project Ga0079224, IMG submission 80414) | Agricultural soil microbial communities from Utah to study Nitrogen management - Steer compost 2015 | ecosystem: Environmental > Terrestrial > Soil > Agricultural land | place: USA: Utah... | reverse complement strand
GGATTTTACAATTACAGTTTCTCTGCCGTTTTCTTAAACAGCAATTTACAATTCACAGGAACATATAACGGAGCTGGATTTAATGGAGGTGTGAATACAATTTTACCACTTTCAGGAAATCAATTTGCAATTGGTAAATTTTCGAACGACAACCAATATTTCAATGCGAATTGTACCCTAAATCCTTCAACAATAGACATTGCAGAAAATATATCAGCAGCAGGATATAGTGAACTGTACAGCAACAAACCGATTGTTACAAAATCAATTAAAATTAACGGTACAAACTATATTTGCATGCTTGGTTCATCTCGAAACAATTATGTATTGATGTCCATATACAATGTAGACGGAACATTGGTTGGGCAGAAGAAAATCGGCCAGAATACACCTTACACAATTTATGATGCAGTTCAGACAAGCGACGAAGGAATGCAATTATTGATTCAAGTAAAACTCGCCGGAATGTATCACCGAATTGGTTTGGTTAAAATTTCAGATGAACAATTGAAAGAAATTATTGGGGAGGAATAATTCCTCCCAATTTTAAAAATAAGCGATATATCCAAAATGGATTTTTCCATTTCTCAATTGAATCGGATTATTAAATTGCTTACCTAAAGCATAGGAAATCGAGAATACACCAATATTGGTCCCAAACGAAAATCCAACACCAAATCCCATCGGTTGATCTTTGTAATAAGTTACAGAACTGTTTTCATACCAACTTTGATCATAAAAAGCAAAAGCATACGAATTTCGATCAACTAAAAATCGGTACTCAACTGTTCCTGATGTCTGTGCTGTTGCATACAATTCCTCTTCGTTAAATCCACGTTGCGAACTCAACCCTCCATAGCGATGTGCCTCATTAGAAAAGATAACTGGAGCATGATACAAATTTGTTTTAGAGCGCAACATCAACACATGCCGCTTGGCAAGTGGAATAAATCCAGTAAGATTAATAGATGATCGATACACAGTACTTTTAACCTTATCTGTCGTATCATTCACTTGAGATGTTCTCGTACCTACAGAAAATTTTGTATCGATAATCAAACCACGTGTAGGACTTGGTAAATAATCTACTCGATTATACACAAAAGCCAATCCATAAGCATTTGTTCGAACACTACCTAAATTCTGCATTCCTGAATTGGATGCTCCTGCTAACAAATTAGAAGTGTTATTTTGATAAAATGCTTTGATATAACTACCACCATTTAAATAATAATTGACACCTACAGACGCTGTAATTTCAAGAAAAGTAGTATCGCGCTTATATAAATCAAACGTACCATCTAATCCAAAATTTGTGTTAAACAAATAAGGATAAGTTATCTGCGATTTGAGGGATTGCGTTTGAGGCTGAATACTTCGCCAATCAATATAGAGTAACTCTCCCCGTCTTAAGATATTTTGTAGTTTCAAACTCAACTCACCAGTCAACATCATTTTTTGTGTCAACACATTTTGTTGCAAACCAACAATACCATTCACAGAACTCATCGCTTTAGTCTTCAGATAAGTAAAGAGCTCTACACCATCCTTTGTAAAAAGAATTTCAGCAGGTTTTATTTCTTCAAAATAATTGATTTGTCGCAAACGCTGACTCACCTTATAGAACTGAGATTCACTGTAAATTGAATTCAACTTAATACCAATCAAACTCCCAACAAATTTTGAACTAATATTTGAGTCTCCTTTCACATAAATTTTAGTCCAATTCAATTGCACCCCACGGTCAATTACAACCTTAGCTGAAATAGCAGAATCATCAAATACAACAGAATCTAATCTAACTTTTACGAATGGATATCCATTGTCCAGATAAGCTGCCTGAAGTAATTTCATTGTAGTTGCAAAATCTTGAGGAGTCAATGAAGTATTGAGTAAAACCTTTTCAGATAATTGACTTTTTTTTCTTAAGAATTTTTGATCTTCTTCACTTACGTGCAACTTCGCCAAACCAAATTTATTTCCAACAAAAAATTGGACAGCATAATTGTATTGATCTTTTTTGATGATTGTATCTACAGAAGCCAATAAAAAGCCTTTCTTTTGAGCAAAAGTTTGTAAATCTCTGAGGTACATCCTCATTGAAATAGAATCTTTGAACAATCGCTCTGGATTCTTCTTAATAACTTTATAATCACTGTTGATAAAGTCAATACGATATTTCTTTTGACTATATCCAACTAGTGAAAATAATAGGAGCAATAAGAAAACTAGATACTTCATCAATATGAATATTGACTGGAAAATTACATTAAATACATTTATAAATAATGAAATGTGAATAAGAATATTGCATATGTAAAGTATTTTTTTATATTTTTGTTGCTGTTCAATCAGTACCTTTAATTTTTAAAACAACAACAGATGAAAAAATTTTTGGCTTTAATGTTTGTTGCCGTTGGTTTGGTAGCTTTGGTATCATCTTGTGGATCGTCTCGCGGTGGACATTGCGATGCTTACGGAAGCCTAAATACTACAGTGGACAACGACGTAGCTGCTGTTAGATAAATAGTAGAAAGAAATTCATCGAAAGGTTATTACTTAATAACCTTTTTTTATTGCCTTTTTAACAACTGACTGCTTCCAAACAAATTCTTTTTGTTCAGCTTTTCCCATTCCTTTTTTGTTGGAATTAGTATTGTTGTCGTCAGACCATCTTGAAGTGGTTCGATCTTCTGTTGCTCTTTAATTTGTTTAAATTCATTTAATTCATTATCATACTGTAACTCAGAAATGAATAATTGATTATTACCTACAAATGTGAGTTTAGACGGAACATAACCATATTCCGTTTTAAAGTTCAAAAAGTACGTGTTTTCATCAAGTTTAATTAAACGATTGCTGACATCCGTACCCGATACTTGGACAACTGTAGGAAACCCAAAATAGTAATTCTCACCTTCCAAAATGCAAGGAATTGGTTTTGAAGTCACACCATACAATTCATTATCAACCACAGAGTATTGGCTAGATTCACGAATAGTTTCTCTCGAAATCATTTGAATATTCAATGTGTGAATAAAAATACCTTCACTGTTAAACTCATACTTCAAATTGGAATTACCTTCGTGTACGTAAAAACCAAAAAGATTATTCGAAACAGTTTGGACTACCTCTGATTCTGGAGGAACAGGCTGATCAAACTCATACGAATTCTGAGAAAAAAGCAATGAAGTACAAACAATTAAGAAAAAGAATAGTAACAACGAATATTTTTTCATAACTTAAATATAGAGAACTTTTCAAAAAACTCTATTCGAACTTAAGATAAATTAAACCAAATAAGTCAAAAATGGAAAAGAAGTGGATTTTCAAAAAACAAATTGAGCAAGAACAAGTCGATCAATTTAGATCAGAACTAAAAGTTAGCCCAATCATTGCTCAATTACTGCTTCAACGTGATATAGATACTTACGACAAAGCCAATACTTTTTTTAATCCAAGTTTATCTGATTTACATGACCCTTACTTAATGAAAGGGATGCATCAAGCTGTAGCATTGCTAAATAAAACATTAGAAAGCAACGAAAAAATCCTCCTATACGGAGATTATGATGTTGATGGAACAACTGCTGTAGCTTTGATGTATTCATATCTAAGGTCACTCAACGCTCAATTGGAATATTACATTCCTGATCGATATGAAGAAGGGTACGGATTGAGTAAAAAAGGAGTTGACTATGCAATTGTCAACAAATTTACATTAGTTATCCTACTTGATTGTGGAATCAAATCAGCCGAATTAATACAATATGGGATGGATCAAGGACTTCAATTTATTGTCTGTGATCACCATGAGCCAGGAGCAGTTATTCCACCCTCAATTGTACTCAACCCCAAACAAAAAGATTGTAATTACCCTTTTAAAGAATTGTGTGGATGTGGAGTTGGATTCAAATTGCTACAAGGCTTGATTCAATCAAATCGGTGGAACCTAGATTCATTATACATTCACTTAGATTTGCTAGCCGTCGCTATTGGAGCCGACATTGTTCCAGTTACAGGTGAAAATAGAATTTTAGCTCATCACGGGATACGAATTCTCAATGAACAAAAGAGAACTTCATTGGATTGCTTATTGCAAGAAGCCAAACGAAACTATCCTGTTTCGTTGACAGATGTTGTATTTACAATCGCACCACGCATCAATTCTGCAGGACGTATTATGACAGGTAAACATGCGGTTGACTTATTAATATCAGAAAATTTAGTTGAAATTCGCGAAATAGCTAAGCGTATTGAAAATTTTAACAATGAACGAAAGGAACTAGATAGTTCAATCACAACACATGCACTCGAAATTTTAGAACAAGATGAATGGTATAAAAATTCAAAGTCAACAGTTGTTTATTCCGATGATTGGAGCAAAGGTGTCGTTGGAATTGTTGCTTCAAGATTAATTGAAAACTCATTTAAACCGACAATTGTTTTAACGGAAACTGATGGAAAATTAACTGGTTCAGCTCGAACAGTAAACACCTTTGATATTTATACTGCGTTAACAAAATGTGAGCATTTATTGGAACAGTTTGGTGGACACGCTTACGCTGCAGGGTTGACATTAAGGAAAGAAAACTTCATTGAATTTAGATCGACGTTTGAAAAAGTGATAGCAGAAACACTAAGTATTGAAGAGCAATTTCCAATCGAATATGTGGATTTGGAACTAGATTTTGATCAGATATTTGAAAAAGAAGAGAACAGGACAAAGGTACCGAAGCTAAAACGCATCTTAAACAGAATGGAACCATTTGGACCAGGAAACATGAATCCTGTATTCTACACCAAAAATGTGTTCAGTGAACAAGTAAAAATATTAAAGGACAAACATCTGAAATTGGTTGTCATCCAACCAGGCAGTGATGTAAAAATTGATGCAATAGGTTTTAATCTCGCTCATAAGCATTTAGAAGTCGCTTCGGGAGTCGCATTTGAAATGATTTATTCAATTGAAACAAACGTGTGGAACAACAAAACAACACTTCAATTAAACATCAAAGATTTGAGAGAAATGTAATAAAAAACCCAGCTTTTACAAGCTGGGTCAAAATCATTTATTCTTCATCCTCATCTTCGTTTTCATCGTCATCAGCATCATCGATGTCATCGATATCATCATCAACATCAGAATCGTCATCAGCATCTTCATCACCGACAGGGATATCAGCACCTAATGCATCATCTACAAAGTCATCATCTTCATCTTCGAGTGCAGAATGGAAAGATGCCTTATTAATCTTAACCAAATAAATTATTTCTTCAGTCTCCCAAATTAACGCATCCAAAACTTCACCTGCTGGTGTCTTGATAGTCGTTAAATTACCCAAAAAACCTTCTGGGAAATCCCTTTCCAACTTCTTCTTTTGCTCAATAGTTAACTTATCGTAACTAATAATCGATCTTCTCTTTGTCATCTCACTATCAAATTTCTAATTTAACGATTCTCTGTATTGGTATAAATACGTTTTTCTTTAATAAAATATAATGTTCTGTAGTTCCCCAAATAGTAGTGTAAACAACCTTCTTTCCTTCAGAATCTTCAAAATAAATTTTTACTTTATGATGCTCAACATTTCCTAACGTATTGGCACGCTCTAACTGTGATTTGAGAATTTTCTTCTCATCATCTCCAATCAACACATCCTCTTTTGGAAATTGAAAGTTAGCAACATCCTCTTTCTCAACTAATTTATATTCAGAATCCATGCAGTAATTTTTGTTAAAAGTAATTCTAAAGGTTTTACGAGACAAATATTATAAAGTTTTGAAAAAAAACACACTTTTTTCAAAAAAACATTGCAGAAAAAATAAAAAAAGATGTGGAACAATCCTTTCTTCACTGATTTTTACAACACTTAAAAAAAAATGCTACATTTGCCACACTTACCTAAAGTGAGTCAAAAAAGCATTGATTATTATATAAATTATAAAAAATGAGTATACCAGCAGAACTAAAATACACGCAAGACCATGAATGGGTACGTGTTGAGGGCGATACTGCAGTTGTAGGAATTACAGCTTTCGCACAAGGAGAATTAGGAGACATCGTTTATGTTGAAGTTGAAACTGAAGGTGAAACAATGAATCAACACGATGTATTCGGTACTATTGAAGCGGTTAAGACAGTTTCTGATTTGTTTTTGCCTGTTTCAGGAGAAATCGTTGAGTTTAACTCAAACTTAGAATCAAATCCAGAATTAGTGAACTCTGATCCTTATGGTGAAGGTTGGATTATCAAAGTTAAAATGAATGACGCATCTGAATTAGACAACCTTTTGGATGCTGAAGGATATAAAAACGTGATTGGTTAATCACAGTTAAATTGAGAAAAAAGGGGCTGTCTCAAAAGTAGGCAGCCACTTTTCTTTTTTATCTTCCTTTCGTCTTACTTAATGTTGTATTAGGTTGTGGGTGAATTCCCTCACGAAGCAATGTTTTCTTCTTATCGTTTACCACAATTCGTTCTGTTAGAACATCTCCCTCAAAAAATGCATCTATCAAGTAATAATCCGACCCTTTGAACAAAACCACATAACTTCCTCTCTTTGTAATTTTTCCGACTGTTATCGAAATAAACTTTTTATCAAGTGAAATTTCTATTGGACTAGCTTCAACTTGTATCGTCACAGTATCTGCTATATAGTGATAACTTTCGATTACCCCCTTATAATTTCCAAAGCTCTTTTTCTTTAACCCTTTTACGAGAGTTTGCGAATTAGCATGAAAGGAAATCACCACAAATAGGAAGAAAATAAATCTCATAAACAGGTTTGTTAATTAGAACAAATATACATAAAACACGTTTATTTAATTCCTAATGCTGCTTTTACCTGAATCAATGCCCGTTGATTCGTTGGAGAATAAAACGCTTGTAGAATTTTATTTTTCTCTTGCGTACTCAAATGCCACGAAAGAGAAATTTGATCGTTCACTTTCTCACGCAAATTAAAATTGATGAGTTCGACCGGGAAATCTAATTTCTTGAGTCCAACCTTAAACAATTGTTCTTGATCAAAATCTTGTGTCTTTGGAAAATTCGTGTACATATTTCCAAAAGGAAGCGTGACTTTGTCAATCAAAGATACTTGAAAGTACTTTGTGTTGTCCAATACCTTTTTGGTATCGCGAATTTGCAAAATCACAACCCCAGACGTGTTCTTTTTTATCCAATCTTGTAATTGAAAAATCATCTCCATCGTAATTTTACCCCCATAATTATCCCTAATTCCAGCATCCATTAACTGGACTTCAGGTAATGTCGGCAATGTAACCATCGGTGTCACAAAAGGGAAAGTAGCACTTGATCTTGCAACAGTCGAAAATCGAATTTTTTGAGGATCCATATCCCTAAAAAACAATTGATAATCAATATTTTCATTCGATCTAATAAAATTATTAGATTGATTGTTTTGAAACGCTAAAAATGCAAGCGATTGTGAACTGATTAGCAATCTACGACCATCATTTACAATTGTTGGAGTAAAAATCATGACTGGTATCTTTGCTTGCTTCTCAAATTGCTCGTAATACCCCAATGGATGATCTAAAAAAGAATTTGTATTTGCGTGAAGCTGATCTTCAAATGCTTGTCCTCTATCTTTTGGATAACTATATCCACCATATTCAAATTGACTGATTCGCAAGAACAAATCTCTTGTCGAAGCGGAAAAAGCCAATTTGTTAAGCATGTCTTTACTCAAATTCTCGTAAAACTCCTTCGAATAAATGGACTTAATTTCTTGCAAACTATACCTCAAACAAATTTCTCTAAAATAACTTGCACCAACCATTCCACCAGAGGCTCCAGTATACAGTTGAATACTTTGCTTTAACTTACCATTTGTTTCTTGATCCAATTTTTGTAACACACCCAATGTCCAAATAGCACTACGAAGACCTCCCCCCGATGTATTGACAATAATCAATTTTGGTTTTGCTTCACCTGTTTGAGCTTTCCAATTCTCTAAAATCTGAATGTAATTTTTTAAGGATTGTTCATTCGCTTCAGCATCCAAACTGTTCTTTTCAATGTTTGCTATCGAATAGTGTGGTCGATCATTCGAATCGTAATTCAATCCATAAGCGAAATTCTTATAAGAGAAGTAAGTACTATTAACACTTAAGTAATCCAACGTCAGTAAAATAATGACAGCAAAAACAAGTGTCCATTTACGCATCCATGTTTGAACTACTGAATAAATCATGAAGATTATTGTAATCAATAATACAATACTTAAGGCAGCTGGAAGTTCAAAAATCTTGTAATCGGGCAACATGCTAATGATAAAAAACAAAAACACCGAAGCGATTTCAAACAAAGAAGTATTAACTCTGTTTCTGTTTAACACCTTCTGCACTACAGCATCGTCAATATGACTGATTGGTCTACTCAGATTTATCTGAAATCCACTACCCAAATATAAATATCGTTGGTGTGTTTTAGCAAAAATGCGACTATACCACTTCCCTTCTCGTTGGTACATAAAAACCGTTCGAAATGGATATTCTCCATCCTCGTCTTTATTTGCACTCAAATTCAGTTTACTATATTTTTGAGAAATCGGAAGAAAATAAATCAACGTAAGGATCACGAAACAAATAATTCCCACTAGAAAACTTAACATATAGCCAATGATAGTCCATATTGAAGCATACTCTTCTGTCCACTGATAATGCGACATGTTAATCAAATAAACAATGAAAAAGAAAAGTGGGATTCCCGAATTATTTTTGCAAAATCTCAAAAATGGATACTTTACAAAAACAAGAAAAGGAAATCTTCTTCCTAGCTTGGAATAAGAATACGTATGAAAAGCCATCATCAAAGCTCCAAAACCAAGCCCTAGCAAAGCATAAGATAGATAAGATACTTTACCTAAATACTCAGGAGAATAAAATAAAATTGGCAAACCAAAACGACTACCAAGGTTTCCTGTTACTATTAAAGTAAAAAGTAACCAAGCCAAAACTCCAGCAAAATTATGCTTAAAATGAGATATTAGTAGTTGAAAAGGAAAGAAAGCCCGTAAAAATTCTATAAAGCTTAATCGAAACACTTCCATAATTTCCCTTCATGTTGCCTAAATTTACAGAAATGTTTTAACAAATAAAACTTTATTCAACTTTTTTGCGAATTGCCAGAAATGTAAAAAGAATAAAGATGATTCCAAGACCAATGTAAAACGACCATTTATCGTTTTCATTCGTAAATCCACTTTTATAGATTTCTTCGCTCTCTAAAAGCTCTTTTGCTAATACCACATCAAATTTTGACTGCTCTTTAGTTCTGGCGAATTCTTTCTTTTGAACTCGTTCAATTTCCAAAGCAATTTTCTCAACTTCCTCTAAATCTACAGTCTCATAAACTTCTTTTAAAGCTTCAAGTAATTCTATTTCATTCGCATATTTTTCGTTTTTCTGCGCAATCTTTAATCCTATTGTATAATATTGAATTGCTTCATCATAACGACTTAATTCGAACATGATTCCACCATAATTGAGATAAGCATCACAAATCAAGGCAATATTATTCACCTTTTCTCTAAATTCTATTGCTTTTTTGAAGTAATCAACAGACTCTTCCATTTTTCCTTCTAAAAATTTAGCAATACCAAGGTTAGTATACGCATGACCTTGTCCAGAATTATCTCCAGCCTTCAACGCAAATTCATAGCATTGCTGAAAATAGTTGATAGCATCTCTATGTTGACCTCTTTCAAGTGCAATAGAACCTAAAACAGCATAAGCATTAGTCAAACTTTTTAGAGAACCAAGTTTCAGAACCCAATCGCGATACTCTTTTGCATATCGAACTGCCTCATCATATTCTTTCAGATGTGATAATGCTTGAGCGATATTGATTTTGGCCATGTCAGAAGTATACTCATCAGTCGACAACTCACCATATTTCAATGAATGTTCATACCATTTGACAGCTTCTTTATAGTCGCCCAAAAACTGATAACCATTACCAATTTCATTGTAAATCTCCGTAACCTTATCATAATTCTCAACGCTTAAAAAATAGTTCTTAGCCTTTCTCAAAAGTTCTAATCCTTTTTTTTCTTGTGCTGATCGTACCATCGCATTTCCAATAATTCCATACGATGTATAAATTCCCTTTTTACTTTTTTTGCTATTAGAGAACGAAAGAAGCTGTTCACCAATCAATTTTAGTGAATCGATATTGGTACTAACATAATGCAAAGCTATCTTTTCAGCTAAGCGACATTTCTCATCAATATTATTCGAAGCAACAAACTCATCATAAGACTGACCATATGCAAAAATGGTCCAGAAAAACATGAACAATGTAAAAGAGAGGTTTCTCATAGTCAGTTTTATAAGAGAGATAATAGATATTAATTGCAAGGATAAGGAACAATCATTATTTTTGCAAGAAAAAGTTATGGCAAACGCATTCTTCAATGTTCCGGTACCAGTTAATGAACCGGTTAGATCATATGTTCCTGGAAGCACTGAACATACAAATTTGATCAATCAATATAAGAAAATGTATAATCAAGAACAGATTGATGTTCCATTATACATTGGTGGTGAGGAAATACGCACAAATGACAAACGTCCGATGTGTCCTCCTCATGATCACAAAAAAGTTTTAGGTTATTACAATCAAGGTTCTGCTGAACATGTAACAAAAGCTATCAATGCTGCAATGAAAGCTCGTGAAGCTTGGGCTAATACACCATGGGAAGATCGCGCTGCTGTATTCTTAAGAGCTGCTGATTTACTTGCTGGTCCATTCAGAGATAAAATGAATGCTGCGACAATGTTGGCTCAATCAAAAAATGTTTTTCAAGCTGAAATTGATGCTGCGTGTGAAATGATTGACTTCTTTCGATTCAACGTTTCTTACTTGACAGATATTTATAAAGATCAACCGATATCTTCACCAGGTGTATGGAACCGCACTGAGTATAGACCATTAGAAGGTTTCATTTATGCGATCACTCCGTTTAACTTCTCTGCAATTTGTGCCAACTTATGTGCATCTCCAGCATTGATGGGTAACGTTGTTGTTTGGAAGCCAGCTGCATCTCAAGTTTACTCTGCAAATGTGATTATGGAATTGTTCAAGGAAGCTGGTCTTCCAGATGGAGTAATCAACATGGTAACAATTGACGGTCCAACTGCAGGTGAAGTTATCTTCAAACATAAAGATTTTGCTGGAATTCATTTTACAGGTTCAACTGAAGTATTCCGTGGATTATGGAAGAAAATTGGTGAAAACTTAGAAACTTATAAATCCTATCCACGCATCGTTGGTGAGACGGGAGGTAAGGACTTTGTAATGGTTCACAATTCAGCAAACGCTGCACAAGTTGCTACGGCATTGTCTCGTGGAGCTTTTGAATACCAAGGACAAAAATGTTCTGCTGCATCTAGAGCATATATTCCACAATCATTATGGAGTGATGTAAAAACTATTTTGGTTGATCAAATCAAATCAATGAAAATGGGATCTCCAGAAGATACATCTAACTTCATCAATGCTGTGATTGATAAAAAAGCATTTGGAAAGATTTCTGAATATATCGAATACATCAAATCTTCTTCTGAAGCGGAAATTATTATTGGAGGTAAATGCGATGATTCTGTTGGATACTTTATTGAACCAACTGTTGTTGTTACTACAAATCCAAAATTCAAAACAATGGTTGAAGAAATCTTCGGACCAGTGTTGACAATTTACATTTATGACGACAACAAGTACGAAGAAACATTACATTTAGTTGATGAAACATCTGAATATGCATTAACAGGTTCAATTATCGCAAAAGACAGATATGCTATCAATTTGGCTACAAATGTCTTGAGAAATTCGGCTGGTAACTTCTACATCAACGACAAACCAACAGGTGCTGTAGTTGGTCAACAACCATTTGGTGGGGCCAGAGGTTCTGGAACAAACGATAAAGCTGGTGCAGCGATGAACTTGATGAGATGGGTTTCTGTTCGCACAATCAAAGAAACTTTTGTTTCTCCTTCAGATTATCGTTACCCATTCTTAGGATAAGAAAAGTCTAAACACAATATCATAAAGTCTCTAATCTCTTTGATTAGAGACTTTTATTTTTCACTAATAACAAAAAATCCCACCTCATCAGAAGTGGGATATTAAAAATTATAACTGAACAGAATTAAAGACCAAAAGCAGCTTTAACTTTGTCTACGTAATCTAATTTTTCCCAAGTAAACAATTCTACTTCCTTTTCGATTTTTGTTCCATCAGGCTTAACGAATGTTTTCTTAACGATTTCATTCTTTCTTCCCATGTGACCGTAAGCAGCAGTTTCAGAATACATCGGATTTCTCAATTTCAAACGTTGCTCAATAAAGTAAGGTCTCATGTCGAAAATTTCACCTAATTTCTTAGCAATCTCTCCGTCAGTCATGTTTACTTTAGAAGTTCCGTAAGTATCTACAAACAAACCACAAGGTTCAGCAACACCAATTGCGTAAGAAACTTGAACCAACATTTCATCAGCCAATCCAGCAGCAACTGCGTTTTTAGCAATATGTCTTGTAGCATAAGCTGCAGATCTATCTACTTTACTAGGATCTTTACCAGAGAAAGCACCTCCACCGTGAGCACCTTTACCTCCATAAGTATCTACGATGATTTTACGTCCAGTAAGACCAGTATCCCCATGAGGACCACCAATTACAAAAATCCCTGTAGGGTTAATGTGATAAGTAATGTTCTCATTAAACAATGCTTGTATTTCAGGGCGCAATTTAGCTTTTACACGTGGAATAACAATCTCGATGATATCTTTCTTAATCTTAGCCAACATTTCAGCTTCAGTAGAAAAATCATCGTGTTGTGTTGAAACAACAATTGTATCAATTCTTTGCGGAACGTTGTCATCAGAATATTCAATCGTAACTTGAGATTTTGCATCTGGACGCAAATAACCAATTACTTCTGGTTCATTACGACGAATATGAGACAACTCTTGCAAAATTTTGTGTGCAATATCCAAAGCCAAAGGCATGTAGTTGTCGGTTTCTTTTGTAGCATAACCAAACATCATACCTTGGTCACCAGCACCTTGCTCTTCTGGATTTGAACGCTCAACTCCTTGATTGATATCAGCAGACTGCTCGTGAATAGCTGATAAAATACCACAAGAATTCGCATCAAACATATATTCAGATCGAGTATAACCAATTTTACGTATTGTTTCACGAGCGATTGATTGTACATCTAAATAAGTATTTGTTTTTACTTCACCAGCCAATACCACTTGACCAGTAGTCACTAATGTTTCACACGCAACTTTTGAAGTAGGATCAAAAGCCATGAAATGATCGATTAGTGCATCAGATATTTGATCCGCAACTTTGTCAGGATGCCCTTCAGAAACGGATTCAGATGTAAACAAATATGACATTCTAATTCAGATTTTAAATAATTGACTGCAAAAGTAGAAAAAAAATAAGATTTGGTTTATCAAATTAACAATTAATAATTTCGAATATTCTTTGAATTACACATACATTTCAATTAAAAGAACCAAATTTGTGGTTCAATTTTTGATTCTGACAAAAGAATTTAGTAACTATATGAAAAAGTGGATCTTCTTAGCATTTTCAATTTGTCTATTCACGCTATCCAGCTGTATTGAGATAATTGATGATATTTCATTAAATAATGATGGAACAGGTACATTCAGATACACCATCAACCTTTCATCAAGCAAGGTAAAAGTAAACTCTATTTTAGCATTAGATTCATTGGATGGGAAACCTATTCCTTCAAAGGATGAAATAAAAGCAAAACTTACAGAATTTCAAGCAAAATTAAGCTCCCAAGAAGGGATTAAAAATGTCCAATTAGAAGAGGATTTAACAAATTATATTTTTAAGTTGTCGTGTGAATTTCAAAACATCGAATTGCTTCAATCCGGAATAAAGAAAACGCTTGCTGAAATTATTCAGCATCAAAAAAATGATATGGATACCTATCAATGGATAACATGGAATGGTAATGCTTTATCTCGATCGATTCCACAAATGGCAGTTGAACAAGCTAAAATATTAAAAACTGAAGACATGGAACTTTTAAAGCAAGGAACCTACACAAACATCACTCGATTCGAAAACGAAGTAGAAAAATTCGAAAACGAAACTGCTGTTTTAGCAAAGAACAAAAAGGCTGTGATGTTACGAGTAAGTACCTATTCACTAATCAAAAATGTTGACTTGATGAAAAATAAGATTACAATAGTGAATTAATAAAAAATGGCTACCAAAATTAGTAGCCATTTTTCTTTTCTAATGTTGTTTAATAATTCGTTCGATCTTACTTCCAAAATCTGAAGTTATCTCTAGAATATAAACTCCATCACTCAATTCACCGAGATCAATGACTGTTTCCATTGCGTTCGAATGAACTTCGTAGATTAATTTTCCATTTAAGTCTTTTACTTGAACTGTTTGAATCAACTTATCCGACTTAATGGTAACTTGTGTAGACGTAGGGTTTGGATAAATAGAAATCAATTGCTGTGATATGTCTGCCACACCAACTGAATTAATGGTATAACATGGACTCTGATTTGTAACATCAGTACAAATTGTAGAAGTCAAGATCACCCCATAACTTCCATTAACTGCAGGTGAAAAGCTTTGTCCTGTAGCACCATTAATGTATGCATTGTTATTATTACAATCAACCCATTGATATGTTGCATTATTTTCAACTGCACTCAATGTAATCCCATCTATTGCAACAGCAGTATTTAAAGTTGGATTTTGTGTCGTAATAATTGTCGTAACAATACTATCACATCCATGGACTGAAACTAATGTATCAACATAGGAACCAGGTGTAGTATAAATATGTCCATTAATTGTATAGCTATCACCGTCGCATAAACCTTGAGGGTTATTCACCATGCTTGTTGGTCTGAAAACAATAACTGTTTGTACAATACTGTCACATCCATGAATTGATGTTAATGTATCTTGATAAGTTCCTGCTGCCGAATATGTGTGACCATTGATAGTGTAACTTTCTCCCTGACATAATTCTTGAGGATTATTCTCTAAAATAGCTGGTCTAAACGTAATGACTGTTTCAATGATACTATCACATCCATGGATTGAAGTCAGTGTATCGTGATATGTTCCAGCATTGAAATATGTATTATTATTTATCGTATAACTATCACCAATACAAATCAATTGTGGATTTGAAACAACAATTTGAGGTCTGATTGTTAATTCAGTAATAATGATACTATCACATCCACTCACAGCAACTAATGTATCTACATAAGTGCCTGAAGCAGCATATACATGTCCATTATACGAATAGGTTTCACCAAAACATAGTATCTGAGATTGAACAATTGTATCAATTGGATTTACAATCAATGTTGTTGTAACAATGCTATCACAACCAATTGTACTTATCAATGTATCGATATATGTGCCAGGTGTATAGTATATGCTATTTCCAACTACAACAGACTGACCTTCACAGATAACTCTTGGATTTGAAACTTGAAAAGCTGTAGAAACTGTAACAATTGTTGTAATAACACTATCACAACCAAAAACATTTTGAAGCGAATCAGTATAAGTACCTGCATCTGTATATGTACTAGAACCAACTGTTACGCTTCCTCCAAAACAAATTTCAATTGATATGGTATCACTTGTAGGATAAACAATCGTTAAGTTTGTTGTAACAACACTATCACAACCGTTAGTTGAAAGTAACGTATCAACGTAAGTTCCTGGTGTTGAATACACACTTGAGCCAACATTATAGGTGCTTCCATCACAAAGTGAAATATTTGAAGTTGATGCTAAACTAGGTAGAACAGTCAGATTCGTCGTTACAATACTATCGCATCCAAATGCTGTTTGTAAAGTATCAGTGTAAGTTCCTGACGTAGCATACACACTAGATCCAACAACATACGTTTCACCAAAACAAATGGTTTGGTTGTTCGTAGTCAAATGCGTTGGATTTACAACAATTGATACCTCTACTTGTGCTGTATCACATGTTGTACCACCAGGTCTAACCGCGAAGAAAGTATATATCCCAGAATGAGTAGGCTGCGCATTGGTAATTGTCAAACTTGTTCCTGTCTGATTGAAATTATTAGGCCCTTTCCAAAAATATTCAGTTGCATCTGGAACCTGTGAACCTTCTATGTTTATTAATCCATTCTGACATACCTCAGTGTTTCCTGAAATTGTAGGGAAGTCCATTGCATCATCACAGACAAAAATCTTTCTTCCTTCATACAAGCTCCAAATTCCTCGTTCATCTTGCAAACGAATAAATAAATTATGGAAACCATTTGCAAGACCTGTTGCAGTAATTAACTCTGATATTTCTATACTATCTGCAGGTGCAAATGCTGTCAACGGCAATCCATTACCAATTCCTGGATCAGTATCAAAAAAGTATTCGCCTGCGACAATTTTAAACAAGCGAAGAGAATCATTTTCTTCTTGAATGTACACAATTCTTCCCTCATACATACTCCACTTACCTGAATCATCTTTTAAACGAGTAAACAAGTTGTGGAATCCTGGAGTGAGACCAGTAGTTGATACAGGAAGTATCATTTCGATCGTATCTGCACTCGGAGAGACGGTAAAAGCTGTACCATTTCCAATACCAGGATCAGCATTAAAGAAATACTCACCCGAAACAATAGGTGATAAAGAAGTTGGCATATCAATTTCCGATTGTATATACACAATTCTTCCTTCATACATACTCCAAACTCCACGTGTATCTTTCAAACGTATGAATAGATTGTGGAATCCTTCTGATAATCCTGTTGAAGGAATTGACAATGTCAAAGACACACTATCATCTATTGGTGTAGTAAATTGAGTTCCTAATCCAATTCCAGGATCAGTATCAAAAAACCACTCTCCTGAAACTATTGAAAATAATTCCAAAACTGGAGTAACACTATCACAATAACCTAAATTAATCGCGATATCGTACCCATTGTCCTGACCAACCAAAGCTGGGTTTGAACTCACAACACGAATACGGTAACCATTTCCTGTTGGCACATTTGGCACTACAGCATAAATCGTATTGTTTTGAGCATTTTCAACAGTTCCAATTGTTGTTGGATTAGAGAAATCTCCGTTAGCATCTGATAATTGAGCTGTAAAAATATTATTCGCATTGTAAACACCCGTAATTGGATATTCAATTGTAATAACATTTCCTCCACAAAGAGAATTTCCAGCCAAAACTGACGCTCTCCCTAAAGTTGTTTCAAAATTAGCACCGATTTTAGCTAAAAAGGATGACGCTTTACCCCCAGAAAGTGTATTACTTCCGAAATCTATCTCATAACCAAACTTTCCTCCAACAAATGAATTACCTTGTTGATCTACCCCAATTTTTACAGGAGCATCTTCGTATGTATTTCCAGCTTGATTAACCCATTGAATATTACCATCTGGATTGTATTTAGCGACAAAAACATCCGCAACACCACTATTGAAATTTGAAATATTAATTCCAGAGAAAAATGCTGAATGCTGAAAGCCTCCAGTTACATAGATATTACCTTGCGCATCAATATCTACCCCTGAAGCATAATCATTATCGACACCTCCACCACTACGCGCCCAAATAGCAGTACCAGCAGCATTGTATTTGACTAGGAACATATCATTGATATCTGTTGAAGTCGATGATAAATTGAATGTTCCAAAATTTGCACTATTGTAGAATCTTCCAACTACATAAGAATTTCCATCTACATCAGTAACGATATCACTAGGGAAAGTAGTAGTAGATCCCTCTCTATTCCAAACTGTCAAACCATCTGGATCATATTTTTGAATATAATACTTATTAGATGTTCGACCAGTAAAATAGCTATTACCATAACTATCCGTAGATATAGCTTCTATTGTGCTTAAATATGTATTTATATTCCATAAAATCGTTCCCATTTCACTGTACTTAAACACATACCCATAAGTACCACTCTTTGTAACAATAAAAACATTACCAAAATCATCAACAGCTATATCATCTCCCATTTCGGACGTAAAACCAGTAAGATCTCCTAAACTAGCCCATTGAGTTACACCTGACTCTGAAAATTTAACTACAAATGCATCTGTTCCATCTACTGCTGTTAAATTATGTGCTCCAAATGTTGCGGTATTAGAAAAACTACCTGTGATGTAGTAGTTACCAGTAGCGTCAACAGTAATATCAGTTGGTGTAATTGTTCCTGTACCAGCTGTTCTTGTCCATAAAACAGTACCAGACTGATCGTATTTTGCTACATAAATTGTTGTAGCATTGGTCGAACCATACACATAGGTATTACCAGCATCATCTGTATGTACACTCGTAATTGAAGTTCCATTCACCAATTTTGCCCAATCCCATTGAGGTGTAATTTGTTG
>Ga0079224_100004226_pt1 | contig 18462 bp, 15 predicted proteins | sample Stecom2015_FD_80414 | JGI IMG/M metagenome (GOLD analysis project Ga0079224, IMG submission 80414) | Agricultural soil microbial communities from Utah to study Nitrogen management - Steer compost 2015 | ecosystem: Environmental > Terrestrial > Soil > Agricultural land | place: USA: Utah... | reverse complement strand
GCGAAGGTGGCGCTGGCGGCCGGCGCGCCCGGGCTGGGCGGCCCCGCCGCCGGCGCGGTGGGGGCGATGTGCGGGGCGGCGGCCGCGCTGGTCGGCGAGGACCTGGGGGAGCGGGCGATGCTCGGCGACGCCGGGGCCAACGCGATGGGCGCGCTGCTGGGCGCCGCCGCGGCGGCGTCGCTGCCCCGCCCGGCCCGGCTGGCGCTGCTGGCCGGGGTGGCCGGGCTCACCGCGGCCAGCGAGTTCGTCAGCTTCTCCAAGGTGATCGCGGGCAACCGGGTGCTGCGCCGGATCGACGAGGCGGGGCGGCGCTGACGGTGAGCCCGCTCCGCCTGGGTGCGGGGGTCGCGGGGGCCGCCGCGCTGATCGCCGCGGTGACCGGGCTGGCGCGGATCGCCGGCTTCGGCCGCACCGTCGTGTTCTCCCAGACCGTCGGCGACACCTGCGTGGGCACCGCCTACGTCACCGCCAACCAGCTGCCCACCGTGCTGTTCGAGATCGTCATCGGCGGCGCGCTGGCCGGCACGGTGGTGCCGCTGCTGGCGTCGGCGGCCGCCCGCGGCGACACCGAGCGGGTCCGGCAGACCGCCTCGGCCCTGGTCACCTGGGTGGTGCTGCTCGCGGTGCCGCTGTCGCTGCTGCTGGCCGCCGCCTCCTGGCCGGTGATGGCGCTGATGCTGGGCGGGGCGGCCGGCTGCGACCGGGCGGCGGTGCTGGAGCTGGCCGTGCGGTTCCTGGTGGTGTTCGCGCCGCAGATCGTGTTCTACGGGCTGGCGGCGGTGCTGTACGGGATCCTCCAGGCGCACCGGCGGTTCCTCGCGCCGGCGCTGGCCCCGCTGGTGTCGAGCCTGCTGGTGGCGGCGGCCTACGTCGCCTTCGTGCCGCTGGGCGGGGACCGGCGGGGCGACCCCGCCGCGCTGGGCGCGGCGGCGGAGCTCACCCTGTCGGCGGGCACCACGGTGGGCGTGGCCGCGCTGTTCGGCACCGCGCTGGTGCCGGCGCTCCGGCTCCGGCTGCGGTTGCGGCCCCGGCTGTCCTTCCCGCCGGGGGAGGGGCGCCGGGCCCGGTCGCTGGCGGCGGCCGCGCTGCTGCCGCTGGTGGCGATGCAGCTGGCGCTGCTGCTCTCGGTGGCCCTGGCCAACTGGGGCGGGGGCGCGGGCGCGGCGGTGCTCTACAGCTACGCCTGGGCGCTGTTCACCCTGCCCTACGGGGTGATCGCGGTGCCCATCGCGACCAGCGCGTTCACCGCGCTGGCGGTGCGCCACGGGGAGGGCGACGCGGCCGGGTTCGCCGCGGTGCTGGCGGCGGGGGCGCGGGTGTGCGCGGTGGTCACCGCGGCTCTGGCGGCGGCGCTGGCCGCGGCGGCCGGACCGGTGGCCGAGCTGCTCGCGGCCGCCGACCCGGAGCCGCTGGCCCGGGCGCTCCCGGTGTACGCCTTGGGCATCGTCGGGTTCGGCCTGGTGGCGCTGTTCAGCCGGGCGCTGTACGCCTCCGGGCGGGGCAGGGAGGCGGCCGCGGCCCAGATCGCCGGCTGGGCGGTGGTGATGGCCGCGGCGTCGGTGCTGGTGGCGGTGGTGCCCCGGGGGTGGGCGGTGGCCGGTCTGGGCGCCGGGGCGGCGGCCGGCCTGACGCTGGCCGCGGTGCTGCTCGGTGTCGCGGTGCGCGCCGCGCACGGCGGGCCGGCGCTGGCCGGTCTGGGCCGGTCGCTGCTGGCCGCGGCGGTCGGCGGGGCGGCGGCCTGGCCGGCCGGCGGGTGGGCGGCCGGCGCGGTGCGCGGTGCGCTGGGCGCCGGGACCGGTGCCGAGCTGGCCGCGGCGGCCGCCGCCGGAGCGGTGGCGCTGCTGGTCTTCGGGGCGGCCGCGCTGCTCATCGACGGCGGGACGGTCCGCTCCGCCCCGGCCCGGCTGCGCCGCTCGCCCGGCGCGGAACCGGGCCGGGGGCAAGGGGAAGAAAGAGAAGGAGGGGGAGAGCGGTGACCGGAACCGGTGCGCGCCGCCGTCCTCCGGCCCCGGCCCGGCCGCGGTTCCGGCCGGCCTGCGCCGCCGGGGGACGCCCGCGGGCTCTCCGCCGGCGGCCGGGACCGGTGCGGAAGGCGAGGGGCGGCCGCTCCGCCGGCCGGGCCGGGGAGGAGAAACCGCAGGTCGCCGCGGCCGGGAAGGCCGTACGGCGGGCGGGGTCGGAGGGGCGGATGAGGGGCAAGGGACCGGAGGGGTGAACGGGATGCGGATCGCGCTGGTGCTGGGTACGAGCAGCGGAGGGGTCGGCGGCCATGTGCGGTCGGTCGCCGCCGGGCTGGCGGCCCGCGGGCACCGGGTGGCGGTGCTGGGGCCGGAGGGCACCGGCGAGCGGTTCGGCTTCGCGGCGGCGGGGGCGCGGTTCGCCCCGGTCGACATCGGCGCCGAACCCCGGCCGCTGCACGACCTGGCCGCGGTGGCGCAGATCGGCGGGATGCTGCGCGGGGCCGAGGTGGTGCACGCGCACGGCGTGCGGGCCGGGGCGCTGTGCGCGCTGTCCGGGGCGCGGCCCCTGGTGGTGACGGTGCACAACGCGCCTCCGCGGGTCGGCGGCGCCCGGGCGCTGGCCTACCCGGCGCTGGAGCGTGCCGTCGCGCTCCGCGCCGACGCGGTGCTCGGGGTCTCCCGGGACCTGGTCCGGCGGATGGCGGCGCTGGGTGCGCGCGGCACCGGCCTGGCGGTGGTGGCCGCGCCGCCGCTGCCCGCGCCGCGCCGCCCGCGCGCGCAGGTCCGCGCCGAACTGGGGGCGGCACCGGACCGGCCGCTGCTGCTGACCGTGGCGCGGCTGGCCGAGCAGAAGGGGCTGGACGTGCTGCTGGAGGCGGCCGGGGAGCTGGGGGCGCGCGAGCCGGCGCCGCTGTTCGCGGTGGCCGGAGGCGGCCCGCTGCGCGGCCCGCTGCAGGAGCGCATCGACGCCGCCGGGCTGCCGGTGCGGCTGCTCGGGCACCGGAGCGACGTGGCCGAACTGCTCGCCGCCGCCGACGCGTTCGTGCTGCCGAGCCGGTGGGAGGGGCCGTCCCTGGTGGTGATGGAGGCGCTGCGCGCCGGGCTGCCGGTGGTGGCCTCCCGGGTGGGCGGGATCGCCGACCTGTACGAGGAATCGGCGCTGCTGGTGCCGCCCGGGGACGCCGCGGAGCTGGCCCGCGCGGTGCGCAGGGCGCTGGACGAGCCGGGCCTGGCCGAGCGGATGTCCGCCGCCGCCCCGGCCGCGGCGGCGGCCCTGCCCGGCGAGTCGGACGCGGTCGACCAGTTGGAGCGGGTGTACCGTTCGGTCGCGGACTGTGAGCGAGCAAACGGCAAGACGTGTTCACGCAGCCCGCTTTAAATGGCATCATTGTGCTCGGGCCCTCAGGGCCTACGTGAGGGGAGTATCCCTATCCAGCGGCGGTGTCGTCATCACGGTGCGCAATGGCGCGGACCCGGTGCCGTCGGTCCCGGTGCGGTCCCGCGTGGACCCGCGCCCCCGGGGCGGGAGAGACCTCCGGTTGCACGGCATGCCCGGTAAACCCCGGACACCCCGACCGGAGGAGCGGTACTTTCTATGGACGTCCCCATGTGGGTCTGGCTGGCCACGATCGGCGCGATGGTCGCCATCCTCGCCATCGACCTGGCCATCGTCGACCACCCGTGGAGCAAGAAGAGCGGGCCCAAGGAGTTCGGTGTCAAGCAGGCGGCCTGGTGGGCCGCCTTCTATGTGGGCATCGCGATCATCTTCGGCTTCGGCGTGTGGTACTTCGGCGGTGGCACGGCGGCGGGCGAGTACTTCGCCGGCTTCCTCACCGAGAAGAGCCTGAGCGTCGACAACCTCTTCGTCTTCTACCTGATCATGGGCGCCTTCGCGGTGCCCAAGAAGTACCAGCACGAGGTGCTCCTGGTGGGCATCGTCATCGCGCTGGTGATGCGCGGCATCTTCATCGCGATCGGCGCCCAGGCGATCAACGCCTGGAGCGAGGTCTTCTACCTGTTCGGCGCGTTCCTCATCTACACCGCGGTGAAGATCGTCCGGGACCACATGAAGGGCGAGGACGAGGACCAGGACTACGCGAACAGCTTCGAGGTCCGGATGGTCCGCAAGGTCTGGCCGGTCGCCGACGACTACCACGGCGCCAAGCTCACCGTGAAGCTGGACGGGCGCCGGCACGTCACCCCGATGCTCATGGTCATCGTCGCGATCGGCGTGACCGACCTGGTGTTCGCGGTCGACTCGATCCCGGCGATCTTCGGCCTCACCCAGGACGCCTACATCGTCTTCACCGCCAACGCCTTCGCCCTGCTCGGCCTGCGGCAGCTCTACTTCCTGCTGGCCGGGCTGATGGACAAGCTGGTCTACATCAGCTGGGGCCTGTCGGTGATCATGGCCTTCATCGGCGTGAAGATGATCCTGCACGCGCTGCACGAGAACGGCGTGCACGCCCCGGAGATCGGCATCGCCACCTCGCTGACCGTCATCATCGGCGTGATGACCGTGACGGTGGTGGCCAGCCTGATCAAGGCGCGTTCGAACAAGGCCAAGGAGGTCCGGGCGGAGGCCTCCGCCGGGGACCGGAGCGAATGAGTCCCGTTCGAACGGCTGTTCGTCTATAGTGGTCAACGCGCCCGCGCGGAAGTTCTTCCGGCGCGGGCGCGTTGACCTGGACGGTCCCGGCCGCGGGTGCGTTCCCCTAGTCTGTGAGGCCGGATCCTTGTTCTTCCCGCGTGCGCCCCGGCGCAGCGGTGCCGATCTGGCGGATGGAGCGACATGGCCGAGCAGCTGGTGATCCGAGGCGCTCGCGAGCACAACCTCAAGGACGTCTCGCTGGACCTGCCCCGCGACGCGATGATCGTCTTCACCGGGCTGTCCGGGTCGGGCAAGTCCTCGCTCGCCTTCGACACCGTCTTCGCCGAGGGGCAGCGCCGCTACGTGGAGTCGCTGTCGGCCTACGCCCGCCAGTTCCTCGGGCAGATGGACAAGCCCGACGTCGACTTCATCGAAGGGCTCTCCCCGGCGGTCTCCATCGACCAGAAGTCCACCAGCCGCAACCCGCGGTCCACGGTGGGCACCATCACCGAGGTCTACGACTACCTGCGCCTGCTGTGGTCGCGGATCGGCGTCCCGCACTGCCCCGAGTGCGGCCGGGAGATCGCCCGGCAGACCCCGCAGCAGATCGTCGACCGGGTGCTGGAGCTCACCGAGGGCACCCGGTTCCAGGTGCTGGCGCCGGTGGTGCGCGGACGCAAGGGCGAATACCTCGAACTCTTCAAGGACCTGCAGGCCAAGGGGTTCACCCGGGCGGTGGTGGACGGCGCCGCGGTCCGGCTGGACGAGGCCCCCGCCCTGAAGAAGCAGGAGAAGCACGACATCTCCGTGGTGGTGGACCGGCTCACCGTCAAGGAGTCGGCGGCCAAGCGGCTCACCGACTCGGTGGAGACCGCGCTCAAGCTGGCCGGCGGCACCATCGTGCTCGACTTCGTCGACCTGCCCGCCGACGACCCCGAGCGGGAGAAGGTCTTCTCCGAGCACCTCTACTGCCCCTTCGACGACCTGTCCTTCGAGGAGCTGGAGCCGCGCTCCTTCTCCTTCAACTCGCCCTACGGCGCCTGCCCGGACTGCGCCGGCCTGGGCACCCGGATGGAGGTCGACCCGGAGCTGATCGTGCCCGACCCGGAGAAGACCCTGGCCGACGGGGCGATCTCGCCGTGGTCCGGCGGGCACGCCGCGGAGTACTTCGGCCGGCTGATGCAGGCGGTCGGCGACGCGATGGGCTTCACCCTGGACACCCCCTGGGAGCGGCTGCCGAAGAAGGCGCAGCGCGCGCTGCTGGAGGGGCACGACACCCAGGTGCACGTCAGCTACCGCAACCGGTACGGGCGCACCCGCTCCTACTACACCTCCTACGAGGGCGTCATCCCGTGGGTGAAGCGGCGGCACTCCGAGAGCGAGAGCGACTTCGGCCGGGAGCGGCTCGAAGGCTACATGCGCACCGTGCCCTGCCCGGTCTGCGCGGGCAAGCGGCTCAAGCCGGTGGTGCTCGCGGTGACCGTCGGCGGCGCCTCCATCTCCGAGGTGGCCGCGCTGCCGCTGAACGAGGCCGCCGCGTTCCTGCGCGACCTGCGGCTCAGCGAGCGGGACCGGGTGATCGCCGCCCAGGTGCTCAAGGAGATCAGCGCCCGGCTCGGCTTCCTGCTCGACGTCGGCCTGGACTACCTCACCCTGGAGCGCTCCGCGGGGTCGCTCTCCGGCGGCGAGGCGCAGCGCATCCGGCTGGCCACCCAGATCGGCTCGGGCCTGGTGGGCGTCCTCTACGTGCTGGACGAGCCCTCCATCGGACTGCACCAGCGGGACAACGCCCGACTGCTGGACACCCTGCGCCGGCTGCGCGACATCGGCAACACCCTGATCGTGGTGGAGCACGACGAGGACACCATCCGCGCCTCCGACTGGGTGGTCGACATCGGTCCCGGCGCCGGCGAGCACGGCGGCGACGTGGTGGTCTCCGGCACCGTGCAGGAACTGCTCGACTGCACCGGCTCGGCCACCGGCGACTACCTGGCCGGCCGGCGCCGGATCGAGGTGCCCCAGGTGCGCCGGCCGCTGGCCAAGGGCCGGGAGCTGGTGGTCAAGGGCGCCCGGGAGAACAACCTCAAGGGCATCGACGCCGCCTTCCCGCTGGGCGTGCTCACCGTGGTCACCGGGGTGTCCGGGTCGGGCAAGTCCACGCTGGTCAACGAGATCCTGTACAAGGTGCTCGCCAAGGAGCTGCAGGGCGCGCGCTCGGTGCCCGGCCGGCACACCCGGGTCAACGGGCTGAACCAGGTCGACAAGGTGGTGCACGTCGACCAGAGCCCGATCGGGCGCACCCCGCGGTCCAACCCGGCCACCTACACCGGGGTGTGGGACCACGTCCGCAAGCTCTTCGCGCAGACCCAGGAGGCCAAGGTCCGCGGCTACCAGCCGGGCCGGTTCTCGTTCAACGTCAAGGGCGGCCGGTGCGAGGCCTGCTCCGGCGACGGGACCCTCAAGATCGAGATGCAGTTCCTGCCGGACGTCTACGTGCCCTGCGAGGTCTGCCACGGCGCCCGGTTCAACCGGGACACCCTCGACGTCCACTACAAGGGCAAGAGCATCGCCGAGGTCCTGGACATGACCATCGAGGAGGCGCTGGACTTCTTCGAGCCGATCAGCGCGATCCGCCGGCACATGCAGACCCTCAACGACGTCGGCCTGGGGTACGTGCGTCTGGGCCAGCCGGCCACCACGCTCTCCGGCGGCGAGGCGCAGCGCGTCAAGCTCGCCACCGAGCTGCAGCGCCGCTCCACCGGCCGCACCGTCTACGTGCTCGACGAGCCCACCACCGGCCTGCACTTCGAGGACATCCGCAAGCTGCTGGGCGTGCTGAACCGGCTCACCGACGCCGGCAACACGGTGATCGTCATCGAGCACAACCTGGACGTCATCAAGACCGCCGACCACATCATCGACATGGGGCCCGAGGGCGGCTCGCGGGGCGGCACGGTCGTCGCTCAGGGCACCCCCGAGGAGGTCGCCGGGGTGGCCGACTCGCACACCGGCCGCTACCTGGCGAAGCTGCTCTGATGGCCGGAGAATGGGCGGTGCTGGGCCGCCGGGCCGCGGCGCGGGTGATCGACCTGGTGCTGGCGACCGGGATCAACCTGCTGGTCAGCGCCGGGGTGGCCACCCTGGCCGGGCCGCCGGACACCGGCGGCCCGCTGGCCGTGGCGGCGGCGTCGGTCGCCACGTTCGCGGTCTACGCCGGCTACGAGGCGGCGATGACCGCGGTGTACGGCGCCACCCCGGGCAAGCTGTGGATGCGGGTGCGCCTGGTGCGCGCGGAGTCCGGCGGGGCGGACGCGCGGCCCGGGGCGGGGCCGGTGCTGCTCCGCTCCTCGGTGCTGTTCGGCTCGGTGCTGCTGGCCTATGTCCCGCTGCTCAACGTGGTGGCGCTGATGGCGGCGCTGTACGCGCTGGTCTCCTCGGTGGCCGACCGGCCCCGGCACCGGGGGCTGCAGGACAAGATCGCCGGAACCGCGGTGGAGTCGGTAGGGTCGGGCGCATGACCCGCGCCCCCTGGAACCGCCGCATCGCCGCCCGTTTCATCGACGTCGCCCTGCTCGCGGGGCCGGTGCTGCTCATCGGCCTGCTCGGCGGGATCATCGGGGCCGGGGTGGCCGGGGTCGGCGGCCGCAACGACCTGGAGACGACCTTCGCCATCATCGCCTCGGTGGCGGCCTTCCTGGCCTGCGCCGGCTACGAGGCGGTCCTGGTGACCCGGTGGCGGGCCACCGTCGGCAAGCGGGCGCTGGGTCTGCAGGTGGCGCCGGCCGCAGCGGGCGGGGAGCAGGGGCCGCTTCCGGTGGCGGCCTCGGCGGCCTGGGCCGCGCTGCTCTGGCTGCCGGTGATCTTCGCGTTCATCCTGCCCACCATGCTCTCCCTGGCCGGGGTCGCCGCGGTGCTGTTCGGTATTTTCGGCCTGCACGACCGGGTGGCCGGCACCGTGGTGCTCGGCACCGCCCCCGCGGCCTCGGAGGACGCCCGGAGCTGAGCGCCGCCCGCCCCGCGTCGATCCCTCGGCCGGGCGGTGGCCGCTCGCCGGTACGGGTCCGCGGACCGGGGCCGGCCGAGGGGTCCAGGATCGGCGCCGGGTCGTTCCTGTGCAGGTCATTCGTGTCGTCCGGGGCGATTTTCGGTTCCGGACCGGGCGTACTACAGTCTGTAGTAGTTGGCGGGCGCCGGTGGAATGCGCCCGGTCGTGGACGTGAGAGGAGCCGTGCATGGGCGCGGGGGGAGCGTGCGGGTGCGGAATCAGCCGCCGCCGGATGATCGGCGCCGCGGGGGCCGCGGGGGCCGCCGCGGTCGGGCTGAGCGCCTGCGGGAACGCGGAGGACGGGCCCGCGCCCCAGGACGCGGTGATGGGCACGGTGATCGCCCGGACCGAGGACGTCCCGGTCGGCGGCGGCACCGTCGTCATCAAGGGCAAGCTGGTGGTGACCCAGCCGGAGAAGGGCGACTACCGGGCCTACAGTGCGGTGTGCCCGCACGCCGGCTGCACCATCCAGGAGGTGGAGGAGAACATCCACTGCCTGTGCCACGGCAGCGAGTTCGACATCGCCACCGGGGAGCCGCTGGCCGGGCCGGCCACCGAGCCGCTGGACCGGTTCGAGGTCTCGGTGCAGGGCACCGACATCACCCTGGAGCGCGCCCTGGAGGACTAGGAAGGGACGGCGGGCAGGGGAGAGCCTTCCCCGGCGTTCGGGCCGGTTCGGGTCAGTCCCCGCCGTCGCCGTCGGAGTCCCCGTCGCCGTCCTCACCGGAGTGGTCCCGGCCCGGGGCGGCCTTCGGGTCGCCGAGGGAGCCGTCCGGGGCCTGCGCGTAGCGGCCGCGGCCGGTGGCGGCCCGCACCAGCTCGGGCGGGAGCGCCGCGCCGTCCTCCTCCGAGGCGCTGATGAACTCGGTGCGGCCCCGGGGCAGCGCCTGCGGGTAGTGCGTGCTGATGTAGGAGATCAGGTGCTCGCGCAGGTCGCAGCAGATGTCCCAGCGGGCGTCGGAGTCGGCGGCGGTCACCACGGCGCGCAGCTCCACCAGGCCGCCCTCCAGGATGTCGGTGGCCTGCAGGGACCAGCGCCGGCCGTCCCACAGCGGGTGCGCGGTGACGAAGTCGCCCACCGCGGTGCGCAGCTCCTCGATCGGCACCTCCCAGTCGACCCGGATCATCACCGAGCCGGTGATCGAGGTGCCCTGCTTGGTCCAGTTCTCGAATGCGTTGTCGGTGAACTGCGAGACCGGGATCACCAGCCGCCGCTCGTCCCAGAGCCGCAGGGTCACCGCGGTCAGGCTCAGCTCCTCGACCCGGCCCCACTCCCCGTCGAACACGATGATGTCGTTGATCCGCAGCGCGTCGCCGAAGGTGAGCTGCAGGCCGGCGAAGAGGTTGCCCAGGGTGGACTGGGCGGCGATGCCGGCGACGATGCCGATCAGGCCGGCGGAGGTGAGCAGCCCGGCGCCGAGCGGGCGGACCGCCTCGAAGGTGAACAGCACCGCGGCGGTGGCGATCACCACGATGATTCCGGTGACGATCCGGCGCATCAGCCGGACCTGGGTCTGCAGCCGCCGGGACCGCCGGTCGGCGTCGCCGTTGCTCACCGACAGCCGGGCCAGGACGCCGTCGGTGATGGCGTAGGCGATCGAGGTGGCCAGCCAGGTCAGCCCGATGATCATCGCGATCTCGAGGGCGTGCAGCAGCGGAGCGTACAGGGACCTGTCCGCCATCTCGCTCCGGGAGGGCATCGAGATGTTCACGCCCACCACGGCCGCCGCGACGTAGGCGGAGACCCGGCACCTGGCCACCAGGTGCTGCGCCAGCCGCCACACCTTGGACAGCTGGTGCGTCAGCAGCCAGTGCACGATGCTGACCAGCCCCATGGCGATGAGGACGGAGACCAGGATCCCCGCCCACTGCAAGAGGTCCACGGAAGAGTTCCCTTTCAGGAGTCGTCGGGTACCCGCACAACCTAGGACATCCGGATACCGAATCGTGACATCAGGGCGGATGCGCAGGTGTGGCGAAGCGCGCGATTGGCCGTCCGTCGGCGGGTGCGACCACAATGGAAGCATGACGGCGCAACCCCACCTCCGCCCCCGCCCGGGATCGATCCCGACCTCGCCCGGGGTGTACCGCTTCCGCGACGAGCACGGCCGCGTCATCTACGTGGGAAAGGCGAAGAACCTCCGGGCCCGGCTGTCCTCCTACTTCCAGGACTTCGCCGGGCTGCACCCGCGCACCCAGACGATGGTCTCCACCGCCGCCGACGTGGACTGGACCGTGGTGGGCACCGAGGTGGAGGCGCTGCAGTTGGAGTACTCCTGGATCAAGGAGTACGACCCCCGGTTCAACGTCAAGTACCGGGACGACAAGAGCTACCCCTATCTGGCCGTCACCATGAACGAGGAGTTCCCCCGAGTACAGGTGATGCGCGGGGCCAAACGCAAGGGGGTGCGCTACTTCGGCCCCTACGGGCACGCCTGGGCCATCCGGGAGACGGTCGACCTGCTGCTCCGGGTGTTCCCGGTGCGCACCTGCTCGGCCGGGGTGTTCCGCAGCGCGCGCAACAGCGGCCGGCCCTGCCTGCTCGGCTACATCGGCAAGTGCGCCGCCCCGTGCACCGGCAAGGTGGACGCCGAGGAGCACCGCCGGCTCGCCGAGGACTTCTGCTCGTTCATGGCCGGCGACACCGGCCGGTTCATCCGGGCCCTGGAGCGCTCCATGCGCACCGCCGCCGAGGAGCAGGAGTACGAGCGGGCCGCGCGGATCCGCGACGACATCGAGGCGCTGCGCACCGCCCTGGAGAAGCAGGCGGTGGTGCTGGGCGACTCCACCGACTGCGACGTGATCGCCGTCGCCGAGGACCAGCTGGAGGCCGCGGTCCAGGTGTTCTACGTGCGCGGCGGGCGGATCCGCGGGCAGCGCGGCTGGGTGGTGGACAAGGTCGAGGACGTCGGCACCGGCGGGCTGGTGGAGCGGTTCCTGGCCCGGCTGTACGGGGAGGGGACCGACGCGGCGGCGGTCCCGCGCGAGGTGCTGGTCTCCGCCGGGCCCGACGACCCCGAGGCGGTGGCCGCATGGCTGGCCGAGCGCCGCGGCTCCCGGGTCGACCTGCGCGTCCCGCAGCGCGGCGACAAGAAGTCGCTGCTGGAGACGGTGGCCAAGAACGCCGAGCAGGCGCTGGCCCGGCACCGCACCCAGCGGGCCGGCGACCTGACCACCCGCAGCCGGGCCCTGCAGGAGATCCAGGAGGCCCTGGACCTGCCCGAGGCGCCGCTGCGCATCGAGTGCTTCGACATCTCCAACCTGATGGGCGAGCACGTGGTGGCCTCGATGGTGGTCTTCGAGGACGGCCTGGCCCGCAAGTCGGAGTACCGCCGGTTCAGCGTCCGGGGGCTGAGCAAGGGCGACCGGGAGCAGAACGACGTCGCCTCCATGCACGAGGTGGTGCACCGCCGGTTCTCCCGCTACCTGGAGGAGAGCAGCAAGGCCGGCGAGCTCGCCACGATGGGGGAGAACACCGGGGGGCGGGACGGGGAACAGGGGGCGTCCCGGCCCGGGAGGTTCGCCTACCCGCCTAACCTGGTGGTGGTGGACGGCGGCCGCCCCCAGGTGGAGGCGGCCCGGCGCGCGCTGGACGAGCTCGGCATCGACGACGTCGCGGTGTGCGGGCTGGCCAAGCGGCTGGAGGAGGTCTGGCTCCCCGACGAGGAGGACCCGGTCATCCTGCCGCGCACCGGCGAGGGGCTGTACCTGCTGCAGCGGGTGCGCGACGAGGCGCACCGCTTCGCCATCGCCTACCACCGGCAGAAGAGGGCCAAGGCGCTCACCGGAAGCGTCCTGGACGAGGTACCGGGGCTCGGCCCGTCGCGCAGGACGGCGCTGCTGAAGCACTTCGGCTCGGTGCGCCGGCTGTCCGAGGCGACGGTCGAGCAGATCGCGGAGGTCCCGGGGATCGGCGCGGGCATCGCGGAGGCGGTGCACGCGCGGCTGAACGGAACCGAAGGGCGCAACGATGGGGGATGACGGGATGGCCGAGAACGGACCCGCGGAGGTCCTGGGCGGGGAGCTCCCGCCGGAGATCGTGATCGTCACCGGGATGTCGGGGGCGGGCCGCAGCACGGCCGCCCGGGCGCTGGAGGACCTGGACTGGTTCGTGGTGGACAACCTCCCGCCGGGGCTGCTGCCGACCATGATCGACCTGGCCGGGCGGACCAGGGGGGCGGTGGCGCGGGTCGCCGCGGTGGTGGACGTGCGCAGCATGGCCTTCACCGAGGACCTGCTCTCCACCGTGGAGGAGCTGCGCGGGCGGGGCATCACCGCGCGGGTGGTGTTCCTGGAGGCCGGCGACGAGACCCTGGTGCGCCGGTTCGAGAGCGTGCGCCGCCCGCACCCGCTGCAGGGCGACGGGCTGCTCACCGACGGCATCGCCCGGGAGCGGGAGACGCTGCGCGCCGTGCGCGGCGAGGCCGACCTGGTCATCGACACCTCCCAGCTCAACGTGCACCAGCTCAAGGCGAAGGTGATCGGCTTCTTCGGCGCCTCCGAGGAGGTCCGCACCCGGGCCAACGTGGTCTCCTTCGGGTTCAAGCACGGCCTGCCGGTCGACGCCGACCTGGTGCTGGACTGCCGGTTCCTGCCCAACCCGCACTGGGTGCCCGAGCTGCGCCCGATGACCGGCCGCGACGAGCCGGTCCGCGACTACGTGCTGGCGCAGAACGGCGCCAAGGAGATGCTGGACGCCTACACCGAGGTGCTGCGCCTGCTGATCGCCGGCTACCAGCGGGAGGGCAAGCACTACATGACGCTGGCGGTGGGCTGCACCGGCGGTCGGCACCGCAGCGTCGCCATGGCGGAGCGGTTCGGCGAGAAGCTCCGCGAGGAGGGCGTCGAGGTGCACGTGGTCCACCGGGACGTGGGGCGGGAGTGACCCCGGCCGCGGGGCGTCGGCGGATCGCGTACGGGCCGCGGGGTACCTACCATTGGCCCGACCGTCCGCCGCTGCCGTCGCAGGGGCGGTCCGTACGGCGTAGTCGGTAGGCGGGATCGGATGGCTGTGGATTCAAGCGGCGTGTCGGGCGGAGTGCGGATCGCCCCGGAGGACGAGGAGCTGCCGCCCCGGGCGGTCGCGCTCGGCGGGGGGCACGGCCTGTCCGCGTCGCTGCGCGCGCTGCGCCGCGTCACCACCGACGTCACGGCGGTGGTGACCGTCGCCGACGACGGCGGGTCCAGCGGCCGGCTGCGCGAGGAGTTCGGCATCCTCCCCCCTGGGGACCTGCGGATGGCGCTGGCCGCGCTCTGCGGCGACGACGAATGGGGCCATACCTGGAGCGAGGTGATCCAGCACCGCTTCCGCAGCGAGGGCGAGCTGCACGGGCACGCGGTGGGCAACCTGCTCATCGCGGCGCTGTGGCAGCTGCTCGGCGACTCGGTGGCCGGGCTGGACTGGGTGGGCCAGCTGCTCGGCGCGCACGGCCGGGTGCTGCCGATGTCCTCGGTGCCGCTGGACATCGCGGCCGAGGTGCAGGGCGCCGACCCGGACCGGCCGGAGGAGGTCAGCACGGTGCGCGGGCAGGTCGCCTGCGCCAGCACCGGCGGCCGGGTCCGGTCGATCTCGCTGCTGCCGGCCGACCCGCCGGCCTGCCCGCAGGCGGTCAAAGCGGTCCGCGAGGCCGACTGGGTGGTGTTCGGCCCGGGCTCCTGGTTCACCAGCGTGCTGCCGCACCTGCTGGTGCCGGAGCTGGCCAAGGCGCTGGTGGAGACCGACGCGCGCCGGGTGGTGGCGCTCAACCTGTCGCCGCAGCGCGGCGAGACCGACGGGTTCAGCCCGGAGACCTACCTGAGCGTCCTGGAGGAGCACGCCCCCGGGCTGGGGGTGGACGTGGTGCTGGCCGACCGGGGCGTGGTGGACGACCCCGGACCGCTGCGCGAGGCCGCCGCGCGGCTCGGCGGCGAGCTGGTGCTGGGCGACGTCGCGGCGGGCGACGGGTCGGCGCAGCACGACCCGGACCGGCTCGCCCGCGTGTTCGACCGGCTGTTCCGCGGCTGAGCCGGCGGCCCGTGCCAGGCTGGTGCCATGAGCGGCGACATCGTGCTGATGCGGGTGCATGACGCGCTGGCCGAGCCGCCGGAGCGCGGGAAGGTGTTCCTGGTGGACCGGCTGTGGCCGCGCGGGGTGCGCAAGGAGGCGCTGTGCCTGGACGGCTGGTTGAAGGACGCGGCGCCCAGCACCGGGCTGCGCCGCTGGTTCGGCCACGACCCGGCGCGCTGGGCGGAGTTCGCCGAGCGGTACCGGCGGGAGCTGGCCGACCGCCCGGAGGCGCTCCGCCCGGTCCTGGACGCCCTGGCCGAGGGGCCGGTGGTGCTGCTGTACGCGGCCCGCGACACCGAGCACAACCAGGCCGTGGTGCTCCGCGGGGTACTGGAAGGCGCACGGGGCCGGTGACACGCGCCGGTTGGCGTGGCCGGGCGCCCCAGGGCGAGTAGTCTGCCTGTTCAGGGGAGTCGACCATCCAGGGGGAGGACCGCGACCATGGCGATGACCGGCGTGGTGAAGGACGAGTTGAGCCGGCTGACCGTTCTCAAGCCATGCTGCCGGAAGGCCGAGGTCTCCACGATCCTGCGGTTCACCGGCGGTCTGCACCTGGTGGGCGGGCGCATCGTCATCGAGGCCGAGCTGGATACCGGCGCGGCCGCGCGCCGCCTGCGCAAGGACGTCTCCGAGGTGTTCGGGCACGAGTCCGAGGTGGTCGTGCTGGCGCCGAGCGGGCTGCGCAAGGGCAACCGCTACGTGGTCCGGGTGATCAAGGACGGCGAGAGCCTGGCCCGGCAGACCGGGCTGATCGACGGCAACGGCCGGCCGGTGCGCGGCCTGCCCCGGCACGTGGTGGCGGGCGGCGCCTGCGACTCGGAGTCGGCCTGGCGGGGCGCGTTCATCGCGCACGGCTCGCTGACCGAGCCGGGCCGGTCGATGTCGCTGGAGGTGACCTGCCCGGGGCCGGAGGCGGCGCTGGCGCTGGTCGGCGCGGCGCGCCGGCTCAAGGTGCACGCCAAGGCCCGCGAGGTGCGCGGGGTGGACCGGGTGGTGGTCCGCGACGGCGACTCCATCGGGGCCCTGCTCACCCTGCTCGGTGCGCACCAGAGCGTGCTGGCCTGGGAGGAGCGGCGGATGCGGCGCGAGGTCCGCGCCACCGCCAACCGGCTGGCCAACTTCGACGACGCCAACCTGCGGCGCAGCGCCCGCGCGGCGGTGGCCGCCGGCGCCCGGGTGGAGCGGGCGCTGGAGATCCTCGGCGACGAGGCCCCGGACCACCTGGTGGCGGCGGGCCGGCTGCGGCTGGCGCACAAGCAGGCCTCGCTGGAGGAGCTGGGGCAGCTCTCCTCGCCGCCGCTGACCAAGGACGCGATCGCCGGGCGGATCCGCCGGCTGCTCGCGATGGCCGACAAGCGCGCCTGTGACCTTGGTATCCCCGGTACCGAAGCCAACCTCACGCCGGACATGCTCGTCCCCTGACGTGTGAATCCGTGTGAAGATTTCCGTATCATTCCCGGTCAGGGCACATTCGGGTGGGAAGAAGTGTTAAGCGGCGGCGACCTCGGAAAACTTCGGCAAATGGTCTAGTCCTTTCCGTGCGGGCGGTGCGAAACTGGGCCGCGGCGCTCAGCCGGGCCGCCCCCCGGCGCGGGTCCGCGCCTGCGGCCGCGGGCCGGGGCGGTAAGGTCGGCCATGCCACCCCCCGGCGCAATACCCACTGCGACCGGCAGCTTTCCGGCGGCACCGCCGGGCGCTTCGGCTCTACCCGCGAGAACGTGAGGAGACTGGTCACCGTGACCATCCGTGTAGGCGTGAACGGTTTCGGGCGCATCGGCCGCAACTTCTGGCGCGCGGCCCAGGCCGCCGGCAGCGAGGTCGAGATCGTCGCCGTCAACGACCTCACCGACAACGCCACCCTCGCCCACCTGCTCAAGTACGACTCGGTGCTGGGCACCCTCGACGGCGACGTCGAGGTCGGCGAGGACTCCATCCGCGTCGGCAGCACCACCATCAAGACCCTGGAGCAGCGCGACCCGGCCCAGCTGCCCTGGGGCGAGCTCGGCGTCGACGTGGTCATCGAGTCCACCGGCCGGTTCACCAAGGCCGAGGACGCCGGCAAGCACATCCAGGCCGGCGCCAAGAAGGTCGTCATCTCCGCCCCGGCCAAGGGTGAGGACCTGACCGTGGTGATGGGCGTCAACGACGACAAGTACGACGCGGACGAGCACCACATCGTCTCCAACGCCTCGTGCACCACCAACTGCGTGGCGCCGATGGCCAAGGTCCTGCTGGACTCCTTCGGTATCCGCAAGGGCCTGATGACCACGGTGCACGCCTACACCAACGACCAGGTCATCCTGGACTTCCCGCACAAGGACCTGCGCCGCGCCCGCGCCGCCGCCGCCAACATCATCCCGACCAGCACCGGTGCCGCCAAGGCCACCGCGCTGGTCCTGCCCGAGCTCAAGGGCAAGCTCGACGGCATGGCGATGCGCGTCCCGGTCCCGGACGGCTCCGTCACCGACCTGGTCGTGGAGCTGGAGCGCGAGGTCACCGCGGACGAGGTCAACGCCGCGTTCAAGGCCGCCGCGGACGGCCCGCTGAAGAACGTGCTGCGCTACACCGCCGACCCGATCGTCTCCTCCGACATCGTCGGCACCGCCCCGTCCTGCACCTTCGACTCCAGCCTCACCATGTCCTTCGGCAGCACCGTCAAGGTCATCGGCTGGTACGACAACGAGTGGGGCTACTCCAACCGCCTCGTCGACGTCGTCAAGCTGGTCGGCGCCGGCCTGTAACCGGGCGCACCGCGCAGGGAGGCGCCGGCCCGCGCGGGCCGGCGCCTCCGGGACAACTGGGAGTAGGAGTACTGCATGCGGACGATCGACGACCTCGACGTCGCGGGCAAGCGGGTCTTCGTCCGGGCCGACCTCAACGTGCCGCTGGACGGCGGGCGGATCACCGACGACGGGCGGATCCGCGCCGCCCTGCCGACCATCACCGCGCTGCGCGAGCGCGGCGCCCGGGTGGTCGTCGCCGCCCACCTGGGCCGCCCCAAGGGCGAGCCGGACCCGGCCTACACGCTGCACCCGGTCGCCGAGCGCCTGGCCGAGCTGCTCGGCGCCGAGGTGGCCTTCGCCGCCGACACCGCGGGCCCCTCCGCCCGGGCGGCGGTGCAGGGCCTGGCCGACGGGCAGGTCGCCCTGCTGGAGAACCTGCGCTTCGAGGCCGGCGAGACCAGCAAGGACGACGCCGAGCGCGGCGAGTTCGCCGACCGCCTGGCCGCCCTGGCCGACCTGTACGTCGGGGACGGCTTCGGCGCGGTGCACCGCAAGCACGCCAGCGTCTACGACCTGCCGCAGCGGCTGCCGCACGCGGTCGGCGGGCTGGTGCTGGCCGAGGTCGAGGTGCTCAAGCGGCTCACCGAGGACCCGGAGCGGCCCTACACCGTGGTGCTGGGCGGCGCCAAGGTCTCCGACAAGCTGGCGGTCATCGCCAACCTGCTGAACACCGCCGACCGGCTGGTCATCGGCGGCGGCATGGTCTTCACCTTCCTCAAGGCCAAGGGGTACGAGGTCGGCTCCAGCCTGCTGGAGACCGACCGGCTGGACACCGTCGCCGGCTACCTGCGCGACGCCGAGCGGCGCGGCGTGGAGATCGTGCTCCCGGTGGACGTGGTGGCGGCCGAGGCGTTCGCCGCCGACGCCCCGCACGCCGCGGTGCCGGTGGACGCCATCCCCGCCGACCGGATGGGCCTGGACATCGGCCCGGAGTCCGCGAAGCTCTTCGCCGAGAAGGTGAAGGACAGCCGGACGGTGTTCTGGAACGGCCCGATGGGCGTCTTCGAGATGGAGCCCTACTCGCACGGCACCCGGGC
>Ga0079224_100004225_pt1 | contig 18466 bp, 18 predicted proteins | sample Stecom2015_FD_80414 | JGI IMG/M metagenome (GOLD analysis project Ga0079224, IMG submission 80414) | Agricultural soil microbial communities from Utah to study Nitrogen management - Steer compost 2015 | ecosystem: Environmental > Terrestrial > Soil > Agricultural land | place: USA: Utah... | reverse complement strand
GTGATTTGTGATTTGTGATTTTGTGATTTGGTGATGGGGTTGAGGCAAAGTTCAAATTGTATAGTATGCTGGCGGAGAGGTAGCCGCTGCGTTCGAGGGCCAGAGGCTCGTTGTCAACGGGGTGAGGAATGTTATAAGTATAAGTTATGTTAAACATCCAGTTTCCGAGGGTGAGATTCAGCGGCGCGCTGAAGGCATAGTTCATAATGCCAAAGACGCTGCGTTCTGTGACACGATAACCAAAGCGGCTGCCGAATTTCAGAATGTTCTCCAACGCTTCCTGTACGCTTGACGGCCTCACAATTTCAATCTCGGTGATCTGCTGGTCGCCAAAAAGAACCAACACCGCTGGATAAAAGCTAATGCGATCGAAGAAGAGAAAATCTTTCTTTCTCAGGTTAGCATTGATTCCCGGCATAATCCGGTTCGCGTGGGCGTGGCCAAAGTAGAATGAATAATCGAGACGAATCGAGAGCGGATTAAAATCAACCATTCCGGATACGCTGGCGGAATTTGAATACGGGACGTAGTAATCGTCTTCGTAATTGTAAAAGAAGTGGTCGAACGATGCCATCGCGGAAATCTTATCGCTGAACAGGTGCAGGTACCCCACCGACATCGTGGTGAGATACAGATTGGGTTCAAAATCCCGACTCCAGTAGGCGGTAATGTCTGCGTAGACCCCCGACTTATGGTAATAAGTAATCCCGGGAGAGAGGCCAAACTGTGAGATGCCCAGCGTGCGACCCGCATCCAGTATGTTGCTATTGTATCCGATCCTGAAGGAGAGGGTGGAACCTTGTGCTTCCTCCAGGGTCATGAGGCTGTCGATCAATCGAAAGATCGCCAATGAATCGGCGTAAGTAAGCAGCGAGTCGGGTGTAGATTTAAGTGTGTCGGGTACCTGGGCGTGCAAGGGCGCCAGGGACCCGACGACACACAAAAAGCCTAACAGGCAGCGGTTGCGCATGCACCTCCGTTATCAGTTGTTGCGATGCTGCAGCCTTTCCTGATGCCGCTCCCTGAAGTCTTGCCTGCGATCCATTTGATTTCGGCGTTGCTGGATTTGTCGCAGGATGATCCGTGTAAATTCCTGTTCAGCGTGGCGAAGGCGTACCAGCTTTTGTGCGGGTATGACCTGCATCATCCTGCCTGAATAGTCCTTTTCCAGGTCCAGTTCCTTCTGCCTGATCTCAAGTCCGAGGTCAACGAGTTCCTTTTCGTCGGCACCTTTTCTCCGGGCCTCGCGATATTGCTGTCTCAATTCCTGGCGCTTTGTGGCGAACTCACGATAGATCGGCCAGAAGCGCTCGGCTTCTTCTGTGGTCAGGCCCAGTCGTTCTGTGATATAGGCAGCGCGTGCCGCATCAATGCGTGCTGCAACTTCAGGACGGGCTGCGGTTTCAAGTTCTTCCGGCTCCTGAGCACGAGCTACGACAGCGCTCAGGGCAATAAAGGTTATCATCAATAGCTTTTTCATCACTTTCATTGTTTTCATCAATCATTAATGTCCAGTGTCAATTCATCCAGCAGCATCTCCAACTCGCTCTCGTCAAATGTTGTCTCGTATACTTCGCTTTCGATGGCTGCAGCATCTTCAGTCGTCAGCTCCCCGTAAGGGATCAACTCCTCCGTCACCAGGCCATTTTCTTCGAGGTACGCCACCAGTTGTTCCGTCTCAATTGAGGCCAGAATCGCTTCCGGATCCTCCGGTCCGTTTCTTAGCCACCACCCGGCAAATACTGCAGCTGCCAGCAGGACAGGCAGAGCGTACCGAAGGGCGCCTTTCCACATCCAGGACGCGGAACGGCTGGGGCTTTCGGCGGCAATTCGCGCCTGAATCCGCCCCGGCAACTGGTCGAAATATCCCTCGGGGACCTCGAACATGTTCTTCCTGGGTATGTCTTCTAGCTTTTTCATTTGTGCGTATTTGACAGATTTTCGGACTCGTGGTTTAATCGTTTTTCAGAAATTCTTCGATCTTTTTTACGGCGTGATGGTAGCTGGCTTTCAGGGCGCCCACGCTCGTATTCGTGATTTCGGCAATATCTTCGTACGTCATGTCGTCGAAGTACTTCATATTGAACACCATCCGCTGGCGGGTAGGAAGAGTAAGCAGTGCCTTTTGAAGTTTAAGCTGAATTTCGTCGCCGTTCAGGCCGGGCTGGGCATCTAGTTTTGCAGCCAGCTCACCTTCAACATCGCCTATTGGCAGAAGGAAGCGACGCTTCTTACGCTGAAGGAAATTCAGGCACTCGTTGGTAGCAATCCTGTAAATCCAGGTGAAAAGCCGGGCATCCTCCCGAAAGCTGTCGATGTTGCGATGGACCTTGATAAACACTTCCTGGGTGACGTCGTCCGCATCGTCGTGGTCTATTACCATTTTTCGGACATGCCAATACACCTTTTGCTGATAGGCGCGTACCAGCAGATTAAACCCGTAATTCCGCGTTTCCGGATTACGAATCTTTTCCAAAAGAGCTCTGTCGTCCAAAGTGCAGGATTCAGGTATGGGTTAGACCACTTAGGGTCGAGAGGGTTTAAAATGGATGTAAATTCGGATTTTACTGCCTGATGGCCGAAAGAATGTCGGCAAGCCGTTCGTATTGTTCCTTCGAATGCGACGGGAAGTTGGCAAAAGTGACTGAATTACCCGCAAAGCCGGCCGTAATGGCATGTCTGCGAAGTTCGTCCTGTATCCGCCCGATGTCGTCTGCCCGGGCCGCAATGATCGTCCTCGAACGGTTCGCTTTTTCTTTTACAATGGGCTGAATCAAGGGATGCTGGTCGAGCAGGTGATAGAGTAAAGACGATTTATATTCTGTCTCACGACGAATAGTGATTATGCCGCGACTCAGCATGTCGCCGAGGACTCCGCCCAGAACGGAAACCCAGGTGAGATTAAGCGAAGGATGAATAGGTTCTGGTGAAGTACGCATAGTGCGATGACGTTGAATCCATCGGTCATTGACAATGGCTGCGCCCAAACCCGCCGGCATGCCAAATCCAACGTGAAATTCCAGGAAGACAGCATCAATAGTTTCAAATGGGAGAGAGGCATAAGGCCACGCAAGTGAAGCATCCACAGCGATCAGGCTGTCATCGCCGCGATCGCGCAGGTGTGTGAATACTTCCGGACGCAATGAGGTGCCGCCACTTTCTGTGTGGTGGATGACTAGCAATTTTGTATCGGGGTTCAGCGTCACATCATTCGACAACAGCACGTCGTGAGATAGTGCCGAACTATTACCAACCACTCGCATCGCTTCATCAATGAACGACCTTGTCTCAGGAAGAAAAAATACTTCGTGCGAATCAGGCACAGCGAGCAACTCGCGCAGCTGTTTCGCAGTCTGCTGAGCAAGTTCACGCGCTTCATCACCCGACGGCAACAGCTCGGGAATACGGAGTTTGAACGCCTGACGAACGTGATCGCGTACGGAATGAAACAACTGTGACGGACCGGGCTGAACGTTGATCATAGCAATTGCAAGGTACGATTTTCGCGGGGCGACATTCCTTGCGGAATACAAGGTTTCCGCGTGTTTGTCGAAAAATTAGAAATTTATCAAGAGTCCACCGGAATCTTTATTGTCGTATTTTAGCGGTGAATCCACTCGGATCTGGGACACGTTTGCTGAACCTAACACGAAAACAATGCCGAGTGAAGCCCTTTGACAAAACCAGGCCTCACCCCGATTCGCTCGGGGCCTCGCCCTAAAAGCAGGATAACAGTGGAAGGTTGCGGCTTATGGGCAGCTCAAAACCTGTCTTTTGGAGGTTCAGAAACACCTCTCCGGATCTGGTGGGTTCTTTTTTTTGCCATCAGTACAATACCCTGAACTTGATGGTATGTTCAACCTTCCGCAGCGCCTTGATCACTTCTTTGTCGTAGGCCTTGTTGATATCCGTAATCACGTAACCAATTTGTTCATTCGTCTTCAGATACTGACCGACGATGTTGACACCCGTGTCTGCAAGCAAGCGGTTGATGCGTGCGATTACGCCCGGCACATTTTCGTGAATGTGAATTAACCGATGCGCATCCTTGAGTGTGGGCAAAGTGAGATTGGGGAAGTTGACACTGTTTGACGTGCTCCCGGTATTGATATAGTCAGCAATCTTCGCTGGTACGAAGTAACCAATGTTTTCCTGCGCTTCCGACGTACTGCCTCCGATGTGCGGCGTAAGAATTGTATTAGGTAGTCCACGAAGTGGCGAAACAAATTCTTCGTCGTTGCTTGCCGGTTCTTCCGGAAACACATCGATCCCGCATCCGGCGACCTTTCCTGACAGGATGTTTTCTCTTAACGCATTGATATCGACAACATGTCCACGGCTCAGGTTGAGAAATATTACACCGTTCTTCATGAGCTCGAACTCACGCGGTCCGATCATGTTGGTGTTCGACTCGCGGCCATCCACATGGAGCGTCACGACATCAGCCTGCTCCAACAGCTCATTAAGGCTCCGGCATTTCACCGCATTACCCAGCGCAAGTTTCTCCTCGCGATCGTAATACAGCACCTTCATGCCCAGCGCTTCTGCAAGCACAGAAAGCTGTGTACCGATGTTGCCGTAACCGATAATGCCCAACTTCTTTCCGCGGACTTCATAGCTGCCTTTTGCCGACTTATCCCATATGCCCTGATGCATTTTCACGGACTTGTCCGGGATATTGCGAATGAGCATGATCATTTCGCCAACAGCCAGCTCAACTACGGATCGCGTGTTGCTGAAAGGTGCGTTGAATACAGCAATACCCTTTTCAGTGGCAGCTTTGAGATCGATCTGGTTTGTGCCGATGCAAAACGCGCCGATTACCATCAGGCGCTTCGCGTTATCCAGGACGCGACGTGTCACCTGCGTCTTGGAACGAATGCCAAGAACCGAAACGTCCTTTATACGTTCACATAGTTCGTCTTCCGACAGTGCTTTCTTCTCCGTCTCTACATTGAAACCCTCTTCGCGCAGCCGGGCGACGGCGACGGGGTGAACATTCTCCAACAGGAGCATGTTGATCCGATTCTTCGGAAAAGAAAATTCAGTGGCCAATGGTTATGAGATTTGTCAAGTTGTCCAACACCTACAACGTCTTCACCATGCAGACTGCGCTGTCGCTGCACACGCCTGAAAACTCGGAAGATGCCTGTACTTCAGCAGGCACGTCCTTCCGGTCGACATCGACGAATCCCTTCCGTTTGAAAAACAGGCGGGCAGTTTCAGTCAGGAGGTAAATTTTCTCGACTTTATTCTCACGCGCAAGATCAATTAGCTCGTCCGTGATACGGGAACCGAGTGATCGTCCGCGCAAAGCGTCCTTGACAGCAAGCGAGCGCAGGAGCGCATACGGTCCGAAGAGTTCCAGCGCGCCCGTCCCGATGAGACGGTTATCTTCATAATATCCGATAAGCAGGTGACGGTCCAGGGAAAGATCGTCACAAGGAAGGTTCACAGACCGCAGCAGGTCGCGAAATGCTTCGAAGCTCTCTGCATCTCGGATGGGCGCGCTTCTTACTTCGATATCCATCAGTCTCAGGCTTTCTTTCTTTGTATGGCGCGCTGCACCGCAGAGATGATGGCTTTTGCGTTAAGTCCATATTTCTCCAGGAGCTGGATCGGTTGCCCGCTCTCACCGAACGTGTCGTTCACTGCTACCATCTCCAGGGGTGCAGGGTGGAAGCGGCTAAGAACCTGCGCTATAGAATCTCCAAGGCCACCGTTGATTTGGTGCTCTTCGCACGTCACCGCGCAACCTGTTTTTTGAACGTAGGCCAGAATAGCTTCTACGTCGAGCGGCTTGATCGTATGAACATTGATCAACTCCACACTGATGCCCATTTCGGCCAGCGCCGCTTCGGCCTCGATAGCAATCCATACCATATGACCGCAGGCGAATATGGTGACATCGCTGCCCTTGATGAGGGTATCGGCCTTGCCAATCGTAAAGGGCTTATCCGCTTCAGTGAATATGGGCCAGCTGGGACGTCCGAAGCGCAGATATGCGGGACCGACATGATCGCCGAGGGCAATGGTAGCTGCCTTCGTCTGGTTATAATCGCAAGGCACAATTACCGTCATGCCAGGAAGCATCTTCATCATGCCGATGTCTTCCAGAATCTGGTGCGTCGCACCGTCTTCTCCAAGCGTGAGGCCTGCGTGGGAGGCGCATATCTTAACGTTTTTGTGCGAATACGCTATTGACTGTCGGATCTGATCATAGACCCGTCCTGTGGAGAAATTTGCGAACGTTCCCGTGAAGGGGATTTTTCCAACGGTTGCCATTCCTGCAGCAATGCCCATCATGTTGGCTTCGGCAATGCCCACCTGGAAGAATCGGTCGGGAAATTCTTTCTTGAAATCGCCCATCTTCATAGATCCGAGCAGGTCCGCGCACAAGCCCACCACGTTGGGGTTCTTTCTGCCCAGCTCGAGCAGACCGGCGCCAAAGCCGGATCGCGTGTCTTTCTTCTCTGTGTACTTGAATTTTGTTGCCATGGAGTCAGCCTGAGAGATTCGGTTAGAATTTGGTTGCCGCGAAAGTCGGAAATTATTTCCGTTTCTTCCAGCGTGCAAGCAAATTACGACCCTGAAATCTGCGCAACAAAGGCCTTTCAGCGGCGCTCACTCGAAGACCGAAAGGTTGAGCGTTTGGCCCCGGGAAAGTTCAAACACCTTGATGCCTGTATACTTGCTGCCACCGGAGTCGCGAACACGGAACGCGACCTTGTATTTGCCGGGCAGGAGCGTGAGACTGTGCTGCGAACGGCTTGGATCGAGGTGGCAAACCCATTGCTCGGTGCCGTCTTCCAAAATCTCAAACAGGCTGCCGTATCCCTGAGAGACCGTGTTGATGTTGACGAGCCCTGGCGTGGGCAATTCTATCGTCCTGGTTTTGTCAGGTTCGATGACAACTTCGAACTGGCGTCGGGGAAGGGTGAGCGTCTCAATGCGATAGGTGCCCGCCAGGTAGCGGAACGTTTCGTTCGCCATCTGGGTGTTGATGATGCGGTGATCGTTCACCGTGCGCACGACCACCTGAAATCCAGCGCGGCGTCCATCCTGTTTGACGATTAAGTTGCCTTGCGGAACGGGGATCGATATGACGTTATGCCGTCCGTTGACGATGTTGACGTTGTGCCGAACTACTGGCGGGACAGTGTTCACAACCACGGTATAGCTGTTTACCGGATCGATGTTTACTGTATCGGGGCGACCTTTGGAATCCAGGTAGTGAACGAACTCATAGAATGGCGTACCCGTCATCCCGTTGAGAAATGATACGTCGATGTTTGTCTCATCGGGATTTCCGTCCTTGTCGAGCAGTTCAACGCTCACGCTGGTGGTCGAGAACGTCGTCTGTATAGCGTCGTTCAGTACTTTGTTGAAGCTGCTGGAATTGCCCGAGTCGAAATATTGCCCGGCACATTCGAGCGCCTTTCCACCCTGCAGGCCAAGACCAATTATGAAAGGCCTGAGAAACACACCGCGGCGCTGCAACTCGATCGACGTGGCGCAGGGGTCGCCTTCACATGATTCTACACCGTCTGTAATCAGGATGAGGATGTTCCTATATCCGGGACTGGTCGGAAAGTCCGTAGCAGCCTGGAGCAATGAATACGTAATGGGCGTCACACCCTTGGGTACGATCTCTTTGAGCTTTTCAATTATTTGATCATGGTTACGCGGTCCGAACGGGACTTCAAGTTTGGTATCCTGGCAGTTGTTCGATTGGCGCGCATAACGGTGGCCATATACCCGCAGGGCGAGCTCAAGATTTTCATTTGCTCTCAGTGAGTCGACAAGTCGTGTAAGAATCCGTTTGGCGACTTCGATGCGCGACTCACCATTATGCCAGATGCCCATCATGGAACCCGAACCATCGAGAAGGAAGAGTATACGGGTGCGGTCAGGGACTTTCTGCTGCACCTTGCGCTGCGCAAGCGAAGGTGCCGCCGCGGCGACGATGAGTAATACTGTGATGGAAAAAGTCGTGTAACGCACCTGAAATGGGAAATGGCCCTGTTTCAGCAGTATAACGAATCCTGCTGAGGTTGCGTGTCAACATGCAAGAAAAGTGCCGGTATCGACGCTTTTCAGACTAGTAGTCGCCGATCGTCTCCTCGAGTTGAGCCAGCGCCTGGGCAAGCTGGGCGTCATCGGGCGCGATGCCGTGCCATTTGTGTGAGCCCTCCATGAAATCAACGCCCTTGCCCATCACGGTGTTCATGATGTTGATAACAGGTTTGCCGCGTTTCGCCAGTGCGCGGGCGTTTTCCAGGGATTTGATCGTCATTTCCAGGTCGTTACCATCAAACTCCTGGACTTCCCAACCAAAAGCTTCGTATTTTTTTCGCAGGTCGCGCAGGTCCAAAACCTCTTTTGTAGGGCCATCGATCTGTTGGCCATTGTGATCGACGGTTGCAATCAGATTATCGACCTTGTGGTGCACAGCATAGGCCGCTGCTTCCCAAATCTGGCCTTCGTCCTGTTCGCCGTCACCCATGAGCACGTACACAAACCTGTCGTCACCATTCAGTTTCTTAGCCTGCGCTGCGCCGATGGCGACTGACAAGCCTTGACCCAGGGAACCGGAAGCGACCCTGACACCGGGGAGGTGTTCGTGCGTTGCAGGATGCCCCTGCAGCCTTGAATTGATGCGTCGGAAGGTTGCAAGCTCTGATACGTCGAAGTATCCCGCCCGCGCGAGCGTGGCATACCATACGGGTGAGATATGCCCGTTCGACAGAAAGAACAGGTCCTCGCCATGTCCTTCCATATTAAACTTCGGATCGTGCTTCATTATGTGGAAATAAAGCGCGACGAAGAATTCAGTGCATCCAAGAGAACCGCCGGGGTGACCTGACTGGCAGGCGTGAACCATGCGAACGATATCGCGACGGATTTGAGTGCAAAGTTTCTTTAGCTTATCGAGATCGGGCTGGGCCATTTTCAAGTGTTTGCGCGAATATAATCGCCGCCCCACCACGCTCCAAATTTCGTTGGGCAATGTTACACCTGCATCTGCGCCTATTTCTTCTTCCGGGCTACAGTCTTCTTGACGGCTGGTTTCTTTTGCGGCGCGGCGGCTGCATCCAAGATTTGCGCTGCGTGATCTTTTGTATTGACCTTATCGATAATGCGCTCGATGACGCCCTTTTCATCGATAACGAACGTCTTGCGGGCTGTGCCCATGTACTTGCGGCCGTATAATGATTTTTCAACCCAGGTACCGTAAAGATTGTGAACCTTTTTATCGGGATCGGACAGGAGCCTGAAGGGGAGACGTTCTTTGGCAATAAACTTTTGGTGAGATTCTTCCGAATCCGTGCTGATGCCCAGCACTTCATAGCCAGCTTTGGTCAGCGCCTTATAGTTGTCGCGCAGGTTGCAGGCTTCGTTCGTACATCCCGGCGTCATATCGCGGGGATAGAAGTATAGTACAACCTTTTGCCCGCGGAACGAGGATAACTTAACGGTCTTGCCATCCTGGTCAGTCGCGGTAAAGTCAGGCGCTTTATCGCCGGCCTTTAATTCCTTCATTGTATTGTTTGTCTGAAGACCTGGGTGTTGCCCGCGTTGTCGCGAACGGTAAGCACGAATTCGCCCCTTAAGGGTTGGGATTTATCCAGCTTTTCAGACCACAGCGATCCCGACTTGGCGTCGTAGTGCATCAGCAACCACTCGCCGGCAATTGTTGCCTCGTAGGAACTGATTCCCGAAAGGTCGTCGCCTATGCGGAAACGCGCTACTGAACTGTTAACCGCGACAGGCCGAATAGTCGGCGCAATGCTGTCAGTCAGTACCGTGAATTCTCCAAACTCCCGCGTTTGAAAAGAAATCCGGCCATTGGTGAATGCACCGCCAAGGTATGTTTTCCTATTGCCTTCTATGCGGTAAATCCCGATCTGCTTGCTTCGAAGGTAGAACTTTTTGGTCTTCAGCGAAACAGAAATATTGTTTCGCAGCGGAACATCCTTGTCGCCGATAACATAAATCTCCGTGCCGTCATCAGGGTTGATCCGATAGGAACTACCAAAATACAAGGTGTCGTACAGTGCGTTGGCAGGGAAGGTAATGTCAAGGTCGTCGCTGTAGTATTTGTACTCCACCGATGGCGGGATACGCGATCTGAGATTCGTGACGTAGCTTTTATCGTTTACAACTACCGAGTCGGGCAACATCTTCCGAAGGTCGACCAGGTATACGACACCGGCATTGTTGCCATAAGCAGGCTCAATCTGCACAACTGAGTCGCGCATATACAGAAACGCTTCCTGATCCGTACCCGGCGCCGGTCGTGATGTAACCATCAGCACATTGCCAAGTATTTCACCCGTTGGGTAAGGTCCTGCCGCGGGCAAATTCTTTACTTGCGCCGAAGGAGGCGAGGGGCGAAGCGTCAGGTTAAGCGTGCTGGTGTTGGCAAATGAATCCTTCATCTTTATCTCCACCTTCATGTCGCCTTCACCCTCCACCTTAAGCATTCCACGTGTTGGAGACGACTTGTAATAAGGCAGGGTGTTGCCGTCATCGACATAGAGTTTGTAGAACCGCTTTCCTGACGTGTTCAGCGTTTTGTAGTTCATCAGTGTGTGAATGCGCCGTGATTCCGTGATGTCAATCTTTTCGATGGCTTGCCGGAAGAACGGCCTGTCGTTTACCGACACGTCAATGAAGTTCACACCACCGTAGAAGGGGTCGCGCGCCCTGAATTTGTCTTTTGCAAGAAGCTCGATTCCTATCGTTCCATGAGCGAGTATCGGCGTGCGGAGAGTGTACGTGTTGCCACTTCGGTAGGCGTAAAATTCAAATCGACCAAATCGATCGTTGATACGGGCATCAGGATCCAGGGTGATGAGCGCTACCTTTTCTACCACGGGGGGAGCATCGTCAATGATTTCCTCGAAGCCGAAGTCGAGGGGATTAAGCGCATGGTTGTTGCGGTCGCGTATATCAAAGTGCAGGTGAGGCCCGCCTGAGCTCCCGGTATTGCCGGAAATGCCGATGAGTTCACCTTGTTCTACGGGGAATTCGTTTTTGTTTGGCCACAGGTCGATGTAGAATGTCTTTTTCCTGTATTGCTCTTTTCGAACATAATCGGCCAGGCGATCGACGAAGCGGTCCAGGTGGGCATACACGGTAGTGTTTCCATCGGGATGGGTGATGTATATCACATTACCAAATCCCGTGGGGCTCATTCCGATGCGCGAAACATAGCCCGACTTGCTCGCGACAACCGGAAGACCGATCTGGTTATTGGTGCGGATATCAATGCCTGAGTGAAAGTGACTCGTGCGCAGCTCGCCCATGTTGCCGGCAAGTGATCCAGGTGTACCCGGGTTAATAGGATATAAATACTTTTCGTCGCGTGTGAACCGCATCTCAGGTTCACTGTACTGAGCCTGCACGCCGGACACGCCAATGCTGAAAGCCAGTAACAGAAGGTTACCGGACCTCAAATTCCAAAAGCTTCTCATTTTCAATATACGCCGTCAACAAATTCCCAATGGTAACAGGACCAACTCCTTTTGGAGTTCCTGTGAAAATCAAATCACCAACCCGCAGTGTAAAAAATCTGGATATGTACGAAATTATGTAATCGAACGGAAATAACATCAGCGACGTGTTTCCTTTCTGCTTCAGCACGCCGTCAACGTTGAGATGAAAGTTGATATTCCTGACATCCTTGAAGTCGTGCACGGGTATGAATCGTGGAGATACCGGCGCAGAACCATCAAAACCTTTGGCGAGATCCCAGGGCAAGCCTTTCTCTTTCAACTTTGACTGAAGGTCACGTGCCGTAAAGTCTACACCAATACCGATGCGATCGTAGTACTTATGCGCAAACTTCTCTACAATGTTCTTGCCATCTTTTGAAATGCGAATGACGAGTTCTACCTCGTGATGAACATCACTTGAAAAATCGGGATAATAGAATGGGGCATTATTTTTGAGAAGTGCCGTATCAGGCTTGGTAAAGATCACCGGCTCATCCGGACGCTGATTGTTCAGTTCCTCGATATGCTCGACGTAGTTTCTACCGACGGCAAATATTCTCATGGGGCTGGGTTTGGGATTGTGCCGGAAATGAGCAAAAATGGCCCGTATTCGTATTTTAGCACAAAATTAGGCGCTATGATCAAAAAAGCCACAATTCTGATATTAACCGGTGTTATAGTCTATGCATGTGCTACGGTGCCGATAACCGGTCGCCGGCAGCTCGCAATGGTATCGAATTCAGAGATTCTGCCACTGGCCAGTGAACAGTATGAAAAGGTTTTGGATACCAGCCGGCTCTCCACGAATACCCAATATGTCACTATGGTGAAGACTGTGGGAGCCAGGATCCAAAAGGCGGTGGAGCAATTCATGGCAGAAAAAGGTATGTCCGATCAGCTTGCCGGATTTGAATGGGAATTCAACGTGATCGATGACCCCAAAACTGTCAACGCCTGGTGTATGCCGGGCGGCAAGGTAGCGTTTTATACAGGCATTATGCCGATCTGCCGCGACGAAGCGGGAGTTGCTGTTGTCATGGGCCACGAAGTTGCGCACGCCATTGCTAACCACGGAAGGGAACGCATGAGCCAGGGTTTGCTTGCCAATGGACTGCTTGGAACCATCGCTGGAGCTATGGGACAAAATCCGACGCTGACGCAACAAGTCTTCATGCAGGCCATCGGCGTGGGCACGCAAATCGGTATGCTTTCTTTCTCGCGTCAGCATGAGTCTGAAGCAGATCGCATAGGTTTGATCTTTATGGCTATCGCCGGCTACGATCCTCATGAAGCTCCAAAGTTCTGGGAACGCATGACCGAGCAGAGCGGCGGCGCGGAACCTCCCGAGTGGCTTTCAACGCACCCATCGCATTCAACGCGGATTGCTGATTTGAACAAGGCAATGCCGGAAGCGCTGAAGTACTACAGTAAGCAGTAGGCAGGGGGCAGTACTGCGTACTTACTGCCTACTGGATCACCCCAACGCCAACCGTATTGTTCGAGTGTTCATCAATCAAGATGAACGACCCATTCGCCGGGTTGTCATGATAGCGATCTACTGGCAGTCCCTTGGCGGTTCGCACCTGAACCTGGGCGATGCCGTTCATAGCTATGGTGGAGCCGGGAATTTTTTGAAGTGTGGCTGGATCTTCGATGAAGTCGATCGTTGAGATTTTCGCTTTGGTGTATGCCGTTCCATGCTGAAGCAGGTAGGACTTGCCTGGCACCATCGGATCGCGATCAAGCCAGCATATTCTCGAGGTAAACTCACGCTTCAGGTCCGGTACTTCTTCATCGCGTACGATCATGTCGCCGCGACTAATATCAATGTCGTCTTCGAGAACGAGGGTAACCGACTGTCGTGTTTCGGCCGTTGTGAGTGATTGCGTATAGCGATCGATCTGACGAATCACGCTCTTCTGCCCCGAAGGAAGTACGGTAACTTTATCGCCCACAGAAAATCGGCCACTCATAACGCGTCCCGCGTAGCCGCGATAGTCGTGATACTCATCGGTTCTCGGGCGTATAACATACTGTATCGGAAAGCGGGAGGGAAGCTTCAACTCATTCTTATGAACCTCCATCGTTTCGAGAATCTCAAGCAAGGGCCGACCGGTATACCACGGCATCTTTTCTGATTTCATGGTGAGGTTCTCGCCATACAAAGAACTGATCGGCAGGAAAAGGATTTCCTGCGTGTCGGATTTGATCTTACTGCTGAAGTCAATGAAATCGCGCTCAATTTCGCGGAAGCGCTCTTCGGAATAGTCCACGAGGTCCATCTTGTTAACGCAGACGATAACCCGTGGGATATTCAGCAGGTTGGAAATATAGTAGTGACGATGCGTCTGTTCGAGAATTCCGTTGCGGGCGTCTACAAGGATGATCGACACGTCGGCCTTTGATGCACCCGTGATCATGTTGCGTGTATATTCAACGTGCCCGGGTGAATCGGCGATAATGAATTTTCGCTTCGGCGTGTTGAAATATATGTGGGCTACGTCAATGGTAATCCCCTGTTCCCGTTCGGCAATAAGTCCATCGGTCAGCAGCGACAAATCGAGAAATCCAATTCCCTTTCGCTGACTGGCGCGCTGTATTGCCTCCAGTTTATCCGTAGTGATAGAATTTGTTTCGTACAACAGCCTTCCGATCAGTGTGCTCTTTCCGTCGTCAACACTTCCGGCTGTAGCAATTCGTAGTACCTCCATTTTTTCTAAAAGTATCCGTTCACCTTTCGCATTTCCATGGCAGCTTCCGCGCGCTTGTCGTCCAGGCGCGTACCGCGTTCCGAAATGGTAGTGCTGATGATTTCTTCGATGATTTCTTCGACTGTCGTAGCGGTTGAGCTCAGTGCTGCAGTACAGCTCATGTCACCGACGGTGCGGAAACGGACCGTGCGGGTGACGAGCACCTCGTCGGGGTCCTTGTAGATGAAGTCTGAATAAGGCCAGAGGACGCCATCGCGTTCCAGTACCGGCCGCTCGTGTGAGAAGTAAATGGACGGTATCGCCAGCTTTTCTTCTTTGATATAATTCCAGACGTCGAGTTCTGTCCAGTTGGAGATAGGGAACACCCGGACGTTTTCGCCGGGATGAATGCGACCGTTAAGGTAGTCGAACAACTCGGGGCGTTGGTTCTTTGCGTTCCATTGTCCAAAGTCGTCGCGTACAGAAAAAATCCTTTCCTTTGCCCGCGCTTTCTCCTCATCGCGACGCGCTCCGCCCATACAGGCATCCAGTTTGTGTTCTTCGATCGTGCGGAGCAGGGTAGTGGTCTGCAGCATGTTGCGGCTGGAGTACTTGCCCGTTTCTTCCACAACGCGGCGCGCATCGATGTCGTCCTGAACGTAGCCAACGATGAGTTCGACGCCGGTCTCTTTTACAAGCCAGTCGCGAAATTCAATCGTTTCAGGAAAGTTGTGCCCGGTATCAATATGTACCAGGGGAAAGGGAATCTTCCCGGGATAGAAGGCTTTCTGTGCGAGCCGTACAAGCGTGATGGAGTCTTTGCCTCCGGAAAAAAGTATGGCGGGACGCTCAAACTGAGCCGCCGTTTCGCGAATGATATAGATCGCCTCGTCCTCGAGATCTTTCGGAAAAACTTTCAAATACTCACTCATCCTGATCTATCGTTGTTCAGCTGGTTTTGCTTCGTGAAGTCCGCATTCTTTCTGCGTTTGTTCCCACCACCATCTACCGGCCCGGATGTCTTCACCCGGCTGTATCGCACGTGTGCAGGGCGCGCAACCAATGCTGGCGAATCCTTTCGCGTGCAGCGAGTTCACCGGGATCTTGTTAGCCGCGATGAAGGCCTGCATTTCGTCATACGACCAGTGTAGTATCGGGTTGTATTTGACCAATTGCAGGTCTGCATCCCATTCCACCACCTGGAACGTCTGCCTGTTGGCCGACTGCCCTGCACGCAATCCGGTGACCCACACCGAGGCTCCCTGAAGGGCTCTCCGAAGAGGCTTTACCTTCCGGATGTAGCAGCACTCCTTGCGGTTTTCCACGGATTCATAAAAGCTGTTGAAGCCTTTGGTTCGCACCAACTTTTCGACGTCGCCGGCATCAGGAAAGTAGGTTTCAACGCTGATCCGATAGCGCGCCCGAGTGCGGTCCATTAGCTCATAGGTCTCCTGGAAAAGCCTGCCGGTATCGAGCGTAAAAATAGTGATCGGCAGGTGGTTTGTCGCTATGATATGGGTAATAACCTGGTCTTCTTCACCAAAGGCAGATGAAAACTTGATGGAGCCGGGCGGAAGGCGCTCGGCAAGACGTCGCAACCCCTCTTCGGCGGAGAGGGAAGTCAGTTCATCCTTTAATTCATCGAAAAGAGCCACAGCTGGCTGGGTTGGTAAGTAGTATATGGTCGATTTCGCAAAGTTAGCAAAATCTATTAAACCTATAAAAATTATAGACTTTAATCACCGCAAAAGGTTCCCATCATTTCCCGAAAGCGCGAAGTTTTATCTCCGTGAGCTTTCGCTTGGTGTCCAGGGAGAAGTCGCCATTCATGATCCAGTCGTAATAAGCTGGCTCCTCCTTAAGTATGGCTGCTACCTTTTTATTTCTGTGTTTACCGAAGTTAAATATTTCTTCTCCCTTGTCATTCAGGCACATACGACCCGCCAGATCAACTAAATTGGAAAGTGAAAGCCTACTCAGGACCTCCATGTCGTTCGTGATTTCACCGATTTTCCGGCCCAGGGTATCCGTAACGATTGCCCCGTTATACTTTTCAACCTGCGCGGCGAGGATTTCCATGCTGGCCTCGGCGTCGGCTTCGGCGGTATGGGAGTCCTGCAACTCCTTATTAAGATAAAACTTGTAAGCCGCTGCCAGGGTTCGCTTTTCCATCAGGTGGAAGATCTTCTGGGTATCGATGATGCGCTTCCGGCTGTAGTCGAAGTCCACGCCCGCACGGAGGAACTCTTCTACCAGCAGGGGTACGTCAAACTTGAGGATGCTAAATCCCGCCAGGTCGGCTCCTTCGAGGAACCGCGCGTATTCCCTGGCCACATCCTTGAATGTGGGTTTGTCCTGTACGTCTTTGTCGTATATACCGTGGATGAGCGAAGACTCCAACGGAATGGGGATGGTGGGGTTGATGAGGTTTGACTTTCGGATGATTTCCTGGTTGGGCATGACCTTCACCATCGCGATTTCGATGATGCGGTCCTGCGTGATGCTAGTACCGGTTGCCTCCAGGTCGAAAAACACGATCGGTGTCTTCAGGTGCAGACGCATGGTCAGTCTTTCAGGTTTGGAACGAGTTGATCAACCGATAAGCCACCGAACGTGCCTGAGCTCATGAGCAGCAGGTCTTTGTTACGCCAGGATTGTTCCGAAAGGTAGCGTTCAAGTTCGTCGCGACTGGTAAACACGCGTACGGATTCCGAACCGAAGGCGTCGCGGATGTCGCTCTCACTCAGGGGCTCAAGTCGCTTTGCTTCTACTGTACGAGGATCGAAGTAAACAAGTTTCTGCTGTGCGTTCCTGAGAGCGTGTTTGTACTGAGGCAGATAGCTCTTACTCAGGCTGCTGTACGTGTGAAGTTCGAGGCATGCTACAAGTTCACGGTCCGGGTGCAGGCCGCGAACAGCCTTTACCGAAGCCCTAACTTTGGAAGGTGCGTGGGCAAAGTCGCGTATAACGCTCATCGAATTCTTGCTGGCAACGACTTCCAGTCGCCCGGAAGCACCTTCAAAACTTGTTATTGCCTGATAGAATTGTTCATAAGTCACTCCAATACGCCGTAGCAACTCGCGGGCGCCACCCAGATTCAGGTAGTTGTGACTGCCAAAAATCTTGAGCGGATAACGTTCCTTTTCGTAGGTCAGGTAAGCGACGCCTTTTTCGACGACATGTGGCAGCGACTTATAGCCAATGGCGGTCACATCCGTGCGTTCCTTCTTGCCGATCATAACGGCCATGGGATCCTGTTCGCAGTAAAGGAGGATGCCACCTTTGGGTGTCTGATCACAAAAGGTATCGAACTGCCGCACATAATCCTCTTCGGTCGGGAACACATTGGCGTGGTCCCATGCCACTCCGCTGATCAGGCCAATGTGATGTCGATAGCGAATGAATTTCGGTACGGGATCCAGGCGTGATGAAAGGTACTCGTCGCCTTCAATTACAATAATGGGCGCATCTGATAACCTGACGGTAAGATCGAGGCCTTTGACCCGGGCTCCGATGACATAATCGAACTTCCTGTTCAGGTAATTGAGGACGTGGATAATAATCGCGGTGATGGTAGTCTTTCCGTGGCTGCCGGCGATCACGATCCGCTGCTTGTCGCGCGAGCGTTCAAAGATAAACTCGGGGAAGGAGCGAATGGGGATTCCCAGCTCCTGCGCTTTCAGGAGTTCGGGGTTATCGACCTGTGCGTGCATGCCGAGGATTACCTCGTCGATATCAGGTGTGATCTTCTCAGGAAACCAGCCTTCCTCATCGGGCAATAAGCCATTGGCTTTCAAGGCAGAACGCGCGGGTTCGAAAATTTCATCATCAGATCCCGATACATGGTTGCCGACGCGCTTCAGAGCGATGGCCAGGTTATGCATTACGCTTCCGCCGACGGCTATGAAATGAATGCGTTTACGATCTCCCGGCATCTATTGTTTACCTCTTCGTGCCCAAAGTAAATGAAAATGTTCGGAATAGACCAAAACCAACGGCCCGTGCGATTTGACACGAGTTGTCAAATGGATTGCCTAAACTGCAGATGTTAAGAATATAATGGGACGATGGTTGCTGTGCAACCTGATGCCGGCAAACTTTTTATGAAAAATTTATGCACAAAGTGTGTGTTAGTTGTTTGTTAATACTTTGTTAATACGTGTAGTGATGCTTTTTATACGTTTGTTGCCCCTCGGGTTGATAACCCGGATCAGACTTTTGAGATACCTACAACAACTACGGCATGGAGCAAGGTAGAACTACGCCCCTGAGACT
>Ga0079224_100004224_pt1 | contig 18468 bp, 13 predicted proteins | sample Stecom2015_FD_80414 | JGI IMG/M metagenome (GOLD analysis project Ga0079224, IMG submission 80414) | Agricultural soil microbial communities from Utah to study Nitrogen management - Steer compost 2015 | ecosystem: Environmental > Terrestrial > Soil > Agricultural land | place: USA: Utah... | reverse complement strand
TGCTGCCCTCGCCCAGATCCGACTCCACCTCCATTCTGCCCTTCAGCAGCTCCGCGAGACGTCTGGAGATCGCGAGCCCCAGCCCCGTCCCCTCCTCGCTCTGGGAGCTGAGCTGTACGAAGTCCTCGAAGATGTGGCGGAGGTTTTCACGAGCGATGCCGATTCCCCGATCGATCACCTCGATCACGACCTCACCGGGAGCACCGTTCCGGCAGCGCAGGTCGATCGGAGCCTTCCGACCGTACTTGGCCGCGTTCGAGAGGAAGTTCATCAGGATCTGACGGACGCGCTGCGGGTCCGTGACGATCGTGTCCACGTCGGGAGCCACGTCGAGGCGGAGCTGCGAACCGTACCGCTCCGCGAGCGGCGTCACGGACGAGCGGAGTTCCGTCAGCAGAGTGCGAAGGCACACTTCCACGGGCTGCACCGTTACCCGCCCCGCCTCGATCTTACTGAGGTCGAGAATGTCGCGGACCAGGTCGAGCAGGTGGCTCGTGGCCGTGTGGGAATGCTGAAGGGCCCGCAGCTGTTCGTCCGAGAGGGGGCCGAGGCTGCCGGCGAGGAGCAACTCCTGGTAGAGGAGGATTGCGCTGATCGGCGTTCGCAGCTCGTGGTTCATCGCCGAGTAGAGCCGGCTGCGCGCCTGCATCGCCGCCTCGAGCTCCAGGGTTCGCTCTCGCAGTGCTGCGTTCACCCGCTCCATCTCGGCGGCCTGCGCGCGGAGCTGGCGCTCCGCCTCGATCCGCTCACTGATATCCTCGAGCACGCCGATTCCGCCGATTACCGAGCCATCCGCATCGCGCAATGGCGCGTACTGGACGGACACGTGCAGCTGTTTCCCGGAACGCAGCCGGAAGGGCCCCTCATAGAACGCGGGGTCACCCTGCAGGGCATCGCGTAACCCCGGCAGCAGACGGATGTTGCGCAGGCTCCTCAGCTCCGCCCCGACGATCTCCTCGTTCGCGATCCCGACGATCCTGCACAGGGTGTCGTTGCACTGGGTGATCCGGAGCTCGCGGTCGCACAGGAAAACCCCAACGGGAGATTGATCGAAGAGGGCGCGGTAACGCGCTTCGCTCTCGCGGAGCGCCGCGTCCTGCCGCCTCGCCTGGGCGATGTCACGGTAGATCGCGAACGCACCGACGGGTCCGTTCACGTCGACGGGGGTGGCGGTGACGGAAACCTCCAGAAGCCGCCCATCGCGGTGGCGGCGAACCGTTTCCGCGAGGAGCTGCTGCGTGTGGCGGATCCCGACCTCTACCTCGACCGCCTCCGCCTGGCGCTCCCCGGGCACGATCAGCTCGTGGACGGGCTGGCCGATCGCCTCGTCCGGAGAATAGCCGAAGAGGCCGGTGAACTGGCTGTTGATCCGGACGATCCGCCCCTGGGTGTCCAGCACGGCGACCGCTCCCGGAGCGCCCTCGAAAAGGCCCTCGAGAAAAGCGCGCTGGATACGAAAACGTCGCTGGATCTCGCCGAGCGGGCCGGGGCCGTCCGCGGTCGGGTCGTCTTCGTCTGGACGGTGAGGCGGGCCGATCCTCGCCTCGGCGATTCCGACCCGCAGCTCGGCCTCGGCCGCGGTTACGGGTGCACCGAAGATGTCATCGACGCCAGCGTCGACGAGGCGGCGGACGCCTTCCTCGTCGCCCGCGATTCCCAACACGTAGGCGCTGACGCCGCGTACTTCCCGGCGAAGCGCGGCACATACCTCCGCGCCGGTGCCGGAGGGGCCATCCTCGACGACGACGAGACGGGCGGGATCGGCGCGGAAGTCGACCACTGCCTCATCGGCTCCGCTGTGCACCGACGTCTGCCAGCCGCGCCGGGCGAGAACGGTGGCCAGGAGATCACGTGAGGAAGCGTCGTGGACGACCAGCAGGGCTCGCATTATGCTGGCAACTTTGGGCGATCGTCAGGCGCCCGGGTGGGTGGCCGGAGTGGTGACCGGGCCGAGCCGCAACTTAGAAACGGCTTGGAGCGGCTGCAAGGGAAGTTGGCATTCCCTGGCCGCGGCTCCGCCGGCTGCCCCACCCCTAATCGTCCGTTTCTACCACGGCTCTCAGCATCGGAGTATCGATGGATTCGCGCGGTATCGGGATGCTCGTCATCGGTGTCGGAATCTTCCTGCTCGCCCTTGGAGCCCTGATCTATTCTGGTGCCCTCAGCTGGTTCGGTCGACTGCCCGGAGATATCCGGATCGAGCGCGGGAGCACGCGCATCTACTTCCCTCTCGTTTCGATGCTCCTGCTGTCGGTGCTCCTGAGCCTGCTTCTCTCGTTCCTGCGTCGCATTCGTTGACGGAAAGCGCTTCGCCTCTGGCCGGTTGGCGGGTCTGGGTGGACACGGGCGGCACGTTCACCGACGCCATCGGGGTGGACCCGGGAGGCGCGATGCACCGGGCCAAGGTGCTCAGCACCAGCGCCCTGCGGGGGGTGGCGCTGGAGTGCGAGGGAAGCGCGCTCAGGATCCGTGAGTCCTGGAGAGGTCCGGATGACCTGGTCATCGGCTTCGGCTTCCGCTGGCTCGCTGCTCCCCCCGCCCCGGATCTGCCGCGCGTCGTCGGGTACGAGCGCTCGACGGGGATGCTGCGCCTCGCCGCCGCGCCGGCTGCCGCACCGCCCCTGACGGCCTTCGAGCTCCTTTCCCCGGACGAGGCACCGGTTCTCGCCGCGAGGATGCTTACCGGCACGGGAGCGGGCGCCTCCCTGCCCCCGCTCGAGATGCGCCTCGCCACCACCAGGGGTACGAATGCACTGCTCGAGCGGCGCGGCGCCCCGGTGGCCCTCTTCCTCACCCGCGGCTTCGCCGACCTGCTGACGATCGGATCGCAGCAGCGTTCGGACCTGTTCGCGCTACGATTCGAACGCCCGCCCCCCCTCTACTGGCGGGTCTATGAGGTCGAGGAGCGGCTGAGCGCCAGCGGTGCGGTGCTGACGACGCTCGCCGAGGCGAGCGTCTGGACGGCCGCACGCGAAGCCGTGGAGGCCGGCGTGCGCACCGCCGCCGTCTCGTTGCTGCACGCCTATCTCGATGACCGGCACGAGGAGCGCGTGGGCGAGCTGTTGAGGGAGGCTGGGTTCGCTCACGTGACCCTTTCCTCGAGGGTCGCCCCCGTCCTCGACTACCTGCGCCGGACGACCACAGCCGTCACCGATGCGTATCTGACACCCGTCCTCGACCGGTACCTCGCGAGGGTCGTCTCCGCGGTAGGCGCGGACAGTGGTTCGCGCGGATCGCTGCGGGTGATGACCAGCGCCGGTGGACTTACCGCGCCAGCGGAGTTCAGTCCCAAGGATTCGCTGCTGAGCGGCCCCGCCGCCGGTGTGGTGGGGGCGGCGGAGGCAGGGAAGCTGGCGGGGTTCGAGCGGATCATCGCCTTCGACATGGGGGGAACGAGCACGGACGTTGCCCGCTTCGACGGACACTATGACTACGTCTGGCGCCACTCCGTCGGAGACGTCGAATTGCACGCGCCGGCTCTCGCCATCCGAACGGTAGCCGCGGGCGGGGGTTCGATCTGCGCCATGCGCGCCGGAGCACTGGCCGTCGGTCCCGAGAGCGCCGCGGCGGATCCCGGCCCGGCATGCTACGGCGCGGGAGGTCCACTCACGCTCACCGACTGCAATCTGCTCGCGGGACGGCTCGATACGGAGGGTTTCGGCATCCCGCTCTCAGTGTCAGCCGCGGAAGATGCGCTGGAGCGCCTTCGCGATGAGCTGGAGGCGGCGACCGGCGTACGCCCCGAGCGGGACTCGTTGCTCGAGGGGCTGATCGAGATCGCCGACGAGCGCATGGCCGAGGCGATCCGCCAGGTGTCCGTGCGGCGCGGTTACGATCCCGCGGACTACGCCCTGGTCGTCTTCGGCGGTGCCGGCGCCCAGCACGGCTGTGGAATCGCTGAGAAGCTCGGGATCCGGACAGTCGTGGTGCCTCCGGACCTCAGCCTGCTCAGCGCGTGGGGGCTGGGGAGGGCCGTCATCGAGAGGGTTGCGGCTCGGCAGGTGCTGACGACCCTGGGAGAAGACGATCGCTGGGTGCGGATCGCCCTCGAAGAGCTGGGCGGCCAGGCAACCGCCGCGGTAGCGGCTGAAGGAATCCCCGTATCCCAGGTCAGGGTAACTCGCCGGATCGCGAGCCTTCGCTTCACCGGTCAGGAAGCAACCGTGGAGGTCGAGCTTCCCCGCGACCGACCGCTCGGCGAAGCCTTCCTCGCTCGCTACGCGGCGACCTTCGGCCACCTTCCCGAGGGCCGAGAGATCGAGGTCGAATCGCTGCGGGCGATTGCCGCCTCCCTGCCAGACCCCCTCCCGGACGCGAGCCCGCCCGAGCGCCCGGCCACCTCCCGGGAAGCTCCCACGACGCTCACCAGGATCGGCGGCGAGTGGCGTGAAATTCCGGTCCGCCGGAGAGAGGATGTACCCTCCGAGGAGGGGCTGGTCGGTCCGTGCCTGGTGCGGGATCCGCACAGCATGCTGCTGGTGCCTGGGGGATGGGAGGTGCGGAGCGTTGAGTCCGGGGCGCTCGTCGTGCGGCGTTCGGAGCGTGCTGGCGACCCGGTGAGCCGCCGCGCCGCCGCCGGCGCGACCCCCGAGGCGGTCGTCGAGCAGCTGTTCACGAGCCGCTTCGAGGCAATCGTCGGAGAGATGGGCGAGCAGCTCCGGCGCACCGCCCTATCGGTGAACGTGAAGGAGCGCCTCGACTTCTCCTGCGCGCTGCTGGATCCCGCGGGCGAGCTGGTTGCGAATGCGCCCCACATCCCCGTTCACCTCGGTGCCCTGGGTCTATGCGTCCGGAGCGTTGCCCTCGAGGTGGAGATGGGTCCGGGAGACGTGGTGGTGACCAATCATCCCGCGTTCGGCGGCTCCCATCTTCCGGACGTTACGGTGATCACCCCCGTCTTCGACGAGGCGGGGACGCTGCTGGGATACGTCGCGAATCGTGCTCACCATGCCGAGATCGGAGGTGCCGCACCCGGTTCGATGCCGCCACGAGCGACACGGCTGATGGAGGAAGGGGTGGTGATTCCGCCGATGAAGTTGGTGGAGGCTGGACGTGGCCGCTGGTCCGAAATCGAACGGCTGCTCGCCGCCGGACGCTATCCGTCGCGGGCCATTCCGGAGAACCTGGCCGACTTGAGGGCACAGGTGGCAGCGAACCAGCGCGGAGCGGATCTGCTTCGGGCGCTCGCCCGGCAACATGGGGCTGATCTCCTCCAGAGCCAGATGTCGGCGCTCGCCGATCGCGCGGAGAAGGGGGTGCGCACGGCGCTCCACCGGTTCGCCGGCGTCCATCGAGCCGTTCAGCAGCTGGATGACGGCTCACCCATCGCCGTGGAGATCGCGATCGGCGATGGGAGCGTACGCTTCGACTTTCACGGCACGGGGCCGGTACAGCCAGGGAACCTGAACGCCACGCCCGCGATCGTCCGCAGCGCGGTGCTCTACGTGCTCAGGCTGCTGATCTCCGAGCCACTCCCATTGAACGAAGGGCTGCTGCGTCGCGTCCTGATCGTGCTGCCGGAGCCGTCGCTGCTTGCACCGGATTTTGGAGGCGACCCCGCTCGGGCACCCGCCGTGGGCGGAGGAAACACGGAGGTGAGCCAGCGACTGGTGGACACGCTGATCCGGGCCCTCGGCATCGCTGCCTGCAGTCAGGGCACGATGAACAACGTCCTCTGGGGCAACCGCCGCTTCGGCTACTACGAGACCATCGGGGGCGGCCAGGGGGCAACGGCCGGAGGACCGGGAGCCAGCGTGGTCCACACGCACATGACGAACACCCGCATCACCGACGTCGAAGTCGTCGAGCACCGGTACCCGGTTCGGGTGGAGCGTTTCGCCGTTCGATCCGGCTCGGGTGGGGCGGGTGCCCATCCCGGCGGTGACGGAGCGGTTCGTGAGGTGACTTTTCTCGAGCCGATGACCCTCTCGGTGCTCACCCAGCACAGACGCACCCGACCGTTCGGCGCAGCCGGCGGCGAGCCGGGCGCGGCCGGACGCCAGTACGTGGTCAGAGCCACGGGAGATGTCGTGGAGCTCGATCCCGTGGACGGCTGCGACGTGGATGCGGGAGATCGCCTGGTGATCGAGACGCCGGGCGGTGGTGGCTGGGGGCGGGTGTGATCCGCGCAGGCGCCAAGGAGCTGCGGCGGACGGGCAGGGTCGTCTGGGAGACGCTGGACGAGTTCCTCTCCGACGACTGCCCACAGATGGCTGCGGCGATCTCGTTCTACACCCTCTTCTCCCTTCCGCCGCTCCTCGTTCTCATCACCATGCTCGTAGAGCCGTTCCTCACCACCGAGACGGTGGTGACGGTGATCGAGGAGGAGGTTCGGGAGATGGTGGGGGCGCGAGCCGCCGAACAGGTAACCGTCCTGCTCGAGAACGTCTCTCGTCCGGGCCAGGGCGGGCCCATCGCGGCAACACTCGGAATCATCGCATTCCTGTTCGGCGCAACCGCCGCCTTCTCTCAGCTACAGGCGGCACTGAACGCGGCGTGGCAGGTGGGGCCCGACCCCCGTCGGAAGGACGTGGTGAACTTCCTCCTGAAGCGGGTGCTCTCCTTCGCGATGATCCTGGTCATGGGGGCACTGGTGGTGGGCTCCCTCGTACTCAGTGCGTTGGTGCAGGGCGTTGGTGACGCATTGGACGCGATCGCGCCGGCTGCCCCCTCCGCGCCGATCCTCCGGATCCTCGACGCATCGATCACGTTCACCGTCCTGGCGCTCCTCTTCACCGCGATGTACCGCTTCCTCCCCGATGCGCGGGTGAGCACCTCCTCCGCACTCTTCGGAGGACTGGTTACCGCCATCCTCTTCACCGCGGGCAAGACGGCGATCGGCTACTATCTCGGAAGCTCGGATCCAGCGTCCGCCTTCGGTGCCGCTGGCTCGCTCGCGTTGATCCTCATCTGGATCTATTACTCGTCGATGATTCTCCTGCTGGGCGCGGAGTTCACGCAGGTGTGGATGAGCCGCCGAGGACAACCGATCGAGCCGGAGGTGGGTGCGGTGCGGGTCATCCGACGGCAGGAGCGATACGACCCCGAAAACGAGAAGCGGATTGAACCCGACGTCGCCGATCGATGAGCAAGCAGGCCGGGGAGCCGCGCACCGCCTCCGCGGCTACTCCTCGGAAGGACCGATCGCCGTGTGGAGGATCGAGGGTGGGAGCACCGCGATGGAGGACCACTGGAACGCCCGCTCGACGACATCCGCGGCCTGCCGAGCGGCTGCTTCCGTGGCCGCATGGATCTCCGCGACGGGTTCGCCTTCTCCGACCTGATCCCCTCCTCGCGCAAGCACCCGTACCCCCGTCCTGGGATCCACCTGCTCGCCCTTTCGACGTCTGCCGGCGCCGAGCACCAGGGCCGCCTCCGCGACCATCCGGGCGTCCACCCGCTGCACCCATCCGTCACGAGGGGCGTGGACCACGTCGAGATGGGGCGCGGCGGGCAGGCGCTCCGGATAGCTCACGATCGCCGGATCACCTCCCTGTGCCTCCACCAGGAGCGCGAGTCGCTCGGCCGCCGCCCCCGAGTCGATGGTCCGCTCGAGCGTAGCGCGCGCGGCCCCGAGCTCGTCCGCGGCGCCGGCGAGCACCATGAGGTGGGCGCCGAGCAGCAGGGTCAGTTCCTTCAGGTCGTCCGGCCCCCTCCCCTGCAGGAGCTCGATCGCTTCCCGTACCTCGAGAGCATTTCCGACCGCCCTGCCGAGCGGCTCGTGCATCGGGCTCAGCACCGCCCCCACACGTCGGCCCGCCCCCCGACCGATCTCGATCATTGCGAGCGCGAGCTCACGTGCCTCCTCCTCGGAGGTCATGAACGCTCCCGTCCCGAACTTCACGTCGAGCACGATCGCACCGGCGCCGCCCGCCAGCTTCTTCGACATCACGCTGCTGGCGATCAGGGGCAGCGAGTCGATCGTACCGGTCACGTCCCGCAGTGCGTAGAGCGCGCCATCCGCGGGAACGAGGTCGCGGTTCTGCCCGACCAGCGCACACCCGATCCGGTCCACCTGTTTCCGTAGCCGCTCGAGGGGTATGTCGACCTGAAAGCGGGGGATCGACTCCAGCTTGTCGATCGTGCCGCCGGTAAAACCGAGGCCGCGGCCCGACATCTTCACGAAGAGAAGTCCCGCCGCCGCCAGCAGCGGTACGAGCGCGATCGATGTCTTGTCACCGACCCCGCCGGTGCTGTGCTTGTCCACGACGGGCCGGTCCGCCGACCACTCGAGGGTAGCGCCGCTCGCGACGAGCGCCTCGGTGAGCGCCAATGTCTCGGCCGCTGTCATCCCCCGCCAGCGGACGGCCATCAGCCAGGCGGCGACCTGGTAGTCGGGGATCTCGCCGGCGAGGTAGCCCTCGCAGAGCCAGCGTAGCTCGGCACCGTCGTGAGCCTCGCCCCGCTTCTTCTTCTCGATCAGCTCGATCATGGAGGGCGAGCCGGTCATCCTTCCTCCAGCTTCGTTCGCAGCGCCGCTGAGGGGAAGGGCTCCGGTAACAGCGCCGTCAGCGCCATCATCTTCGGCTCGCCCCCACTGCCCTCGAGGACGATGGTGAGATCGGGGGCGAACTCGTGCAGAACCTGTCGGCAACTGCCACAGGGGAAGCACGGCTCGCTTCCGGGGCCCACGATTGCGATTGCCCTGAAGTCACGGGCACCCCGGCTCACGGCACACGCGAGGGCATTCCGTTCCGCACACATCGTGAGGCCGTACGAAGCGTTTTCGATGTTGGTCCCGACGTGGACAAGACCTTGTCTGTCCAGCAGAGCCGCTCCCACCGCAAACCCGCTATATGGCGAATAGGAGCGCCGCCGGACCTCTCTCGCCGCATCGAGGAGCGCCTCCGCTTGGGCTCGATCGATCACGATGTCTCCATGGCGGATCGACTACGGGGGACGAGTGTCAGGACTGTCCAACCTTCCATGGGTACGACGATGGGCCGCCCGAAACCAGGAGCAGCCCATCGATTGCCCCTGTCCATCCGAGAGGAGCCAGGCGATTCCTCGCGGAGGCGGCAGGAGGGGTTAGCGTCTTCCCAGCCGGCGGTGAAACCGATCGGCTACCTCCCGCAGCACGCGCTCGACGGAATCGGGCGGGTTGGGGAAGAAGAGGGCATCCGAGAGCCCGTTGAGTGCGGACCGCACGCTGGTGAACTGGTCGGCGAAGCGCAGGAAGAGATCACCGACGTCGTACTTCAGGGCGAGATCCATCGTGGCGGCGCTCCGGAACCCTGCCGCGCCCATCTCGTCGTAGTAGCTCATCGGGGGAGCTCCACGGCGCTGCACCCGGTGCGTGATGAAGTCCGGGAAGACACCGCCTATCCAGAGCGCCACGTTGCCGAGGTGCGCGCGGAGCGCGAACTCGCGTTCACCCCTCGCCCTTTCGATCTCCTGAAGGATGTCCGCGAGATAGATGGTGTCCGGCAGCTGCTGCTCGGTTGCCAGCCGCGGCCGTCCGAGCCTGCCGAACTCGAGGAGCACCGCAGCCGTATAGTCGGCGAGCTGCCGGTCGTGGATCTCGCGCTCGAGCAGAGCATGTCGCACGAGCAGGTAGAAGATCAGCGGTGCCGGCGCGACTTCGATTCCCCCCCGCTTCAGCAGCGTCCGCACGAGCTGCGCGTCGTCCAGCAGTGCATCCAATCCGCCCGCCCTCAGCCGCTCCTCCCCGCCGGGCCCGGCTACCGCCAGCAGTAGCTCGGCCTCTCCTCGTCCGAAAGAAGCCCTCACGTTCGGTCGGATCATGGAACCTCCAGGAAATGAAGAAACCCTACTCCTCCAAACGCTCGATCGTGCCTTCGCACCGCGTGTGCCATCAAGCCACCCGACATCGCCTTAGACGGTTTGTGGTGCGTCCCTTGCACCACTGCGGCCGTGGCGAAACCCCAACGAAAGTTTCGGAACATGATCCGCGTCGGCCCGGCAGGCTGGTCCTACGACGACTGGGCAGGGATCGTCTACCCGAAGCCAAAGCCGAAAGGGTTCGACCCCCTCACCTTTCTCGCCGGCTACTTCGGTACGATCGAGGTCAACACTACCTTCTACCGCCCCGCTACCGCAGATGTTGCGGAACGGTGGGCCGAACGGGTTCGCGACTACCCGGACTTCCGCTTCACCGCCAAGCTCTGGCGCCGCTTCACCCATCAACGCAAGGAGGCTTGGACGCGGGCCGAGGTGCGGGAGGCAAGAGCCGGCCTGGACCCCCTGGCGAAGGCAGGCCGCCTCGGGGCCGTGCTCCTGCAGTTCCCCTGGTCCTTCCGGAACTCCGACGAGTCTCGCGCCTGGCTCGACGACCTGATCAACAGCTTCGGTCACCTCCCCCTCGTCGTCGAGGTCCGGCACAGCTCCTGGAACACCCCCGAATTCCTGGATCATCTCCGGGAACGAGGCGTCGGCCTCGCCAATATCGATCAACCCCTCTTCCGAGACTCCATCCAGCCTTCCGCGCACGCCACCTCGAGCGTCGGCTACGTACGCGTCCATGGCCGGAACTACAAGGACTGGTGGCGGGAGAACGCCAATCCCCACGAACGGTACGACTACCTCTACTCAGCCGCGGAGCTCCGGCCGTGGATCAAGCGCGCGAAGGAGATCGCCAGAACCCCCGAGACCGAAGAAGTCTACGTCGTCACCAACAACCACTACCGCGGGAAGGCTGTCGCGAACGCGTTGATGATCGAATCGATGGTGCGGAAGAAGAAGGTGGTCGGGCCGGCCGACCTGTTCTCGGAGTACGGTGACCTGCTCCGTCCCTTCGCTCGTCCAGACCGTGCGAAGGAGCCCGCCCGGCGCGCGAGCTGAATCAATCGCTGCCGCGGCGGAGGCCGGTATCCTTCCAGGAGAGCGGGTCCTCGATCGGCTCGAGATGGGTGAACACCGTGCTGTCGGGGACCGCCTCCCGGATTCTGGATTCGATCTCCTCCAGCAGATCGTGTCCGCGCTGCACCGACCAATCCCCCGGAACCAGAATGTGGAAGGAGATGAACCGCCACATGCCCGCCTGGCGGGTGCGAAGCGCGTGGTACTGTACGCCGTCCAGGCGGTGCTCATCGAGGATCCGCGTGATCTCCTGGCGGGTCTCCTCCGGTAGTGCCGTATCGATCAAACCGAGGGTAGAGCGGCGGATGAGGCTCGCGCCCGTTGTCACGATGTTGGCGGCAACTACCAGAGCGATCAGCGGGTCGAGGTAGACCCACCCTGTCCAGGAGGTCAGCACCACCCCCACGACGACGCCGAGGGAGGTCCACACGTCCGTCATCAGGTGGTGCGCCCCCGACTCGAGGGTGATCGATCGATACCGTTGCCCGGCATCGAAGAGGCGACGCGCCGCAAGCAGGTTGATCACCGTCGCCGCAGCCGTGATCACCACCCCGGTACCGACTTCCGTCAGCGCCACCGGATCGAGCAGACGGCGGACGGCAGCGAAGCCGATCCACACGGCCGTGATCAGGATCAGGGCGCCCTCGAAGCCGCTGGCGAAGTACTCGAGCTTGGTGTGACCGTAGGCGTGCTCCTCGTCGGCCGGGCGCACCGCGATCCCGAGGATCACCAGGGCCATCAGCGACGTGAGCAGGTTCACCAGAGACTCCAGAGCGTCCGAGAGGATCGCTATGGAATCGGTGAGCAGGTAGGCGCCGCCCTTGAGCCCGATGGTCAGCAATGCGGCGACGACCGCGATCAGGGCGGGCCGTAGCAACGACCGTGCGGGCGGGAGTTCGGGCATCGAGCGGCTTCCGGGCTCCGGGATCCAGGCACCTCCGCCGCGCGTAATCTGGATCCGCCGCGAACGCCGCGCTACCGTCCGACGGGTCCGATCGCCGAACCATGCCATGCTTGACGCACGGCACCAGCGCGGGTACCGTTGCTACTCGCAAACGCCGCGGCCGCGACGACTCCGGACAGCCGAAAGGGGCATGAGCACATGGACCAATCGCAGATCCTCTCGTCGCCAGCCGCCCGCCGCGACGATCCCCGCCTCGATCGCGACGCCGCCGCCCTCCACGCCGCCCTTTCCGAGCTGATCCGGGTTTACCAGTTCCGGGAACGGGACCAGATCTGCTGCCACGATCTCTCCGTTACCCAGTGCCATGCCCTCGAAGTGCTGGTCGAGGACGGCCCCCTCTCGATGAACGACCTCGCCGCTCGACTCTTCCTCGACAAGAGCACCACCAGCCGTGTCGTCGATGCCCTGGAGCGGAAGGAGTTCGCCGTCCGCGAGCCGAACCCCGCCGACCGCCGAGCCTTGCACCTCAGTGCGACGCGTAGGGGTCACGACCTGCTGACGCGGATTCGCGAGGACATTCTCGCGGAGGAGAAGCGCTTGCTCGTGGAGTTCGAGCCCGCCGTTCGCCGCGAGATGGCGCGCCTGATCAGCAGGCTCGCACGCGCTGCCGCGGCGCGCATCGATACTTCGGGTGGAACGTGTTCGTCGATCGGGTGAGCGTCCTGCGCGGAAAGCTATCTGAGAAACGTGCGGCGGCCTTCGTGGCGGGGTGACCGCGAGTCCTCGGGGCTCAGATCAACGGCCTTCCTTCGTCGGTCAGTCGGCTGAGAATCTCGGCCCGCTCGTTCTCCGCGTTCGCCAGCTCCGCCGCCGGCTCCGTCCACGGGACTCCAGCATGACAAAGCTCGCAGTACAGGAAGGGGCTGTCCGCGAGCCACCGCTTCTTCCACAACCCCACGCACTCCGGCAACTGGTGCTCCGGCTCCTCGAAGGCCGGCGCCTCTCCCGTCCCGGCGAACTGGACTTCCAGCCGCGGCTCGAAGTGACAGTGAAAACAGGTGAGGGTATGCGGTAGGTCGATCTTCCGGTCCACGCCGAGGGAGAGAGGCGAACCACACCGGGGGCAGATCCCGGCGAAGCTGTACACCGCGTACTTCCCCGTCCAGTCCCGGAAAGCGAGGTACGCACCCGCCAGGAAGGCAGCCGTAACCCACGGATAGTGCGGAGGGATCCACAGGAGCACCGGAATCGCTCCCCAGCAGACCAGGAGCCAGGCGAGCGCGCGCACGAACCGTTGTGGCGCCGATCGGTAGACGAGCTCCACTCGGGCCGGGGCCGGGTGATGCGCCCGCAACGTAAGAAGTGCGGACGGTGCCAGTGGGATACCAGGCTGTACCATGTCTCTGGCTGGTGTGGGTCCTGCCTTCTCCGAATCTACTGCACGTCCCACACCCGAGCCAGCCTTTCTTCACCGACCCGTGTCGACGCGGGGGTACGCCCCTCCGGCGCCGTTCTTATCGTCCGATCACGGCACAAAAAAAGGGCGGGCTGTTCGCCCGCCGCTTCTATGCCGAGTCCGGTGGATCAGACGGCTCCCGCCATCTCACCCTGCGCCGAATCCTGCTCGGAACCACCGGAGCTCGTGAGTGCCGAGTGACCCTTACCGTGGGGGATGACGGGCTGGCAGAACCGTCGGCCGATCTCCCGCAGCTCCTCGAGCTGGGCCTTGCTCAGCTCGGTATATCGCTCCGCCATGAACTCCATGGTATCGTCGAGCCACTGATCCTGCTGTTCCGGCGAAGCCTTCAACACACCACATCGATGGATGTGGCTCATCAGCTCGTCACGCGCGTGGTCCAGATCGGTTCTTTGATGCTTACCCAAGGACGCCTCCGGGTTCGTGTGAAAGGGGCAAGCCGGAATCGGGGAGGAAGAGGGAGCCTGGCTCCCGTCGACTCCCCGCCAACCCGGCGCGATTTTCGATTAGACGCTCTTATACCTTATCTCACTCCCGAAGTTCCGGTCGCTCCCCGGCCGCCTGCATTGCGGCCGGTTCGGGGAGCAGGGAAACCCGCACGAAGTTGGAAGTATCGAGATACCGCCGGGCAGCCTCCTGGACGGCGGAGCTTTCGGCGGTGGCGGCGTTCGCCGGATCCGCCGGGAAATCGGTCAGATCCCACCCGTACTGGACGTAGTTCATCAGCTGCGCGAGCCAGAAGTGGTTCTGACGCAGGTCGGTTTCGCGGGAACGGTACTGGATCTCCCGGACGCTCGCGATGTCGGTTGCGGGCGGCCCGTTGGTCTTGATCGCCTCGATCTCCGCGAAGACGGTTTCGACCAGCTCGTCGAGGCGCTGGGGATCGGTCGCGAAGCCGATCGAGAACTGGTACTGGGGTACGGGGTCGCGTGCGACGGAGGCGCGGACGCTCACCCCATAGGTTCCGCCGAGGTCTTCCCGGAGGACGTCGCGCAACCGGATCCGCAGCACCTCGGCCAGAGACTGGAGTGCGAGGATGTTGGGGCGCTCGAACTCGATGGGTCCGGTGAAGATGATCTCGGTGCGGGCGCGTGGCTCGAGTCCACGGATGACGGTCTTCTCTACGACGCCTCGGGGTGGACGGATGCCGAGATCGCGCCCCTCTTCGACACGCCCGAGGTTCGGTAGCGAGGCGAGGTAGCGGCGCACCAGCGGACGCAGCTCCTCCGGGTCGAAGCTACCGACGACATAGAAGGTGAAGTCGCTGGCGTCCGCGAACCGGTCCCGATAGATCTCGAAAGACCGCTCCATGTCGAGCTGGTCGAACATCTCGGCCGAGGGTGGCCTGGCGCGCGGGTGGTACTGGGTCAGGGTGACCCTGAGGGTGTCCTGGAAGACCACGTCCGGGCTGGCCGAGCGGTTCTGCATCGCCGCGCGCGCCTGTGTCCGGTAGGCGTGGAACGCGGCGGAGTCCGGGCGTGGAGCGGTGAACTTCAGGTGGATCAGCTGGAAGAGTGTTTCCAGGTCGCGTGGCGAGGCGGCTCCCGAAACTCCCTCGTACATCTCCCCTATATCCGCACCGACTCCCGCCAGCTGGCCGGCGAGTCGTTTGCGAAGATCGTTGGCGCTGAGCCTCCCGAGGCCGCCGGACTGAACGACGGCGGCGGCGGTGAGCGCGGGGATGTAGTCCTCATCCGGGACGAGCGAGGTGCCACCCGGACTTCGGCCCGCGATGAGCACCTCGTCCTCGCGGAAGTCGGTGGGCTTCAACAGCACCGTCACGCCGTTCTCCAGCTCCCAGACCAGCACACCTACCTCGGGGATCTCCCGCTCCGCGACGATCTCACCCTCCTCCGGCTCCTCCGCGATGAGCGGAGCCTCCGAGATCGAATCGCGGTACGCGGAGACACCCTGCCGCGGGACCAGCTGCACGATGGCGGCGAGCAGCTGGTCGTTCGGGACCGGCGCCTCGGGCTTGTCCGGAGCGCTCACGAGGATGACGCGGTTCGCAACGCGCGTCCAGCTCCGCGCGGCCGCGTTCGTTTCCCGGAGCCGGATCTGCGGGATGAGCTCCTGGTAGAGCTGGTACTCGGTGTCCGAATCGAGCACGGCCCCGCCGTAAAGGAAGTGCGAGACGTAGTCCGCGGCGAATGCGCTCGAGCTGGTCTTCTCCCGCTCCGCGTACCGCTGCTCCATCGCCCGCAGCATCTCACGCTTCTCCCGCTCCAGCTCGGTACTGGTGAAGCCGTGGCGAGCCGCGCGCTCGGTTTCGATCAGCAGGCCTCGGAGCCCCTCGACCACTCCGTCCTGCGGCGTCCGCACCGTCAACGCGAAGGTCGAGAGCGTCCGTACGAAGCGGCCCTGGAACGAAGAGACATCGAGGAAGGGTGAGTCCGCCCGCTGCGTCATCTCGCTCATCCGGTTCACCAGCATCGAACCCGCGAGGGATTCAGCGATCCAGTCGCGGAAAGTCCCTACGTCGACCCAGAGCCGCGGCGGCCGCTTCACGTAGAGGCTGACCGAGCTGCTGGTCAGCTCCGGATCGGTGGCGACGGAGACGAGGGTCTGATCGTGGGGGGGGACGTCGTACGTGCGACGCTCACGCGGGTTCGGCGGGTTCTCGAAATCCGAGAAGCGCTCCCGGATCATCCGCTCCACCTCGTCGCCGTCGAAGTCCCCGACCGCCACCACCGCCATCAGGTCCGGGCGATACCAGTCCCGGTAGAAGCGCTTCAGTGCATCGTGGCTGAAGCTGGTGAGCGACTGGATGGTGCCGATCGGCAGACGGTCCGCGTACCGGCTACGCATGGCGAGTGTCGGGAACTGCTGATGCTGGAGGCGCGAGCCCGCCCCCTGCCCCAACCTCCACTCCTCGATCACCACGGCGCGTTCCTGCTCCACCTGGAGCGAATCGAAGGCGATCGCCGAAGCCCACTCCTCCAGGATCCGGATGCCCGTCTCCAGGACGCCGGCGCTGTCCGTGGGCAGCGTCAGCATGTAGACGGTCTCGTCGAAGCTGGTGTAGGCGTTGACGTCGGGCCCGAAACGCATGCCGATCGACTCGAGGTACGAGACCAGCTCCTGGCGCTCGAAGGTGCGCGTTCCGTTGAACGCCATGTGCTCGACGACGTGCGCGAGCCCGCGCTGGTCCGAGTCCTCCAGAATGCTCCCGGCGTTCACCACGAGCCGCAGCTCGGCTCGCCTGGCCGGTTCGTCGTTCTCGCGGATGAAGAAGGTGAGACCGTTTTCGAGCGTTCCGTGCCGTACCGCCGGATCGCCGATCGCGGGGAAGGGTTCGGGCCGGGAGCCGATGAGGCCGGCGAACAAACCTCCGCATCCCGTCAGCGCTGGAAGGAACGCGCAGACGAGCACGGAGGTCAGCCGCAAAGAAGAGGACCTTGCCACAGCAGAATCCCGGGCAGGGGGTACGTCTCCAAAGATACCCCGGGTGAGGCCGTTTTGTTTGACCTACCGGCGAAGGTGCGCCTCAGCGCGGCGCGAGAGTTGTGCCCTGAGGGCGAAAAGGACGAGGCACCGCTGAAGCTGTCGCCTCAGCGGTGCCCGAGTTCCGCCGCAGTCCAACGCGATGCGAAGCAGCGCGCCGACGCGGAAGATATCGCTGAAATCCGGCGTCAGGCGCCGATCCGGCGATCGCTTGCCCGTGTCAGACCGCGGTCAGAATTGGCATGAGACAAGGGATCACCTCCTTCGCTAGGGTTGAACATCGGGCGGGATAACTGCGCCGTGCGCACAAAGATCGGCGAAACGGCACCCCCCGTCAACCCCTGGACCCGTCGGGGTGCCGGCCGCGCCGAAGGATTTCCTCCGGATTCACGGAATGTCGCCCGCGGGAGGCACACTGCCCGCGCCGCCGTACCGTATCCCGGGCGCGGCAGTCCTGCCGCAGGGACGTGGCAGCCCGGACCCTCTCGCCTTGGGAGGGGCCGCCGGCCCATCGGCTCTCCTCCCCGGCGATGGGGTGGAGGGCGGTCGCGCGGCGGCATGGCGCCGCCGCGGAGATTCGACCCGATGGCTGGACGAAGAAGGATGGGAAAAACACTACGACTGCTGTCCCTCGCTCTGATCGCTGCTCCACGCTCGTCGGCCTGCTGAGGCGCAGCGCCGACCGTGGGGGATCTCCATCCCCAGCGGTCCCAGCTTCGCCACGGGCAACTTCTCCGATGTCACCCGCACGGGGTACCACGTGCGGGATGCCATTGACCTCGACGCCCTACGATCGTTCGGGGTCCGCGCCGATCTCTTCTGGCGGGAGCTGCCGGACGTCGACGATGAACCGTTCCGCCAGATCCGTGGTTTGCTGAACGCTGTCGTCGAGCTGCCGATCCGCTTCGGGTCGGCGTAGCGACTGGCTGGCGTCGGGCTTCGTGCGAACCGCAGCTCCGGAGGTGGCCCACGTCGGCGAACCCACGAGGAGGCCGCGTCGAACGTCGGCTTCAAACGCGGGACTCGGGGTGGAGTTTCCCTTCCTCGGACTGCCCCGGGTTCGTCGAAGGGTGAAACATGAACATCTTCGGCGGCGGGAACGCCTCGGATCTCCGCACGATCCCTCTTAAATCCGGCATATGCTTCTGATCCCCTCGGTTCGCCGACCTTCGCGAGAGGCCGTGGAACTCCGCGGCCTCTGGCCGGTTATGTCTCCGCGGAAAGTTGCTGGACCTCCGCCAGTTGCCCGGCCGGCGACCGGCGCATATCCATCAACCCACACCGGCTCACTCCAAAACCACTCCCGGGCAAGGTACCCGTGAAGAAGATCCGCAGCGCCGCGCTCCTGCTCCTCGCCTGCAGCTTGAGCCTCGCCGGATGCCAAGAGGACGAGCCCATCCCGGGTTCCGTCGACCTCACCGTCGAATTCGATACCGGAACCGTCGTGATCGAGAGCGCCGCCGACACCTTCACCCTGGGCGTCGAGATCGCCCAGTCGAGCGCGCAGAGGTCACGCGGGCTGATGCTCCGGAATTCGCTGCATCCTGACTCCGGGATGATCTTCCTCTTCGAGGAGGAACAACCTCCCGAGGGCGTCTTCTGGATGTACAATACGCGGATTCCGCTCAGCATCGCCTTCATCGGCGCTGACGGGAGGATCGGAAGCATCGTGGACATGGAGCCGTGTACGAGCCCCTATCCACAGTGGTGCCGCAACTACGAGGCAGGCGTTCCCTTCACCTCCGCGCTGGAGGTGAACGCCGGTTACTTCCGGGAAAAGGGAATCGGCGTGGGCGATCTGGTAACGCTGGTACGGGGTTGAGCC
>Ga0079224_100004223_pt1 | contig 18469 bp, 19 predicted proteins | sample Stecom2015_FD_80414 | JGI IMG/M metagenome (GOLD analysis project Ga0079224, IMG submission 80414) | Agricultural soil microbial communities from Utah to study Nitrogen management - Steer compost 2015 | ecosystem: Environmental > Terrestrial > Soil > Agricultural land | place: USA: Utah... | reverse complement strand
ATGTGTTCTTCTTTTTCTACTCATTTTCTGTTCCTCAAAAAATTGCCTAGGCAATCATATTATAAACAGAAAATAACTCCTTAATTTAGTAATTGACCTGTCCTAAGGATGGGGTACAGCTATGTGTGCTCGTTTGCCATCTACCTGCCATTTGCCTTGCTAATCTATTTGGCATTATTTGGTTCCGGGTTTAAATACTGTTTAAGCTGTCTAAGCCACACCGCTGATGGTTATATGACACCACCGGACATCACTGAAGCCTATGAAGGTGGTTTCAGGAAAATGCTGATCCTCATCGCCATGATATTTCTGACCGGTTTAGTTATTAGTTTGGCCAACACGTATTTGGGTGCAGCCATCGGTGGCGTAGTGGCTTTGCTGGTGACCCTGTCGTTTCCGGCTATCATTATAAATTATGCCATCACGGACAGTATGCTTGAGTCTTTGAATCTGGCCAATATCTTTAGTTTGATCAATTCAATTGGTTTGCCCTATGGTTTGATTTTGGCTTTTATCTTAATCATGTCCGGTTCAGTTGCGGTGCTTTATCAATTGGTGGCTGTAATTCCCTCCAGTCTTAATGGTCTCTTTTTGTTTGCGGTGACATTTTATTATCTTATCGTCTTGCATCACTTAATGGGTTATATGGTGTTTCAATACCAAACAGCCCTCGGCTACAGTGCCCGTTTGCAAGGTGGCCCCATAAAAAAACGGGGGAATCATGACATTGCTATGGCGAAAATTTCCACTTTAATCAAACAGGCTGAATTTAACGACGCCACAAAATTATTTCAAGAACAAATCCAGATGAATGCCGATAACCTGCCATTGAACAGTCGGTTTTTTGAATTACTGCTGGCCACTAAAAATCACGAGGCGCTCACCGCCTTTTTGCCAAGCTATTTTAAATTGCTGGCAAGCAATAACCGCCAAGACCTGATTAGCCGCAGTTATAAACGGGTGATGGTTAATATACCCGGCTTTGAACTTGAAGATGCCAGCCTAAAACTTCTTATCTCCCAAGCTTGTTTTGATCAGAACGACCCCAGAGTAACCATCAAGTTACTGCATGGCATCCACAAAAAGCACCCGGATTTCAAAGACCTATTACCGGCACTAAACCTACTGGCTCAAGCCCTCGATGAATACCCCAAATATGCCCCCCATGCAACCGCCTGTCGGAAACTGATCAGTCGGTTAAGCACTCAAAAAGCATGAAATCTAGAGCCATGATAATAACTATTCAGGTGCCCTCGAAGATATTGATAGTGAGCAATAATGTTGCCATAATTAATAGCTACATTTTAAAGGTGAATTAGATGAAAACCAGAATGATGTCAGGTGTTTTATTTTTCATAAGTTTATATGCGTTTGGGCAGTCAATCGATGGTATTAAAATTAACGCCTTACATGAAGAATCGTTTTCGTGCACAGAGCATTGGGATGGTCAGTTTAAATCGGTTGGCGATGCACTTGGAACGGATTGTGTTATTCAACAGCTGCACGAGAAGCAGGGTCGTTTATTTCTAAGATCTTTTTTGAATGATGGCTTTAAAAATGAAGATTGGTTTGGTTTTAACAAAAATGTATTGGCCCCTTGTAACTGCGTCGTTGAGCACATTCATATTAATAATGTGACCAATGAACCGGGTGTTATGACGCCGGGACGAGCGACCTCAATCACCTTCAGAACTGATAACAATGAACGTATTGTGCTTGCTCACTTAAAAGATATATTAGTACGAAAGGAACAAAAAATAACGGCTGGTGAGGTTGTCGCTAAAGTGGGTAACAATGGCTACAGTCGAAATCCGCACGTTCATGTCGCCGCCTGGGATAAAGATGAAAAGCCTTTGCAAATACAGTTTGATCAAAAAACTCTCGGGATGAAGACGAGGGCTGGCTTGAAACCTCAATGAGTGTAGTTCTTCGCAAAATAGTTTTATTAACGATAAGGTAAAAAACACCAGTTTTGGTTGCGCTAAATTTCTATTGATGTTTATTTCCAACTACAAAGTACGACCACGGCCAGAGCGCAATCAATCTTAGTGCCGTATTTAGTGGTGAAGGACTTTTTGAGAATCACTTTATCGAAAAAGCGCTGAATATCGCCTTCAATACCGGTGTCATAAAAATCTAAATCCATGGCATAGGGTTCATCAAGGGGTAAATAGGGAATGTTTGCGTAAGCGTTATGTACTTTAATCTCAGGTGTTTTAAAGGTGTTATCACCTCGGGCTTTGAATTCATCGGTGACGGACAGGTCGGGAATGGTTTGCGCTTGGTTAAGTAGTTCGCCGACGGTGATGGTGGTTTTTGATGGTTTAGCTGTGGCTGGCTTTTCTGTGACAGCAGAGATTTTTGGGGTTTGGGTCGCAACAGGCTGAGGTGTTGATTCAATGGTTTTTATGGTATCGATAACTTTAGGTGTTGGCAGCGGTTTATTGAGTTCTACGGATTGTTGGTTAATGTCTTCTTTATTCGCTGCAGGTGTTTGTTGTTGTAACTCAAGGTGCAGTGTTGGTTGGTTAATTTCAGTGGGTAGCGGTATTTTTACAAGCAACCACAGGCTGATGAATACCAGTAAAGGCAGCCATAGATGGGGCAGCCAGTGATGCCATTGGTTAGAGGGTTGCCAAGTTGGGGTGGGCCAAGTCGGAAGATGGGGTGTAGACACCAACAGCTCATAAGATAATCAAAGCAGTTTATTATAGTCAGCTTAAGTTAAATCGACGTAAAAGTTTGTTGGAGAGTTATAAAAGATCAGCAAATAAATTAAACAGCCACTAAGTGTGAGCTATTAACAAACACAACAGGACTTAGAAAAAAGATGGGCGTTACCATATACCCAGATAATGAACTATTTGCTTGCTGCGATTGCTATGCGAAGCAATGATATTTATTAAACCGTAGTTAAGTCGTATTCTTTAAAACAGTTCTCGGCTTATCGCTTTTCGACTGGGACGGTTGGGTAGTCGATGCCGGTAATTCGTCGATAGGCTTCATGGTACTTCGCCGCAGTTTTGTTAATAACCGCGGTCGGCAAATCCGGACCCGGCGGGGTTTTATCCCACAAGACAGTTTCTAAATAATCTCGTACGAATTGTTTGTCAAAGCTGTCGGGACTGACGCCCACTTGATAGTGGTTTTTGTCCCAAAACCGAGATGAATCCGGGGTTAAAACTTCGTCCATTAAGCACAATTCATCATTTTCATCGATACCAAACTCGAACTTAGTATCAGCAATGATGATGTCATTTTTTAGTGCATGTTGCTGTGCTTGGTGATAAATCTGTAATGATGCAGCTTTTATTTCGGCGCTGCGTTGTTTGCCGATCAGGTTTTCCAATTGTTGATAACTGATATTTTCATCGTGATCACCGACGGCGGCTTTTGATGAGGGCGTAAAGATTGCTTCGGGAAGTTTTTCCGCTTGCCGTAGACCACTGGGTAATTGTATGCCGGAAATGTTGCCATTTAACTGATAGTCTTTCCAGCCGGAGCCGATAATGTAACCGCGAACAATCGCCTCACAGGGCAGTGCTTTGAGCTTTTTAACCACCACCGATCGTTGTTGTAAATCATAATCGGCATCGGAAATGACTTTTGTCACTGGAATATGGGTCAGGTGATTCTTTATAATAGGCGCCATCAATTGGAACCAATAATTGGATAATTGGGTTAATAAAGCGCCTTTGTGGGGAATTCGGTCAGGTAAAATGACGTCAAATGCACTGAGGCGATCACTGGCCACCATCAATAAATGCTGGTCGTCAATCTGATACACATCGCGTACCTTGCCTTGATGAATTTTCGGCAGTGAAATGTCCATAAGTAACAGTCAAAATGGCTATTTTAACCTATTGAGACCATTGCATGAACCGGTATGTTGGTGAAAATGAAAAGAAAAAATATCATTTAATAGAAGTAACCAAAAATAAGTTCTTAGGATAAATTAATGAAGCAAACAAATAGACAGAAAACAAACCCTCCAAAAGTTAAGCCATTATGGGCATAATTATTGGCGCCATAATCGGTTACCGCGTTGGTGGCTTTGTTGGCATGTTGTTTGGCGCTTGGCTTGGTCATCAGATTAGTCAGTATATCGGTGGCGGAAAATCAAAGCAGGCAAAACACACTGCCACCCAACAAAGTTTTTTTAAAGCTTTATTTGTCACCATGGGTAAGTTGGCAAAAGCCGATGGAACGATTTCGCCCAGTGAAATAGATCGCGCTGAATTCATTATGCAGCGGATGAAGTTGACGCCTGAGTTACGTCAACAAGCTATTTTGTACTTCAATCAAGGCAAGGAATCACATTACAATATTGATGCTGATTTAACGGACTTTCGACGACATGCCCGTGGTTCACTGTCACTAAAACAATTCTTTTTAGAAATGTTGATTGATTTGGCTTCAGGGGATGGCTCCATTGATGTCAATGAACTTCAGGTTCTAGAAAACGCCTGTCGTCTTATTGGTTATCCACCACAGTTATTACAAGCGATGCTTAAAATGCGTGGCGCCGGCTATTACCAACAGCAATCGCAAGATTATCGTCAGCAACAGTCTCAACGTCCCCAGCCTTCACCGGTTAGTGGCAATCCGTACCGCATTTTGGGGGTCGAAAAGAGCGACGATAAACAAGTTATTCGTCGCGCTTATAAGCGACTGATGAGTCAACACCATCCTGATAAGCTGGTTTCCAAAGGATTGCCACCGGAAATGATGAAAATGGCGGAGGAAAAAGCCAAAACTATTCAACTGGCTTGGGAGCAAGTGAAAGAGTTACGTGGTTGGTAGCTAAGGACAGGTTCTGATACGGTTTATGGTTTGACATTTAGCGGAGCTAATGCCAAACTAAATTCAATTTTTTAACATCTAAATTACTATGTTTGAAACAGTTATTGCCCCTTCTATTTTGTCTGCGGATTTTGCCCGTTTGGGTGCCGATACTGAAGCGGTTTTAGCCGCCGGAGCGGATTGGGTGCATTTTGATGTTATGGATAATCATTATGTGCCGAATTTAACCATCGGCCCATTGGTGTTAAAAGCCCTGCGAGATTACGGTATCACTGCCCCCATAGATGTGCATTTAATGGTTAAGCCGGTAGATCGGATTATTGCTGATTTTATCGAAGCCGGAGCCAGTATTATTTCATTTCATCCCGAAGCCAGTGAGCATATAGATCGAACTTTACAGATTATTAAAGACGGCGGTTGTCAAGCGGGCTTGGTATTGAATCCGGCCACTCCTACCAGCTGTTTAGAGCATGTCATGGACAAACTAGACTTAATCTTATTGATGAGTGTAAATCCGGGTTTTGGTGGGCAATCCTTTATACCTGAAACCTTGGTTAAATTAGCGAAAGTGCGTCAGTTAATTGATCAAGGAAATCACCGTATTCGATTAGAAGTGGATGGCGGTGTTAAGGTAGATAATATTGCAGAAATCGCGGCCGCCGGTGCCGATACCTTTGTCGCCGGTTCGGCTATTTTTAATAGTGCGGACTATGCCGCAACCATTACTGAAATGCGCACTTCAATTCAGCGTCAATTCAGTGAGCAGGTGTAAAATACGAAACATGATGAAATCGATTGTAATGTTAATGTTAGTAGGCTTGTTAATGATGCCTCTGATAAGCGTAGCCAACACGTCTTTAAACGACGTGGTCAAAGAGGCGCGGCGCTCGGGTCAAGTGTTGTCGGCTAAAACTCGAGATGGTGTTCATCAAGTCAGGGTGATGACTCCACAAGGCAGTGTTAAAACCATCCGCAAATCTGCCAGTCAGAATAATCAAAATCAACGACAACCTGAACCTAGTAATCGTCAAAATTATTACCAACAGCGCCAACAACCTGATGATCATCGTGAATATCGGCATTCCAGACAACCTGAATTTCGTCGATTCCAACGGCCTTCAGTCAATCAGGCTGAACCAAAGTCTCAGCCTCTTGAGTCGCGAAATTCACCGCGTTCACTGTCTCGGCCATCGCAACCTCGACGATCACAAGTGGTACCAAACAGTCGGCCACCGCGTGTTCGCCAGCCTGAACCCAAAGACCCGGATTAAACTACTATGCGAGTTCTGATAATTGAAGATGATGATAATTTACGTGGCATTTTAGAAAAGCGCTTTCAAGAAATTGGCTATGTAGTCGATGCCGCAGATAATGGCGAAGACGGATTATTTAAAGGCCGCGAATATCCGGCAGATGTGGCTGTGATTGATTTAGGTTTGCCTCGAATTTCCGGTATGGAAGTTATTCAAACCCTGCGTAAAGAGGGGGTTGATTTTCCAATCATTGTACTGACAGCACGTGGATCATGGCAGGATAAAGTTATGGGCCTGGATGCCGGTGCCGATGATTACTTAGTAAAACCGTTTCATTTTCCTGAACTATTGGCTCGTGTTAATGCGTTGGTAAGACGTTCCAGCGGTAATGCCACACCGGAAATAAAATCCGGTGATTTAGTAATCAACACCACCAATCAAGATGTTTCCTTAAAGGGTGAATTGCTGTCACTCACTTCCTATGAGTATAAGGTCTTAGAACACCTTATGTTGCATCAGGATGAAGTGGTTTCAAAAACCACGTTAACGGAGCATATTTATCACCAAGATTATGATCGCGATAGCAATGTTATTGAAGTTTTCGTTGGTCGTTTACGTAAAAAGCTCGCGGATGTTGATCCCGACACCACCTATATAGAAACCCTTCGCGGACGCGGTTACCGACTCAGAAAACGAGACTGATTGATGTGGGGCTTCGGACAGCGAGCAGCACTTAAAACCCGTGTCCTGTTAACTTCATCAGTGGCTTTACTGGCTGCTTTAACGCTTATGGGTCTGATTATGCATCAGGCTTTCAAAGAAAAAACCCTACAATTAGTTGATGAGCGGTTGGAAGGCTATTTGTACTCAATGATTGCCTACATTGATTATGACGAAAACCAATTGGTTATGCCTGATACCTTTCCGACTCCGCGAATGGAGCAACCGGGATCCGGTATATATGCGCAAATATTAATTCGTGATTTTGTTTGGCAAACTCCTTCAGCATTGGGCCAAGAACTGCCGCCAATCGTATCATTACCGGTTAATCAAAGAAATTTTAGTAGCCGCATAGAAGCCGAAGATGAACGATTTTTTCGCATTAGTCAGGGTTTTGCCATCGAAACGGATAGTGAGGTGATTAAAGCAACCTTAGCAGTTACTGAAAATGCGGGTCCGTTCTATCAAGAATTGGCCAGTTTCCAAGAGAGTTTATTGACCTGGTTGTTGGCTATTAGCGGTGGTCTATTAATTGTACAATGGATGATTATGTTTTGGGCGACACAACCGTTAAAGCGTTTGATGCATGATTTAGAACGTTTAGAGCAAGGTGATGAGCAGATATTTTCAGATGACTATCCTCTGGAGTTGCGGGGACTGACGGCCAGTTTAAATCGATTGCTGGAAAATGAACGTAGCCATTTAACCCGACAGCGCCGAACGCTGGGTGATTTAGCACATTCATTAAAAACACCTTTGGCAGTGGTTCATTCTGAACTTGATAACGAGACCGTAGATAAACGTATCATTGCCCAGCAAGTTGGTGTGATGGATGAAATTGTTGCTTATCAATTAAAACGAGCGGCAGTGGCCGGACATCGAACCTTTGTTCGCGGGGTGCCGGTTATTGATGTGGTGGATAAAATCATTGATTCACTACAAAAAGTGTACCGTAACCGCACTATTCGAGTACGAAGTGAAGTGGCGCCCGGTGCCGAATTTTACGGTGAACAAGGTGACTTAATGGAGCTGTTGGGTAATCTGTTAGAAAATGCCTTTAAATGGTGTGATCAGCATATTCATCTAACCATTAAGACTTTAATAAAATCCGGGCATAAGCGGACCGGACTGGTGATTGATATCAGTGATGATGGACCGGGTATAGCGGAGCAAAAGCGTGCAGAACTGTTGCAGCGGGGTGTCCGTGGTGATGAAAAAGTAACCGGTCACGGTATCGGCTTGTCGATTGTCACCGATATTGTCGAGTCATACCACGGAGAACTCAGTATTAGTCGTGATGAAGTTTTACATGGTGCCCATTTTAAAGTTATTCTGCCACCGTAATAGCGAGAGATGATATGGCTACAAAAATAAATGATTTGTTAGAACTTATGGCGGAATTGCGGAATCCGGAAACCGGTTGTCCTTGGGATTTACAACAGGACTTTACGACCATTGCGCCTTATACAGTAGAAGAAGCCTATGAAGTCGCGGATGCCATTGCTGAGCAGGACTGGTCACAATTACAAGAAGAACTGGGTGATTTATTGTTTCAAGTGGTTTTTCATGCTCAGTTGGCGTCGGAAAAGGGGCTATTTGATTTTGCCGATGTAGTGAGTGGGATTCAGAAAAAAATGATTGAGCGCCACCCCCATGTTTTTAATGAAGGAACGCAGGCAATGACTGATGCTGTCAGTCAAACTTTGGCTTGGGAGCAACAAAAAAATGCCGATAAAGAAAGTGTTTTTGATGGCATTGCTAAAACCTTTCCTGAATTATTAAAAGCCATGAAGATGCATAAGGCAGCAGCTACCATTGGTTTTGATTGGCCGGATATAAAGCCGGTATTTGCTAAATTGGATGAAGAAAAACACGAACTGCTAGAAGCCATTGAAGAGCAGGATTTGGTGGGCATTGAGGGTGAGGTAGGGGATTTGTTAATGGTTTGCACCAGTTTAGCGCGGCATTTGAACATCGATCCTGAGTTGGCTATGCGAAAAGCCAATCAGCGCTTTGATGCCCGGTTTCGAATTGTGGAGAAACTGGCAAAGCAAGAGAAACCCCATGAAACGGTTTATGATTTGGATTACTTAGACAGTCTTTGGTTGCGTGCTAAACAGCAGTTAGGTCAAGCAGAATGATGTTTATGTAATAAGGAAGTGACGATGGCTTGATTGGCGTCCGGCAATTGAACTTCGGATAATTGATCAACCGAGCACCACCGCCATGCTTGGTTTTCGTTGCCGTTTACTTCGGGTTGGACAGCGTACTCAATGAATACATGTAAACGCACTGAGAATGCATCATAATCATGGTCAACGTATTGCAGAAATTCAGGATGTTGTGGTGTGTAGGCCAGCTCTTCGTTAATTTCACGACGGAGGGCCTCTTGGGGTGTTTCGTTGGCTTCTATTTTGCCACCGGGAAATTCCCAGTAACCACCTAAGTGAGCGTCTTTTCGGCGTTGGGTAATCAGTACGTCGTTTTGATTATTTTGTAGAACCAAAACGACGACTTGCAGGATTTCTTTAGTTTTTATTTTGCTGTTGGTTATGTCAGTTCGCCGTGACATCTTTTATACTTTTTACCGGAACCACAAGGACAAGGGTCGTTACGGCCTACTTTTTCACCCTCACGAATGAAAGTCTCGATTTTTTCATCAGCGGCACTAGTTGCACCGGCGCTTTGGTGCTGGTAAGTGACATTTTTTTCTTGTTTGTGTTCCATCGCTTCTACATCCTCATCCTGACGGACTTTAACGCGGGCAATAATACGAATGGTGTCGTATTTAATTTTATCGATTAAATCTTTAAACAACTCGAAAGATTCACGTTTGTATTCTTGTAGCGGTTGTTTCTGAGCATGCGACCGGAGATTAACGCCTTGCCGTAAATGGTCCATTTGCGCCAGGTGTTCTTTCCACTGTTGATCCAGTGTATTCAGGTAAGCAGCTTTTTCGAACTGACGCATCACCTGGTTTCCGGTTAAGGCTTCTTTTTCTTTGAAAAATCGTTCCACATGTTCCAAGATTTTATCAGTTAGGCCGTCGTCATTTAAATCCTCATCGCGCTCTAAAATACGCATGATGTTAATTTCTATGCCGAACTCATGGGCTAAAACACGTTCTAGTTGGGAAATTTGCCATTGTTCTTCAACACTTTCTAAGGGTACATATTGACGAATAACATTGTCAAAAACTTCCTCTCGGATATCGGCAATGTAATCCCCGATGTCATCTGACTCGAGTAAGTCAGCCCGCTGTTGGTAGATAACCAAACGTTGGTCATTGGCGACATCATCATATTCAAGTAATTGTTTACGAATATCAAAGTTATGTGATTCTACTTTACGCTGGGCATTTTCAATAATTCGGGTAATCCATTTATGCTCAATGTATTCGTCATCTTTCATGCCGAAGCGTTTCATATTGTCCATCATGCGTGACTGGCCAAATACCCGCATCAAATTATCTTCAAGCGAAATATAAAAACGTGAGGAACCAGGGTCGCCTTGACGGCCGGCACGACCTCGTAACTGATTATCAATTCGTCGAGATTCGTGGCGCTCAGTGCCGATAATTCGGAGACCGCCATTATCCAATACTTGTTGATGCCTCTTTTCCCAATCGGATTTAATTTTTGCGGCTTGTTCCTTGCTTAAGTTTTTATGGGATTCTAACTCCATGGATAAATTACCACCCAAAACAATATCGGTTCCGCGTCCCGCCATATTGGTGGCAATAGTCACTGCGCCAGGAAGACCGGCTTCAGCCACAATACTGGCTTCGCGTTCATGTTGTTTTGCATTCAACACGTTATGTTTTATTTTTTGTTGTGTCAGCTCGCGTGATATATGTTCTGAAACCTCAATTGAAGCCGTACCTACCAACACCGGTTGGCCACGGTGATGACAGTCTTTAATGTCTTCAACAATGGCGTCAAATTTGGCTTTCTGATTAAAGTAAACTAAATCCCCTTGATCGTCACGAATCATGGGTTTGTGGGTTGGCACCACGATGACTTCTAAATTATAAATACTTTGGAATTCGTAGGCTTCAGTGTCAGCCGTGCCGGTCATACCCGACAACTTTGGATAGAGGCGAAAGTAGTTCTGGAAGGTAATAGAAGCCAGGGTTTGGTTTTCTTTTTGAATGGGTACATTTTCTTTGGCTTCAACCGCTTGGTGCAAGCCATCTGACCAACGCCGACCTTCCATGGTACGGCCGGTAAACTCGTCAACAATAACAATTTCACCGTCTTTAACAATGTAGTCGACATCATTTTCAAACAGATAATGGGCTTTTAAGGCCGCTGAAACATGGTGCATCAGGGCAATGTGTTGCGAGTCATAAAGTGATTCGTTTTCTTTCATTAAACCATGCTTTTTCAGCAGGTCTTCGGTGTTTTGCATACCTTGTTCAGTGAGAAATATTTGTTTCGATTTCTCATCGACTGAAAAGTCACCGTCCGGTTCCGGCAGTGCTTGTTTAGCCAGCATGGCTTTGGTAACTTCTTTTGGATCCGGCTCTTTTGTGGAGCGTTCTAAGAACGGCACGAGCTTATTAATGCGGTTGAAAATATCCGGTGATTCATCCACTTGGCCGGAAATAATCAGCGGTGTACGGGCTTCATCAATTAAGATCGAATCCACTTCGTCAATAATAGCGTAAAAGGGTTCACGTTGAACTTTGCCATCTAAGGTGAATGCCATGTTATCTCGCAGATAATCAAACCCAAGTTCATTATTGGTGGCATAGGTGATATCGGCTTGGTAAGCTGCGCGTTTTTCTTCGTGAGATAATGAGGGAATAACAACACCGACGCTCATGCCTAAGAAGTTATATAGCGCGGACATCCATTCGGCATCCCGTTGTGCTAAGTAATCATTTACAGTAACCACATGCACGCCTTGGCCGGCCAGGGCATTCAAATAAGCGGCCAGGGTACACATCAGGGTTTTACCTTCACCGGTACGCATTTCACTGATATTGCCACGATGTAAGACAATGGCGCCTATCAGCTGTACATGATAATGGCGCATCCCCAAAGATCTTACCGCTGCTTCGCGAACTACGGCAAAAGCTTCCACTAATAAGTCATCCATTGACTCACCATCAGCGATACGTTTTTTGAAATCCTCGGTTTTTTCTTTGAATTGTGGGTCCGTGAGTTTTTGCATCTCCGGCTCCAGTAGTTCAATCTGATCAGCGATTTTATCCAGCTCGCGAATGTAGCGATCGTTGCGACTGCCGAATACTTTGGTAAATAGTGAATTTAAAGCCATAATAAGTGTACGTTGGTTTTTGCCGTAATAATCGATTAATGTGGATTCGAAGGGCCTGGTATTCAAGCCCTAATGCAGGATATCTTTTATTAAGTTAGCACATAAGAAAAATTTAAGATTGCACAAAAGGCAATGGGTTGACCTTTTGACCATTTTTTAATACTTCAAAATGAACATGTTCGGAAGTGGCCCGTCCGGTTTTACCCATGATAGCAATATAATCACCGGCGGAAACTCGCTGGCCCAATTTAACTTCTACTTTTGAGGTATGGCCGTAACGTGTCATAAAACCGTTGCCATGATCAATTTCAATCATTTTTCCGTAAGCGCCGCGTGGACCTGCCCACACAACAACACCATCTGCAGCGGCACGAATTTTAGAATTTAATGCCCCGGAGTAGTCCATGCCAGAATGACTGACTTGTTTACCGGTAAACGGATCGATTCGTTTGCCGTAATAAGAGGAAATCCAGCCTGCCTCTAAGGGCATCATGTGGGGTGTTATGTTCTGAGCAACGGATTGTTCATTCAACAAACGTGACAAGATATCGAAATGTTCCTGCTGTTGGCCAAAGTTTTGTTCCAAATTAAACAAGTTTTCGTAAACCGATTTGGGGGTATTGGGTTGGTCGGTTAACTCCATTTCAGGACCACCTAAACCAGGCTCCAGACCCAAATCGAATTCATCAATATTAATATCATTTGAGATACTCAGACGACTGCCTAAAGCATTTAATCGAGTCGATTGAGCCATTAGACGGCCAATTTGTAAGCTCATGGCATCAATGTCATTTTGTACGCCATCTTTAAATGCATCTAATTCGAGTTGACCGGATTCTAAACGAGTTTGTAACTCATTAATAATTTGCTTGCTTGCTTTTGAAGTGTCTGGGAATATCAAAGGTGCGGTAACAAGGCCGAGCATAAAAATAAAACTTGAGACGGCAGCGAGTGAGCCGTAAACTTTTAGTTTAATTTTGGGGTCCGCTAAGTGGTATTGTTTAATGCCACAGGCTTCTTGCTTTATAATGGTCAATTTGTGCATAGTGAAACTTGCCATCTCTAAAGAGGTCTATGTATAGATAACACAAAGCCTCATGTTTATTTAAATTCAATATAAGCCTATGTCCCGATCCAGAAAACTACAATCGATAAACGAAAGTATTTCACAGCACAAGACTTTGTCTGCACTGCTTAAGCACGCTCAAAAAATTGAAGCGTTGGATGGTCAGTTGCAAAAGTCATTACCGGATCCGGTAAAAGGTCTTTGTCAACTGGCTCATATTCGTGGCGAAACGGCTGTTTTTACTTGTGAAAGTCAAATAGCAGCCAGTAAAGTTCGCATGTTCAGCCGAGACATTTTACAGACAATGCAAAAAGAATACAAAATTTCTGTTAAGAAATTAAAGCTGTTGGTAACCCCGCCGAGTGCAAGCTCTTGATTCATAATAAATAGTTTTATTTTTAGTGGCCTTTGCATTTATCGTGAATCGAGTTAAAAAGTCTAAAATTCCACCATTCTGAGTTAAAAAATTGGCTAATAGCGGCTTATTTGACAGCGTTTTCTAACTTGATCGATGAAATTTTTAGCTCTTTTCCTTAGCGACCCAGAATTATGCAAAATTCTCCATTAGTTACTTTTTAAAATAGTTAAAAGCGAACGAATTTGCCACTATCCCCCCGAAATACGAGGTGTTCTCAGTTATAATGTGACCTTTTGGTCGGATAATTATCATGCAATTAGCAGAAAAAATAAATCGTGCTTGGGAACAGCGTGAAGAATTAGAGGCAGTGGCATTAAAAGACCGTTATGGTGCTGATATAAAAACCTGTTTAGAGGCTTTGGAAAGTGGTGAAGTGCGGGTGGCTGAACCTGTTGCTGGAGGTTGGCAGGTTAATGAATGGCTAAAAAAAGCAGTGCTGTTGTATTTTAAAACCTCGCCCAATCGCGTCATGCCCGGTAATACCCATAATTATTGGGATAAAGTGCCCTGTCGTTTTCAGGATGCTGATGTTGAAGAATTTCGTGGTGTTGGTGCTCGAATTGTGCCGCCGGCAACCATTCGTCGTGGGGCTTTTTTAGGTAAAGGTGTGGTTTGTATGCCATCGTATGTCAATATTGGTGCGTATGTCGGTGCCGGCACCATGGTTGATACCTGGGCCACGGTGGGCAGTTGTGCCCAAATTGGTGAAAACGTCCATTTATCGGGTGGCGTTGGAATTGGCGGCGTGTTAGAGCCCTTACAAGCAGCCCCAACCATCATCGAAGACAATTGTTTTATTGGTGCCCGCAGTGAAGTGGTGGAAGGCGTTCGCGTCGGTGCCGGCAGTGTTATTTCCATGGGCGTTTATCTCGGCATGAGTACCAAGATATATGACCGTGAAAAAGACACTGTTAGTTATGGTTATGTGCCACCGGGATCGGTGGTGGTGCCAGGTAGTCTGCCGGCAGATAATGGTAAGTATGCATTGAATTGCGCGGTGATAGTGAAGCAAGTGGATGCCCAAACCCGTGCCAAAACTTCGATTAATGAGCTATTACGGCTATGATTATCTATGGCATTAAAAATTGTGACAAAGTTCGCGCTGCGCTTAAACAAGCCCAGCAGGCTGGGCAGGATGTGCACTTGCATGATTTTCGCAGTGATGGCATAGATACTAAATTACTGCAGGCAATTTTGAAAGATATTGATATGGGTCGACTTGTCAATAAACGCAGTACCACCTATCGACAATTGCAATCTAAAGATAATATTGACCAAGAAACCCTGATCGCACAGCCAACACTGATTAAACGACCGGTGGTTTTTCATAACAACCGCTATACCTTGGGATTACCTGAATGAATGCTGAAGTCATCACCTTAGCGCAACTGCTGATTCAAAAACCATCCTTTACGCCTGATGATGCCGGCTGTCAGCCGTTCTTAATGAATCGCATGGGCGGTCAGGGTTTTCAAGGCCATCATCATCGCATTGGTGAGGTGGATAATGTCCTGATTTGGCATGGCGATAAGCCGGGACCGTCTTTACTGTTCTTGGGCCATACTGATGTGGTGCCCACAGGTGATGAAGCGGATTGGACGCATCCGCCCTTAAGTGGTTTGGTTGAAGACGGACTATTGCATGGTCGTGGGGCTGCTGATATGAAAGGGTCAGTGGCGGCTATGGTGTTAGCCATGGAAAAATTTGTCGGCGAACATAAAAACCATCCGGGTAAAGTGGCCATTATGCTAACCTCCGATGAAGAAGGTGAAGCCGCTGATGGTATTCGTCAATTTATGCCGATGATGGCCAAAGATCATCATTTTGATTATTGCCTGGTTGGTGAGCCCAGCAGCACCGAATTAGTCGGTGATACGGTACGAGTCGGTCGCCGCGGTTCATTGCATGTCGCCATCACCATCGAAGGTAAACAGGGCCATGTGGCCTATCCGCATTTGGCTGAAAATCCGGTGTTTACAGCTGCGCCTTTTCTATCTGATGTGGCTAAACAACATTGGGATCAGGGCAATGAAGACTTCCCACCCACCAGTTTTCAAGTTTCCAATATTCAAGCCGGCACCGGCGCCGCCAATGTTATTCCGGGCCGCTTGCACATTATGGCCAATTTTCGCTATTCACCGGAATCGAGCCAAGCCAGTTTAGCTGAACAGTTAAAAGCTTTATTGGATAAACATGGTTTAGATTATCACCTTGATTGGGCATTATCCGGTGAGCCGTTTCATTGTAAAAACGATTACTTTAAAGCCAGCTTAAAAGCCTCCATCCAACGCTTCAGTGATGTTGAGCCGGAATTTAATACCCAAGGCGGCACTTCAGATGGTCGCTTTGTGGCACCTTTGGGCATAGCCACCATGGAATTGGGGCCGATTAATAAAACCATTCACCAAGTGAACGAATGTGTACCGGTTAAACAACTGCTGCAGTTACAAAATATATACTTGGATTTGATTAAACGCTTATTGTTGTCGTGAGCAGCGATCATCGCGGTATTAATCATCGCCTAAGTGTGGCACCGATGTTGGATTGGACCGATCGCCATTGCCGCTATTTTCATCGGTTAATCTCTCCTGAAATTGTTCTGTATACCGAAATGTTGACCACCGGTGCCTTATTAAATAGTGATCGCACGGATTTATTGGCTTATGACCAGTCCGAGCATCCGGTTGTCATTCAGTTAGGTGGTAGCAATCCTGAGGATTTGGCAGTTTGTGCCAAAATGGCCGAAGAGGCCGGTTTCGATGAAGTAAATATCAACATCGGCTGCCCCAGTGATCGAGTACAAAGTGGTCGCTTTGGTGCCTGTCTTATGCGCGAGCCTGAATTGGTGGCCGAATGCGTGGAAAAAATGCGCCAAACTGTGACCATCCCGGTTACCTTAAAAACCCGTATCGGTGTTGATAATGATGCCGATTATGATTTTTTTAAACGTTTTGTCAGTATCAATCGTGACGCCGGCTGTGAGACCTTTATCGTGCATGCCCGTAAAGCGTTATTAAAAGGCCTAAGCCCAAAACAAAATCGTAATATACCACCATTACAATACCATTTTCCGGAACAAATTAAGACTGACTTTCCGGATTTAACGATTGTGGTTAACGGTGGGATAGACACTGTTCAAAAAGCTCAAAATCACTTACAATATGCCGACGGTGTGATGATTGGGCGGGCCTTCTGGAATGCCCCATGGCTCATCAGAGACATGCATAACACCTTGGGTTTCAAACCCTTACAAACCAATCGCGATGATATACTCAGTGCTTATCAGGATTATTGTGTCCATATGATGGATCAAGGCTTGAGCCTGCATTGGCTTATTAGGCCCATTTTGGGATTATTTCACGGATTTTCCGGCAGTAGAAAGTGGAAATCTTATTTAGTAACACAAGCACCCAAACGTAAAAATGACATTCGGGTGCTGAGCGAAGCAAGGTCGATAGTAGATTATGTTAGTTAAAACCGTAGCTGACTTTATAGCAGCGCAAAAATACTCCAATTACCCCATCAAACAAGCGGTGGCTATGAAAGCCGCCTTTATGGTGTCGCCGGTGGGCTTTTCTCTGAACGAGCAAACCGCCCAAGACAACGAATACATGCAAATGGATAAATCGGTGGATGAAAAATTGGCCATCTACCAACAAATGCACCTGGCCCGCGTGCTGACAGACTTTGGTATCCCAGTACTGTCTTTCCCCGGTTCAGTGCATACACCGGATGCGGTATTCCCGAACAATGCCTTCGCCACTAATCACAATCGCCGCTATATTGTCGGTTCTATGCGTTATCCCAACCGCCAGTTGGAAACCGAACGTAAAGACATTCGTAAATTCTTTAACAGTGTCTTGGATTACGATGAATACGAAATAGAACATCCCCGAGCCATTGCTGAACTTACCGGTGTTTTAGTGCCTGATCGCGGCCGCAACATCGGCTTTGTTGGCATGACCGAACGGGTTAACGATGAAGGCGCCTTGGCTTTGGACGAAGGTTTTCAGTTGGATTTAACCTTCCAGTTTGATTTAGCCGAAGGTGAATACCACACCAACGTGGTAATGGCCAACTTGGCCGGCGAAGCTGTGGTCATGCACAAAGACTCCTTTGCCGACCCCGAAGTGGTACAAGCCATTGATGATTTCTACGAAGGCCGGGTTCTGTATTTGTCCGATGAAGAAAAAATGGCCTTCTGCGGTAACTGCCTGTCCATCACCGAGCGTGATGTACTGTTCAGCCAGACCGCCTTTGATACCCTGGCCGAAGCATCCAAGAAGAAGCTGGATAAATGGGGTTTTAAAATCCACGGTGTCGAGGTTTCGGAATTGGAAAAGGCTGGAGGTTCCCTCCGCTGCATGGTCGGCGAAATCTTCTGAGGAAAAATTTGGCACTGAAATCCTGCGTTGCAGGTGAATTTTGAGACGATCACGCACAAGCTTGTGCGCTCACGCCTTCAAAATCCACCTGCGCCTTGACTTTCAGCGCCAAATTTCCCCTCAGCTCCAGGTTTTAATCTCTGCGTTGTCACTCACTTTTGCAACAATCACGCACAAGTATGTGCGCTCATGTTGTCAAAAGTGAGTTCCGCCTTGGCAGCTACCGCGTCCTGTTATCGCTGCACACCTACTTCCTGTAGGCGACCTTCAAGCCCCACTTTTCCCTCAGCTCCAAGCCAAACATTCCGACGTCTTCGGGCTTGGCAGCTACCGCGTCCTGCTATCGCTGCACTCAGACGTCTTTCGTTCTCACTTTTTCCTTAGCTCCGGAGTGTAGGGGTATTAGCCCCACGTAAATACAGAGCTGTACCCCAAATTTAGGACAGGTTGCTTAGGAGTTATTTCCACATTTTTAAGCAGCCTGTTTTAGACTGTTTTCAGTATACATCAAAGCTGGGGTAGTACCCAAGGTTTGATGTTT
>Ga0079224_100004222_pt1 | contig 18470 bp, 13 predicted proteins | sample Stecom2015_FD_80414 | JGI IMG/M metagenome (GOLD analysis project Ga0079224, IMG submission 80414) | Agricultural soil microbial communities from Utah to study Nitrogen management - Steer compost 2015 | ecosystem: Environmental > Terrestrial > Soil > Agricultural land | place: USA: Utah... | reverse complement strand
TGGGTGCTCGATCGACACCTGAACGCGCGCCTCGCGGCGCAAGCGCGCGATCTCCGCCGCATCCATCGCGGCTGCGCCCCGCAACACCTTGATGGCCACGCGCGAGCCGAGCGCCACGTGCTCGGCGGCGTACACGGCCCCGATGCCGCCCGAGCCGATTTTGCGAGAGATTCGGTACTTGCCGGCGAGCATGGTGCCGACGAGGTCCGAGGCCGCGTCGCGGAAAGCGCCGTGCAGCTCGAGTCCGCGCTCGAGCGCCGCGATACGGTGCTTCTCGAACACCCGCGCCCGGCGCTCCTTTTGAATGCGCAGCCAGAGCGCGCCGAGCGCCGAGCCGAAGCCCGCGCCGACCCCGCCCGCGATGGTGCTCGCCATCAGGCTGCCGGAAACGCCGACCGCCCCGGCGCAGAGCGCCGCGCCGAGCACGCTGCCAATCGCGATGAGCTGCCGATTCGGGGCTTCCCAGCGCACGAGATACCGACACTCCGCGTCCCCGCGCGCGATGCACGCGGGGTGCTCGACCGCTGCGTCGGGCAGCCCGAAAATCCGGGGCACGCTGGCGAGCTCCGCGAGGCGCGCGACGCAGAGCAAGCGGTCGTTCTGGTCGGCGTCGATTTGAGGGCGCGGCGTATACGTGACCTCGGCGCGTCCAGGTGTCGCCGCGACGAGGGTATAGCTGCCGACGCGCGTGACCTCACTCGAGTTCGCCGCGAGATATCGATATGCGTCCTCGGGAGTCGTCGCGACTCGGAGCATGCGGACGTACGCTCCGAGCACCTCCGGGTGCGTCATCCACGCGCCGCTGCTCTCGAGCGCTTGCACGCCGAGAGCCGACGAGAGCGCCGCGAGCGCACGGCGCGTGCCCGCGACGCTCAGCCACGCCGAGTCGTCCTCGAGGATGCGTTGGGGCAGGCCCACCGTGGCGAGCAGCGCCCGGACGGCGGCTTCACCGGATTGCTCACGGAGGCGCAGGAGAAAAGGCTTGAGCAGCGAGGCACGGATCTCCTCGCGGCCGATCTCCGGCATTGGAAAGCTGGGTCGCTCCCGACGAGGATGAAGCTCCTTCAACGTCCGCTCGGCAGGTGCTCCCGAAAGCACCGCGCCTTCGAATCATCCTACACGGGATCGGTGCGGCCTCAACTGCACGCGGCAATATCGAGGGAGCAGCCGGTGTCGCACACGTTCGCCTGGTCGACCAGGCACTCATAGTACTCTTTTAAGGCAGCGAGGCAGGCCTTCGACGCCCGCTCGAACCCCGAGCACTCGGTGGCGACGCACGCGCTCTCGGAGTCGTAGAGCATGCAGTCCGCGACCTGCGCTGCCGCGCAGTACTCGCTGCAGGCCTGCTGTACCTCCGTGGGATCCGCATCGTCGTCCTCGCCGCCGCAGGCTCCCGCTGCGAGGAACAACACCCCGGCCACGACACTCCAGTGACTACACTTCATGGCGTTCCCAACCTTTCCCGCCGGCAGAGCGGCTTTCGACGAACGGGATTTCGCTCACTGTCCAAGGCCGGAATCAAGCCGTGATCGAGAGGTCGTCGCTGGGAGCTCCTGCGCAAATGTCCGTGCTGTAGGGTCCGGTTTTCCGGCCGGCGTCGCGCCCCTCGTCGATCGGGGCGTGTCCCCTCCGGCGCGGAGCGCTATTTACGGGCGCCATGCAGCTCGGAATGGTCGGACTCGGTCGGATGGGCGCCAACATGGTGCGACGATTGACGCGCTCGGGACATCAGTGCGTCGTGTTCGACGTGTCGCGGGAGGCCGTGGAGCCCCTGGCCCGCGAGGGGGCGACCCCGGCGATGTCGCTCGCCGAGCTCGTGCGACAGCTCGAGCCGCCGCGCGCCGTCTGGTTGATGGTCCCGGCGGCTCTCGTGGACGCGGCGATCGACGAGCTCGTGCCGCTGCTTTCGGCCGATGATGCCGTGATCGACGGCGGCAACACGCATTTCGCCGAGGATCTGCGGCGAGCGAAGGCGCTCGAGCCACGGGGCATCCACTACCTCGACGTGGGGACGAGCGGCGGAATCCACGGGCTCACCCGCGGGTATTGCCTGATGATCGGCGGCCCTTCCGACGTCGTGAGCCGCCTCGAGCCGCTCTTTCAGGCGCTCGCCCCTGGGGCAGGGGGCGCGCCGGCGACGCCGGGGCGCAGCCGAAAGAGCACGGCGGAGCTCGGGTACTTGCACTGCGGACCGACGGGCGCCGGCCACTTCGTGAAGATGGTGCACAACGGAATCGAGTACGGCGTGATGGCGGCCTACGCCGAGGGGTTGAACGTGCTCCATCGCGCCAACGTCGGGAAAGCCGAGCGCGCTGCCGACGCCGAGACGAGCCCGCTCGCACACCCGGAGCGGTACCGGTACGATTTCGATCTCGCCGAAATCACCGAGCTCTGGCGACGAGGCAGCGTGATCGGCTCGTGGCTCCTGGACCTCACGGCCGAGGCGCTCGCGCGCAGTCCCACGCTGTCGGAGTTCCGCGGGCATGTCTCGGATTCGGGCGAAGGGCGTTGGACGATCCAAGCCGCCGTCGACGAGGGCGTTCCCGTGCACGTGCTGAGTGCCGCTCTGTTCGACCGCTTCGCCTCGCGCGATCGCGCGGACTTCGCGAATCAGGTGCTCTGCGCGATGCGAGCCGCCTTCGGCGGCCACCGCGAGCGCGGCTCCTGAGCCTCGATCTGGGGCTTCCGAGCCGTGAAGGGCGGCTCCTCGGCTCGCCCTTCTCTCCGGCGTCGGCCCGAAGTCGAGGCGGAGCTTTGGTCGCTCGAGCGCCGCACCTATTGCGGCGTGGCTTCACTCGCGGGAGTGGGGACCGTCGGGTTCGCCATCAAGCGTGGCTCGACTGGCTGCGCTTCGGTGGAGCGGGAACGGGGCTCGCGATCGGGGCTCCGCTCGGGGCGCAGCGCGGCGGCAGCGAGCAGGCACAGGAGGGGACTGACGACCAGGTGGTAGCGGTCTTCGCCGAAGAAGATGACGTGCGTGAGCAGCGTCACGAGCACGAGCCCCACGGCGAAGCGCACGGCGGGTGAGGCCGCGGGACGCCCCGGCCAGGGCAGCCACGCCGCGAGCGGCACGAACACCGCGAAGAGATAGAACGGATGCGCGTCGCTCGCGAAGCCGACGAGCGCCAGCGCGGTGACGACCGCGAGCAGGATGCCCTGCACGATGCCGCGGCGAGATCCCGCCGAGAACGGCCACGCGACGGCCCCGAGCGCGGCGAGCACGAGCAAGAGCCGATGGTAGAGCGTCAGCAGGCCGCGTCCCGCGACGCGACGCTCTTCGGGCCAGCTCTTCGGATCGGCCTCGCGCAGGTACTCGATCGGAAACGACTCGTGGTTGAACGTCTCGGCGAGCTTTCGGGGCGCACGGGCGAACCAGCGCCCGGGCGCCTCGAGGATTTTCGAGAGGCCGACCTTCGCCCAGCAGCGATCTTGTTGCACCTGACCCGTGACCACCGGACAGCCGTCCTCCGCCCGCAGCACCTGAAAGCGGCCCGTCTCGGTGAGCGCGCCGATGGCCAGGTTCCACCCGCCGTTCGTCGAGACGAGCGCGCAGCCGTCCAGGCGAGCGCAGTTTCTGAGGGTCCAGGGCGCGATGACGAGCAACGCGACCGCGCCGGCCAGCACGGTCCCGGAGACCGCCCGCCGGAAGCCTTCCGGGCGCGCGAGCACGAGCAGCGGTAGAACGAGCAGCGAGGACGGACGCACGAGCGCCGCCGCGCCGAGGGCCAGCCCGAACAGCGCTGCACGGCGGCGATGCTCGAGCGACGAGACGGCAACGAGCCCGAGCACCGCGAGCAGCGCCGCCGCCAAGAGCTCGGTCATCACGAGCGCGCTCTGTGCGATCAGCCCCGGGTGGAGGGCCACGAGTCCGCCGGCGATGCGGGCGCGTGTCGCGTCGAGCCCGCGCCGCGCGATCCAGAACGTGAGCGCAGTGAGGAGCACGCCGAGCACGACGTTGAGCAGCGGCGCCGCGAGCAGGGACGCGCCGAAGAGCCGATAGATGCCGCCGAGCAGCGCGCTGTAGCCGACCGGATAGTGCACCCACGGCTTCCACTCGAGCGCACCGTTCACCCAGACGTCTTCGGAGTAGCCGAGTCCTTGGGCGATCCGCTCGGCGCCGAAGTGGTAGTAGTGCCCGTCCCAGACGGGTTCGCGAGACCAGGCGATCGCGACGAACAATCGAGGGAGGAGGGCGACGACGACGAGCGCGAACAAGAACGCCCGGTCACCGCGGTCGAGAGCCGACCTCGCGGTCGGGCTCACGACCCGGCGTCCTCCTCCGGTGCGAGGGTGGCCCGCATGCGGGAGAGATAGGTTCGGGTGACCTGCGTGGGATCGAGCTTCAGGTACTTCGCGAGCTCACGCACGAATCCACGCGTGTACACGAGCGGCGGGAGCTCCCCGTAGGCCTCCGCCTCGATGGCGCGCAGGTGCGCCACGGAGATCTTCGTCTGCTTGGTGATGTCCTCGAGCTCGATCCCCTGCGCTTCGCGCACTTTGCGCAACAAACGGCCGGTAAACTCGGTCTCTTGAGTGATCTCCCGGGCGAGCTCTTGGCGCAACACCATGCGCTCGGCCTCGGCCGCCGCGTCGGGCACGGCGCGCAAGGGGGGCTTGTGCGTCTGCTCGTCGGGGAACATGGACGCATCGTAGGCTTTGCGCCGCAGTGGATCGAGCAGCGTATCGTGCGCCTCCTCGACCCGAGCTTGCTCCACGCGCAGCTCGTCGGAGCCGAGCAGCGACGTGAGCGGAAGGCTGCCGGATTGGTAGATTTCTCGCTGCCGTTTGTAGGCGCGTCGGAGCTCCTCGTCGGTGGCGCCGCGATGGGTCCAGAGCACGTCGTACAGGTTCGGTTCGTCGGGCACGATCGCGGGCGGCTCTTCGGACGCACGCTCGGGTCGATTCGAAGCGAGCGCGAGCACGCGGCGGGCGATGCGCTCCAAGTTGCGCGCGCTCTTGCTGTTGGGGTTGTCGATCAAGAGCGGCCGCGACTTCACGACGCTCAGCCAGACGGCGTCGTCGTGCTCGACGTGTCCCACGTAGTCGATGCGCACGCCCAGGTAGCGGTGTGCGAGGTCGCACATCGCCGGGCCGAGCTCGGCATCCGTGCGCAAGCGCGTGTTGTTCACGACGAGGCGCGGGCGGAGCTGGGTCAGCACCATCGCCGCGCGCGCCGCGATGCCGGAGTCGTATCGGGCGATGGCTCGGACGAGCTCGATCGGCGACGGCAGCGGCCCGACCTCGCCTTGTGCGCGCTCGACGAGGCGGAGCTTGAAGCGGTCCTCGAGCAGGCTCCGCCGAAGCGAGCGCAGGAACACGGCGCGCAGCAGGCGGTACGTGCCTTCCACGCTCGGGGGCTCGGGAGTGGTCACGCACACGACCTGGTCCGCTTCGAGGAAGAGGTCCAAGGTGGAGGACCCCGTCCCGGCGCCCAGATCGAGCAGGACGTAGTCGACGTCGAGCTGGCGCAGCTTGCGCGCCCAGCGCGGCTTTCTGCCGGGGCGGACCGGCGACGTCTGCCCGAGACGATACGTCTGCGGGACGAGCAAGAGGCCCGGGACCTGCGTGGGCACGGGGGTGATGCCGTCCTCGTCGAGCTCGTCGTCTCCGGGGCGAGCGGTGCTCGGATCGAGCCCGAGCAGCGTGTGCAGCTCGGCTCCGAGCGGGCTCGCGTCGATCAAGAGGACCTTTCGCCCGAGTTGGGCGAGGTACACGCCGAGGTTGATCGAGAGGGCGCTCGTGCCCGTGCCGCCGCGAGCGCCGATGGCGGCGATGACGTGACGCACCCCGGGCGGCGCGGCCAGGCCCGGAAGGGGAGGAGCGGGGGGAAGGGGACCCTCGAACATCGCGACGACGACCTGTACCGTTTGTGGTCCGGCCCGCCCACCCCCGCCGGCGTCCTCGTCGAGGCACACACCGGCGCCGGAAAGCGAAAACCGGGAATGAATTTTCGGTAGGTTGTACTACGCTGCCCGGCGATGTTGAGCGTGCGAGCTGCCGCTACTTTCGGCATCGCGGCCCTGCTGTCGAGCCAGATCATGGGCTGCCGTAGTCCCGGCGAACGGGGCACCGATCCCGGCGCGCAAAAGCCGACAGCCACCGACGTTCGACTACAAGGGGTCGACACGTCGGCCCTCACGCCCCGGGAGAAATCGGAGTGGTCGCGCCTGGTGACGGAGCTTTTGGCGCCCTGCCCCGAGCATCCCGTCAGCGTGGCGCAATGCGTGAACGAGTCGCGCGCCTGTCCCGCCTGCGTGCCGGCGGCGCGCTATCTCGTCGAGCAGGTGCGGCGGGGCGCGGCGCCGTCGCAGGCCGATGCGGCGTATCGCGCTCGGTTCTCGCCGGAGGCGGTGAAGAACATCGACGTCTCCGGCTCGCCGGAGAAAGGGGCGCCCAACGCCCGCGTGACGATCGTCGAGTGGGCGGACTTCGAATGCCCGGCCTGCAACGCGGTTCGGCCGGTGCTCGACGCGCTCCTCGCGCGCCATCCCGGCGAGGTGAAGCTCGTCTTCAAGCACTTCCCGCTGAGCAACCACCCCAACGCGGAGAAGGCTGCGCGCGCCGCCGCTGCCGCGCACAAGCAGGGCAAGTTCTGGGAGATGCACGCGGCGCTCTTCGAGAACCAGGAGAAGCTCGACGACGAGACCATCGAGCGCATCGCCCGGGAGATCGGGCTCGACCTCGCGCGCTTTCGTCAGGATCGCGACAGCGAGGCCATCGCGGATTTGGTTGCGCGCGATCGCAAGCAAGGGGAAGCCGTCGACCTCTCGAGCACGCCGTCGATCTTCATCAACGGGCGGCACTTTCCGCCCAGCAGCGATTTCGCCGACGATCTCGAGCAGTGGGTGCGCCTCGAAATCGAGCTCCGCGGCGGGCGCGCGGCCGCCGCGCCGGCGCCCAAGCCCGAAGAGAAGCCGGGCGAGCCCGCCTCCTCCGCACCGGCACCGAGCCCGGCAGGGAGCGCAACGTCGGCGCGGGTTCCATGAGGCACGGCGTCGAGCTCCTCGGCTGTTTCCCCACCGGTCGACACTATCCGGGGATCGCTCACTTGCTCCGGGTCGTGGCGAGCGGCTTGTGCGAGGAGTTCCCGAGCGAGCACGCGATTGACGGACTCCGGATCGTCGCGATCGACACCGAGACCACCGGGCGGGACCCCGCCGTGGATCGCATCGTCGAGATCGCTTGCGTCGTGTGGGCGAACGGCGCCGTCGTCGAGCGGAAGAACTGGCTCGTCAATCCCGGGCGGCCGATTCCCAAGGAGGCGTTCGACGTGCACGGCATCTCCGACGATGACGTCCGCGAGCAGCCGTCGTTCGCGGAGCTGGCGGAAGAGGTGCTTTCGACGATGCAGGGGGCCGTCCCCCTCGCGTACAACGCCGACTACGACCGCAGCATCCTGAATGCCGAGGTCGCTCGCCTCTCGGGGGGCACGGTGAACAATCCGCCGGCGGCTCGCCGAAACGTCGATTGGATCGACCCGCTCGTCTGGGCGCGCGAGCTACACAAGTACGAGAAGAGCAAGGCGCTCGGCGAGGTGAGCCAACGGCTCGGCATCGAGATCCCGCAGGCGCACCGCGCGGAGCACGACGCGGAAGCGGCGCTGCGCGTGATGCTCGCGTTTGCCTCAGATCCGCGCGTGCCGCGCACCTATGGCGCCTTCATGCAGGAGCAGCGACGGCTCGCGCGCCAGCACGAGGAGGAACGGCGCCTCTGGCGCTCTCGCGCGCCTGCGGCGGCAGCAAGCACGGCGCCCGCGGCGGCGTCACTCCGCGATGCGGAAGCTCCAGGGTAGCGTCACGGACGTCCCCGTGAAGCCTGGGACGCGCGCGCCACGAAACGCTTCGGCGACGCACGTTCCGACCGCCGTTCCTGCGAACGGCGGCGAGAGCGCGACGCTCGTCACCCGTCCATCGGGCGTGAACGTGACGGTTGCGCGCCCCTGACCGGCGGCGCCTCCCGGTCGTTTGCAGCTCGCCGCGCGGCGTGCCGCGCTGCCGAGCTGGGCCAAGGCCACGCCGCGATTGAAGGGCCCCGTGGGGCTTGCGGGCTTCGTCGCATCCGGGGTGGCCTCGGCGCGCGCCGGGCTGGTGGTTGCGCTGGTCGCTTGCGCGCTCGCGACGGCTCGAGCGACGGCACGCGTGAGATCGTTCCCGGCCGCGGGCACCGGCTCCTCGCTGAGGACGACTTCTTCGGTGGGAACACGCGGCGGAGCGGGCTCCTCCGTGAGGACGACCTCGATCGCTTTGGGCGGCTTCTTGCCACCGTCATTTGCGGGCGCGGCGCGCGCCGCAGGGCTCGCCGGGCGTGGCGCCTCGGCTCGCGCTGCGTGCCGCGATTGCAGCGCGACTTCCCCGACCTCGAGCTCCGGCGCTTCCGGGCTCGCCGCTTCGTCCCGAGCGACGGTTTCGTCCGGGGCCGGGTCGGGCACGGTCGCCGGCGTTGCGGGCTCCGTTGCCGGCGGGCGCACGGCGCTCGCCGCGGGGCGGGCCTCGAGCGGCGGTTGGTTCATCGCCCAGACGATCGAGGCGATCGCGGCGCCCACGCCGCAGCAGGCGAACACCCACGGGGCCGCGCTCGTGCGTGGCGTCGGGAGGATCTCGTACGTCTCCGGTCGCGGCGTCTTGGAGAGGGCGCCCGAGCTCTCGCGGCTCGGCTCCGGCGCGATGCTGGAAAATGACGTCGCCTGGAGGGGAGCGTCCGGGATCAGGGCCTGATGGACGGCGCCGTCCATGGCCAGGAGCGCCTCGTGGAGCCTGCCGCGCAGCTCTTCGATACGGGTCCCGAGCACGCGCCGGACGAGGCTCGCCGTGGCGCGGCGAGCAACGAAGATGCGCTCGTCGCGAAGGTACTGCTCGAGCGCTTGTCCGAGCTCGGCGGCGGTCGCGAACCGTCGATCCCGGTCGGGCTCGAGCGCCCTTCGGAGTATCGCTAGGAGTGGCTCGGGATAGCGGGAGTCTCGTTGGCGGGGATCGGGAACGCGCGCCTCGCGCACGAGCGCGATGGTGTGCGCCGGGCTCTCCCCCTGGAACAAGCGTTCGCCGGTGGTGATCTCGTAGAGGACGATCCCGAGAGCGAAAACGTCGGTGCGTCGATCGAGCGGCTCGCCGCGGACTTGCTCGGGCGACATGTACCCGAGCTTGCCTTTCATCTTCTCCGATCCACCGAAGTCGCTGTGAATCGTCGCGTTCGCGACTCCGAAATCGACGACCTTGGCCACGCCATCGAGCCCGACCAAGATGTTGTGGGGTGAGACGTCGCAATGGACGACGTTCCTGAGCTCGCCGTCCCAGCCACGGAGCTCGTGGGCCGCGTGCAGGCCGGCAGCGGCGTCGGCCACGATGCGGGCCGCGATCTCCGGCGGAAGGGATCGCGATGGCGAGCCGCGCACGAGTGAAAGCAGCGAGTCTCCCTCGATCCACTCCATCGCCATGAAGAGGATCCCTCGATCCTCTCCCACGGCGTGCACCTTCGCGACGTTCGGGTGATCGATGCTCCGGACGATCTGACTCTCCTCCAGGAACATCGCGCGGAACTCGGCACCCAGGGTGAGCTCCGGCAGCAGGGCCTTCACGGCGATCAGGCCCTCGCTGCTCGCCCGCTCGTCGCGAGCGACCCACACGCTCGCCGTACCGCCCCGCCCGATGCGAACGAGCAACCGATAGTTGCCGAGGCGCGATCCCGAGTTGAGCTCGATATCCATGGAGCGCACGACGAGCCGAAGCGCTCGAGCCCGTGCGCCCGTGGCCACGAATCGAGCACCAGTGCTCGAGAGTGACATGAAATTTCCAGACCGGCGAGCATGTCGGGGGGTTCCGCACAATCGGTAGAATTCTGCTGTCGTGGCTCCGGCGACACTTCGCGGCTCCCAGGTCGATACCTCTCCGAGGCGCATCGGTGGCGTCGACTCGGGCTCCGGGAAACCGGCATGCACTTTGGTTCCAAGGTAGTACCTTGTCGTCTGTGTCGGTTTCGGCAGCGCTCCTCCTCTCTCTCTCTGTAACGAGCCCGGACCCTGCTCTCCCATCGAGCGAGTACGGGGAGCTCGACGCGCCCGTCGAGTGGCAGCTCGAGCCGCCGGAGACGCGTTGGTCGGTTCCCATCGTCCACACGGGCGCGCTCTTTTTCGGGATGCGGGGGGTGGAGGCGTACCTCTGGCCGGATCCGTTCGCGGTTTCACGCCCTTCGGTTTGGCTCTCGAACTACCGCGCCGCCTATAGCCAGCCTCCCGTGTTCGAGCTCGATCGGCGTCCGTTCGAGTGGGACGGGGATCACTGGACGATCAACGTGATCGGCCACGGACTCCTCGGGAGCGAGCTCTACTTCCGCCCCCGCCATTGCGGAGCGGGCTTTCTCCCGGCGTTCGTGTTCGCGGCGTCGGCCTCGGCAGTGTGGGAGTACGCGTTCGAGGCGAATGGCGTGCGACCGTCGGGGCTCGATCTCGCGTACACGCCCGTTGCCGGCATTCTGCTCGGAGAGGTGCGCTACCTCGTGCATCGCGCCGCTTCGGGCATCGGAAATCCCGCGCTTCGCGGCATCCTGCGCGCCGTCGTCGATCCGTTCGGCGAGCTCGAACGCGCCGTCGGCGCGCCCTGTTGAGCCGCCGGACGGCTCGGCGTCTTACGGAGCGCTCGACGGGGTCGGGACTGGGGGCGCGCTCGTCGCGGGGGGCGGCGCAGAGGCGCTGGGTTCCGGCGCGGCGCCGGTGAGCTTCATCGTGACGTCGAGGAGCACGGTCTTTCCCGGAGTGAGCTCGATGGTGCGGCGTTCGGGCGGGGCGTTCGGGTGCTCGAGGCGCACGTAGTGCGTGCCAGACGCGAGCGGGATCGCGCGCGCGAAGGGGGTCGTGTCCACGTGCTGCCCATCGACGATGACGTGTGCCCAGGGCTCGGCGAGGACGCGCAGGTAGGCCACGTTTTCCGGGGCGAGCTCGAGGCGCGTGCTGCCGGCTCGTGTGCCGGAGCGAGTCGACTCGTTGCGCGTGGCCGTCTGGATGGCGGCCACACCGCCGACGAGCAGCGCCGCTGCAGCGACGACGCCCAGGCTCGCGCGGCCGAGCGACCACGGCCGAGCCCGGAAGTCGGGCGCACCGAGGCGGATCGAGGTGCGGTCGCGCGGTGGCTCGGGCACGAGCCCCACAGCGGCAAGCGCCGAACGCACGGTGCGCTTGGTGTCGCCGACGCCGAGCTCGCGCGCCTGGGCTTCGAGCGCTTCGACGAGCTCGGTCGCGTCCTCGAACCGATCACTCGGCATCTTCTCGAGGCAGCGAAGGATGAGTCGCTCGAGCCCGGGGCTGAGGCCGGGGACGCGCCGAGAAAGGGGCGGGGGAGGCTCGCTTCGAATGCGGAGCGCTTCGTTGTGCTCGTCGGCCGCCTTGAACGGCCGTTCGCCGCTCAGCATCTCGTAGAGCACGACGCCCAGCGAAAACAGATCGCTGCGCGGGTCCGGCGGCTCGCCGAGGATCTGCTCGGGGGACATGTAGGACGGTCCCGCATAAGCGCCGCCCCCGTCGAGCAGCTCCGGCGCCGTATCGAGCCGTTCGGCCGACGCCACGGAGAAGTTCGTCAGCTTCACGTCGCCGCGCCGCGAAAGGAGCACGTTCTGCGGCTGGACGTCCCGGTGGGAAATGCCTTTTTCGTGCGCGTGGCGGAGCGCCTGGGCCACTTCGAGCGCGACGGCAACCGCGGCCGCCGGCGCGAGCCGACCGCGCGCGAGCACCTCCGCGAGCGACCAGCCGGGGACGTGCTCGAGCACCATCCACATGCGGTCGTCTCGCCGCACGAAATCGTAGAGCTGGACGATGTTCGGATGGTCCAGCTCGGCGAGCAGGCGCGCCTCCCGCTCGAGTGTCGCCGCGAACGGCGAGGAGGGTAGAATGCTCGCCCCGATCGCCTTGATCAGGACGGGGCGCCCGAGCGGCTGCTGGAGGGCGCTATAGAGCACAGAAATGGCTCCGGTATGGATCGTCTCCACGACCTCACAGCCGTCGAAACGAGGCGACTCAGCCATGCGCGGGGCCACCTTATCATCCTCCGCCGGCCTGCGTGAGCCGCGCGGCGATGGGCGAGGCTCTTCCGTTCTCGCCTGGGCCGCGCTACCTCGGTGGGTGCCTATCGCGATCTCGTGACTCAGAGCACCCTCGATCCGCCCCAGGCGACGGAGCCCCGACGGGCATCGGTCGCCTCGCGCGTCGGCACCGCGTTCCGGGCGCTGCTCCGGCATTTCGACAACGACCCCACGTTTTGGGTGGCCTTCACCCCGGCGCTCATCGTCGCTTCGCTCCTGTTCGTCCGGAGCCCGTTCTCGAACTACATCTTCGACGAGCAAGAGGCGCTGCTCGCGAACCCCTACGTGAACGGGAGTGGCGTCGGTTTCTGGGAGGTCTTTCGGCGAGACTTCTGGGGGCTCCCACCGGAGCGCAGCATCGGCTCCTATCGCCCGATCCCGAACATCCTGTGGCGGCTCCTCTGGTCGGTCAGCAAGCTGCCGTTCTTGCACCATTGGGTGAACGTCGTCGGCCACGCCATCAACGCCGCGCTCATCGCGAGCTTTACGTTCGCGTTCACGCGGGAGCGGCGCGTCGGGTGGCTCGCCGGCGGCGTGTTCCTGACGAGCGCCGTGCTCACGGAGGCAGTGAGCGGCGTGGTCGGCATTGCCGACGTGCTCGGCGGCCTCGGGGTGCTCCTTGCGCTCGCGGCGCTCCGACTACGGCTCGCGCTGATGCCGTTCGGCGTGCTCCTCGGGCTGTCGTTCGGCCTGTTCTCCAAAGAGAGCGCGATCGTGGGGGTTCCACTGCTCGCCTGGGCGGCGCTCGTGACGGCGCCCGCGCTCCACGAGACCCCGCGTCGTCTCCTCCGCACGGCGCTCGCTTTCGTGGCCGCTGTCGTCGCGCTCGTCTTCTACACCGAGTTTCGGCGGCGCTTTTTTCCAGTCGGGGGCACGCCGCGGCCGGCGCCCGTCGATCCGAGCCTCGCCGAGCAAGCGCTCCACGCGTTCTTGCGTTGGTTTCGCCAGCCGGAGCTCCCGAGCGATCCCATCAACAACCCCCTCGTCGAGGCGGATGGGGCGCATCGCGTCGCTGGCGCGCTCCGGGTGTACGCGCGCGGTCTCTTCCAGGTTCTCTTTCCGTGGAGCCTGAGCGGGGACTACTCGTATCCGGCCGAGCCCGTGCCCAAGCGGCTCGTATTTCCGGAGAGCGTGCTCGGCGGGCTCGCCTTGATCGGGTTGCCGCTCTTCGGTCTCGCGGCGTTCGTGGCTTCGCTCCGAAAGCCCGCGGAGGGTGTCGAGTCTTTCGAGCCCCGTCGCGCGCTCCTCTGCGCCGTGGCGCTCGGTGCCGTGTGGCTGCCGCTCGCCTACTTCCCGCACTCGAACATCCTGGTGCTGCTGCCCACCGTCCGCGCCGAGCGGTTCTGGTACCTGCCGCTCGTCGGGGCTGCCTTCGTGCTCTCTGCGCTCTTCGCGGAGGTGCTGCGTCGTCCGGCTAGGCCGGTTGTTCAACGGCTCGTCGTGGCGTTCTTCGCCGTGCAGATGCTCGCCGCGCGCGACCACGCCCTCGACTACACGAACGACCTCACTTTCTGGCGCGCGACTCGTCGCGCCGCACCGGAAAGCGCCAAGGCACACCTCAACTATTCGGTGATGGTGGGGGCGCGCGGTCGGCTCGAGGAGCGCCTGGAGGCCAACGCCCGAGCCCTGGAGCTCGCTCCGCACTGGGCGATGGCGAACGTCTACTACGGCGACACGCTGTGTCGCCTGCGCCGCACGGACGAGGCCTGGCCGCACTACCTGCGCGGCTTCGAGCTCGCTCCGAACGATCCGAATCTGATCGCGCTCGGCCTTCAGTGCCTCTGGGATCAGAAGGCGATCGCGAGCCGCAAGGACGAGCTCCTCGACATCGCGCGGCGCTATACCGGAACCTGGCTCGCGTTCTTGGCGACGGACATCGTCAACAACGGCGAAACCCATCAAGGGGTGCAGAAGAAGTACCGACCCCGTTCGTACGACGAAGGGCCGCGGCAGGGATCGTAGCGACAAACGGTGAGGAACGCGGCGAGCCACGCGGACGACAGCCCGCGTGAGGAGGGGCGGCGCGCGCCGCCCCCGCCTTCGAGCGGACGCTCGCAGGCGCTTCGGAGGTCATCCTCGAAAGAGGAGGAACAGCCCGAACAGGCTCAAGCCGAGCACCGAGAGCGCGAGCAGCGCGACGAGCAGGTCGACCCCTGAAAACGCGCGGGGCGACCGCGGCCTTACGCTCTTCGGAGGAGGTGCGGCCGGCGCTTCCTCGTCGGGGGGCGCCGGAGACTCCGGCTCCGGCGTCTCGACGCCCACGGGGGGTTGAATCGGCTCCGAGAGGCTCATGCGCTCGTCGCGCGCGGCCTCGAGCTCTTCGAGCACGCGCCGGGCGGGGTCGTCGTAGACGAGCTCCGTGCCGCCCACGACCAGCGGAACGTCGAGCGGCCAGACGGTATCGAGATCGGGCGCGAGGCGCTCTCCCCGCAGGTAGGTCCCATTCTTGGAACGCAGGTCGCGCACGAGGATGTCGCGCCCGCGGCGCGTGAGCTCGGCGTGGCGGCGTGACAGATCGGGATCGTCGATGGCGAGGTCGAGCCCCGGGCCGCGCCCGACGACATAGGGGCGCTCGGGCTCCATGAGCACGAGCACCGGTGCGGTATCCGGTCCACTCTTCACGCGCACCTCGGGGCGCGCGGGCGCCCCGTCGGCCGAGAGCGCCGAGGCGACGAGCGAAAGCGCGATCTCGCGGGTCGCGAGCTTCGGGTTCGGGGTGACGGGAGCTTGCTCGACGCGCACCTCGAGCCAGACACGCCCGACGCGGATCAGGTCGCCCGTGCGGAGCACGCGCGGTGCTTGCGGCGAAAGGCGCACCGGGCCGACGTAGGTGCCGTTCGTGCTGCTCTCGTCGACGATGACGTAGTCGGTGCCGCGCTGGCGGATGGACGCGTGCCGTTGGCTCACGCTCGGGTCCGGCAGTTGGACCTCGCAGCCTGAGCCACGCCCGATCACGACGCGCGGCGCATCGAAGGTGATGCTGGCCGGCGCCACGAGATCGCCCGAGCGAACGACGACGGTGAGCGCCATTCGAACGCCCCATCATGGGCGCGCCCGGTGCCAAGGCAAAGCGGCGGCGGCCTTTTCCGGGAAACTTGGCCCAAACGGCGCTCTCGCCGTAGTCGGTCGCTCATCCGGAACCGACCCGACCGTCACGGTACGGGCAGCCGGACTTCCCGCGGAGGCAACGATGAGCGTGGTTCAAGAGCGCCGTGACGCAGGCACCGAACGGGTGCCGTTCTCGACCCTGGTGGAAGTCTGCGGGAGTGCATCGACCGCTCGCGCGTTCGAAGCCCAGGCGGTCGACGTGAGCGCGCGCGGCATGCACCTCAAGACGGCCTATCTGCCGGAAGAGGGAGATCCGCTGGTTTGCCGCTTCGAGAACGGGGGCAATGAGATCGTCGTCGAGGGCGTCGTCGCGTGGCGACGCGAGAGCGGTCGTGGCGGCGAGTTCGGCGTGAAATTCACTGCGCTCGACAGTCGGGGCGTGGAAGCCTTGCGCACGCTCACGGGTCTCGGTGCGTCGGCCGAAGCGACGGAAGCTCCCGGGCCGGGCTCCGTGGGCGGGCGCGTGCGCTTGCACATCGAAGGCCTCGGCTCGCCGATGAAGGCCCGGGTGAAGTCGGCCGCAGCGACGCGCCTCCAGGTGGGCTCGAGCCTCGAGTTCCTGAAGATCGGACGCAAGCTCGAGGTCGAAGATCTCGAGCGCAATGCGCGGCGGGACGCAGAAATCGACGCCGTGAGCGTGCTCATCGATCCCAGCACGCGCGTTCCTCAGCTCATCGTTGCGCTGCGGATCGATCAGGACGTGACGCCGTCGCCGAGCACGTCCGACGTTGGAGAAAAGGATCCGACGCCGCGGGCCGTCCATATCCCCGGTTCCTCGGTGACGACGGACGTGCGGCGCGCGCGCGCGGAGTCGTCCTCGGGCAAGTCGGGCGGCGGCGGCTCGCGCGTCAACGCCACGAGCAAGGCCGCCGACGCCGACGATGAGTCCGAGCCGGAAATGCGGGGACGGGTCGCGCTGCTCGCCGAGCGCGCCGGTGAAACCGCGAAGGTCGCCGGCGGCGTGCTTCAGCGCTTCAGTGCCGGGGTCAGGGGCGGCGCGGCCGGATGGATGGACGCCGCGAAGCGGCGCGTGCGCGGTGGAGCGCGCGGGGCCTCCCCTCGTGTGCGGACGACGGCGCCCGCGCCGCGCCCGTCGAGCACGGAGAAACCAAAGCTCAGGTCGCAGAACGGCAAGTCGGAGTCCGCCGAATCGCGAGGCGGGATCGGTGCGCGGCTCCGGGTCTCGAAGAAGGTCGCCCTCGCGTCGGCGGCGTCGGCCATCGTGGCCCTCTCGGCCCTGGCTCTCGTCTCTCGCGGACCCGAAGCGCCGCCGCCTGGAGCGCACGCCGCGACCTCCGCGGCTGCCGTGGTGGAGCTGAACGCGCCGCCTGCCGAAGCCGGGACGGCCGTGACCGCGAACGTCCCCCTCTTCGGTCCGACACCGCTCGCGACGACGGAGCCCGCGCCGCGCGGGCCAGCACCGGGCACGGCAGCCGCCGCCATTGAAGCGGCCGAGCGTGCCGAAGCCAAGGCGTTCGCGCCCCCGCCCGTTCCCGATCTCGGGTTTGCGGACGAGCGCCCCAAGGCCAAGGCCGCGAGCACCAAAAGCCGCGAGACGAGCGCTCGCAAGGAGCGCGCCGAGGACACGAGCACCTTTGGACGGGGCCGCCTGCACGAACCGACGATTCACCGGATTCGCCTCGATCGGCCTGGCTCGGAGCTCACGGGAACCGCCGAGCCGACGGGATTCACCGTGCTCGTGAACGGGCGCAAGGCGATGGAACCGGCGGGACCGATCGCGAAGCGCGACTCGCGGATCGCCAAGTCGATCGCTCTGAACGGACCCGAGGGCACCAAGATCTCCTTCCGCTTCAAGGGCACGCCCCCGGCGTATCGCGTGCGGCTGCGCAAGGACTACGTCGAGTTTCTGATCAGCGCGCCCGAGTCCAAGGCGAAGCGCTGAGCGGGGCCGCCGCGGAGGCTGCGAGGCTCGATGCTCGAGCCGCGCTCAGCAGGCGACGCGGCGCCCGCGACCCTTGCGGGTGACCCTTGGCAACGCCGTGTTCGGGCTCGTCTCGAGGCTTCGCGCGTCGTTCTCCCCCCGCGCGAGCCGGGCGAGGCCCGCGTAGGCGATCATGGCCGCGTTGTCGGTGCACGCGCGAAGCGGCGGGACCACGAGGCGCAGGCCCCGCTTGGCGGCGGCGGCACCGGCGCGCTCGCGGAGCTCGCGGTTGGCCGCGACACCTCCGCCGATCACGATGGTGTGGACGTCGTTCTGTTCGGCGGCCGTCATCGTCTTCTTCACCAGGGTGTCGACGACACGACGCTGAAACGCGGCGCACAGATCGCGCAGGTTCTGATCGTCGCCCGGTCGACCGTGGCGCTCCACGTACCGAGCCACGTTGGTCTTGAGGCCCGAGAAGCTGAACTCGAGCGATCGCCTCGAGGCCATGGGCCAGCCGAGCTCGATCCGATCGGGATCCCCTTCGCGCGCCAGCCGATCGATCACGGGGCCGCCCGGGTAGCCGAGGCCGAGCTGCTTGGCGACCTTGTCGAACGCCTCGCCCGCTGCATCGTCGCGCGTCGCGCCGAGCTCTCGCATTTGGGACGGATCGGGTCCGTCCGCTCGATAGAGCGCGGTGTGTCCGCCCGACGCGAGCAACGCGACGAACGGGAACGCTGGCGGCTCCGCGGCCAGCATGTCCGGATAGCGCAGAAACGCCGAGAGCAGGTGGCCGACCAGGTGGTCGACGCCCACGAGCGGTTTGTCGAGGGCGAACGCAAGGCCCCGGGCCACCTGGACGCCGACGAGCAATGCGCCGGACAGCCCGGGCCGGCAGGTGACGGCGATTCCGTCCACGGTGGAAAGAGGCGTCCCTGCGCGGGCGCAGGCCTCTCGAATGACGGGCTGCACGTGGCGCAGGTGGTCGCGCGCGGCGAGCTCGGGAACGACGCCGCCGTACGGCGCGTGCACGGCGACCTGGCTTTCGACCACGTCGCTCCGGACACGAGCCGACTCATCGACGATGGCCGCCGCGGTTTCGTCGCACGAGGTCTCGATGCCGAGAACCAGCATGCGCGAATGCTAGTCCGCGTCTCGAAACTTGCGAACGCATCCCTCCAACAACCGCTCGGTTCGGAACGGCTGGCACTCTGGGGGGCGTTTCACGCGGCCGCCGCCCTGTCCGAGGTGCGGGACCCGCGCGGCGCGCTCGTCTCTTCGGCTTCCGGACCGTTCGGCGTTCTAGCCTCGTTTCGTAGGGGCGGCACGCGCCGCCCCTCCCCGCCGAGGTGAACTCGGCGGGGCCCCTCCCCACGCGGGCACTCTGTCCGACGCAGTTTTCCGCATATCTCGGCGC
>Ga0079224_100004219_pt1 | contig 18475 bp, 14 predicted proteins | sample Stecom2015_FD_80414 | JGI IMG/M metagenome (GOLD analysis project Ga0079224, IMG submission 80414) | Agricultural soil microbial communities from Utah to study Nitrogen management - Steer compost 2015 | ecosystem: Environmental > Terrestrial > Soil > Agricultural land | place: USA: Utah... | reverse complement strand
CGGCAACGGTGGGGTTCGTGGACATGGCCGGCCTGGTGAAGGGCGCGTCACAGGGGGAGGGGCTCGGCAACCAGTTCCTGGCCAACATCCGCGAAGTCGACGCGGTGGTGCACGTGGTCCGCTGCTTCGAGGACGATGACGTCCAGCACGTCATGGGCTCGGTGGACCCGGTGCGGGACCGTGAAGTGATCAACATCGAGCTCGGCCTAGCCGACCTCGCCAGCGTGGAAAAGCGGCTCGACCGGGCCCAGCGCGCCGCCAAGTCGGGGGACGCGCAGGCGCGCCTCGAGGCCAGGCTCCTGGGTCAGGTGCAGGAAGCGCTGGCCGCCGGCCGGCCCGCCCGCTCGGTCGTTCCTTCCGAGGAGGAGCGCGCCACCTTCCGCTCGTTCAATCTCCTCACGGCCAAGCCCGTGCTGTACGCCGCCAACGTCGCCGAAGACGAGCTGAACGGCGGCAATCCCAACGTGCCCCGGCTGCAGGCGGCGCTCGATGCGGACGCCGAGGAGGCCGAGATCGTCACCTTCTCCGCCAAGGTGGAGGCAGAACTCGCCGAGCTCGCGCCGGAAGACCGGAAGGACTTTCTCGAATCACTCGGCGTGAGTGAATCGGGGCTGGACCGCCTGGCGCACGCCGCGTATCACCTGCTGGGCCTCCAGAGCTACTTCACTGCCGGCGAGAAGGAAGTCCGCGCGTGGACCATTCACCGCGGAGATCGGGCGCCGCAGGCCGCCGGCGTGATCCACTCCGATTTCGAGAAGGGCTTCATCCGCGCGGAAACCGTGGCCTACGGCGACTTCGTGCGGGTGGGCGGGTGGAAGCCGGCGCGGGAGCAGGGACTCTCGCGCGCCGAAGGGAAGGAATACGTGGTGCAGGATGGCGATGTCATGCTGTTCCGATTCACCAGCTGACCGGCGGACCGGCAGGAGCTAGTTCGCCTCCAGCACCCTTACCAGCGTCATGATCTGGCCCGCATGCCGGGTCGAGTGCTCCGCACCATGGAAGAGCAGGCCGAGCGTCGTGGAAGGGAGCCTGGCCCGCCCCACCTCTCGCGGGTCCAGCAGTCCCTCCGGATCGGTCCCTTCCAGCTGGGACAGCGCCGCCGAGAGTGACGCTTCGAGTATCCCCGCCACCCTGTCGATATCCGGCCTCGACTCATCCACCGACCGCTCGAAGGCGAGCGCGGCCCGCTGCTCCTCCGACAGTGGTGCGGCGCGGGCGTAAGTAAAGAGCCGGTCGAGGCTGCCCGCCAGATGAACGGCATGGTATCCGATCGAAGCCGAGGCCCCCGGCCTGGCCCAGAGCTGATCATGCCCGAGCGACCGGAGGAGCGGCGGCAGGTCGCGGCGGACCTGCATCAGCGCGTGGGCTACCGGCTGGAGCGGCGCCGGGATGCCTGGCACGGGTCCGCTGAGCCAGGCTTCGGTCACGGGGGTCATGAGGCATGCCTCGCGTGATTGGTGTCACGGACGGGGGCCGGAGACTCGGCAAGCTTGCCTCTCCAGGGCGGGATTGTCTTCATCGAGCGAGGGGGAATCATGAGCAAGCTTCTCAGGGCGTTGGCGGCGGGGTATGGGGCAAAGAAGCTGGGCGGCGGATGCATCAGCACCGTGCTCATCTTCATCCTGCTCTGGTGGCTGCTGGGCAACTTCGGCATTTTCGAATAGATCACTCTCCGGCTGCCGGCGCCAGATGCCGGATCAAGTCCAGGCGGCTCACATGGGCATTGATTCCCCTGCCCACGCGAAGCCCGAACATCCCGTCCACAGCGGCAGTGGCGCGCGGCAGCGATGCAACGAGTCCGCCGTTGACGTGGAACCGGATCGAATCGGACTCGGCATCGACCCGGAGCACCGCGCGCACCGGTCCGGCTCCCCCGGCCCGGGGCACTGAATCCACGGCGGCCCAGTCCACGACCGGCACCACCGCGCCGTTCTCATGGCGAACGACCCCGGCCCATCCGTCGGGGCGCGCCAGGAAGCCGGTCCACGAATCCCCCGCAAGCCCCAGGACGATTCCGTAGTCCTCCTCCTTCGAGTTGGGAAACACGAAGATCTCCGACTCCACGGAAAACCGGCCGGACGCCGAATGCAGCGAATCGTACAGGAGCGCGCCGGGGCCCATGGTCACGTGCCATCCCGGCGGCATCCGGGTCACGCCATGAGTCGAATCCGTTGCCGGCGCATCCAGCCGGACCTGCAGCCCGACCGGCCGGGACATCGCAGGCGCACCTGCCTGCGCGGAGAGTAAATCGGTCAGAATCAGCGGAGCCAGAAGCACCAGGAGCGGCGCGGCCTGCATTCTCATGGGGGATTACCGGGCAAAGGGATCGTCGAGCAGGGCAACAGTTCAAGTGTATCCTCCGCCTCCACATGGGGCCAGTGGCGTGCACCTCGGCGGGAGGAGCGCGTCTCCCCGGAATGCACCACATCCGGTCCTGAATCTCCCCTCCCGGAGGGTCGCATGTCGGCAGTTCCGCATTTCCCGATGATGCTCTTCCTGCTGCTGTTTCCCATCGTTGCCCCCGCCCAGACGGGTCCCGGTCCCGGCGCGGCCCCCGAGCCGCCCGGGAATCGCGCCCTGAGCGCATCGTTCAGCTGCGCGGAGGCCCTGGACCTCGTGACCCGCCGGGCGGCCGTCCGGCGCACCGATCCACTCTTCAGCCTGGCAGGCCGGGGCGATGCCGACGAGATTCTGCGCCGCCTGACGACCCTCGCGCTCGGCTCCCCCCGCTGCCCCGCCGCCGTGGCGGTCCGCGGGCTGGTCAAGTGGGAGCTGCAGAAAAAGGGCTGGCCGCCCAAGGACGCCCCCGGCCAGCGCCCCGGCGTACCGTGGGACGCCGATGCCGTCTACGACCTGACGCTCGCCGGCAAGGAAGGCGGAAAGGTGGCCTCGGCTGCCGCCGTCGTGGCAGTGGACCTGCTGCTGACCGAGCGGTCCGACCTGCCCTGGCTGGTGCGCGAAGTGGGGCCGGAACTCCTCGATGCGCTGGCGTTCCCCAGCGACATGCCGGATTCCACGCGACAGCTGCAGCGTGGGCGCCTCGCGGCATGGCTCTGGGTGCCCTCGGTGGCGGATTCGGCCTTTGTCGCATACGGCGCCGCCGGCGGCTCTCCCGACCGGCTGGCACTCGAGCTGGGCCGGGTTCGTCTCGCAACCGGGGCGGCCGGCGGCGACAGTCTCTACTACATGGCCGCGGCGTCGCCCGATCCGCTGATCGGATCATCCCTCCGGGCGGACATCGCACTGATCGCAGACTCGGCCGAGCTCGCTGACTTCGAAGCCACCACGCCGGCAACCCGGCCGGCGTTCCTCCGGGATTTCTGGGAACAGCGAGACCTCCAATCCCTCAAGGCCCGCGGCACAAGGCTGGCCGACCACTACGCCAGAATCGCCACCGCCCGCACCAGTTTCCGGCTCCTCACCTATCCTAGGCGCTATGAGCTGGACGAGCTCTGGATCAACCGCGAGGCGGAATTCGATGACCGCGGCCTCGTCTTCATCCGGCACGGGATGCCGGACGACACGGTCTCGGCAGTTCGCGCCGGCGCCTGCCCCAACTCATCGTGGCTGTACCGGCGGGCGGAAGGGAACCTGATCTTTCACTTCCTGGCCCGGGAGAATCCGGACGACTGGCGACTGGTCGAGACGCTGGCGAACGTGAGCGGTGGCTCGGGCGCAACCACCCGGGTCCGCCAGGCCGGTCCGGCCCACAGCTGCGGCGTGGTGGACGGGCTGCTCGAATCCCGGGCGCGCCTCGACCCGATCTACGCGAAGCTGGCCGTCCAGCCGAACAAGCTGAACTGGGAGCGCGAGCTCTCGCTCACCACTCGCAGCCGGAAGACCGGCACCACCACCGATTCCGACGTCATACGGTATCCCAACGTGCTCGACGTGGCATGGCGGGCCTATGGCCTCCTTGGAAACGGAACAGCCGGCCGGATTCTGCTCCTCGTCTCGGTGCCCGGCCGGTCCCTGGTTCCGATCTCCTCGCAGCCGATCGGATACGGTTTTGACATGCGCCTGGTGGGAACCTCGGGCTCCCGCTTGATCGAAGTGGATACCGTGCGGCGGCTCGCCGTGCCGCGGCCGCCGGCGGATCAGGAGATGCTGACGTTCGTCACCGAGCTCGATGCCGCCCCCGGAACCTGGAGCCTCGGGGCCACGCTCGAGCAGCCCGCAGACTCCTCCGGCCAGTTCTTCCGGGATCCGGACATTGCGGTGCCGCCGGCCGGCGGGCAGCAGCTCGCCATGAGCGACATCGTTCTGGGCGCTACGGCCGGCGGCCGGCCGTGGAACGCGCCGGATGGCTCCTTCCCGCTGAGCCCCACGGGGACCTATTCCCAAGGGGAAAGCGTGCCCATCTATTACGAGATCGCCGGCGTCTCCGGCGGCACCGAGCTCGAGACCGATATCACGTTCGCGCCGGAAGGCGAGGACGACGGCGTGACGATCAGCTTCGAGGAACGGGCCGGGTCCGCCATTCAGCGGATCCGCCGGGAGCTCGGTACCGAACGGCTCGAGCCGGGCCGGTACAGCCTCCGGGTCACGATCCGGGGCCCGGACGGGCAGACGGCCACCCGGGAAACCGGTCTCTACGTCGCCGAGCCGTAGTCCGCGGCCCTGCATTGCCGCCGGACGCCGCCTCGAGCGGCGGGTCGGGGGCCCTTCCATCCGGTTCGCCTCCGGTCTATCTTTTCCGGCTCACAAATTTCCTCCTCGGCCCCGCACCGGGCCGGGGCCTTGGGCCCGAGTCCCGGGCCGTGTCCAAAGGACGGTGTCATGACCCACCAGTACGAGGTGGTCTACATCTTCGACAGTGCGCTCGAAGAGGCCGCCATCACCGAGAAACTCGAGCGCTTCCATGCGCTCATCCGCCAGGAGGGCATCGAGCCCCCCACCCTCGACAACTGGGGCAAGCGGACTCTCGCGTTCCCGATCAAGAAGCATGAGACCGGCAACTACGTCATTGCCCGGTTCGAGACGGCGGCGGCAACGCTGCCCGAGTTCGAGCGCGCCATCAAGCTCGACGACAGCGTCCTGCGCCATCTCGTCGTGGTCAATGATGGGGCCCAGCCGGTGCCGGTTGCTGCGGCCAAGAGTGACGAGGAGGATGACGAATGAAGCGCGCCGCCAAGACCTGCGCCATCTGTGAGTCCGGTGTCCGGGTCGTCGACTTCAAGGACGAGCGCACGCTCCAGCGTTTCCTGACCGAGCGGGGCAAGATTCTCCCGGCCCGGCTGTCCGGAACCTGCGCGCGCCATCAGCGCCAGCTGGGTACCGCCATCAAGCGGGCCCGGGAGCTGGCGCTCCTGCCGTACATCAAGGGGCACGCAGGCTGACCGAGTCAGGCGCGTCCGGCGGGAGCCGCTCCTGGGGGCTCGCCGGACTGCTGGTCATCTTCGTGCTGATGGTCCCGCCCGTGTTCCTGCTCGGGCCGCTGGCGGGGCTGCTGCTCGTCTCCCGGCCGTCCACCACGCGGGAGTGGTTCTGGCTCCTGGCGAGCGGGACGTTGCTGGCGTTGTCGCTGGGCCAGGATGGGCTGGCGGACGGGTTCGTCCGGTCCACCGGCATTTTTGTGGCCGGTGCGTTCGTAGCGCTCTCGCTCGCCCGGCTCGATGGTCCGTTCCGCCGGGCGGTCGTTGCCACCGGCCTGGGTACGGTCACGGCGCTCGGGATGGCATCGTACCTCGGGGCCGGGTGGAACCGGATCGAGCAGGCGCTGGCCGGATCGCTGCGGGAAGCGTTCCTGGCCCAGGCCCGGATGGCGGACGCGGCGGGTCTTGGCAGCTCGGTGCGGGAAGCGCTGGACGGCATGGCGCGGAATGCCGGTGCGAGCGCGGCGTTCTATCCGGCGCTCCTGGTGCTCACCGCCATTGCCGGGTGTACCCTGGCCTGGCGGTGGTACCACCTGCTCGCGGCGCGTCCGGTCGGACCGGTCGGCAGCCGGTTCCGGGAGTTCCGCTTCAGCGACCAGGCCATCTGGCTCCTGGTCGGGGCACTGGCGGTATCGCTCCTGCCGATTCGCGGCATCAGCATCTTCGGCGCCCCGCTCGGTGACTGGGCCGGTAACCTGCTGGTCGTAATGGTGGCGCTGTACGTGGCGCGGGGTCTCGCGGTCTTCGTCGCGGCCTCGGCGCGGTCACCCGGCCGCATCGTGGCGGTGCTCGGAGTCGTGGCGCTCTTTCTCTGGCCTTTTGCGGTCGGCGGCCTGGTGCTGCTTGGCCTTGCGGATTCGTGGGTAGATTTCCGGCGACGCCTCGAGTCGCCGCCAACCGGAGGATTGGAACGATGATGGATGTGATTCTGCGGGACGATGTCCGCTCGCTCGGCAAGGCTGGCGAACTGGTGCGCGTCCGGCCGGGCTATGCGCGGAACTATCTCCTTCCGCAGGGCCTTGCCTATGAGGCAACCGAGGGCAACAAGAAGCGCATCGCGGCCGAGACCCGGGTGCGCGCTGCCCGCCTCGCCACCGAGAAGGCGGGAGCGGAAGCCTTCGCGCAGACACTCGGCGCGCTCGCGCTCACCATCCCCGGCAAGGCCGGCGAAGAGGGCAAGCTCTTCGGCTCGGTGACCGCCCAGGATATTGCCGATGCGATCGCCGCCCAGGGCCACGAGGTGGACCGCCGGCGCATCGAGCTCGACGCGCCGATCAAGTCGCTGGGCGAGCACACCGTCGCCGTGCGGCTCCATCCCGAAGTCCATGCCGACGTGCGGGTGACGGTCGTCGCCGAATAGGCGCGGCCGGGTGCCCTCGGGGATCACTTACGTCGACGGCGAGCGCCTGGCCCGCGCGCTGTTTGCCGCGTCGGACTGGGTCGCCGCCGGGCGGGAGGAGATCAACCGGATCAATGTCTTCCCCGTTCCCGACGGGGATACCGGCACCAATTTCAGCCTGACCCTCCGCGCCGTCGCCGACGCCCTCCGGGCGCTCGGCGACGCGCCGCTTCCGGCCACGTCGCGCGCCGCGTCGCGCGCCGCCGTGATGGGCGCGCGCGGCAATTCCGGGATGATGCTGGCGCATTTTCTCCTCGGCTTTTCCGAGGGGATCGGCGACCGTCCCACCGTCGGCACCGCCGGGATCGCCGCGGCCCTTCGCCGGGGCTCCGACCACCTGGAAGCGTCGCTCGATGCGCCCCGGGAGGGGACCATCCTCACCGTGGCCCGGGAGGCCGCGGGTGCGGCCGAGCGCGCGGCACTGGTGACGGACGATGTCGGCGATTTCATGCGCGCCATGCTGCGCGAGGGCGAGGTCGCGCTCGCCCGCACGCCGGACCTCCTCGCCGCACTCCGCGAGGCCGGCGTGGTGGATGCCGGCGGGATGGGCTTCGTGCGGATGATCGAAGGCGTGGTGCGGTTCATCGAGGGAGACCCGATCCTTCCGGCCGAGTCCCTGTCGCCCGCCGAGAGCCGGGTCCCGGCCGCCTTCGCCGAGATCGCGGCCGAGCGGGACTTCCAGTACTGCACCGAGGCGCTGGTGCGGGGCGAGTCGCTTCCGCCGGCCAACGAGGTCCGGGCCGCCCTCCGTGATTTCGGCGGCTCGATCGTGGTGGCGGCGGCCGGCGATGTCCTCAAGATCCACGTGCATACCGACACGCCGGACGCGGTGTTCGGGCTGGCCGCGCGCTGGGGCCGGGTGGAAACCACCAAGGCGGAGGACATGCGGGCGCAGCACCGCCGGCTGGCGCACGATGACCGCCGCCCGGTGTCCGTCGTCACGGACAGTTCCGCCGATCTGCCGGATAGTGTTCTCGACCGGCACCACATTGCCCTGGTGCCACTGCAGGTGGTTTGGGGAGACGAGACCTTCCGCGACCGGGTCGAGCTCGCGCCGGCCGAGTTCTACCGGCGCCTGCGGACCAGCCGCGAGCTGCCGACGACGTCCCAGCCCACGCCTGCCGAATTCGTCCGTGTCCTCCGCGACGCGCGACAGGAGGCCCATGACGTCATCCTCGTGCTGCTCTCATCCGCCCTCTCGGGTACCTGGCAATCCGGCCTGGCGGCGGTGCGGGCGGCGCAGCTGGATCACGTCCACGTCGTCGACAGCCGATCCGCCTCGCTCGGCGTAGGCCTGCTGGCCCTCAGGGCGGCCGAGCTCGGCGCGGCGGCCATGCCCGCCGCCGCGATCGTCGCCGAGCTGGAGCGGATCCGGGAGCGATCCGGGATGATCCTGACGGTGGACCGCTACGACAACCTGATCCGCTCGGGACGGGTAAGCCGGGGCAAGGCCTGGCTGGGCGGGATGCTCGATGTGAAACCGATCCTTTCACTCGACCCGTCGGGGCGGGTGGTACCGGTCGATCGGGTCCGGGGCCGGGACAATCTCGTTCCCAGGGTGCTCGCGCTGCTCGAGCGCCGGCTCACTCCCCGCCCGCGGGCCGTCCGATTCGGCGTGGTGCATGCGGACGCCCCCGATGTGGCGGAGCGGGTGCGGACCGCGCTGATGGCGGCCTATGAGCCGCGGGACTGCTTCGTGTCCCTTGCTACCGGCGTCCTCGGGACGCACGTCGGGCCCGGCGCCTGGGCCATTTTCTATCAGGTGGAGGACGTGGCGTGAACGTGCGCCTCTTCGGGGTTTATACGTCATGGTGAGAAAGGCATTGCCGGAAGGCATGCAGGCAGCCATCGATGCGATCGAGGACCTCAAGGCCCAACGGCTCGTGGTGCTGGACCTGCGCGGCCTCAACGATGCCACCGATTTCTTCGTCATTGCATCGGGGACGTCCGACGCCCATGTCCGCGGCATCGCGGAATCGGTCATCGAGAAGATGTCCCGCCAGGGATTCCGGACCCATCACATCGAGGGGATCACGGCCGGGCGCTGGGTACTGCTGGACTTCGTCGATTTCGTGATTCATCTGTTCCATCCGGAGACGCGGGCGTTCTACCAGCTCGAGCGCCTCTGGAACGACGCACCGGAGCTGCTGACCAGCTCCTCCTGAAGAGGTCGCCATGCTTCATCGTCCTGTCCGCCGGCCCTTGCGCGCATCTCTCCGCGGGTACGCCGCCCTGGCATGTGCCGGCGTGCTGCTGGCCGCGCTCCCCGGCGGGCTCGCCGCCCAGTATTTCGGCCAGAACAAGGTCCAGTACGAAGCGTTCGAGTTCAAGGTGCTCGCCACCGAACACTTCGATGTCTACTTCTACGAGCGGGAGCGGACGGCCGCGCTGGACATGGCCCGGATGGCGGAGCGTTCGTATGCCCGGCTCTCCCGCGTGCTGAACCACGAGTTCCGCGAGCGCAAGCCGATCATCCTCTACGCCTCCCACTCGGACTTCATCCAGACCAACGCCACCCCTGGCGAGGTCGGCGAAGGGACCGGCGGCTTCACCGACTTCCTCAAGCACCGGAACATCTTCCCGCTGACCGGCTCCTACACGGACAACGAGGAAGTCCTGATGCACGAGATGGTCCACCAGTTCCAGTACGACATCTGGTCCGGGGGGAAGGCGGGCAGCGGGCTCGCCACGATCATCGCCGTGAATCCGCCGCTCTGGTTCGTGGAAGGGATGGCGGCGTACCTGTCCCGGGGGCCGTATGACACCGAGACGACGATGATCCTGCGGGACGCGGCCCTGGAAGGGACGCTGCCCACCATCAACCAGATGACCAACGACCCGCGGATCTTCCCCTACCGGTTCGGGCAGGCGCTCATGTCGTACATCGGCGAGCGCTGGGGAGACGAGGCGATCGGCGCTATCCTGCAGGGATCGCGGATCGGCGGCCTCGAGGCGGCGGTCCGGCGGACCACGGGACTCACGTTCGCCCAGCTTTCGGACCAGTGGCGCGACGCCGTCCTGCAGAAGTACCTCCCCGAGATCGGCAACCGGGTGCAGGCTCGCGCACTGGCCCAGCCGCTGCTCACCGAGGAGCTGAGTGACGGGACCCTGCACCTGGCACCCGCCTTCTCGCCCAGCGGCGAGCTGGTCGCGTACTTCAGCGAGGCCGATTTCTATTTCGTCGACCTCTACCTGGCCGACGGCAGGACCGGCGAGCGCAAGCGCCGGCTGTTCAAGTCCACCTTCGCCAGCAACTACGAGACGTTCCGCTTCATCAATTCCTCGGCCAGCTTCTCGCCGGATGGGCGCTACGTGGCGGTGGCCGGCAAGCGCGGCCCGCGGGACGAGATCCTGCTGATCGACGTGGAGCGGAACCGCCGCGCGGGCCGCATCAAGCCCCAGATCGACGGGATCACGACGCCGTCGTGGAGCCCCGACGGCGAGCGGCTCGTCTTCACCGGCTATACCGGCGGCATTTCCGATCTCTACATCGTGGATCGCGACGGCGGGAACCTGCGCCAGCTGACCAACGACAAGTACGCGGACTTCCACCCGGTCTGGTCGCCGGATGGCCGCACCATCGCGTTCTCCACCGATCGGGGCCAGGACACCGACTTCGAGTCCCTGCAGTTCGGAAACTGGCGGGTGGCCACCTACGACCTCGACATGGGCACGGTGCGGGTCCTCGACGGGATGGAAGCGGGGCGGAACGTGAGCCCGCAGTGGGCGCCCGACGGCCAGTCGATTGCCTTCGTCTCCGACCGGAACGGCGTGGCCAACATCTTCCTGTACGAAGTCGGAACCGATCTGACATACCAGCTCACCGACTTCTACACCGGCGTGCAGGGCATCACCGGGTTGTCTCCGGTGCTGTCCTGGGCGCATGATGCGGACCGGCTGGCCTTCGTCTACTACGAAGACAACAAGTACGACATCTACGCCCTCGACAACCCGCGCGCCCTTCGCCGCGGGCCCTACCAGCCACTGCCGGCCGAGCAGGTTGCCGCGCTCGCCAGCACGACGGCCGGGGTCAGCGCGGCCCCCGCCCCGAACGAGGCGGCGCCGGAGGCGCAGGCGGGCGTTGGCGTGGGCGGATCGCTGTACCGATCCCGCCAGGGTTTCCGCTCCGCAAGCGAGCTGGCGCCGGCCGACTCGGCGCGTGCGGTCGGCCCGGTATCCATCGTGGCGCTGCTCGATTCCGCCACGCTGGCACTGCCCGATTCCACCGAATTCACCGAGCACCCCTACCGGGTTCGCTTCACGCCCGACTATGTGGCCCGCCCCTCCATCGGCTACACGCGCGATACCTTCGGGCGCGGGTTCTTCGGTGGAAGCACGGTGGTGCTGAGTGACATGCTCGGCAACCGGCAGATGGTCTTCTCGGGTTACGTCAACGGCAACATCATCGAGTCCCAGATCCTCGCGGCCTACGCCAACCTCTCCCATCGGGTCAACTGGGCGGCCGGGCTTTCGCAGGATCCGTACTTCTTCCTTGAGCCGAGCGAGATCCGGGTGGGAACACCGTTCCCCGACGAGAACACGTTCGTCACCAATATCCGGCGGATCATCCTCCGGCAGGCGTTCGCGCAGGCGTCGTATCCGTTCAACCGGTTCCGCCGGGTCGAGGCCAGCCTTCGGGCGGTGAACGTGTCGGATGACATGCTGGAGATCCGGGAGCCGTACAATCCGTTCACCGGATTCCCGACGGAAGAGCCGTCCATCGTGACGGTGGACGGCGTCGGCGCGAGCTACCTGCAGCCCTCCCTGGCCCTGGTACACGACAATACGCTCTTCGGCTATACCGGACCCATCTTCGGCCGGCGGTGGCGCTTCGAGGCGGGACAGAACATCGGATCCTGGCGCTTTGCCCAGCTCTCGGGAGACTACCGCCGCTACGACCAGGTGGTGGGGCCGATCGTGCTCGCCACCCGGGCGCTCTACTTCGGCCGCATTGGCCGGGATGCGGACCAGTTCCGGATCTTTGCCGGGAGCACCGACCTGCTGCGCGGGCAGACCTCCGGTTCCTACCGGCGTGAAGAGTGCATCGACGAGGTGGATGCCGGCACCAGCACGGGGTGCGTGGAGCTGGATCGGCTCGTCGGCACCCAGGTGGCCGTGGCGAGCGCAGAGCTGCGCTTCCCGATCCTGACCCAGCAGATCTTCCACGGGCTGCCTCTGGGCGTGCCACCGATCGAGGGCGCCCTGTTCTACGACGTGGGCCTGGCCTGGGATGAGAACAGCACGCTCCGCTGGAAGCAGGAGCCGGGAGACGCCGCCAATCCTAACGTGCGCGTGCCGCTCCATGCCGTCGGCGCATCGATCCGGACCAACCTGCTGGGCTTCGTCATCGTGAAGCTCGACTACGCGCGGCCGCTCAACCGCCCGGGCGTGGGCAGCCTCTGGACCGTGAGTCTCGGCCCGACCTTCTAACCCCGCGCGGGACCTCCCCCCGCGGGGGCCATCCTTCTATCTTGCACCCGTGACACGCCACCGTGCCGTTGCCGGGGCGTGCCTGGCGCTGGCCGCCGCCTGCGGCGGCTCGCCGGATGCTCCCGACCAGGCCCCCGTCTTTACCCCCAGCTCGCCCGCGACGAGCCTCGTGCGCCTTCCCGTTGAAGGCGGGCTGGCTCGCGCCTACTCCGTTCCTGATCTCGAGCCGATCGAATGGGAGCCGCAGGCCCGCCTTCCCGGGCTCGAGCGCCTCGTGGGCGTCAACGGCGAACAGGGGATCGTCTTTGCGGTGGACACTCGAAGCCGGATGGCCATTCTCGACCTGCCGTCCGGTCGCGTCCGCTCCGCGCTGGCCAATGTCCGCGCCGCCACGGTGGCGGCGGACGGCCTGCTCTATACCGTCGATTCCGGCGGGGTCGTCCATGCCTATGGGCGGCGCACGCCTGAGCGATTCCAGTCCCGGATTGAGGGCCCTCCCCCGCGGCTCCACGGCGCGGTCGGTGGCCGCGTGCTGGCCGTATCCCGCCAGGGAGGCGAGTTGTCCGTGCTCGCACCCCGTGATTCGGTCGCCATCCGGCCGATCGCCGAAGGCCCCGTTGCCGTGACGCTCTGGGGGGACCTCCTCGCCGTCGCCACCGATACCGCCGTCCGGCTCTATGACCCCCAGGGACGCCGGCCCGAGCAGACGCTCGAGCTGGAAAATGGCGCGCGGGCCCTCGCATTTTCTCCCTCAGGTCATCAACTGTACGTGGCGCAGGACGATGGCGGCATCGCGATGGTGGAGCGATTCTCGCTCGATGTGATCTCCCGGATCGAACTGCCGGAGCGGGTGGACCACCTCCGATCCGGCCCGTTCGGCCGCTGGCTCCTGGCACACGCGGAAGGCAGCGATTCGGTCTGGGTGATCGACCTGGCCGGGGAGCCGTCGGTCGAAGCCATCGTTTCCGGGTGGGCCGACGACCTCCCGCTGGTGACGGCATCGAGCGTGCTCGTGGTGCGGCAGGGTGATGATGTAGTGGCATTCGAGCCCACCGGGGGCGCCTTCACCGAGCAGGGCCGGATCGAGGACGGCGCGAAAGACCTCTGGGTCGCGCCACCCTGGACGCCGACTTCCGCGCCCATCGCGGAAGCGAAGCCGTCGGACGATCCCGCCGAAACGCCGGGGCCGCTGGAAGGCGATACGCTCGACGGCGGGGAGCGGGTCTATCTCCAGGTGAGCAGCTCCCGGAATCCCGAATGGGCCAGGGAGCTGTCCGACAAACTGACCGCTGCCGGCCTGCCGGCGCGGGTGCTCGAACCCCCGGCCGAGGGCGACACGTACCGCGTGGTGCTGGGCCCCTATCCGTCCCGGGAGGCCGCCGAAGCGTCGGGCCGCTCGCTCGGCATGCCCTTCTTCGTGATCAGTGCAGGCGAAGCCGACACACCATGACCGCCCCTAACTGCCGACAGGACCCGTACGCATGAAGCTCTCCCGCCTCGAGCTCTCCGGATTCAAGTCGTTTGCCGATACCGTGACGCTCACCTTCGAGGAGGGCGTCACGGCGATTGTCGGGCCCAACGGCTGCGGCAAGTCCAACGTCTCGGATGCGGTCCGGTGGGTGCTGGGCGAGCAGTCGGCGCGCCTGCTTCGGGGCGGCAAGATGGAGGACGTGATCTTCCAGGGGTCGTCCGGCCGGCGCCCGGTCAACGTGACCGAAGTCTCGCTGTACCTCGACAACACCGATGGCGACCTGCCGATCGCCTACCAGGAAGTCGTGGTGACGCGCCGCCTCTCCCGGTCGGGACAGAGCGACTACCTGCTGAACGGCGCACCGGTGCGGCTTCGGGACATCCAGGACCTGCTCCGGGGAACCGGGCTCGGCAGTGACGCGGGCGTGGTGATCGAGGCCAAGATGATCGACCTGCTGCTCTCCGATCGTGCTGACGAGCGCCGCTCCCTGTTCGAGGAAGCCGCCGGGATCGGGCTGTATCGGGACCGGAAGCACAGCACCGAACGGCGGCTCGAGGAGACCGCGCAGGACCTCCAGCGGGTCGAGGACCTGATCGCCGAAGTGCAATCGCAGATCCGCAGCCTTGCGCGCCAGCGCGGGAAGGCGGAGCGCCATGCCAAGCTGACCGAAGAAAAATTCGCGGTGCAGGTGACGCTGGCCCGCCGGCAGCTCGACCGGCTCTCCCATGACGTTTCCGGAATGGAAGCGCGTTACGAGGAACTGGGACAGCAGCTGCCCGCCTCCCGCACCGCCCTGGCCGAATCGGAAACGGCCCGGGACCGCACGGCGCAGGAGCGGGAATCGGCCGAGTCAGCACGGCTCGAGCTGTCCCAGCGCCTTTCGGCGATCCGGCTCGAGATCGGCCGCCTGGACGGCGAGCTCAACCTGGCGGCCGAGCGGCTTGCCAATTACGAGTCCCGGCGGGTTCGCGCCGCGGAGGAGCGGGCGCAGATGGAAGCGCGCGCCCATCTCGCATTGGAGGAATCCGCCGCCGCCGCCGCAGAGCGGGACGAGGCCACGACCGAACATGCCCGGATCCAGGCGGAGCTGGCGGAGCGTGCGGCCAGCGAGGAAGCCAGCCGGGTCCGACTCAACGAATCCCGCGCCGAGGTGCGCCGGACCGAGCAGGAAGTGCAGTCCCACCTCCAGCAGCTCCGCGCCCTCGAGGGAGAGCGTACCGCGCTCGAGGGTGAGCTCGGCTCGCTTCGCGAGCGCTCGGCACAGACCGAAGCCCACCGGACGGCGCTGCAGGGAGAGCTCATCGTATCCCAGAGGAGCCGGGACCACCTGGTTGAGCGTGCCGGATTCCAGGCATACGAGGCCCGCCGCGCCGCGGATGCCGCCGAGCGTGCCCGCCATTTCGTGGCGGAAACGCGGGAACATGAAGCGATGCAGCGTTCCGCCAGGCGGCAGGCGGAGGAGGCGCTCGCCCAGCTCACCGCCCGGCGCCATGCGCTGGAAGAACTGGAGCGGGACCGGGTCGGCCTCGCGCCGGCTGCCGCGGCCCTCCTCGCCACCCGCGGGCGGTTCAACGGCGCCGTCCTTGGCCCGCTGAGCGATTTCGTCAGCACCGGCCGTCAGGACGCGGAGCTGGCCGAACGGCTCCTCGGCGAATGGATGCACGCGGTTCTCGTGAAGGATGAACAGGCCATCGAAGCGATCCAGACCTGGCACGGCGACCAGCAGCCGGGGGCGCTGGTCCTGCTCCCGCTCGACCCCGGACCCGCGAGCGCCGGGGACCGGAGTCCGTCGGACCATGGGTTGGAAGTCAGTGGCCCCGCCGAGCCGTGGGTTCGCGCGGCGCTTGCCGGCTCCCGCGTGCTCGATGGCGCCGGACGAGTCCTGAAGCGCGCCAGTGGCGCCATTTTTCTTGCCGGAGACAGCGGGCCGTCGGGGCCGCTCCGCCGCCGGGCCGAGCTCGCGTCGCTGGTCCAGGAAGTCACCGCGGCGGATCAGTCGCTCGAAGCGGCAGTCGCCGCCCTCACTGCCACGACGGAGCGCCTGGCGGAGGCCGAAAGTTCGCTCAGGTCGGAAACGGCTGCCGCGGAGCAGGCTCGCGAGGCGGAGCGCCAGGCGGTGGCAGCCCGTGAAGATGCCATCCGGGTCCTCGCCAACCTTGCCCGCGAGCTTGCCGACTCCGAAGCGCAGGTTGCGCGCGTCACCGAGCGCCTTAACCGTTCCGAGCAGCGGCTCGCCGAAATCGATACCGTGCTCCTCGAAGCGGAGCGCACGGGCGCACATCTGGAAGAGGCACTTGGCAGCGCCCGTGCGCGCCTGGCCGACCTCGAAGCCGAGCAGGAGTCGATCCGGGAGACGCGCTCGCAGTGGCAGGTCCAGGAGGCGCATGTGGCAGCGCGGCTCCGCTCCGCGGCAGATCGGGCCGAGCGCGCCGGGCAGACCCGCGCCGATGCGGAGGCGGCGGTGGGCCGGCTTCAGGAGGAGCTGGTGCGCCTCGAATCGGACCTGGCCGAGCTGGCCGGCCGCCGGGCGTCGTGGAATGAAGAGCGGGAGGCAGCGAGGGCCACGCTGGCCGAGCTGGAGGTGGCAAGCGCCACATCCGAGCGCGCCGTCGCGGCGGCGGCGGCGGCCCTCGCTGCGGCCGAGCGCGGCCTCCACGATGCACGGGTCACCGTGGATGCACTCGCGGAGGAGAGCCATGAGCTCCAGGTCCGGCTTACCGAGGCCGCGGGACTTCGCCGAAATATCCGCGAGCGGGTCGAGACCGAGTGGCGCAAGCCGCTCGAACAGCTGCTTGAGGGACTGGCTCCGCTCGAGCTCGATTTCGACACCCTGGTGGCGGAGGCCGAGCGGATTACCAGCTCGCTCGAATCGATCGGGCCGGTCAATGCGCTCGCCGTCGAGGAGCATGCGGAAGAGAGCAAGCGGCTCGACTTCCTGATCGCCCAGCGGGACGATCTGGTGAGCGCGCGCCAGTCGCTCATCCAGGCCATCCGGGAAATCGACGGTACCGCCAGGGACCTGTTCCTGCAGACGTTCACGGCGGTGCAGTCCAATTTCCAGCGCGTGTTCACCACCCTCTTCGGCGGTGGCGAATGCGAGCTCCGGCTGGCCAACGCGGAAGACCCGCTGGAAAGCGAGATCGAGATCCATGCCGCCCCGCGCGGCAAGCGGACCCAGCGCATCCACCTCCTCTCCTCCGGGGAACGCACGCTGGTGGCCGTGTCCCTCCTCTTCAGCATCTACCTGACCAAGCCGAGCCCCTTCTGCCTCATGGACGAAGTGGATGCCCCGCTGGACGACGCCAATGTCGGCCGCTTCACGCGGCTGCTCGAGGAATTCAAGGTCGGCACCCAGTTTCTGGTCATTACTCACAATCCCCGCACCATGCAGTCGGCAGACGCCGTCTACGGTGTGACCATGCAGGAGCCAGGGGTGTCCACGATCGTGGGCGTGCGGCTGGGCGAGCGCGAGGTAGCCTAGTGCCCGGCCCCTCGACGCAGCGTCCGTTCACGGCACGGCCCTTGCCTCGGCACTACGCGTGCTCGTCGTAATGCGGCCTGGCGCCACACCGGAACAGATTGCGGGTGTCCGGATGGCCATCGAGGAGATGGGGTTCGAAGCGCGGCCGGTTCCCGGCCGGCAGCGAACCGCCATCGGCATCGTCGGCAATGAAGGTCGCGCGGAGCCGGCCCGGCTGAGTGGGCTGCCGGGAGTCGCGGAAGTGATTCATGTCACGCGCCCGTACCGCCAGGTGTCGCGGGAATGGTGCAGTGAGCCGACGATCATCCAGCTGCCCGGCGGTGTCACGATTGGCGGCGGTTCGATCGTGGTAATGGCAGGCCCCTGCTCCATCGAGAATGAGGAACAGCTTCTCGAGGCAGCGGTGGCCGTGCGGGATGCCGGCGCCTCGATGCTCAGGGCCGGTGCGTTCAAGCCGCGGAGCTCTCCCTATGCTTTCCAGGGGCTGGGACTCAGGGGGCTGGAGATGCTGGCCCGGGTGCGGGAGGAGACGGGACTCCTCATCGTTACCGAAGCGATCGATGCGGAAGGCGTCGGCGCGGTGGCGGATGTGGCGGACGTCATTCAGGTCGGCGCGCGCAACATGCAGAACAGCTCGCTGCTCAAGCGGGCGGGCCGCGCCGGGAAGCCGGTACTGCTCAAGCGCGGCATGGCCGCCACGATCCAGGAGCTGCTGCTGGCCGCCGAGTACATCGTGGCGGAGGGGAATCCGGGCGTGATTCTCTGCGAGCGCGGGATCCGGAGCTTCGATCCCTCGACGCGCTATCTCTTCGATCTCAGCGCGATCGGGGTGGTTCATGCGCTCTCGCACCTGCCGATCATCGCCGATCCGAGCCACGGCACCGGCCGGCGGGATCTGGTGCCGGCCATGGCGCGGGCGGCGGTTGCCGCAGGGGCGGACGGTCTGCTGATCGAGGTGCACCCGCACCCCGAGGAGGCCCTCTCCGACGGCGGCCAGACTCTCGACCCCGCGGAGTTCCGTCAGCTCATGCGCGAGGCGCGGCCCATCGCCGAAGCAATCGGGCGGCGCATCGCAGAACCGACAGGAGTGAGGATTTGAGAGTGATTCCGGGTGCGGCCGCGGTGCTGGCCATGGTCATGCAGGTGGCGCCGCTGAACGCCCAGCGCAACGCCGGCGAAGTCGTCGGAGAGGCCGCGCGCGCATATGCGTCGCTCGCCTCGCTGCGCGCCGATTTCGAACAGCGCATCGAGGACTCTCTGATCGGGACATTCGACAGCCGCGTCGCCCTGGACCAGGCGGGCCAGAACCTCCCCGCCAT
>Ga0079224_100004218_pt1 | contig 18476 bp, 16 predicted proteins | sample Stecom2015_FD_80414 | JGI IMG/M metagenome (GOLD analysis project Ga0079224, IMG submission 80414) | Agricultural soil microbial communities from Utah to study Nitrogen management - Steer compost 2015 | ecosystem: Environmental > Terrestrial > Soil > Agricultural land | place: USA: Utah... | reverse complement strand
CCTGCGAAGGCGCGGGGCGTTGCCGTCCCGCGCTCCCGCAGGGTCCCAAGGGTCCCGCGCCTCCTCGCCCGGCTCAGAGCCGGAGCAGTTCGCCGAGCTGGTCCGCGGTGCGGTCCCAGCCCCACTCCTGGCGGACCCATTCGCGGCCCCGGGCGCCCATCCGGGCCGCGGCCTCTGGGGCGCTCAGGAGGCGGATCAGGGCCCGGGCGGCGGGTCCGGGGCGGGTGCCGTCGACGATCAGGCCCGTCTCGCCGTCCAGGACGGCGTCGGGGGCGCCGCCGGAGTCGCCGGCGATCACCGGGAGGCCGGCCGCCGATGCCTCCAGGAAGACGATCCCCAGCCCTTCGACGTCCAGGCCGCCGTTGCGGGTGCGGCAGGGCATCGCGAAGACGTCCCCCGCGTCGTAGTGGGCGGGCAGCTCCGCGGCCGGGACGTCGCCGGTGAAGACCACCGAGCCCGCGGCTCCGCCCTCCCGGGCCAGCGACTCCAGCCGGGCCCGGTCCGGGCCGCCGCCGACCACCAGCAGCACCGCGTCGGGCACGTCGGCCAGCACCCGCGGCCAGGCCCGCAGCAGGGTGTCCTGGCCCTTGCGGCGGACCAGGCGGGAGACGCAGACCGCGACCGGGCGCCCGGCGATCCCGTGCCGCTTGCGGACCTCGTCCCCGCTGGCGCCGGGCCGGAAGCGCTCGGCGTCGACGCCCGGGGCGAGCCGGCGCATCCGGGCGGCCGCCGCCGGGGAGAGCGCCCGCCCGATCCTGGCCCTGGTGTAGTCCCCCAGGTAGGTGAGGACGTCCACCGAGTCGCCGACCCGGCGCAGTGCCGAGCGCGCTCCCGGAAGCAGCGCCCAGCCGGCCTCGTGGCCGTGGGTCAGCGCGACCGAGCGGCGCACCCCGGCCCGGCGCAGGGCCCGGCCCATCAGGCCGAGCGGCGCGGCCGCGCCGAACAGCGCGGTGTCGCAGCCCTCCAGCCGGGCGATCCTGCACGCCCTGTCGACCACCTGCGGCGCCGGGAGCAGCACCGGGGTGCGCTCGCGCACCACCGGGAACGGCTGGGCCAGGTCGAACGCATCGACCTCGCCGCGGGGCACCCGGCGCGCGCTCGGCGTCGAGCAGTAGACGACGACCGACTCCGGCGGCCGGCGCAGCGCCAGCTCGTGGACGAACGCCTGGATCCCGCCGGTCTGCGGGGGGAAGTCGTTGGTGACGATCAGAGTGCGCGACACCCGGCCGAGTCTAGGACTTCGCCGCGGACGACGCGCCGGGGACCCGCGCCCTCCCCTCTCCGCCGATGGTCTTGACGCTGCAGGGGGCAGCAGGGCGCTCTGCTGCCCCCTGCAGCGTCAAGACCATCGGTATGGGGGTGGCATGGGAAAGCCGCGGCGCACCCGGGACGGGGCCGGGTGCGCCGCGGCGGGGTGATGCGCCCGCGCGGGGTGGGCGCCTCGGGGTCAGGGGCGGATGGCGCCGGTGAACTGCCCGCTCCAGTAGGGGGACATCTGCACCTCCGCGACCGGCTTGGACGGGTTGGAGGCGTGCACCATCTTGCCGTCGCCGACGTACATCCCGACGTGGGACGGGCCGCTGTAGAAGAAGACCAGGTCGCCCGGCTGCAGGTTGTCGTAGGAGACCGAGGTGCCGGCGTTGATCTGGTCGTAGGTGGTGCGGGGCAGGCTCACCCCGGCCTCGCGCCAGGCCGCCTGGACCAGGCTGGAGCAGTCCCACACGTCGGGGCCGTTGGCGCCGAGGCTGTAGGAGTCGCCGATCTGGGCGTAGATGAAGTCGATGGCGGTCTTGGCGTTCCCGGTGGCCGAGCCGTTGTAGGAGGCGCCGCCGGTGGAGCCGCCGCCCGAGGAGCCCGAGGACGAGGAGCCGCCGTCGACGCCCTCGCTGGCCTGGGCGCGCTCCTCATCGGTCAGCCCGTCCAGGATCGCCTCCTGCTCGGCGATCTTCTCCTCGGAGTCGCTCTTGGCCTCCTCGGCCTCCTCCAGCTTCTCCTTGGCCTCGTCCTCCGTGTCGTCGGCCTCGGCCTCGAGCTTGTCGAGCTTGTCCTTCTCCTCGGTGTAGTTGCCCAGCTTGTCCTGCTGGCTCTGGGACAGGTAGCCGAGGTCGGAGGCCTGCTCAAGGGCCTCCTCCGGGCCGGAGGAGGAGACGAGGAAGGGGACGGAGCCGTAGTCGGCGCCGGAGTAGGCCGCGGTGGCCAGCTCGCGCACGCCCGACTGCATGTCCTCGAGCTTCTCCTGGACCTCCTTCCGCTCCTTGCGGATGTCGGCCAGTTTGCTCTTGGCGGCGTCGTGGTCCTCCTTGGCCTGGTTGTAGGCCTCCGCGAGTTCCGCGTACTCCTCCTGGAGCTTCTCGATCTTGCTGCGGACGTCGTCCGCCGACGGGTCGGCGAACGCCGTCCCGGTTACGGCCGTAGAAGCCAGCAGGGCGCCGGCGGCGATGAAGCCGACGGTCGCGAAGGTGCGGCGGTGTGCGCCGCGCTCGCGTCGTTGGTCCACGGTGGTGGCCCACCTTTCTCCCGTGGTCCGCCTACCGGAAGGACACGAGGGAGCGCCTGTCGGCGCTGTGCCTTGGGCGAAGGAGCGCTGGGACGCGCGTGCGGGGGCGCGGCCGGGTGCCGCGGCGGAAAAGGGCGACGCGCGTGCGGTCCTCCGGTCTCCTGGCCGCGGCGGGGGCCTGCGCGGCGGAGTACGGCGGGTGCGGATCGCCGCCGCCCCGATGGCGGCGAGAGGAACGATCCGGTTCGGCGCGCAACACTAGCCGATCCTCGACCCTCTCTCAACCATTTCGTTACCTTAGCGCCCGATTTATGACCTGTCCGAAACGCGGAAAACGGCTGCGCCGCCCGCCTCCGCGCTGGGCAGAGGACGGGCGGCGCACCGCCGATATGGCACTCGCTACACTCGCACGCCGTACATGAACTGGCCGTCCCAGTAGCCGGCCAGCGGCACGACCTCGATGTTCTTGCCGGTGCGCGGGGCGTGCACCATCTGGCCGTCGCCGAGGTAGAGGCCGTCGTGGCCCAGGCCGCTGAAGAACAGGATGTCGCCGGGCTGCAGCTCGCCGCGGCCGACCCGGGTGCCCGCCTCGGCCTGGCCGTAGGTGGTGCGGGGCAGGCTCACGCCGGCCGCGCCCCAGGAGCGCATGACCAGGCCGGAGCAGTCGTAGCCGTCCGGGCCGGCGGCGCCGTACACGTACGGCTTGCCGACCTGGGCGAGCGCGAAGTCCAGGGCGGTGCGGGCGTTGCCCGAGGCGCCGGCGGCCGAGCCGCTCTCGGAGCCGGAGGACTCCCCCTCGGGGGAGGCGTCGGCGTCGGGGAACTGGGAGAGGAGCTCCTCCTGCTCGGAGATCTTCTCCTCCACCTCCTCCTTCTTCTCCTCCGCCTTCTCCTAGTCGTCCTTGGCCTTCTCCAGCGCCTCGTCGGCCTCGTCCTTGAGCTTGAACAGCCGCTCAGAGGAGTCGGTGAACTCGTCCAGCTTGGACTTCTGGTCCTCGGAGAGCTTGCTGACGTCCGCGGACTGGTCGAGGAGGTCGGCGGGGTCCTCGACGCTCAGCACGACCGAGGTGGAGTCCAGGTCGCGGCCCTGGTAGGCGGCGCTGGCGAACTCCGAGACCTGGTCCCGCAGCTCCTCGTAGCGCTCCTGCTCGTCGCCGACCTCTTCGTCCAGCTCGTCGGCCTTGGCCTTGGCGGCCTTGTAGTCCTCGTTGGCCTGGTTGTACTCGTCGACGACCTTGCCGGCCTGCTCGTTGAGCTCGTCCAGCTTCTCCTGGACGTCTTCCTTGCTCTGCTCCGGTTCGGCGTTGGCCACGCCGGCACCGGCGGACGCGATCAGGCTGCCGGCCGCCACGACCCCGAGGCCGGTAGCTACCCGGCGGGCCGTGCGCCGACCACCGTTGTTCGCCATGGTGGTCCACGCTCCTTGCTGGTCGATCCCCGCTTGGTGGGGACTTGGGGACGGGGGGACGGGGTCGGTGCTGCGGATCGGCGCGCCCGGACCGGGGAGCGGGGACCGCGGTCGCGAAGCAGCGCTCGGAATCCGTTCGACACGGCAGCACGACCGCGCGCTCCCGCTGGGGTTTCTCGGGGAGCCCCGTGGCGGCGGGCGGCGGACCCGGAAGTGTCGACCCTGCCGGGGCCCGCCTCCTGCGCCGAGGCGCACGGGGCGGTCAAGCTCCGGGGAAAAACTAGCGGACCCTCTCAGCAGGCTCAACCACAACAACGAAGCGGTAACGGCGTTCACCGCCGCAACGGGGCCGTTCTGCCTGCCCAGTCGGCTGATCCCGCCCCGGAGGCGCCCGCATTACAGATGGGTCACACAGATCACAGATGCGTCACACGGTGCACACGGGAGGCCCCGCGACGCTATCAGGAACCGCGACCCGCCCGCACCGCCCGCAGGGCGGAGCGGGTCCGGGAGGACGGCCGCGCCGCGCCCGCACCGCCCCGCGGACGCCGGGCTCAGACCCGGGCCAGCCGCTGCAGCAGCAGCTCGGAGGGGACCGCGCGGGCGCCCTCGGCGCGCACCGCGGCGATGATCTCCTTGTCCGCGGTGACCACGGCCAGCGGCCGGCCCGGCGGTTCGGCGCGCACCAGCCGCACGATCAGCTCGTCCGCGGTCTCCCCCGGCTCGCTGAACAGCACCCGGGTCCGCCGCCCCTGCACCACCGGGGCGTCCACGTCGGCGCCGTCGAACACGCAGGTGATCTCGGCCTTGCTCCGACCGGCGAGCCCGTCCAGCGCGTTCAGCAGCCGGGTGCGCTGGTCGGCCAGGGGCAGCGTGGGGTAACCGGTCTTGGTCACGTTGTAGCCGTCGACCAGCAGGTGCACCCGGGGCAGCGCGAGCAGCCGGTCGACCAGGGCCGGGTCGTCACCGGGCAGCCCCAGGTCGCCGACGCCCCGGCCGGCGCCGGAGCGGGCCCGGTCCTCGGCGAGCAGCTCCGCGGGGGTCTCGATGGAGCTGGGCAGGGCGAGCTCCCGGCGCAGCCCGTGGGCCGACTCCACCAGTACGTCGAGCAGGACCCGCAGCCGGGCGTCGTCGAAGCTGCGCTCGGCCCGCACCGCCCGCCGGGCCGCCTCCACCTGGGCCTCCGCGGCCGCCAGCCGGCCGCGCAGCCGGCGGTTCTCCGCCTCCACCGCGCCGAGCCGGACCGACACGGAGTCGGACAGCCCGCGCGCCTGCTCCTCGGCCTGCTCGGCCCGGTGCTGGGCCTCCTTGGCCCGCTTCCGCTCGCCGTGCACCCGGCGGCGCAGGTCGGCGACCTCGCTGCGGTACTCGCGCAGCTCACCGCGGAGCCGGTTGACCTCCTTGCGGTGCTCGGCGCGCTCCTCCTCCAGCCGGGCGCGCAGCCCGGCCAGCGCCTCGGCCGCCTCGTCCGCCTCCTTGGCGGTCTCCTGCCGCTCCAGCTCGGCGTGGACCCGGCCGACGATCTCCTCCCAGCCCTCGGGGCGCAGCAGGTAGGCGACGGCGGCCACCACCACCGGGTCGGCGGCCGGCGGCAGCACGCCGCGGCGCAGCCCCTCGGCCAGCTCCGGCCAGACCTGCTCGACGCGCTCGGCGACCAGGGCGCGGAACGCGTCGTCGGTCTCCAGCTGCGCGGCGATCTGCGGGCCGGCCAGCCGGGCCCGGCGGCGCGGCTCGAACCGGGCGACGCGGCGCAGCGCGGCGGGCACCTCGGCGGCGGGCAGGCCGCCGAGCACGTCCGAGCCGTACTCGATGATCCGGGCGCGCACCGGCTCGGGAAGCGGCCGCTCCGCGCCGCCGCCCGGCGGGTCCGGACGCGCCCCCTGCGCCGCCTCTCCCGGTTTCCCCCCGCCCTGCGAGCCCATCAGGCCCCCGTGCCGCTTTCCGCGGAGTCCGGGCGCGCCACGGACTCCACCGCGTCCACCGCGTTGCACCAGCGGCAGCGGACCTGCTCGATCCGCTCCTCCAGCACCTCGCGCTCCTCCACCCGGCTCTCCCCCGAGAGCTCGAAGTGCAGGTAGTCGCGCGAGCGGACGGTCCGCACCACGTCGAAGCGGGTGAGGTTGCCGCACTGGGCGCAGCGCCAGCGCCGGTCGCCGGTCGGGGCCTCGATGCTCACTTCGCGTCCTCCTTCTCCCTCGACCCTAGGTCCCGGGCATACGGAGGCCACCGGCCGACACGGGCGGCTCCCCCGATTCCCGTCCCATCCGGTCCGGTAGGAAATATGGTTCCGGCCATCTTTCCACGTCCGTGGGCGGCCGCGTTTACCCTGTGCGGGTGAACGACCGCACGGCCCGACGCGCCGCGGAGGCGGCGCCGGCCCAGATCTCCCTGGACGAGTTGGGCACCCCGCTCTCCGAGGGCACCTTCGTCGTGGTCGACCTGGAGACCACCGGGGGCCGCTCCGGGGCGTCGGCGATCACCGAGATCGGGGCGGTCAAGGTGCGCGGCGGAGAGGTTCTCGCCGAGTTCTCCTCGCTGGTGAACCCGGAGATGCCGATCCCGCCCAGCATCACCCTGCTCACCGGCATCACCCAGGCGATGGTGGCCACCGCGCCGCCGATCCGCTCGGTGCTCCCCGCCTTCCTGGAGTTCGCCGGGCTGGAGCGGGGCGCGCCGGACACCGTGCTGGTGGCGCACAACGCCCCGTTCGACATCGGGTTCCTCAAGGCCGCCTGCGCCGGCCAGGGGCGCCGCTGGCCGGCGCCGCGGGTGGTGGACACCCTGCCGCTGTCCCGGCGGCTGCTCAACCGGGAGGAGGTCCGCGACCACAAGCTGGGCACGCTGGCCCGGTTCTTCGGCGTCGCCGACCGGCCCTCGCACCGCGCCCTGCAGGACGCGCGGGCCACCGTCGGGGTGCTGCACGGCCTGTTCGAGCGGCTCGGCCCGATCGGCGTGCACAGCGTCGAGGATCTGCTCACCTTCCGCACCGCGCCCACCCCCGCGCAGCGCGGCAAGCGGCACCTGGCCGACGGGGTGCCCGACGCGCCCGGCGTCTACCTGTTCACCGACGCCCGCGGCGAGACGCTGTACGTCGGCAAGAGCAACCGGCTCCGCCGCCGGGTGCGCTCCTACTTCACCGCGGCCGAGACCCGCGGCCGGGTCCGGGAGATGATCGGCCTGGTGGAGGGGGTCACCCCGATCGTCTGCGCCACCGGGCTGGAGGCCGAGGTCCGGGAGATCCGGCTGATCTCCGAGCGGAAGCCGCCCTACAACCGGCGGTCCCGCAACGCCGAGCGGACCGTCTGGCTCACCCTCACCTCCGACGCCCACCCCCGGCTGTCCCGGGTGACCCGGGTCCGCGGCGACGGCGCCCCCTACCTCGGCCCGTTCCCCTCGGTGCGCCAGGCCGAGCTCGCCCGGGAGGCGATCCTGGAGGCGTTCCCGCTGCGCCGGTGCACGCACCGGTTCTCCCCGTCCCGCCCGGTGTCCGCCTGCGTCCTGGCCGACCTGGGCCGGTGCGGCGCCCCCTGCGAGGGGCGGGAGTCGCCCGAGGAGTACGCGGTGCACGCGCGGGCCGCCGCCGCGGCGATGACCGGGGACCCCGCGCCGGTGGTCGCGGCGGTGCGCGCCGCCATCGACGCGCTCGCCGCCCAGCAGCGCTACGAGGAGGCCGCCGCCCGCCGCGACCGGCTCACCGCGTTCCTGCGCGGCGCCGCCCGGGCGCAGCGGCTCGGCGCGCTCTCCGCGATCCCGCAACTGGTGGCGGCCTGCCCCGCGGAGGCGGAACCGGGCGCCTGGGAGGTGCACGTGGTGCGGCACGGCCGGCTCGCCGGCAGCGCGCTGATGCGGCGCGGCGCCGACCCGCAGGCCTTCGTCGCGGCGCTGACCGCCGCGGCCGAGACCGTCCCGCCCGGCCCCGGGCCGGCTCCGCGCGCCACCGCCGCGGAGATGGAGTGCGTGCTGCACTGGCTGGACCGCCCCGGGGTGCGCCTGGTCGACCTGGACCACCCGTGGACATGCCCGGCGGACGGGGCGGAGCGCCACCGCGACCTGACAGACTGGGCCCGCGCCCCGATGGCCGACGACTTCTGAACGAGCTGAACGGACCAGGCACCCATGGCAGGCATCCCGCTGAGCGACGACTACCCGGTGCGCCGGATCCCGGTCGCCACCTACCTGCTGATCGCCGCCAACGTGCTGGTCTACCTGCTCTCCCCGATGTCGCTCATCGCGGTCTGGTACGGCGGGGACCTGCTGGACCGGCTGTGCGCCGTCGACGTCTACATCCACCGGTGGGGGGCGCTCCCGGTGGAGCTGCTGGGCGGCGGGCAGGTCGCCCCGCCCTCCGAGTGCCCCGGCGCCGACTACGCCAAGACGCCGTGGACCTCGGCGGTCACCTCGATGTTCCTGCACGGCGGGGTGGCCCACCTGCTCGGCAACATGGTGTACCTGTTCGTGTTCGGGCCGGTGGTGGAGGACCGCCTGGGCCGGCTCCGCTACCTGGCGCTCTACCTGCTCTGCGGCGTCGTCTCGGTGTACGCCTTCGCGCTGACCGACCCCGCCGGGCAGTCGCCGCTGGTCGGCGCGTCCGGGGCGATCTCCGCGGTGCTCGGCGCCTACCTGGTGGTGCAGTTCCGCAGCAGGGTGATCACCCTGGTGGTGGTCTTCCCGGTCCGGCTGCCCGGCTGGGCGCTCGTGGGCACCTACTTCGTGCTCCAATATGTTCTCTACATCAGCATGCCGCCCTCCACCGGCGGGGAGGGCAGCGTCGCCTACGCCGCGCACGTCTACGGATTCATCGCCGGCGTCCTCGGCGGCCTGCTGATCCACCGCGTCCGCTGGCGCTCCGGAACGCGCCTGTCCGACCTGTACTGACCCGCGCCGGCCCGGTCGCGCGGGCCCGCCGCTCCGGCGGGCGGGCGCGCGGACCCGCGCCCGGCCGCCGCTTCCCGATCCGCACCCGAGCACCCAGGAGGGCAACAGTGATCACCGCGATCGTCATGATCAAGGCCGACGTCGACCGGATCCCCGAGGTCGCCGAGGAGATCGCCGAGGTGGAAGGGGTCAGCGAGGTCTACTCGGTCACCGGCGACGTGGACCTGATCGCCCTGGTCCGCGTGCGGCGCCACGACGAGCTCGCCGAGGTGATCCCCGGCCGGGTGAACAAGATCCCGGGGGTGCGCTCCTCCGACACCCACATCGCGTTCAACGCCTACTCCCAGCACGACCTGGAGGCCGCCTTCTCGCTGGGCATCTGAGCCCGCCGCTCAGCAAGGGCCGGGAACGGCCGAGGGCCCCGCTCCGGCGTACCGGGGGCGGGGCCCTGGCGCGTCGCCGCGCCCGTGCCGGCTCAGCCGCGCTTGGCCTGCTCCTGGCTGACGCCGATCCAGCGCTCCAGCAGGGTCTCGGCGCGGCCGTCGTCGATGGCCGCGGCCGCCCGCGCCACGCCCTGCTCCAGCATCTCGGTGAGGGTGCCGGGCAGCTCCTCCACCGCGGCGATGGCCGCGCCCGCGTTGAGCAGCACCGCGTCGCGCACCGGGCCGCGCTCGCCGCGCACCAGGTCGCGGACGACCCGTGCGTTGACCTCCACGTCGCCGCCGCGCAGGTCCTCCGGGACCGCACGGGGGATGCCCAGGTCGCGCGGGTCCAGGCGGTCGGCGCGCACCTGGCCGTCGCGGGCGATCCACACCGAGGAGGTGGTCGTGGTGGTGAGCTCGTCCAGCCCGTCGTCGCCCCGGAACACCAGGGCGGACACGCCCCGCCGGGCGAACACCCCGGCGACCGTGGCGCACATGCCCTCGTCGAACACCCCCACCGCGGCCGCGCCGGGGGCGGCCGGGTTGGTCAGCGGGCCGAGGAAGTTGAAGACGGTGGGCACCGCCAGCTCGCGCCGGGTCTTGGCGGCGTAGCGCAGCGCCGGGTGGAACAGCGGGGCGAAGCAGAAGGTGATGCCGGCCTCCTCGGCGACCGCGGCGGTGGCCGCGGGGGGCAGGTCGATCACCACGCCCAGCCGCTCCAGCACGTCGGCGGTGCCGCACGAGGAGGAGGCGGCGCGGTTGCCGTGCTTGACCACCTTCGCCCCGGCCGCGGCGGCGACGATCGCCGCCATGGTGGAGACGTTGACGGTGTGCGCCTGGTCGCCGCCGGTTCCGACGATGTCCACGGTGCGGCCGGGGACCTCGATCCGCACCGCGTTGTCCAGCATGCCCTCGGCCAGGCCGACCACTTCGTCGACGCCGGCGCCCTTGGCGCGCAGCGCGACGGCGAAACCGGCGATCTGCACGTCGCTGGCCGATCCGGACATGATCTCGTTCATCGCCCAGCCGGTGTCGGCGGAGGTCAGCGACTCTCCGCCGAGCAGGGCGTTGATCAGCGCGGACCAGGTCCGCCGGGGGCTGTTCGCAGTAGTATTCACGATGCTCTCACGCTCCGTGGTCGCTCTCCTCGGCCGCCTCGCGCCGACGGTTCCGGGGCCGGGGGCTCCTCCGGCCGGACCGCGGGGGCCGCTCCTGTCTCGATCCTCAGCGCCGTGCGGACGGCGTACCGGCGCACCATCGCCATCGGGCGAGGTCCGCGCCGTGGTGCCGGGCACCGCTGAAGCGGGAGGAGAAGCGGAGGGGTGAACCGCCGTGGCCGGGCACGGCGGCGGCGTATCGATGCATCGGAGATCGGAGTCCGTTCCGTGGATCTGCGGATCGGGCCCCGGCTGCGCGGGGCCCGGTCCCGAGACTACCGGCGGCCCTGCGCCGCCGCGAGCCCGGCGGACGGGCCGCGCATCAGCTCGGCCAGCGACTCGGCCAGGGCGACCGGGTCGATCGGGTGGCTGACCACCTTGTCCGCCCGCGACCAGGTGGCGAGCCAGCCGTCGTCGCGCCGGCCGATGAGGAGCAGTACCGGCGGGCACCGGTAGATCTCGTCCTTGGCCTGGCGGCACAGGCCCATGCCGCCGGTGGGGGCGGCCTCGCCGTCGAAGACGCACACGTCGACGCCCCCGTCGTCGAGCCGCTTGAGCACCGCCGGCGCGGTCGCGCACTCGATGAACTCGACCTGGGGCACGTCCGCCGCCGGGCGCCGGCCGACGGCCAGCCGGACCTGCTCGCGCGTGTCCGCCTTGTCGCTGTAGACGAGCACCCGCATCGCGGGGCCCTGCGCGGCGGCCGCGCCGTCCGCTGGAGTGGAGGAGCTGGCGGCGTTACCCATATCGGACCGTCCCTCACTTGTCGCGTGGCGATTCTTCGCCACACCGCGGTTGTGACCGAGCCTATTGCCTTGAGACCTTCGACACGACAGGATGCCACCGGCGATGCGATCCGGGCCACGCCCGGGGCGGCCCCGGAGCCCCCTCCGTGACACAGATGAGACCGCCGGAAGCCGCGAACCCCTCCGAACCGGGCTTCGGACCGCGTTTCGGGGCGGCTGGAGATAACAGGGGCATCACGGCCCGGCGACGGGCCGCGCCCCAGTTCAGCGCCGAACCGGCGCCTTACGGGGGGTCGTGCACCAACCCCCGCCAGATGCCGCAATAATGCAGGCGTGGCGACAGCAACCGCGAACCAAGAAACAGCACCGACACCAGTACATGGTGCGGCCAAGCGTCCTGACCTGGTGAGCGTTGGCACCATCGTGTGGTTGGCCAACGAGCTCATGTTCTTCGCAGCGCTGTTCGCGATGTACTACACCATCCGATCGGTGACCAAGGGCAACCCGGACCTGGGCGAGTGGCCAGCCGCTCACCTGAACGTGCCGTGGGCCCTGACCATCACCGTCATCCTGGTGGCCTCCAGCTTCACCGCTCAGTTCGGCGTTTGGGCCGCTGAGCGCGGTGATGTGCGGAAGCTCCGCAAGTGGTTCTTCATCTCGTTCCTCATGGGCCTCGTCTTCGTTCTGGGGCAGGCCTACGAGTACTACGAGCTCATCGCGCACGAGGGCCTGACTCTGCAGTCCAGCGCCTACGGCTCGATGTTCTACCTGACCACCGGCTTCCACGGCCTCCACGTCATCGGCGGTCTGATCGCGTTCCTGATCATGCTCGGTCGTACGTACGCCGCGAAGCGCTTCACCCACCAGCAGGCCACGAGTGCCATCGTTGTGTCCTACTACTGGCACTTCGTCGACGTGGTCTGGGTCGCTCTGTTCGCAACCATCTACTTCATCCAGTAACCCGAAACGGGGAAACCGTGAAATGGATTACCGCGCGGCGACGGCATCCCCTTGCGGGATACGTCGTCGTCCTACTCGCGCTCGCCGTGTTCGGCGTGGGGTACGCCGCGTTGGCGCCCAACGCCGAACGGGCTGAAGCACAGGTCCTCGCCGCCCAGAGCAGCGGCCCCGAAGAGGGCGCCGTGGACATCGCCGAGGGCAGGGACATCTGGAACCGCAGCTGCGCGAGCTGCCACGGCGAGACCGGCGGGGGGTCGGGCAACGCCCCCGACATCACCACCGCCGGCGGCGCCTCGATCGACTTCCAGGTGAGCACCGGCCGCATGCCGTCGAGCAACCCCGACGCGCAGATGCCCCGTAAGGACCCGGCCTTCTCCCGCTCAGAGATCGACAACCTGATCGCCTTCTACGAGCAGGAGATCGGGAAGGGCCCCGCGGTCCCGGTGGACGTCCCCGGCGACGCCCCGGTCCGCGAGGACTTCGACAGCGAGGAGGCCTACGAGAAGGCCACCGAGGAGTACCAGGCGAAATACGACGCCTACATCGCCGGCGCCGACGACGTCGAGGCCGGCATGAAGCTCTACCTGGCCAACTGCGCGCACTGCCACTCGTGGTCGGGCGCCGGCGGCGGTCTGACCGACGGCCACTGGGCCCCGGAGCTCACCGACGCCACGCCGCGACAGATCTACGAGGCCATGGCCACCGGCCCGGGCCAGATGCCCGTCTTCAACGACCTGGCGATCAACCCCGATGACAAGCAGGAGCTGATCGCCTACGTGAAGGACCTCCAGGCCGAACCGGACGCCGGCGGCATCTTCGCCCTGAACCGGGTGGGTCAGGTCGCCGAAGGGCTGATCGGCTGGACGGTCGGTCTGACCCTGATCATCGCGTGCGCGATCTGGATCACCGCGAAGCAGCGAGCCCATGACTGATAACAACGACACCACCGCCTCCGGAGCCTCCGGCGGCCCCGACGACCGGGTCATCGGGACGCCTGCCTCCGCCGAGGGCGAGACGATCGTCTCCGGCGCGGAGGAACCCCGCCGCGAGCACGCGGGGCCCTACCCCGCGGAGGAGACGCACAAGCACAGCGAGGAGGAGCAGCGGCGCGCGGAGAAGACCGCCGCCGTCTGGTTCCTGATCGCCTTCCTCGCCGGCATCGGCTTCTTCGTCGCCTACTTCGCGTGGGGGCCGAACGCCGAGGGCGAGCAGGCCATCGCCGACCCGCAGATCGCGCAGTACTCGAACATGGCGCTGGGCGGCACGCTCGCCCTGTCGCTGTTCGGCATCGGCGCCGGCATGACCGTGTGGGCGCGGCGGATCATGCCGCACTACGAGGTCTCCTCGCCCTACGACGAGCTCCCCTCCTCCCCCGAGGAGAAGAGCTCGTTCAGCGAGTTCTTCATGAAGAGCGCCGACGAGAGCGGCTTCACCAAGCGGCCGCTGCTCCGGCGGACGCTGCTGCTCTCCATGGTGCCGCTGGGCCTGGCCCCGATCGTGCTGCTGCGCGACACCGGCCCGCTCCCCGGCGACAAGCTGAAGAAGACGCTGTGGGAAGACGGCACCCGGATGGTGGTCGAAGGGACCAACCAGCTGATCAAGGCCGCCGACCTCGCCGAGGACGGCTCCATGGTCACGGCCTTCCCGGAGTACCCGCACAACGAGGAGCACCCGCACGGCCTCAGCCTGAACGACCAGGCCAAGACCGTCATCATGCTGATCAAGATTCCCGAGGGCGACTTCAAGCCGGGGATGAGCGAGCAGCAGATGAACTGGACGCACGACGGCATCGTCGCGTACTCCAAGATCTGCACGCACGTGGGCTGCCCTGCGGCCCTGTACGAGCGGGGCTCGCACCGTATCCTGTGCCCGTGCCACCAGTCGACGTTCGACGCCGCGGACGGCGCGAAGGTCGTCTTCGGCCCGGCGCACCGGCCGCTGCCGCAGCTGCCCATCGGCGTCGACGATGAGGGCTACCTCATCGCCAAGGGCGACTTCTCCAGCGCGGTCGGGCCCACGTTCTGGGACGCGGAGAAGGGGGACTAGGCGATGAGCACCGATTCTCAGGCGCCCAAGGCGCTCCGCGGCGTCGGCAACTTCATCGACGACCGCTTCCACCTCGCCAAGACCGGTGAGAAGAACCTGCGCAAGGTCTTCCCGAACCACTGGTCGTTCATGCTCGGCGAGATCGCGCTGTACTCGTTCATCATCCTGCTGGTCACGGGCGTCTTCCTGACCCTGTGGTTCAAGCCCAGCATGCAGGAGATCGTCTACGACGGTCCCTACGAGCGCTTGAACGGCGTGCTGATGAGCGAGGCCTACGCCTCCACCCTGCACATCGACTTCGGCGTCCGGGGCGGATTCCTGGTCCGGCAGATCCACCACTGGGCGGCGCTGATCTTCGTCGCGTCGCTGGTGGTGCACATGTTGCGGGTGTTCTTCACCGGTGCGTTCCGCAAGCCGCGCGAGATCAACTGGCTGATCGGCGTCGCGATCTTCAGCCTGGCGATGATCGAGGGCCTCTTCGGCTACTCGCTCCCCGACGACCTGCCGTCCGGCATGGGTGTCCGCATCCTGCAGGGCGTCATGCTCTCCCTGCCGCTGATCGGGACCTACATCTCGATGTTCCTGTTCGGCGGGGAGTTCCCCGGCGAGGACATCATCTCCCGGCTGTACATGCTGCACATCCTGCTGATCCCGGGGATCCTGCTGGCGCTCATCGTGGCGCACTTCATGATCCTGTGGCACCAGAAGCACACCCAGTACCCGGGCACCGGCCGCACCAACAAGAAGGTCGTGGGCACCCCGATGTTCCCGGGCTTCGCGGTGAAGGCCGGCGGGTTCTTCTTCTTCGTGTTCGCGGTGACGGTGGGCCTGAGCGCCTTCGTGCAGATCAACCCGATCCACCTGTTCGGCCCGTTCACGCCGACGTCCATCACCTCGGGCCTCCAGCCCGACTGGTACATGGGCTTCATGGAGGGCGCGCTGCGCATCTTCCCGAACTGGCTGGACTTCCAGATCTTCGGGTACGCGGTGCCGATCGGCGTGCTGGTTCCGGGGCTGGGCATCATGGGCCTGGTCTTCGGCGGCCTGGCCGTCTGGCCGTTCCTCGAGCGGTGGATCACCGGCGACCAGCGCGCGCACAACGTCGCCGACCGCCCGCGCAACGCCCCGGTCCGCACCGGGCTCGGCGTCGCCGGCATCGTGTTCTACGGCCTGCTCTGGCTGGCGGGGTCCAACGACATCCTGTCGCACACGTTCTCCATCAGCCTGTACTGGACGACCTACTTCTTCCGGGTCGCCGTGATCGTGGGCCCGGTCATCGGGTTCATCGTCGCCAAGCGGATCTGCCTCGGCCTGCAGCGCCGGGACCGGGAGACGCTGGAGCACGGCTACGAGAGCGGCACCATCCAGCAGCTGCCCAGCGGTGAGTTCATCGAGGTCCACAAGGAGTCCTCGGCGGAGACCGTGCACGTGCTGGAGAGCAAGGAGGAGGTGGACCGGATCGACGCGGAGACCATCGCGTCGATCGAGGCGGCCACCGACGCCAACGGCGTGGAGGCCCCGGCCGCCCGCGGCCTCAAGGGCCGGCTCCGCGCCAGGCTCGCCCACTGGTACACGAAGGACAACGTCTCCTTCGAGGGGGTGGAGGCGCACACCGGCCACCACCTGCACCACGGTGCGGCGGAGGAGAAGGAGCCCGCTCAGACGCACTGAGCGCGGCCCGGCGGGCAGGGCCCGGCCCCGCCCGCGCGCACGGACCGAGAGGCCCGGTCCCCGGAAGGGGGCCGGGCCTCTCGGCGTCCGAGCGGGGCGGCCGGGCGGCACCCCGCTCCGGTGGGGGCGGGCCGCCGGTCCCGTCCCCCCTCGTTCTCTCTGCGGCACGGCCTCTCTGCAGCACGGCGGCGCCCCGGGTCCGCACCCGGGGCCCCCGGGGACCGGGGAGAGCGCCGCACCGCGCCTCTCCGGGCGCCGGACGGGTGGCGTCCCCTGCCCCTGGGCCGGTGCCCGGGGCCGCGGAGCGGCCGCCCGCCCCGCCGGGGCGCCTCTCCGCATCGCGTCCGTATCGCGGTGCCGGACCCGCCGTACCGGATCCGGCCCCGCCGGCCCGGCGCACCCCGGCCCCGCGCGCCGCTGAGCGGCTCTCTCCCGGGCCCGGACGCCCGGCGGGAGCAAGACCCGCGCCCGGCATGGAAACGGCCCCCCACCGTGCGGTGAGGGGCCGCTGAGGCCGTGGGGACCCAGCAGGGTCCCGCGGTCACTCCTGCGGGTCGCCGTGGACCTCGCCCGGGGTGCCGGTGTCGTCGGTGCGGTCCGGCTCACCGGTCGCGCTCTTCTCCAGCCACTCCTCCCAGGAGAGCTGCCAGTAGCTCCACCCGTTGTCCCACTCGACCTCGCGGTCGGTGTTCTTCACGATCAGCGGGTCGCCCATGTAGGAGTTCTCGTAGAACCACTTGGCGTCCTCGGTGGCCATGTTCGGGCAGCCGTGGCTCAGGTTGGCCTCGCCGAGCGAGTCGTTCCACGGCGCGGCGTGGGTGAACTCGCCGCTGTTGGAGAACCGGACGGCGTAGTCCACGTCCAGCTTGTAGCCCTCCGGGCTGTCCACCGGCACGCCCACCGTGGAGGAGTCCATGACGAGCTCGTCGTACTTCTCCATGGTCAGGTGGGTGCCGCTGGTGGTGGTGTAGGCGCGGGTGTCGGCCCGGCCGATGCTGACCGGGAAGTCCTTGACCTGCTCGCCGTCCCGCTCGACCACCATGCGGTGGGTGTCGCTGTCGATGGTGGTGATCTGCTCGCGGCCGACCTCGAAGTTGAGCTGGTGGTTCTTGACCCCGTACACGCCCTCCGAGGCCTCCACGCCGGCCAGGCGCAGGTTGACCCGGATCTTCTGGTTCGGCTCCCAGTACTCCTTGGGGCGGAACACCGCGGTCTGGTCGTCCAGCCAGGCCCAGGACCCCTCGTTGGGCTGCTCGGAGATCACCTCCATGGAGTTCTCCAGGCGCTCCTTGTTCTGCACCGGCAGATCGAAGTTGATGATGAGCGGCATGCCGACGCCGACGGTGTCCCCGCTGGTGGGGAAGTTGGACTGCAGCTCCAGCCGGGAGCCCTGCTCGGCCTGGAGGGTGGTGAACTCCGAGGTGAACTCGCTCTCCTCGCCCGACTCGGCGTCCTTGGCCACCGCGGTGACGGTCACCTCCGCGCCGGGCGTGAGCGTCCAGTCGCTGACCCAGGCGGTCTCGTCCTCGTTCAGCGCCCCGGTGATCTCGTCGGCCTCGCCGGGCCCCTCCTCGCCTTCCACGCCCTCCACGGCCGCCTCGTCCTGCTCACCGCCGGCGGCCTTCTGCTCCACCTTGACGTCGCTGATGGTGCCGCCCTCGGCCTCGACCTTGAGGGGGAGGTCCGGGCGGACGTCGGCGCTGCCGTCCTCGGGGGTGATGGTGACCTTGACCGAGTCGGCGCCGCTCCCCGCCCCGGCCGGGTCCGCGCCGCCGCCCGAGCCCGAGCAGGCGGCCGCGAGCAGCAGCACGGCCCCGGCCAGTCCCGCGCCGAGCCCGCGTGCCGCGGACGGGTTCGCAGTGAGCTTCACAGGTACGCCCTCCAGCCTCTCGCGCGCGGAGACGTCCCACGCGCATCATGGTGGGACGTTCGCGCCGGCGGAAAAGTTCCGAAATCGGGTGGTCGAAGCGGCCGTCCCGGACCCGTGCGGTCAACGGTCGACGGCCCGCGGTAAAAGAATACCCCGGCCCGCCCCTCCCCCTGCGAGGCAGGGGAACCGGGCGGACCGGGGCCGTCGCGTGGAACGCGCCTCTAGTGCTGGAACTCCTTGCGGTAGTACTCGAAGACCCAGCCGATCGCGGTGAGGATGATCGCGAACGCGCCGAGGAAGACCATCCACCAGCCGATCGCGACGCCGACCGCGGTGAAGGCCACGGCGAGCGCCACGAACAGCGGCCACCAGCTGTGCGGGCTGAAGAACCCGTACTCGCCGGCGTTCTCGGCGATGTCGCCGTCCAGGCGCTCCTCCGGCGGCAGGCCGTGGAACCGCTCGCTGCGGCGGGCGGACTGCCAGAGCCAGAAGCCGACCATCCAGCCGAAGCCGATCGAGACAACCAGGACGACGAAGCCCGTCCACTCGATCTGCCCCTCGGCCGCCCAGGCCCAGTAGCCGTAGAGCGCCGCCGCCAGGCCGAAGAAGGTCGAGACGCCCATAAACAGATATGCCTGCATCTTCATGGTGTGCGCCCTACTTCCCGGATCCTGCTGCTGCGGGGGCCGCACCCGGGGCCGCCGCGTGCGGGTGGTTCAGGTCGAAGGCCGGCCGCTCGGAGCGGATCCGCGGCAGCGAGGTGAAGTTGTGCCGCGGCGGCGGGCAGGAGGTCGCCCACTCCAGCGAGCAGCCGTAGCCCCACGG
>Ga0079224_100004217_pt1 | contig 18476 bp, 16 predicted proteins | sample Stecom2015_FD_80414 | JGI IMG/M metagenome (GOLD analysis project Ga0079224, IMG submission 80414) | Agricultural soil microbial communities from Utah to study Nitrogen management - Steer compost 2015 | ecosystem: Environmental > Terrestrial > Soil > Agricultural land | place: USA: Utah... | reverse complement strand
TCTAGACCGGCTGTAGGCCGCCGCCTGTTGCAAAGCATCTTTAGAAGCCTGAAGCAGTCCCGATGTATTGTCGGTTACAATACTTTCATTCAGGTCGTTTTCGGTAAGGGTGATAAGGTTCAGTTGCTGATCGGCAGTGAGGTCAAGTTCTAAAAGGACAATTCCCAGGTCTAGGTTCCTTTCGGGGATAACGGTAAGATTAAAAGTTTGGGAGACATATCCGTTACTACTTACTGTTAGTGTTTGTTTTCCGGTTGGAACTTCTATTGCCAGTATCCCTTCAGAATTGGTAATGGCTGTCTGATTAGTGCTTTGTAGTGTGGCAATAGCGCTTTCCATAGGATAGCCGCTTTGCATATCTATTACTTTACATTGTACCATTGCACTTTGCTGTGCAATACAAGCGGAGGTGTATATAAGCAGTAAAAAACTAAATATTAGTTTTTTCATGAAGGTAAGGTGATTGATAAATATTTTCTTAAAACGGTAAATATATATTTTTTAGAATAAAATTTTAACTTTGGGTGGAAGCTTGTTTTAAAATTTACATGTGAGGAAAAAAATTACGATAAGCATACTGGTATTATTACTGTTTTCCTGCCTTTCGGCACAGGACAGGACTTTTATGGTACATACCATAGCCTTTTACAATACCGAAAACCTTTTTGACACCATAAATAATCCCAAAACAAATGATGAGCAGTTTTTGCCTTCCGGCGAATACTTTTGGAATTCGAGAAAATACCAACACAAGTTGGATAATATTGCAGAGGTTCTTGCAGATATAGGATCTGATGCTAACCCCGACGCGCCAAGTATAATTGGCCTTGCAGAAGTGGAAAACAGACAGGTGTTGGAAGATTTGGTGCAAAACCCGAAACTCGTAAAAATGAATTATGGTATTATTCATTTTGATTCGCCCGACAGAAGGGGGATTGATGTAGCCTTGTTGTATGACAAAAAAAAGTTTAGGCCAGAAAGTTATAAAAGTATACCGCTGGTATTTACTATTGACGAGAAAGGCAGGATAGCTAAAAATGCTCCCGATACTATAACAGATACAAAATACAGGAAGTATTTTACCCGTAGTCAGTTGCTGGTCACGGGGCTTTTGGAAGGGGAAGAGTTCAGTTTTATAGTGAGCCACTGGCCATCAAGGGGAGGAGGCGAAAAGAAAACACGCCCTTACAGGGATGCTGCCGGTGAACTGAATCGTAAAATAGTAGATTCATTATTCAACATAAACCCTAAGGCTAAAATTGTCACTATGGGTGACTTTAACGATGGACCTTATAATAATAGCGTACGTAAGGAGCTTGCCGCTAAGGACAGGAAGGAACAGGTTAAACCTTTGGAACTGCATAACCCAATGGGAGAACTGGCGCGTAGCGGAATAGGATCTGTAGCTTATAGGGACAACTGGGATATTTTTGACCAGATAGTACTTTCTGAACCCATAATTCATGACGATTTCAATACACTGCAATTCTGGAAAGCCGGAGTTTACAATAAAACTTATATCACTCAAACATCCGGTAAGTACAAAGGCTACCCGCTTAGAACATGGGATGGCGAAGTGGGTTACAGCGATCATTTTCCGGTATATGTTTATCTTATCAGGGAGATAAAAAAATAAGTGCCTCCAGCCTCTATTTTCCGTACCTTAGTGTAAAATTTTAAATTCCTTATCATGGCAACCATGAAACCCTTTAACCTTAATAATTGGATTGAAGAAAACCGTCATCTTTTAAAACCCCCGGTAGGAAATAAAAACATCTATCCGTTGTCTGACGACTACATCGTAATGATAGTTGCCGGACCTAATGCCCGAAAGGATTATCATTACAATGAGACAGAAGAACTGTTCTATCAGCTTGAAGGAAGTATTAAAGTTATAGTTCAGGAAGACGGGCAGCGCAAGGAAATGGAACTTAACGCGGGGGATATGTATCTGCACCCGGCAAAAATGCCACATTCACCGGTTAGGAGTGAAGGGTCTATAGGGCTTGTGATTGAAAGGGTGCGTGCAGGAAGAGGTTTTACTGACGGCCTTTTATGGTTTTGTGAAAACTGCAACCACAAACTGCATGAGGTGTATTTTGAACTGCACGATATAGAAAAAGACTTTTTACCGCATTTTGAGCATTTTTATAACAGTGAAGAAATGCGTACCTGTAATAAGTGCGGGACGGTAATGGAAGCTGACCCTAGGTTTGTAGCTAAAAAATAGTATTTAACAGGTTGTTGATTTGTTATAGCTAAAGGCGTTTGCTAAAATTAATTTTTTGCGGGAGTGCTTGCTTTCAGGAAGAAAAATTTGTTTTAATCTTATTTTGAGGGCTGAGTCTTATTATTTTATAAACAAAATCCCTCTTTTAATGGTTAAAATTAAAAAAGACATATATTTGTAAAATATAACAATTAAAAGCATAAAAGTTAAAAAATGGCAACACTTACTGATCAGTTTGGTATTCAGGAAGCCCTTTCTAAGCTGGGCATACAGGAAATAAACGAAGGTACTTCTACAGGAAGCAACAGCTTTGCTAACGGAGAAATTATAGAATCATACTCTCCGGTAGACGGTACCCTTATTGCTAAGGTAAAAGCATCTACTCAAGAGGATTATGAAGCGGCTGTGACTAAAGCTCAGGAAGCTTTTAAATCATGGAGGCTTGTACCGGCACCAAAAAGAGGTGAGATTGTACGCCAAATGGGTGAAGAACTACGCAAGTACAAAGAACCACTGGGGCAACTTGTTTCTTATGAAATGGGTAAGAGCCTTCAGGAAGGTTTAGGTGAAGTACAGGAGATGATAGATATTTGTGACTTTGCAGTAGGTTTATCACGCCAGCTTTACGGACTTACAATGCACAGTGAAAGACCAATGCACCGCATGTATGAGCAGTACCATCCGGTAGGGGTTGTAGGTATTATATCTGCATTTAACTTCCCGGTAGCGGTATGGAGCTGGAACGCTATGCTTGCATGGGTTTGCGGAGACGTTTGTGTTTGGAAACCAAGTGAAAAAACTCCGTTATGTGGTATAGCATGCCAAAATATCATAAAAACAGTTTTAGAAAGAAACAACATACCGGAAGGTGTTAGCTGCCTTATAAACGGTAGAGATAACGGTGACCGTATGAATACCGATAAGCGTTTACCATTAGTATCGTTTACAGGTTCTACACGTGTAGGGCGTCACGTGTCTAAAACCGTAGCCGAGCGTTTTGGTAATACCATTCTTGAATTAGGTGGTAACAATGCTATTATAGTATCTGAACATGCCGATATAAATATGGTACTTGTAGGTGCTGTATTTGGTGCTGTAGGTACTGCAGGACAGCGTTGTACTACAACCAGAAGACTAATAGTTCATGAAAGTGTTTATGATAAGACTATTGAGGTGCTAAAAAGTGCTTATGGTCAGTTAAAAATAGGTAACCCGTTAGACAGCAATAATCACGTAGGACCGCTTATCGATAAAGATTCGGTACAAAACTACCTTGATGCTATTGAAAAAGCAAAACAGGAAGGCGGTAATATTATTGTAGAAGGCGGCGTTATGCAAGGTGAAGGTTATGAAAGCGGATGCTATGTTAAGCCTTGTATCATTGAAGCTAAAAACAGCTTTGAAATTGTACAGCACGAAACCTTTGCTCCAATATTGTATGTAATGAAATACAATGATTTGGAAGAGGCTATTGCTATGCAAAACGATGTTCCTCAGGGATTATCGTCTTCCATCTTTACAAGTAATATGAGAGAGATGGAGTTATTCCTTTCACATGCAGGATCTGACTGTGGTATTGCCAATGTAAACATTGGTACATCGGGTGCAGAGATTGGTGGTGCTTTTGGTGGTGAAAAAGAAACCGGAGGCGGACGCGAAAGTGGATCTGATGCATGGAAAGCTTATATGAGAAGACAGACCAACACCATAAATTACGGATCTGAACTGCCATTGGCACAAGGAATCCGATTTGATTTATAGTTAATTAAACTGTTTAAGTGTTATGTGTTAAAAAGGCTGCCAACAGGCAGCCTTTTTTAATTTTTGTTTAAGCCAAATCATTTAAAATGGCAAGTAATTTTCGGGCGTGATTTTTCGCTTTTACTGTAATATCATCACTACTGAGACCTGCGGTTAGTGAAGTTTCATAAAAGTAAATGGGGTCTATGTAAGTCATTTTGCTTTTATAGGCCGTTTGTTCCAGATTCTTACAAAACTCATGAATCCTGAAATTATGCTCGCCAAAAGTTTTGTACTCTTTTTTGGCTCCGCCGATGGTAAAACTGGATAAAAAGTTTTTCCCCTCTAATTTATCGCCTTTTGATCCAAAAGCAAACTGATATTCATATACCACATCAAACCAGTGCTTCAGTATGGCGGGCATATTATACCAGTAAAACGGATATTGAAATACTATCGTTTTGTGTTTCAGTAACGTTTGCTGTTCGGCTTTGGGATCAATTTTAAAATCGGGGTACAATTCGTATATGTCCCTTACCTCAATATCCGTATTATTTTTCTGTAATTCCTCAATAACGGTTTTATTGGCTACAGAGTTTTTGATGTTAGGGTGTGCTAAAATAATTAATGCCATTTTTTATACTATAAAAATTATAGTTGCAAAATTATTTTTAGTAGTATAGATTTGCAATAACTATCAACTTCGATAGGTTAAAAATCAATGAAGTATGAAAAAGGAATGCATTGGAGATCATGTTCTTCTAAACGGAAAAAAATATCCATGTACAGTGAGTCTTACCATGGATTTGGTAGGAGGGAAATGGAAAACGGTTATACTTTATCATCTCAAAGACGCTGAGAAAAGATACAGCGAATTAAGGAAAGAAATGCCTGCCGTAACCGAAATGACACTTAGCCTGCAACTGAAACAACTCGAAAAGGACGGTTTTATTTCCAGAAAGGTATATGGTAAAAAACCACCTATAAAGGTTGTATATAGCCTAACTGATTTTGGCAAAACATTTATACCCGTATTAGACGCTATCACACAATGGGGTAATAGTGTTGTAAGCAATAAAGGAACTTTTGTAAGTGCTAATGACTAGGTTTTACTTAACCCAAAGGGAGTCGGTAAAATAATGCCTGCAGTCCATAAAGTTACTTACTACCTGAAATCCGGTTGATTTGGCTAATCTGTTTATTTCTTCTAAACTGAATTTTTTGGAAAGTTCGGTCCATATCAGTTCGTCTTTCTCAAAGCTGAAATCAGTATCCAGCACATTACTGTGAATTTGCTGTTTTTTCAGGCTGATAAGGTAAGTATGTACCTCGCCGTTTTCGGGATTGTAAAAGCTGTAAAAATCAAACTGATCCAGGTTGGCATTAGCATCCAGTTCGCTGTTTATCCTTTTAAGGAGGTTCATGTTAAAGGCCTTGGTTATACCGTGAGGATCATCATAAGCCTTTTGTATTACTTGCGGATTTTTACGGAGGTCCATTCCTAAAAGCAGCATATCGCCTTTTTTCATTCCGTCGTTAAACTTATTAAGAAGGTCTTTTGCCTCATCCAAATGATAATTACCTATGTTACCGCCCATAAACAGGAAAAGGTTTGGTACTTTGGTGTCGGCCATACTTTTAAGCACGTCAAAATAATCCCCTGTTTTGGGTTTCATCTTTACATTAGGCAGTGCCGTTTTGATATTCTTTTCAAGAGCATTAAGGGCCTCCTGTGATATATCAATAGGGATATAGGTAAAATCAGCTTTACGGTCTAAAAAAGCCTTTAGCATCTGGCGGGTTTTCATTCCGTCGCCCGATCCAAATTCTACTATGTTAAACGGCTCGTTAAAATTAAGGCTGTCCAGTATATTGCCAGACTGGCCTGTGAGTATCTCAAACTCACAGTCTGTGGGGTAATATTCGGGCATTTTCATGATTTGCATAAAAATGCGGCTGCCATTATCATCATAAAAATATTTTGACGGGATGTGTTTTTCATCCGATTTTAGTCCGTGCAGTATGTCTTCTGCAAAGGGGGTAGGTGCAGTTGTGTTCATTTTATTATTTTTTTGCCAAACGTATTCCGGTAAACTGCCAGCGTTCGTTAGGATGAAAGAAATTCCTGTAGGTAGATCGGCTATGGTGTTTTGCAGTAGCACATGATGCCCCTCGCAAAACCATTTGGTTAATCATGAATTTGCCGTTGTATTCGCCTATGGCGCCTTTTGCTTTTTTAAAGTTAGGGTAGGCCAGGTAGGCACTGTTAGTCCATTCCCAGCGCTTTCCCCAGTCCAACTTAAACGAGGCTGCTTCCCATTCAAATTCGGTAGGTAGTCTCATACCTTTCCATTCGGCAAAAGCGGCTGCCTCGTAAAAACTGATATGGGTTACTAAGGCTTCGGGGTTTATTTTTTGGATTCCGGCCATGGTAAACATGTGCCATTCGCCATCTATTTTGTGCCAGTATAGCGGAGCCTTAACTTCATTTTCGTTTACCCATGCCCAGCCCTCATCCAGCCAGTAATTAAAATTACTGTAACCACCTGCTTCAATAAATTCAAGGTATTCGAGATTGGTTATAAGGTTTTGCGATATTTCAAACTCTTCAAGGTATACCTTATGCCTGCCGTGTTCATTATCAAAACTGAATCCGTCTCCGTTATGTCCCACCTCATATACACCCTCAGGAAAGGCAAAAAATCCGGAATTAGAGTTTTGTTGGTTTTCCCAACTAATGTTTTCGTCATACACGGGGAAAATAGGGTTGCATCCCAAAATGTATTTAATATCGGTTAGTAACAGTTCCTGATGTTGTTGTTCGTGATTTATGCCCAGTTCCACGAGTTCGTGTACTTGTGGATCCTTAAGCTGCAGGAGCAGCTGCATGTGTATATCTATATAATTTCGGTAATCATATACCTGTGCAACCGTAGGACGTGTTATATGGCCTCTTTCGGCTCTAAAAGTGCGATTCCCTACCGTGTTGTAATAACTGTTGAATAGAAAACAAAAGTCATCGTCATAAATTTTATAGTCCGGCAAGTATTTTTTAAGCAGAAACTCTTCAAAAAACCAACTGCTGTGCGCCAGATGCCATTTGGGTGGACTCACAAAATTTACGGGTTGCGGGACATAGTCTTCAGTGTTCAGCACACTACATATTTCCTCGGTGCGCTTACGTACATGGTTATATATTTCGGTTATGTTCATTGGTGGATAACAAGAGTTTACCACTAATTTACAAAGAATGTTAACGAGGTGGATTTTTTAGGTATGCTTTTAACCAAATTATAACAATCGTTTTTTACAAAAAAAAGGAATAGTGGGGGTGTTTTGAGGCAGTTTTAATGTATGTTATTGTAAATAAGTTATTTATTCTAAATTTAAATTACGGCGAGAGTTTTGTTTATTAAGAAAATACTTTACATTTGCACCACAAAATAAAATTAACAGTTAAAACAGAAGTAAAAATGCGTTTAATAAAATCTACATATCAGCTTGAGCTTGGAGGAAATTTCCTTCATGCAGTGCCGGGTTTTATTGCGCACAATATTTTTAGATAGTCACAAAATTTCTAATATATAAGCAACCCGGAACTGAAAAGCTCCGGGTTTTTTTATGCAATGAAAAAAAGTAATGTAAACATACTATTTCACAGTACCCAAAACCTATGGGAGGATACTGTATTTTATGAACCGGATAATTCCTGAAAGGAGGAATAGTGCCTTTTTTGTAGGTATAAGCCCGGTTCTTGTTAAGGACCGGGCTTTTTTTTAAGCATAAAATTAAAAATCGATAAATGATCAGAATCAGAAAAACAGGCATCACCTAGAGCAGTGCTGCCGCAAAGCAGTAAACTATGGAAACACAAACTACAATGGCTATGGCAGCAGCCGAATTAAGAGGGACAGGTTTTGTAGCTCTTGTGAACAGAGCTTTCAAACAGCCGCAGCAAATTTTAGAGAAACAAAATACTATAGAAAGTGTTATTTGCTATCATTTCTCAACAATGAGTGCTGTTAATCATACCTGGAAAAGAGAAACTTTTAGGAGTGTATTACTTCATTTATACAGTGAAGGTTGCTACACCTTGTTAAAGAGTCCTGATTTTATTGAGGTTTTGGCTAACATGAGTGCCTTTGGTAAAATGATGGTTAGGAGTGTTGATTCATGGAAAAAAGAAAGCTTTGTGGCCGAAGATCAGTTAAGGTCTTTCATAAAACACTGTTTTACCAATTATGATGTGCCTCAGTTTATGGAAAACGCCTTTGGCGGTGAAAATAAAGTACACATGTTGTGGTATATACAGTTAGGCAGGGGTGATAGTGTACAGAAGCTTAGCGGCTTCCAGGTAGAGTTTACCAAAAGGATGGCTCACGAGTTCAGGAATATTAAAAGGGCATTAACCATACCTCGGGCTATAAGGATGGCTCAGGCTTTGGGTGCAACTAACGAACGTGCCGAACTTATTGCATGGTCTGCATTGTCTGAAAGTTTTGATAGTGAGGCATTCCGTACAGAGTTGGTAAAGTTCTTTGCTGTTGCCGAAGGCGATATAAGGCTGGATTTATTCCAGATAACCATTGATTATCTGTTTTATATGAAGGCTGAAAATGAAGCCTTTACTATGAAAGGCAGAACCTGGGATGTTTTGTATGTACAGGCTTTGGGCTGGCATAGGGACATGCTTAAAATGAAAGCAGCCGAAAGCAACAATCAATGGAAGCCTGCCGATATAGGTAACTTTTGTATGGAAGAAGATGAAACCCGTTTTGTTATCACTCAGCTTACAAGCTCTGAGGCATTGTATGATGAAGGTGAGGAAATGGAGCACTGTGTGGCCGATTATGTGTATCAGTGTTCTGTAGGTGAAAGTGCGATTTTCTCTTTAAGGAAGTTTACAAAAGGTGATGAGTTTTATGAAACACTTGCTACTATTGAGGTGCTTCCTAACGAGAAAGAGGTAATTCAGGCTAAGGCAAAATACAATGATATGATAAGTCAGGAGGCTCATGATGTTATTGTAAAATGGGCCAAACAGGAAGGTCTTTCACTTCAATATGATTGTTATATGCCAGAACCTGTACCGTTACCGCGTGCTCAGGAACGTGTGGTTCAGTTACCACAAAGGCAGGGTCAGCGTTATGAGCCTTTCCAAAATGCAGGTTTTAATAACCAAGCAGAAGACAGGCAAATAGGTTATATAATAATAGCTATTATAAAAATCCTATGGCTTGTAGCAAAATGCAGCCAGATGCATTAATACTGGCAAAGTGTAAAATTTAAAATTATGGGAAAATTAAAATTAAGAGGCAAAGACCTCATAGCTATAGGATATCCACAAAACAAATCGATAAGTATTGCCATGGAGGCTATGCTTAAACATTACAAGCGGAAACCACTTTGTAGAGTTTGGTATCATTGAAGTTACCACTCAGGATGATGTACTTAAAGTTCCGCCCGGTCAGTATGTAGGAGTGCTTTCGCACAGTGGTTCAAGAGGACTTGGTGCTAATATTGCCAAGAACTATACTTATTTAGCAACTAAGCAAACCCCGCTTCCTAAGGAGGCGCAGCACCTGGCATGGCTAGATTTAAATACTCATGACGGGCAGGAGTATTGGCTTGCCATGAACCTTGCAGGAGATTATGCATCGGCTTGTCATCATGATATCCATAAAAGGATAGCAAAGGAGCTTGGTGCAAGGCCTCTTGCCATGGTAGAAAACCATCACAATTTTGCCTGGAAGGAAGTTATAGACGGTCAGGAGCTTATTGTGCACAGAAAGGGAGCAACCCCTGCACAAAAAAATGTGCTGGGTATTATACCGGGTTCCATGACAGCACCGGGCTATATCGTGAAGGGCAAAGGTAATGAACAGTCATTAAACTCGGCATCACATGGTGCAGGTAGGGTTTTATCGCGTGCAGAAGCAAAAAGGTCACTTACAAGGAGTGATCTTAAAAAAGTGCTTAAAAATCATGGTGTTACACTTATAGGAGCCAGTATGGACGAAGCGCCTATGGCTTATAAGGACATCAATAGAGTAATGGCATATCAAACCGACCTGATAGACGTGGTTGGGATGTTTACGCCAAAAATCGTCCGGATGGACAAAGGATAATTAAATAACGGCTGCTATTGCAGCCATAAAAAAATAACAATGGGAATTAGTACCTATGAGGTGATGTATATCCAGGCATTGGACAATTACCCTTATAATGTGGAAGAGTGCATAGAAAAGCTGCAGTATGTAATTGGCGGAGATGATGAGCATGCGGGTGCGCATTGCCTTATGGGCCGCATTTATGAAGAACAGCTTAAAGATTTTAAACAGGCCGAATACTATTACAGGATGACATTATATCTTGATAGGGACTATACTCCTGTTTACAGCCAGTTTGCAGGTCTTTTAATAAACCTTAAACGATTTAAAGAGGCAGAAACCATTATTGATATCGGGATGAAAGTACCGGGTATAGATGAGGCTTCTTTAATTTACCTTAAAGGTTTACTCTATGAAAAATATGAGATGTATGCTACGGCTATACAGTATTATACTGATGCCAAGAAACTATGTTTTAACAACTATTTCATGGATGATATGGACGGACACATTAAAAGGGTTAAAGACAAAAAAGACCTCGAGAAGAAGTCTGATAAAAATAAATCAGACAAAAAGAAGGAGAAGAAAAAGAAATCTGAAAAAAGCTCCTGATGCAAAAAAGACGGCCATGTGCCGTCTTTTGTTATTTATAAGTCATTGTGACTAGTTGCGTCCGTTTTCATTTGGGTATAGTAAATGTACGGGGTCACTTTGCCAGTATTCTTTAGTATTGGCATCCATAATGGTTAAAGGGCCTTTAAATGCTGCTCCGGTATCTACGTTCCAAACATTGGCTTTGTTTATGGGTATGGTTTCACCTATTCGTGTAACAGGAGTGTGTCCTATAAATATTTCCCTGTACAGTGTAAAACGTTTTGGGTAATAAGGATTGTCTTTCGGCATGGTTTCATCCAGCGCTAAAGCCGTTTCCCAAAGGGTTCTTTCCCAGTAGAACATCTTACTGAAGTATTCGTTTTGCACACCATTGAGGTTGGTAAAACCGGCATGGACAAACAATCGGTTATTGTCATCCAAATGATAGTTTTGCAGACTTTCCATAAAATCGATATGCTGCTCCTTTTGGCTATTAGTAACCTTGAGGTAAGACTGTGTTGTCACCCTGCCACCATGCATAAACCATTGCTCAGTATGGTTGCCTGTTTTAAGCCAGTCTGTAAGCAGGTCGTCATGATTACCACGCATAAATATGCATCGGTACTCCTGCTTTAATTGTATTAAGAAATCAATAACCTCGGGAGACTGTCCCCATCCGTCTACATAATCCCCTAAAAAAATAAGAAGGTCATTTCGGGTTACAGCTGCTCTTTCCAGTATTTGCTGCAGTGCCTTGAAAGCACCATGTATGTCGCCAATTACAAGTGTTCTGCTCATTTTACAAGTTTACAAAAAAATACAGGACAGAGAATATTAAAAAAAAAATGTAAAGCAAAAGAGATATATCTAATCATTTAAAAAGTGTATTTTTATGTCTCAAACCAATTAAAAACCACAGTAATGAAGAAAATCCTTACCTTATTCCTGGCGGGAACGCTGGGATGCTTTGCGCAAACCCCTGTTGAAGGCTTTGAAGACGTAGTTTTTCCACCAGATGGCTGGAGCACATATGATAATGGAGTAGGTTATATACATTTTTGGAAACAAACTATAGAAACAAATTTTTTCACTCCTCCTTATGAAGGAAATTATGCGGCATTTATTGAACGTGAAAATGTACCTAATGTATATGGTACTGCTCAAGACTGGCTGGTAACTCCTTACATGACTGTTACAGGTAATAGTCCGGCAATTCATTTTTATTCAAGGTTAACCTTAAACGGTGATCAGGGGAGTATTTACAGAATTATGATGAGTACTAACCCTGACTCTTCAAATCTTGAAGATTACACGGTTGTTAAAGAGTGGACTGAGCTTGAAATTAACCCTGTGCAAATGGAATACCGTGAGATATATGTGCCCATACCACAAGAAGCTATAGGACAGCAGGTTTATTTCGCTTTTGTAATGGAGAATGATTATGGCGACAGATGGTTAATTGATAATGTGTCTTTTATAGAAGATTACTGTGAGCAACCTACAAATCTTGATGCTTCTGTTACTGTGCCTAACTCGGCTACCTTAAACTGGGCAGGTGGTAATGAGTCAGTATGGGAAGTGGAATTCCTTGCACAAAATGAAATGCAAACAGGTGTTGGTGTTGAGGTAAATGAAAATAATTATACAGTTACTGGTCTCGCTGCAGGAAACTACAAATATTATGTAAGGGCTATATGTTCTGAAACCAATAAAAGTATATGGTCAGGTCCTTATAGTTTTATACTTTATAACGGTATAGACGGTGTTGTTAGTTATGACAGTGATAAAGATAAAGAATGTGATTCTCTGCTTGAGGGCGCAGAGGTAGTACTTACAGTAAACGGAGAAACTCAATTTACAACCTATACAGACAGTCTTGGCTATTATAGTTTCTATCCTTTGTATTACTACACCACACTCGATGTAAGTGTAGAGGTAATTGCTCCGGAAGGATTTAAAGATATTGATCCCGTAGCCCTGTCTGTTGATTTTAGTGTTCAGCCCGATGTAAGTATTGATTTGTGTTTTGATAAAGTGAAAAAACACTTGCCTGATAACATTGAGGTGGAAGCGAAGAGTGCTAACAATTTTAGTGATACTCAGTTTTCAGTATATCCTAACCCGGTTACCGACAGGCTTTATTTCACTACACAAAACAACGAACAGCTAACAACTGTACAGGTATTTGATGTAAACGGCAAGCTATGTGTTGAACAAAGGAAGCCACAAGGCAGTTTGGACGTACAAAAACTTCAACCTGGCTTATACTTTATAAAGCTCAGCACTGTTACAGAAACAAAAAATATTAAGTTTATTAAAGAATAGTAAAAGGCAGGTTTTAAACCTGCCTTTTTTATAATTGATACTTTTTCAGTGTTTTAGATGGTTTCGTTAATACAAAAATGTAAGCAAATACTTATTTTCGTTGAAAATAAAAATGTATTTTTGGAGAAAAACCAATTTAACCGCTTATGAAAAAGAAATTACTTACATTGTTTTTAGCCATGTCAATGGGCTGTTTTGCCCAGGAATATGTGGAAGGGTTTGAGGGAGATGTGTTCCCTCCTGAAGGATGGACTATTTACGAAAATGGGTCGGGAGTACTTCAATCCTGGATTCGAATAAATCCGGGAGACGCTTTTTTACCACCTTATGAGGGGAATTATGCTGCTTTTATTGATAGGGAAGATGTTCCTGATACTAGTCCGGCACCTCAGGATTGGCTCGTGACACCTTTGGTAAATATTACTGAAGAAAATTCGACGCTTCTTTTTTATTCAAGATTAACTTTGGCAGATGATCAGGGCACTAACTATAGAGTTATGATTAGTACTGATTCAGATCCTTCAGATCTGGCATCTTATGTTTCCTTACAGGAATGGACTGAAGATGAAATTAACCCTGTACAAACAGAGTATAATGAGATCATAGTTCCTATACCTGAAGCTTATATTGGGCAGCAGGCTTATATTGCTTTTGTAATGGAAGGGGATCATGGAGACCGATGGCTTATAGATAATGTTTCACTTATGGGGTATTGTGCCTCTCCTGAAAATGTAACAATTGTTGAGGTTACAGATACATCGGCAACAGTTAATTGGACCGGCAATGAAGAAGCAGACTGGGAAATAGAAATTATGCCTGCAGATGCCATGCCGACAGGAACGGGGATAATAGCCAGTGAAAATACATTTGTTATTGAGGACATCTCGTTAGGGGCATATAAGTTTTATTTAAGAACACTCTGTTCTGAAAGTACAATGAGTTCATGGGTAGGACCTTATTATTTTGATAACCTAAACAGTTTTGAAGGTATTATAACTTACGACAGTGATGGTGATGAGTTGTGTGATGCACCCGTTATGGGAGCAGAAGTGGTCGTAACCATAGAAGACCAGCAAATATCAGTTTATACAGATGATGAAGGGTATTACAACCTGGGACAACTGGAATATGATATAGTAGATGTTTCCATACAGGTAAATGCTCCTGAAGGGTTTGAAGTAATGCCACTATATGAGGAGAATCTTGATTTTAGTAATGACGATGTTACTGTTGATTTTTGTTACGGTATGCCCGACGCTGTTACTGATTTAGCTGTAACTCTTGTCCCTGTAGGACAGGCTCAACCGGGTTTTAACAGCGACTATGTTTTATCGGTAAAAAATAACGGTACAGTGGCTATGGCTTCTGCAACAGTATCTGTAACATTTGATGATGAAAGATTGGATTTTGAAAGTTCAGCTAATACCTATACGCTTACAGATAATGTTTTAAGTTTTGATCTTACCGATTTAGCTGCACTTTCAACTCAAAATATTCCCGTTTCTTTTTATGTATTGCCTCCGCCTGACAATGAGGCTGATGATGAACTTGTTTTCACATCTGAAATTACAATAGCAGAAACCGAAAATACTCCGGAAGATAATACAACGGTATTAAATCAGATAATAGTAAACTCTTTTGATCCTAACGATATTACAGTCCATGAAGGAGATGAAATTACAATTGAGCAAGCTGGAGGTTACCTACATTATACTATCCGTTTTCAAAATACGGGAACAGCCCCTGCTGTATATGTAAGGCTGGAAAATGTACTTGATGATAACTTTGACTGGGAAACCTTTAACCCGTTAACATCGAGCCATGATTATACAGTGACCAGAGAGGGCAATGCACTGGAATTTCGTTTTGACGATATTTATCTTGCCGATAGTACATCTGACGAGCCGGGCAGCCATGGTTATGTAACCTATAGGGTTAAACCAAAAAGCTCTGTTATTCTAGGAGATATGTTTGACAGTACTGCCGATATTTATTTTGATTTCAACCCGGCTATTGTGACCAATACGGCTAATACCGAAATAATTGAACTGTTAAGTGTTAATCAGTATGCAACTAATGATTTTGTTTTATATCCTAACCCGGTTAGTGACAGGCTTTATTTTGGCTCTCAAAACGGTGAGGAACTAACATTGGTACAGGTGTATGATGTGAATGGAAAACTATGTGTGGAGCAAAGCAATCCGCAGGGAGGTATAAATGTACAAACTCTACAACCGGGCTTATACTTTATAAAACTCAGCACTCAGGGCGCAGTCCAAAACATGAAATTCATTAAAAAATAATAGTAAAAGGCAGGTTTTAAACCTGCCTTTTTTAATTTATGAGTATTTCATTTTTCGTAATACACGCATGGCCTCTTTAAAGGAAACATATACCGAAGGGTCTTCAAAGGCTTTTAGTAAAGGTTTGGCATCTATCAACCTGTCTTTAGCGTCTTCAAACCCGTTTAGGTAGCAAATCATAAATGTAGAAGGAAGGTTGTTCATGTCTCTTTTTTCCCTTTCTGATAGTGATATGCCTTTTTCCAGTTTTGCCAAAAGGGAGAGGTTGGAATTGTAAATATGATACATCATTTTACGATTGTATTGCGGCGGGTCGAATATCAGGTTGGAATCTATCTTGTAATATCCATTGTCATGAAAACGGATGATCACTTCTTCCAGCGGATAATAACTGGTTTTGTCATTAAGGCCAAGTGATACATATTCGGTAATTGAAAAGGTGTCATCGGTATGGTCAATACTTACCTCGTCTAGAGCCGAATAGAACAGTTTTACCTGTTCATTTATCAGTTCTATATCCACTCTGGAATAATAGGTTTTGCCTTTAACGACTTTTTTATTTCCTGCCCAACATACTATAAATAGTTCCTTAAAAACTTTATAACCCGATGTCATATCCTTATGGCGGGTGTTGAGAAAATCGAGCACACCTTCCAGCGTATGGGCAATACTGTTGCGGGAATTGTTTTCTATATCAATAACCGTAGCCGTATTTTGATAGTTTAATGCAGGGATTTCCTCTACAGGTATGGAATTACTGCCCAGTCGCATAAATACCGTACCCATAGGGATGGTATAAATATTCTTTTTAAAGTAAGAAATCTTATTGTTGGGGCGTATGGTTACCAGTCCTACCACTTTATCTTTTGAGAGTTGTGGGAAAGGTACATTTTCATACTGAATACGTGGAGGATTTTCCAGAAAGGCATTTACCAGGTTTTGTATGCGGCTGTCATCATAAAAATCAGTTCCGGTTATTTCATTATCATGGTCTTCCACTCCTACAACAATATAAGAGTTGTTAGAAGGGTTGGAGTTAGACAATGCACATATATGTTTAACAAACTTGGCTTTTCCTTCTCTGGTGTGAAGATTGAGCTGACGCTTCTTGTCATAAAAGCTGCTCTCATCGTTGTGAGCCAGCAGGTTTTTTATGAGAAGTCGTTTGTTAATCATTTTTTTAAGGTTGCTTGTTCTTTGTTTCTGGCTTAGGGTTACTTGCTGACTGATTAAATTTACTGCCTTTGTATTCGGTTGAATTAAGATAAACAATAAATGAGCCTAATTTACTGTTCTCCAAATTGATTTTTACAGTTAAATTCTCAAATTGTTCTTCATTTATATGCTTTCGGTCTAATGCTCGGTATAGTTGTGACTTTAATTCTCCACAGGATCCTTTGGCAATGCTTAAAAAATGGATAAACTCCCTGTTTCCGCTTCTCTCAAAACCTTCTGTAATATTATCCATTACTGAGCCAGAAGACCTGGACATTTGATTACGCAAGTCAAAATCTTTTCCTAAAGATGTTTTTTCAAATAATAGCCATATATCATTACAGATACCTCTGGCGGCTTGCCATACCTGTAAATCTTCAAATGATTTTATTTGAGCCATAAACTATCTGTTGTGTATTAACTCGCCACTAATAACATGGAACAAGGAACTGATTACACTTTTTTGTTTAGTATTGTCGCGCTGGCCTGTGCGGTTGGCAGTACCAACAGGTCGGCTATATTTACATGGTATGGCCTTGTTACAACAAAAGTGATAATATCGGCAATGTCTTCGGGTTTTAACGGAGAGTATCCCTTATATACATTTTCGGCACGCTCTGTATCTCCTTTAAAACGCACTTCTGAGAATTCTGTTGCAACAAGCCCCGGGTTTATTGCCCCTACACGAATACCATATTGGTTTAAATCCATACGCATACCCTGATTAATGGCATCAACAGCATGTTTTGAGGCGCAGTAAACATTACCGTTAGGGTAAACCTCTTTTCCGGCTATTGACCCTATGTTTATAATGTGTCCGCTGCGTCGCTCTACCATACCCGGTATAACCTCTTTTGAAACGTATAAAAGACCTTTTACGTTAATATCCAGCATGGCATCCCAGTCATCTACATCTCCGTTTTCAATAGGGTCCAGGCCGTGGGCATTACCTGCATTGTTTATCAGTATGTCTATGTTTTTCATGTCGTCGGGGATTGATTGTATTGCATCGGCAACAGCCTCTTTGTCCCTTACGTCAAAATTAAGTGTGTGTACCTGTGTTAGTCCGGAAAACTCATCCTGAAGCTCGGCCAGGCGTTCCTCACGTCTTCCGCATAAAATAAGCCTGAAATGATTTTTTGCGAAGTAAGTAGCCGTAGCTCTGCCTATACCGCTGGTCGCTCCTGTTATCAATGCTGTTTTCATAGTGGTAAGTAGTTAATGTTATTCTTGTTTAGTTTTTGTATTGTTTGTTAGGGCACTTTATTCCCTATGCTTTCTGTCCAGATGGCAAACCAGTCTTCCAGTTCCAGTTCCACATCAACAGCTTTCATCTGGTTTTTAAGCCTGTCGGGGTTAGTAGAACCCGATACCGGTATAATGCCTGCCGGGTGTCTTAATATCCATGACAGTAAAATCACATCGGCAGTAACCTCATATTTTGCAACCAGCTCCAGCAACAGTTTTTTAAGGCGCTGGGTTTGCTCATTATCTTCTTTAAATACACTGCCTATAGGGCTCCAAGCCATCGGCTTTATATTGTTGAGTGTCATGTAGTCCAGAGAACCGTTCAGCATAGGCTCTATATGCGTGGCAGAAAATTCTATCTGGTTGCAAAATACCTCTGTCCTTGATTTGATAAGGTCGGTTTGGGAATTGGTAAAGTTGGAAACCCCGAAGAAACGTATTTTTCCGTCGGCTTTCAGCTTTTCTACAGCCTCTGCAATTTCATCGGCATCCATAAGCGGACTCGGCCTGTGCAGCAGTAGTATATCAAGGTAGTCGGTTTCCAGGTTTTTAAGCGAACCTTCGGCTGATTTGATAATGTAATCTTTAGAATAATCGTAATGCTTTACCTTATTTTTGCGTATGCCTATTGTGTGCTGGATACCGCATTTAGATATAATTTGTACGTTTTCCCTTTTTACTCCGCTATGGGTAAAAGCTTTTCCAAATTCG
>Ga0079224_100004214_pt1 | contig 18478 bp, 15 predicted proteins | sample Stecom2015_FD_80414 | JGI IMG/M metagenome (GOLD analysis project Ga0079224, IMG submission 80414) | Agricultural soil microbial communities from Utah to study Nitrogen management - Steer compost 2015 | ecosystem: Environmental > Terrestrial > Soil > Agricultural land | place: USA: Utah... | reverse complement strand
GATCTATAGCTGCTTAATTTCCTTGATTAATCGAATTGTGGTGGTTTTTGGAGGAATTGTCATCCGGGAGTATCTGTATAAACCGGTTTTTGAACCTAATAACCCTACTGGAAACCACTAAATGCCTTGGTTCCAACATGATATAATCCAGATTTAAATTCACCCAGTCAGGCATATGACATCTCGTTTGCGCGAAATTCCCTATAACTACACATCCTACTCTGACCGCGAAATCGTCATTCGATTCCTTGGTGAAGAGATATGGGATGTGCTGAACGAGTTGCGCGATGAACGCAAGACGGGCCGCTCTGCACGCATGTTGTTCGAAGTGCTGGGCGATCTGTGGGTCGTGTCACGCAACCCCTATCTGCAGGACGATCTGTTGTCCAACAAGAAGCGTCGCAAGGCGCTGATCGATGCCATGCATCATCGTATCCGTGCCATCGATGAACGCAGCAACGGCAATACCAAGGTATTGAAACTTATTGTGGCAGCCCGCAAGGCGGTGGCGGACTTCGAACAGGAATTCCGGCAGGTCGAGAATCTTCGCAAAAAGACGCTATCCCGTCTGAGTCGCATCACCCGCAAGGACAACATTCAGTTCGATGGCTTGGCGCGAGTCTCACATGTGACCGATGCGACTGACTGGCGTGTCGAATATCCCTTCGTCGTCGTCAATCCGGACACGGAAGAAGAGGTCGCACCTATCGTCAAGGCGCTGATTGAGCTCGGATTGACCATTATTCCTCGTGGAGGCGGCACCGGCTATACCGGAGGCGCTGTGCCACTGACCAAGATGTCTGCGGTGGTCAATACCGAGAAGCTGGATAAGCTCGGACGCGTCGAGATGACGACGTTGCCTGGTGTCGGTCGCCAGGTCGCAACCATTCGCTGCGGCGCGGGTGTCGTGACCAGACGCGTGATGGAGGCAGCGAGTGAGGCTGGCCTTGAGTTCGCGGTCGACCCGACATCGGCGGATGCCTCATGTATCGGCGGTAATGTGGCGATGAACGCAGGCGGCAAGAAAGCCGTGCTGTGGGGAACCGCTTTGGACAACCTCGCTTCTCGGCGCATGGTGACGCCGGATGCCACATGGCTAGAGGTTGAACGCCTCGACCATAATCTCGGCAAGATCCATGATGTGGACATGGCGAGATTCAAGATCAGTCGCTACGACGCCGACGGCAAGACTTTGCAATCTGAGCCCGAGATCCTTGAGATTCCCGGCTCCAGTTTCCGTAAGGTTGGTCTCGGCAAGGACGTTACCGACAAGTTCCTGTCCGGTTTGCCAGGCGTCCAGAAAGAAGGCTGTGACGGCCTTATCACGTCTGCGACATTCATCCTGCATCGCATGCCCAAGCATGTGCGTACCGTGTGTCTGGAGTTCTTCGGCCACGTCGCTCAGGCTGTACCGGCTATCGTCGAGATCAAGGACTACCTCGATGCTCATCCGACCACGGTGCTGGCCGGATTGGAACATCTGGATGAACGCTATCTGAAGGCGGTCGGTTATGCGACCAAGGCCAGCCGCAGCGAGCGGCCGAAGATGGTGCTGATCGCAGACATCGCCAGCGATGATGAGAAGGGCGTCGGTGAGGCGGCTTCTCAGATTGTACGGCTGGCGAACGCGCGTGGCGGTGAAGGCTTTATCGCGGTTTCAGCAGAGGCCCGTAAGAAGTTCTGGCTGGATCGTGCGCGAACCGCGGCGATCGCGAAGCACACCAATGCCTTTAAGATCAACGAAGACGTCGTGATCCCGCTGCCGAAGTTGGGCGAGTATTCGGACGGCATCGAGCGGATCAATATCGAGCTCTCTATCCAGAATAAACTGCAACTGGTGGTGGCCCTGGAAAACTTCCTGGAAGGCGACCTCCCGCTCTTAAGAGACGAGGATGGCGAGTCCAGTCCTGAAATGCTGGAATCGAAACGTAAACAGGCGCTGGAACACCTATTGGGAGTCCGGATGCTTTGGAAGAAGATCCTTGAGAATCTGGATTCGCCGGTGTCGGTGCTCGGTCCTGAATATGCCGACATCGAAGCGGAGAACCTGTTCCGCGCCGTTCAGGAACATAAGGTTCGTGTATCTTGGAAGCGCGAGCTCAAGCGTCCGCTCAGCATCATCTTCACCGGTCGCGAGTATACGAAGATATTGGAGCGCATGGATGAGATCCATAAGCAGGTGCTTAAGGGTCGTGTCTTCGTCGCGTTGCATATGCACGCGGGTGACGGTAACGTTCACAATAACATCCCGGTGAATTGCGATGACTATGAGATGATGCAGACCGCGCATCATGCCGTGGAACGTATCATGAAGCTCGCCCGCAGCCTGGATGGCGTGATCTCCGGCGAGCACGGCATCGGTATCACCAAGATGGCTTTCCTCGATGAGAAAACCATCGAGACCTTTGCCGACTACAAACAGAAGGTCGACCCTGAGGATCGGTTCAACAAGGGTAAGCTGATGGCAGGCTCCGGTCTGCATCATGCCTATACGCCTTCCTTCGGTTTGCTGGAGCAAGAGTCCATCATCATGAAGCAATCAGCGATCGGTGAGATCGCCGATTCCATCAGCGACTGTTTGCGCTGCGGCAAGTGTAAGCCCGTATGTACGACGCACGTGCCGCGCGCCAATCTGCTGTATTCGCCGCGTAACAAGATTCTTGCGACCTCGCTACTGATAGAGGCCTTCCTCTACGAGGAGCAGACGCGTCGCGGTATCTCGCTCAAGCACTTCGATGAGTTCAACGATGTCGCGGACCACTGTACGGTCTGCCACCGTTGTGAGAAGCCGTGCCCGGTCGACATCGACTTTGGCGATGTATCGATATCGATGCGCAACTTCCTGCGCGAGCAGGGCAAGAAGCATTTCAACCCAGGCACGACGCTCGCCATGAGCTACCTCAACATGAAGGATCCTGCCACCATCAAACTGATGCGGGCGCTCATGATCGGATTTGGTTATCGTGCGCAACGCATGGCGCATAGCATCTTCAAGAGATTGGGGCTGTTGACCGCATTCAAGAAGAAGCCGCCTGCGACGTTAGGTAAGCCTGAGATCAAGGCGCAGGTCATCCATTTCCTCAATCGTCCGATGCCTAAGAGCATGCCGACCAAGACCTCGCGTGCGCTGCTGGGGATAGAGGATGACACCATCGTCCCTGTGATCCGTAATCCTCAGAAGACCAATGAGGATTCAGAAGCTGTATTGTATTTCCCGGGATGCGGTTCGGAGCGTCTGTTCTCGACCGTCGGCCTCGCGACACAGGCGATGCTCTACGAAGTCGGTGCCGTGACGGTATTGCCACCTGGATATCTGTGCTGTGGTTATCCGCAGACAGCTTCCGGCAACCATGACAAGGGCCAGAAGATCACAGCTGAGAACCGTGTACAGTTCTATCGTATCGCCAATACGCTGAACTATCTGGATATCAAGACGGTGATCGTCTCTTGCGGTACTTGTATGGATCAGCTTGAGAAGTACGAGTTCGAGAAGATATTCCCGGGCTGCCGTTTACTCGATATCCACGAGTATCTGATGGAGAAGGATGTCAAGATCGAAGGCGTGACAGGTGTCCGGTATATGTATCACGATCCGTGCCATACGCCGATGAAGACGTATTCGCCGATCAAGGTCACGAATGCGCTGATGAATACGGAGGTGGCACTGAACGACCGCTGCTGTGGTGAATCGGGTAGCTTCGCTGTTTCACGGCCGGATATCGCGACTCAGGTCAAGATGCGTAAGCAGGAAGAGATCGAGAAGGGCATGGAGAAACTCGGTCTCACGCCCGGTGCTCCGGAACAGGAAGTGAAGATCCTGACCTCCTGCCCATCATGCTTGCAGGGTCTGGCGAGATACGGTGAGGATACCGGTGTCCAGGCCGACTACATCGTGGTCGAGATGGCTAAGCACCTTCTGGGTGAGAACTGGATGCAAGACTACGTCAATAAGGCGAACAATGGCGGTATAGAGAAAGTACTGCTATAGACGCCGTACATTGAGGCATCTGAAAAAAGGCTCGCAAGCGCGAGCCTTTTTTCGTGGAAGTGTAATACCATCCATCGGTTCATGTGGCCGACAGGATGGGTCAAGGGCCTAAGCCCTTTATTCTAGAACGGGAGGAACGCAGCAGTCGCCAGGTTCTGAACGATACGGGTGATCAGCCGCTGGGATTTTTCTGCAAGGGCGATGGCGAAGGTGTCGGTCCGGCCTACGATCTTGCCGAACTCACGCTCGAAGCTAAGGTTGCGTTCCGTCTCGTTGGCTTCATTCGACAGGAGGTAGAGCGTGCCATGCTCATCGCGTGCATTGGACAGTTTCCAGGCGGCGATTTCGACATTACGGGCGGCGTTATAGACGCGTTGTGGGTCGATGTTGTCAGGTAGGTAGAAGTCGGTTTTGCCGCCGTGAGCACTGACCAGCATGGTGTGCAGACCGACGATGAATGGCAGTACGCGATCTCCCTGATATTCAGGTTTAAACGCGAGAAAGATGGCATCGGTACCCTGTTTGTTCTGGATGGATTCGAATTTCCAGTTATGGTTGCCTTCAAATACCCATTCCACCATTCTCTCAGCTGAGTCGGTGGTCGATTTTCTAAGCTCTTTCGGATTGCGTTTATAGAGCTTTAGCATCAAGGTCTTCAAGCTATTCGTGTTTTCACGCATCTCGACATCGGCCATGCGGTCGAAGTCGGTCTTGCCCAATTGATTGATCGTCGAGCGATCCGGTTGCTCGGGTACAGGCTTGTCCTTGCCATTCGGAGTGGAGGCGCATGCGTTGAACAGCAGGCAAGCAAGGACGACTGGAATCAGTCGGATTACCTTTGATGAGTGATTAGCGTACGTTGGCTTGATCATCCTGAGCGTGAGCTTTTTCCTTTTGCTGGATGATAACCCGATTTTCCGGAAAAACTACGCTGAATTTACTGCCTTTCCCCAATTCGCTCTCGATCTCCAGTCTGGCCTGATGGCGGTTCAGGATATGCTTGACGATGGAGAGCCCTAATCCGGTACCGCCCGTTTCACGGGAACGCCCACGGTCTACGCGATAGAAGCGTTCGGTCAGTCGGTCGATATGCTTTTGATCGATGCCGATGCCGCTATCTTTGACGCTGAATACGGCCTCATCGCCACGAAGATACCATCTGAGCCAGATATCCCCGCCTTCTGGCGAGTAGCGGATGGCGTTGCTGACAAGGTTTCCGAAGGCGCTATGAAGCTCCTCCGTTGCACCGGTGATGGAAAGCGATAGATCCGCATCAAGATGGAAACGGTGCGTTCCGTCACTCAGACTCTGCGCTTCATGGATCAGCATGTCGAGTTGCGATTTCATGTCGATCTTGTCGTTCTGCGTCACAGTGGTGCTGCTCTCGAGTTTCGATAATGTCAGCAGATCCTCGATCAGGTGCCGCATGCGATTGGTCTGTTCGCTCATCAACACAAAATAACTGCGGGTGCTCTCCGGTATCGCATCTTCCATGTCCATCAGCGTCTCAAGAAAGCCACCGACGACTGTGAGAGGCGTTCTCAGTTCGTGAGAGACATTGGCGATAAAGTCACGGCGCATGGTTTCTAGCTTCTCAAGCTGGGTGATGTCGCGACTGATCAATAGCTTTTGCTTGCTGCCGAAGGGGATCAGCTGCATTTCAAGCGTGAACTCCGGGTTTCGCCAGGATTTGAGTTTGATCGGTTCGGTGTAGAGCTTGGCCTGCAGATATTCGATGAAGTCGTTGTGTCGAATCAGATAGGTGATGGGCTGTCCCGTATCTTTACGCATATCAAGGCCGAGCTGATGCTCTGCCGATGGATTGCACCATTCGATACGGTCCCGCGCGCTCAGCACGACGACGCCATCGGGTAACGCACTTGCGGCGTGCATGAATCGATCCAGCGCCGAGCTTATCTCTGCGCGGCCACGTGTATATCTGCGCTGCAGCTGATAGACGTCCGCAAAGATCTCTTCCCAGATGCCCCGACCCTCAGGCACGCTGGAGATAGCGGGCTTCTGATACCAGCGATGGAGCTTGTGCAGCCAATACACATGCCTTGCGAGATAAAGGAGGATGATGACACCGAATGTCAGAAGCGCGGTGATAGCGCCGAATGCTGTCCACAATATCAGGCAGATGAGTATGGTCAGGATCAGGAAGCGGAATGCAATCCAGCGGATATCTTTCACGCGAGGACTTTAAAAAATTAACGTCGATATTATGCGCTACTGTGCGGAGAAGCGGTAGCCGGCGCCCCGAACGGTCTGGATCAGATGGTCATGACCGGTCGTCGTCAGTGCACGACGGAGACGTCGGATATGGACATCGACAGTACGGTCCTCGACGAACACACGGTCGCCCCATACACGATCCAGCAACTGGCTGCGGGAATGAACCCGTTCCGGGTTGGACATGAAGTAATGGAGCAGGCGGAATTCCGTTGGCCCCAAGTCGAGGATGGTGCCGTTCCCGACGACCCGGTGCGTGTTCGGGTCAAGGTGCAATCCATCCACCTCTATCGGATCGTCTGTCATCTGCGGAGCACGGCGACGTAATACGGCCTTGACGCGTGCATTCAGTTCGCGTGGACTAAACGGCTTAGTGACATAGTCATCAGCGCCGACTTCGAGTCCGCGCACCTTGTCGGATTCCTCGCTTCGCGCAGTCAGCATGATGATGGGTATCGTCTTGGTCATTTCGTCGCTCTTCAGCTTGCGGGCGAACTCGATTCCGCTCAAGCTGGGCAGCATCCAGTCCAGGATGATGAGGTCCGGTGTCGTATCGCGCATCAGTAGCTTCGCCTGCTCCACGCTCAGTGCGCGGAGCGCGTTATGACCGGCCTGTGTCAGGTTGAGCGTCAATAGCTCCTGGATGGCGGGTTCATCCTCTACCACTAGAATGTTCGCTCGCATGGCGTTAAGCCTCCTTAACCGATGGATATTCGATGTTAGCTACTATATGACGGTATTGTGACAAAATTATGACGGCATTTTATAGGGCGATGTATTTGCCAATTCATCGATTTTGTATAACTATTCTGGACGGCGGTTTGCATATTGGACCGTAATAATAAGACAGAAAATCACAATAAATAACAGCCGACAGGCTACCTGTCGGTAACAATAAGCTTGGAGAAACAATGGCTGACTTTTTTTCTAAAGAACGTATTATCGCGCCTTCTGGATTTAACCGTTGGCTGGTACCGCCCGCAGCGCTGGCGATACATCTGTCGATCGGTATGGCTTACGGCTTCAGTGTCTTCTGGTTACCTCTGTCACGTGCGATCGGGATCGACGCGCCATTGGCCTGCAGCGACGACATCGGTTTCTTCGCGCGGCTATTCGTAACCGATTGCGACTGGAAGGTCAGTGATCTTGGCTGGATGTTCACTCTGTTCTTTGTGCTGCTCGGCACATCAGCCGCCTTGTTCGGACACTGGCTGGAGCATGCCGGCCCGCGCAAGGCAGGGGCGGTGGCGGCCGTCTGCTGGGGAGGCGGGTTGCTCTTGAGTTCACTCGGTGTCTACACGCATCAACTCTGGCTCATGCTGCTGGGATCCGGCGTGATCGGGGGTATCGGACTCGGACTCGGCTATATCTCCCCGGTCTCGACCCTGATCAAATGGTTCCCTGACCGCCGAGGCATGGCGACGGGTATGGCGATCATGGGCTTCGGTGGTGGGGCCATGATAGGCGCGCCTCTTGCGAATACGCTGATGAACTATTTCGCTACACCGACTTCGGTGGGCGTCTGGGAGACTTTCGCTGTCATGGGGGTCCTGTATTTCATCACGATGATGATCGGTGCCTTGGGTTATCGTGTACCCCCATCAGGTTGGAAACCGGAAGGCTGGACACCACCGGCCACGAACGGCAAGGCCATGATTACTAACCGGCATGTGCATGTGAACGAGGCGCACAAGACGCCGCAGTTCTGGTTGTTGTGGACAGTGCTCTGCCTCAATGTCAGTGCAGGGATAGGTGTGATCGGCATGGCTTCCCCGATGTTGCAGGAAGTGTTCGGCGGTGCCTTGATCGGCATCGAAGGCAAACTCAGCGAGTTGTCGGCAGAACATCTGGTGCAGGTCGCGGCGATAGGGGCGGGCTTCGCCGGCCTTCTGTCCTTCTTCAATATTGTGGGACGGATCGGCTGGGCCTCTTCCTCAGACTTCCTTGGCAGGAAGACCACCTATGTCATTTTCTTCGCTTTAGGGTTCGTGCTCTATGTCGCCTCACCCTGGGCTGGCAGTATCGGTAGTGTGGCTCTGTTCGCAGGTATTTTCTGCATCATCCTGTCCATGTATGGCGGCGGATTCTCCACCATCCCGGCCTATCTCGCTGATATCTTCGGCACGCAGCATGTCGGCGCGATCCACGGTCGGCTGCTGACCGCATGGGCGACTGCGGGTGTGTTAGGGCCGGTGATCGTCAACTATATGCGCGACTATCAGCTCGATCGGGGCGTGCCCGCCAATGAAGCCTATAACATCATCATGTATGTGCTGGCGACTCTGTTGCTGGTCGGCCTGATCTGCAATCTACTGGTGCGTCCGGTCGCGGAGAAGCACTATATGTCGGATGCCGAATTGGAAGCCGAGCGTAAGCTATCACATGATAAATCCGCTGCGGCTGAGGTCGCGAATGGCAGAACCCAGGCGAAGTCGCATCCGGTTCTGGTCACCATCGCTTGGATCGCGGTCGGTATCCCTATCGCCTATGGGGTGTGGAGTACGCTGCAAAAGGCCTGGATCCTTTTCCACTAACAGTCGTGAACGGTATGCAGCGATGCGCATGGCCAAAGACCCCGCTTGACATCGAATACCATGATGTCGAGTGGGGCGTGCCTGTGCATGATGATCGGAAGCTGTTCGAGTTTCTGATACTGGAAGGGGCACAGGCGGGCTTGAGTTGGCAGACCATACTCCGTAAGCGTCCTCGCTATCGGGAAGTCTTTGACCAGTTCGATCCAAAACGTATCGCCCGCTATGATGAAGCTAAGCTCGCGACCCTTCAGGCGGATGCCGGCATCGTCAGGAATCGCCTGAAACTGGCTGCTGCAGTGGTCAACGCCAGGCAGTTTCTTGAGGTGCAGCAGGAATTCGGCAGTTTTGATCACTATCTTTGGCGCTTCGTCGATGGCCGGCCTGTGACCAATCATTGGCGTAGTCATGCGGAGATTCCCGCAAGCACACCTGTATCCGAGAAACTTTCTCGTGACTTGTCGAAAAGAGGATTCAAGTTTGTGGGATCCACGATCTGCTATGCCATGATGCAGGCTGTCGGTATGGTGAATGACCATACCGTAGATTGCTTCCGCCATTCTGAGATCGCTCACTTGAGCTATCGCTAAAGTTCTTAATTAGCGAAGCAATAAGGGCTTGATTATTCTATAATTGGCAATTTCCAGTTTGCGTACCGGGTACGCCGGTATGTGTCTAGTTTGAGGTTCAAGTTGAGAGAATTAGAAATTAATACGAATGGTCGTGGTTTGCGCATAGGAATCGTGTTGTCACGATTCAATAGCGAAATCGGTGAGGGATTGTTGTCTGCCTGTAAGAATGGACTGATCAAGCTGGGCGTCGCAGAGGCAGATGTCACAGTAGCAACGGTCCCGGGAGCGTTGGAGACTCCGCTCGTACTGCGCCATATGGCCATTAGTCGTAAGTATGATGCATTGATCGCGCTGGGCGCCATCATCCGGGGCGAGACCTATCATTTCGAAGTGGTCGCCAATGAGTCAGCACGCGGCGTATCCGATGTCCAGTTACAGACCGGCATCCCCATCGCCAATGCGATTCTGACGACCGAGGATGATGATCAGGCATTGGCCCGCATGTCCGTCAAGGGTGCAGAGGCAGCTGCGGTCGCGGTGGAAATGGCGAATCTATTGAGGGCGCTATGAGTGCTGAGAACAAGCCGTCTGTAAAATTGCCCAAGCGCAGCCGGAATCGCCGTAAATCACGCGAACTTGCGCTGAAAGGGATCTATCAGGGGCTGATGAACCAGTCCGAGTTGCGTAAGATCATTCGGGATATGGCCGATGATGCCGATTTCGACCGTGCGGACGAGGCGTATTTCCGTCAATTGATCGAAGGCGTCGCCGAGCACATGGAAGAGCTGGAACGCAGGATCGCGGCGTATGTGGATAGGGATGTCGCTGCGTTGAGCCCGATCGAACACGCGATCCTATGCCTGTCTGCCTATGAACTGATCTATGATCCATCGATCCCATATCGTGTCGCCATCAACGAAGGCGTGGAGCTCGCCAAGATCTATGGCGGGATCGATGGTCACAAGTATGTCAATGGCGTACTGGATAAATTGGCGGCGGAAGCGCGGCCGCATGAGGTTCAAAGGCAAAGGTGACCGACAGCAACGGGCGACAAATATCGTCATAAGCCGTATCGATAGCGCCCGTTCTAAGCCACATCTCTTCTTTTCGAAAAAAATCACGTGTAATATCAGCCCTGTAGGTTTTCAAATATCAATAATTAACTGCCACTGCATAACAAATAATTAGAGGGAGAGCAGGGTTGAAGAAAACTTTCTGGAAAACGGACTGGTTCGCCGGTCTGGTCATCTCATTGTTGTTCCTGTTTGCGGGTGGCAGTGCGTTCTTGCAAAGCCTTGAGCGCATCGCATATGACTGGGGAGTACAAGCTTCAAGCAGGGATGCGGGTGATCAGATCTCTATCATCGCGATCGATGAGCAGAGTATCGCCAATATCGGAAGATGGCCCTGGTCTCGTAACGTTCATGCAGAAGTGACCGATATGCTGGCCGCAGCCCAGGCGAAGGTCATTGGTAACACCATCTTCTTTACCGAGCCGCAGATCGATCCGGGTCTGACGCACATCCATAAGATATCCGACTTCCTGGACGGGGTGGCTCAGGATAGTAGCGGAATCGCTATCGAGACGGATTCGGCAGATCCTAACCCAAACTTAGCTCCGGTGACCCCGGATGTGCATGCGATCCAGCAAGACACAGACCGCGATAGCGCGGTACAGGACATCGTGGCAGGGCTACGCTCACTGTTGGGTGAGGCAGAGTCCGAATTGAATACCGATGCGAGGCTGTCTCAGAGCTTGGCCAAGGCAGGCAACGTCGTCATCTCTATGCCCTTCATCATCGGCGAGCCACGTGGCAACCCGGATAAACCCCTCCCTGAATATATCAGCCGTAACCAGCTCAGCAAGGTGATGGATCGTGGCGGGGCGGCCGAGGCAGGCCTATTGCCTATCCCGACCATAGGCGCATTGCTACCCATCCCGGGACTCGGCGAACCTGCGGCCGCGATCGGTCACCTCAATGTGAATCCTGATGTGGATGGCGCCATCCGTTCCGAACCTCTGGTGCTCGCGCATTATGATCAGTTCTATCCATCGCTCTCCATGCAGATCGCCGCGCGTTATCTCAATCTCCAGCCTCAGGACATCGAGGTGCGTTTGGGCGAAGGGGTGCGTCTCGGTAAGTTGAACATCGCGACCGACCCGTATCTGCAGATGAATACGTTCTTTTATGAAGGGGACGATGGGCGATCGGTGTTTCCGGTCGATTCATTCTACGATGTTTATAGTGGCAAGATCCCGGTTGAGAAGTATCGCGACCGTATCGTACTGATTGGTGCGACGGCAGAAGGTATCGGTGATGCGCAGGTCACGCCGATCTCGCCGGCCATGAAGCCGATCGAGACGCTGGCTCACTCTGTCGCCAGTATCCTCAACGAAGACTTTTTCGTCACACCTGTCTGGGCGTTCTGGGCAGAAATGGGTGCTTGGCTACTGATCGCGCTCTATCTCATCCTGTTATTGCCCAGATTAAGAGCCAGTACCGCAGCCATGCTGACAGCCGCGATACTGGTTGTTCTGGTCATCGGCCATTTTGTATTGATGACCCAACAGGGTATGTGGCTGCAGCTTGCCACGCCTGCAGCGTTGCTGCTGGTCGGTCACGCATTGCTGACCACCAAGCGATTCCTCGTGACTGAAGAAGGCAAGGTCAAATCCGAAGCTGAGTCTGCTGAAAGTAATCGCAACCTTGCCTTGATGTTCCAAAGCCAAGGGCAACTGGATATGGCATTCGACCGGTTGCGTAAATGTCCGATGGACGACAGTCTCATGGACCTCTTTTACAACCTGGCTCTGGATTTCGAGCGTAAACGTCAGTTCAATAAGGCGGAGTCGGTATTCGCTTATATGGCCGAGTACAATCCGAAATACAAGGATATCGAGCAAAGACTCAACCGGTCACGCGCGATGGCTGAAACCATCATTCTGGGCGGCGGTGGTGCTAACCGCAGCAATGCCAGCACACTGATACTGGATGATGGAACGGTCGAGAAGCCGATGTTGGGTCGCTATCAGTTGGAAAAAGAACTGGGCAAGGGGGCCATGGGGGTCGTTTATCAAGGTAAGGATCCCAAGATCGGCCGTGTCGTGGCGATCAAGACCATGGCACTGGCTCAGGAGTTCGAGCCTGATGAGCTTGAGGATGTGAAAGCTCGCTTCTTCCGGGAGGCAGAGACAGCAGGGCGTCTCAATCATCCGAATATCGTCACCATGTATGACGCAGGCGAGGAGCATGATCTTGCCTATATCGCCATGGAGTTCCTGAAAGGGCAGGACCTCGCGCCATATACCAAACCGGACAACCTGCTGCCTTTGGATAAGGTGACAGATATCATCATCAAGACCGCTGAGGCCTTGGATTACGCGCACAGTTACAACGTGGTTCACCGCGATATCAAGCCGGCCAACATCATGTACGAGCCTGATACCGGTAATGTGAAAGTGACGGACTTCGGTATCGCGAGAATCACGGATTCATCGAAGACCAAGACGGGTATGGTGCTGGGGACACCCAGCTATATGTCGCCCGAGCAACTCGCTGGTAAGAAGGTGGATGGTCGATCGGACCTGTTCTCGTTGGGGGTCATGTTCTATCAGTTGGCGAGCGGACATTTGCCGTTTACCGGAGATTCGATGGCGACCTTGATGTTCAAGATCGCCAATGAGGCGCATGCCGATGTGCGTACGCTGAACCCCGATGTGTCGCCGTGCCTGGCAGAGATCATCGACCGTATGCTGGAAAAGGATGCGGAGAAACGTTATGCGAGAGGTGCGGAGATCGCAGCGGATATACGCCGTTGCCTAGGGCAGGTGAGCTGACATGGATCTATCAGGGGCGTTGGAGATTGTCAGGCTCAGCGATGTTGGATGTCATCGGGAACATAACGAGGATGCGATCGCCAGCGATATCGAGATCGGACTGTTGGTGCTGGCTGATGGCATGGGTGGATACAAAGCCGGAGAAGTCGCCAGCGAGATCACCATATTGACCATGCTGGCCGAACTGAAAGAGGCATTGTCTGACTTTGATCCGGGGCAGGTCGACCCTGTGACCGGTATGCAGGCAGAGTCGTTATTGTTGGCAGAGGCTGCGGCGAAGGCAAATGCATCGGTTTACAGCGTATCCGAGTCCCAACCCCAATGTGCTGGGATGGGCACGACACTGGTGGTCGCACTTTTTACCAACAACAAGGTGTTGGTCGGCCATATCGGGGATTCGCGGCTCTATCGTATGCGGCGTGGCCAATTGGAGCAGTTGACGGAGGATCATTCGCTCATTCAGGAGCAGGTGAGTTCCGGCCTGATCACGCGGGAGCAGGCGAAGACATCGAATAACAAGAATCTCGTGACGCGTGCTGTTGGCGTGGATTCCGAGGTGGAGTTGGAGTTGCACGAATACGATGCGGAGGTGGGAGACATCTATCTGCTATGTTCGGATGGGCTGACCGATCTGGTCGATGACGATGATATCCAGGCGACCCTGACCGCACTTGGCTCAAATTTGCAATTGGCCGCCAAACAGCTGATACAAAAAGCGAACGATAATGGCGGGAAAGACAATATTTCAGTCATACTGGCGAAAGTGCTGAAGCCATTCGCGGCAGAGAAAAGCTGGTATGACAATTTTCTTAACTGGCTGAAATAACAGGTGGAACATGGCTAAGCTCATTTATTCACTGGACGGTGCCTTTCTTGGTGAATTCGCACTGGACAAAGAGCGCACTACCATCGGGCGTCGCCCCGGCAATGACATCGAGATTGATAACTTGGCCATCAGTGGGCAGCACGCATCGATTACGATCATTGGCAAGGATGCTTTTCTTGAGGATCTTGGCAGTACTAACGGCACCATGGTCAATGGTAAGCCGATCAGCAAGCACATCCTTCAAAACGGAGATGTCATCGAGCTCGGCAAGTATCAGCTCAAGTATGTGAGCGAGGCGGCCGCCGCCAGCGCAGCTGGCCAGGATGATTTCGAGAAGACCATGATCATTAGACCTGGCGCGATGAAGCCAGCCGCGCCTGCGACCGAGCCAGTTACACCGGCCGAATCGACAAGTCCATCTTCACCTACAGAGCGAGCCGGATCAGTTGTGGAAGCGGCATCACCAACCACTGCCAAGACAGGAACTGGCGCTACGGCGGCAGCAGGACAGATCGCGAAGCTTCAGATACTGAACGGGACGAGCCAAGGCAAGGAACTGGTGTTGACGAAGGCGCTCACGACACTCGGTAAGCCGGGGGTGCAGGTCGCCGTCATCACCAAACGTCCACAGGGCTTTTTCGTGACACATGTCGAAGGTGCCAACTACCCGACCGTGAATGGCCAGTCGGTGGGTGCTCAGGCATATCCACTTAAGGATCATGACGTGCTGGAACTCGCTGGTATCAAGATGGAGTTCTACTTCTCACAAGCCTGATCACCTTTGATTTCAGGCGCAAGGCCCAGAGGAACCTTGTTGCATGACCGAACAGCAAGAATTGTTGCGGCGGCTAGACCGCCTGAATGCCATCGGTGTTGCGCTTTCCGCCGAGCGGAACACGTCCCGGTTGATGGAGATCATCCTTCTTGGCGCCAAGGAGATCACGAACGCTGACGGCGGTACGCTATATAGCGTGACCGACGAGCGCACGCTCAAGTTCGAGATCATGCGCAACCAGAGTCTGGGCGTGGCAATGGGCGGTACAACCGGTAAGGAGATTCCGTTCTCACCGCTACCGTTATATCTTCCTGACGGTTCACCCAACGTGAACATGGTGGCGGCCTATACCGTGCTGAATGACTGCACCGTCAATATCAAGGACGCTTATGAGGAGTTCGGGTTCGATTTCTCCGGTACGCGTAAATTTGATGAGCAGACCGGGTATCGATCGAAATCCTTTCTCACCATCCCGATGAAGAATCATGAGAATGAGATCATCGGTGTGCTGCAGCTCATCAATGCGATCGATACATCCAGTGGTGAGATCATTCCATTCTCGGACGAGAACCAGCAGTTGGTCGAGTCGCTTGCCTCGCAGGCTGCCGTCGCCCTGACCAACCACAACCTGATCGAAGGCCTGAAGAACTTGTTCGAGGCATTCATCGAGCTGATCGCTGATGCGATCGATGAGAAGTCCCCCTACACCGGTGGCCATTGCCGAAGGGTGCCTGAGTTGACGATGATGCTGGCTGAAGCCGCGGCAAAGACACGTCATGGACCGCTCAAGGATTTCACCATGGGCGAGAAGGACACCTATGAGCTGCGCATCGCGTCCTGGTTGCATGATTGCGGCAAGGTGACGACGCCTGAATCGGTCATGGACAAGCCGACCAAGCTCTCCACGATCTTCGATCGGATCAATCTGATCGCGGAACGATTCGAGCTGTTGAGATATCAGCATGAGAGTGCCATGTTGCGCCGTCAGCTCCAGGCGATGAAAGATGGTCGCTCGCAGGACATCGCTGCGATGGAGGCGGAGTATCGTCAGAAGGTCGAGCAGTGGGATACGGATCTGGAGTTTCTCAGAAACGCTAATCTCGGTGGCGAGTTCATGTCAGAAGACGATCTGAAGCGGGTGCGGGATATCGCAGCCTATACCATTCTGAATAAGGATGGCAAGGAAGTGCCTTTCCTGAGTGAGGACGAGGTATACAATCTCAGCATCACACGGGGCACATTGACGCCAGAAGAGCGCGCCATCATCAATAACCACATCGTGGTGACCATCAATATGCTGGAATCCCTGCCTTATCCCAAGGATCTCAGGCGTGTGCCGGAGTATGCTGGCGGGCATCATGAACGTATGGACGGCAAGGGCTATCCACGTGGTCTGACACGTGAGCAAATGTCGATACCGGCGCGCGTGATGGGGATCGCAGATATCTTCGAAGCGCTGACATCCCGTGACCGGCCCTATAAGAAGGCGAAGACCTTGTCAGAATCCCTGTATATCCTGGGGAAGATGAAACTCGACAATCACATCGATCCAGATTTGTTCGATATCTTCATCCACGAAAAAATCTATCTTCGCTATGCGGAGAAATTCCTCGATCCGGAACAGATCGACGAGGTGGATGAATCCAAGATACCAGGATATGACCCGAACTCGATCTACGCGAAGGACAAAACCGAGTCATAGGGTGGATTCAAGATTCGGTCAAGCCTGATCCTGCCCGGCAGTTCTGAGTAAGGACAGAAGTTCGGTTTCTGATGCACTATGGATGAAGTGGCCTTCAGGTACGATCTTCAGATTCGGGCCGTGTTCACAAAGTCCAAGGCATTTGAAGCGCTCGACGCGCACATCCAGCGCGAGGCGCTGACATTCCTTCTCAGCAAGTTCCGCAAGCTCGATGCCGCCTCGCATGCCGCACGAAGGCACATTAGGGTTCGCTCGCTGATTGGTGCATACGATCAGTGTCTTCACCGGTCATCTCGCAAGTTCATAGCTGAATGGGATGGCAGCCATGTCGATCCAGACGGAGACAACTGCCTTGCTCGTACCAGTCGCCCAGCACCCAGCGCTGTATCTCATGGCCGTCCATCTCGAGATGATGCGATGCAGGGCGATGGGTGTGGCCATGTATCAGTATGCCAGGGTAGCCGTGATCCCTTAGCAGTGCTTCGACAGCCTGTGGATTCACATCCATGATGTCCTCAGGCTTAATGGATTTCTCTTGTTCGCTACGCATGCGCAAGGCCTCGATTTGTGCCTTACGTGCGGCTAGCGGTTGATTCAGGAATTGAGATTGCCATTCCGGCTTGCGAACCTGTGACCTGAACTGCTGATAGGCGATGTCATCCGTGCAAAGCGCGTCGCCATGACTGAGCAGCACGCGATGACCATAAAGTTCATGGATGCAAGGGTCTTGCAGGACCTCGATGCGGGCGGCCGAGGCGAAGGTCTCACCAAGCAGGAAGTCACGGTTACCGTGCATCAGATAGCTACGGACGCCACGACGGCTCAAGCGTTCTAACGCATGTACGACGGACAGGTGATGAGGGTCGTTGAGATCGTCATCACCTGCCCAGTACTCGAACAGGTCGCCAAGAATGTAGAGCGCGTCCGTGTCTTCGTAGATACCGTCCACGAAGCGGATGAAGTCATCGGTCGTGGATGCGCGCGTATGCCACAGGTGAAGGTCGGAAATGAAGAGGCTGTGACGTTCCCCATTCCCGGTGTCAGACATGGCGAGGTCTGCCGTCCTTAGACAACTTCAGCGCGCTCGATGATGACGTCATCGACAGGGACGTCTTGATGCCCGGCGCGGCTTCCAGTCTTGACCTTGCGGATGGCGTCGACGACCTCGGTGCCTTCGATAACCTTGCCGAATACACAGTAACCCCAGCCTTGTGGTGTGGGTGAACTGAAGTTCAGGAAGTCGTTGTCGCTAACGTTGATAAAGAACTGGCTGCTCGCTGAGTCCGGGTTTGGCGTGCGTGCCATGGCGATCGTGTAGGTGCTGTTCTTGAGGCCGTTGTTGGCTTCATTCTTGATCGGCGCCTTGGTCGGTTTTTGCTTCATACCGGGTTCAAAGCCGCCACCTTGGATCATGAATCCATCGATCACTCGATGGAAGAGGGTGTTGTTGTAAAAACCGCTTTGTACATAGTCAAGGAAGTTTGCGGTAGTGATCGGGGCCTTCTCCTGATCGAGTTCAATGGTGATGGTGCCAAAATTGGTATGGAGTTTTACCACGAGGATATCCTTTAATCTAATGGGAAATGGGTATGCGGTTCCGGTTAGGCCGGACCCTCATACATGATCTTCCAGCGGTTGTTCTCCAGTACCCAGTACTGGCGTTTCCGCATGGTGTTCTTGAGATGGCTGCTATTGAATGTCTGGTCGAAATTGACCACAGCCATTTCCTGTTGGCTGTTCGGGTAGCGCAGCATGCTGACATTCGAGAGTTTGATCTCGACCTTGGGTTTACTGGCCTGTACACGACGTTTATGTTGTACCCAAGCGTCATAATCGGCGTTCTTTGAGAAGAAGTTCTTCGAGTAGTGGGCAAGATAGCGTTCGGTGTCCTGGGATTCCCAGTCCTGTCGCCAAGTTTCCAATGCCCTTGTCAGTTCCTGCTGGCGCGGTGAGACCTCACCTTCCTCCAACCACTGCAGGTTATTCGCGATGACGAATAGTGTGCGGCCGTTCT
>Ga0079224_100004213_pt1 | contig 18479 bp, 18 predicted proteins | sample Stecom2015_FD_80414 | JGI IMG/M metagenome (GOLD analysis project Ga0079224, IMG submission 80414) | Agricultural soil microbial communities from Utah to study Nitrogen management - Steer compost 2015 | ecosystem: Environmental > Terrestrial > Soil > Agricultural land | place: USA: Utah... | reverse complement strand
CCGGCCACCAAGCCGCTCTACGATGTCGGGCTGGTGAACACCTGGTGGATCGATCCGGCCAGGGACCGCGCCTTGAACCTGCCGCGCCATCGGTGAGAGAGTAGAGGCATGCTGAGCTACATCCTGCGCCGCCTGCTGCTCATCGTGCCGACCCTGATCGGCATCATGGTGATCAATTTCATCATCGTGCAGTTCGCGCCGGGCGGCCCGGTCGAGCAGGTGATCGCCCAGGTCACCGGCACGGCGGTCGACACCACGGCGCGGATCTCGGGCGCCACCGGCGGCGAGGCCGGAACCGGCGCCGGGGCCGGCGCGCCGGTGGCCGGCGACATGGGCGGCAAATATCGCGGCGCCCAGGGCCTGGATCCGGAATTCATCCGCCGGATCGAGAAGCAGTTCGGCTTCGACAGGCCGGCGCACGAGCGCTTCTTCGTGATGATGGGCAATTACCTGACGCTGGATTTCGGTACCAGCTATTTCAAGGACCGGCCGGTGATCGACCTGATCATCGAGAAGCTGCCGGTCTCGATCTCGCTCGGCATCTGGACGACGCTGATCGTCTATCTGATCTCCATCCCGCTCGGCATCGCCAAGGCGGTACGCGACGGCAGCCGCTTCGACGTCTGGACCTCGGCCGCGATCATCGTCGGCTACGCAATCCCGAGTTTCCTGTTCGCCGTGCTGCTGGTGGTGCTGTTCGCCGGCGGCAGCTTCTGGCAGTGGTTCCCCCTGCGTGGCCTCACCTCCGACAACTGGGACCAGCTCAGCCTCGCCGGCAAGATTGTCGACTACTTCTGGCATCTGGCCCTGCCGGTCACCGCCATGGTGATCGGCGGTTTCGCCAGCCTGACCATGCTGACCAAGAATTCCTTCCTCGACGAGATCAACAAGCTCTACGTGCTGACGGCCCGCTCCAAGGGCCTGAGCGAACGCCAGGTGCTCTACGGCCACGTGTTCCGCAATGCCATGCTGATCGTCATCGCCGGCTTTCCGTCCGCCTTCATCGGCGTGCTGTTCACCTCATCGCTGCTGATCGAGGTGATCTTCTCGCTCGACGGCCTCGGACTGCTCGGCTTCGAGGCGGCGCTGAAGCGCGATTACCCGATCATGTTCGGCTCGCTGTTCATCTTCACCCTGCTGGGCCTGATCGTGAACCTGATCTCCGACATGATGTATGTCGTGGTCGATCCGCGCATCGATTTCGAGAGCCGGGAAGCCTGAGCCGATGGAAATGAGCCCCATCACGGCGCGGCGCTGGCGCAATTTCCGCAGCAACAGGCGCGGCTACTGGTCGCTGTGGATCTTTCTCGCGCTGTTCATCCTGAGCCTCTTCGCCGAGCTGATCGCCAATGACGCGCCACTGCTGGTGCGCTACGACGGCCGCTACTACTTCCCGGTCTTCAAGGCCTATCCGGAAACCGCCTTCGGCGGCGACTTCGAAACCGAGGCGAAATACCGCGACCCCTACGTGCAGGAGCTGATCCGCGAAAAGGACGGCTGGATGGTCTGGCCGCTGATCCCCTTCAGCTACCGGACCATCAACTACGATCTCGGCCGCCCGGCGCCCTCGCCGCCCTCGTCGGTGAACTGGCTCGGCACCGACGACCAGGGCCGCGACGTGCTGGCGCGTCTGATCTACGGTTTCCGCATCAGCGTGCTGTTCGGCCTCGCGCTGACCTTCCTGTCGTCGATCATCGGCGTGGCCGCCGGCGCGGTGCAGGGATTCTTCGGCGGCCGGACCGACCTGATCTTCCAGCGTTTCATCGAGATCTGGTCCGGCCTGCCGACCCTCTACCTGCTGATCATCCTCGCCAGCGTGGTGACGCCGAATTTCTGGTGGCTGCTCGGCCTCATGCTGCTGTTCTCCTGGACCGCCCTGGTCGGCGTGGTGCGCGCCGAGTTCCTGCGCGCACGCAATTTCGGCTATATCCGCGCCGCCCGGGCGCTGGGCGTTTCCACGCCGGAGATCATGTGGCGCCACATCCTGCCCAACGCCATGGTGGCGACGCTCACCTTCATGCCCTTCATCCTGAACGGCTCGATCACCACGCTGACCGCGCTCGATTTCCTCGGCTTCGGCCTGCCGCCCGGCTCGCCTTCGCTGGGCGAACTGCTGGCCCAGGGCAAGACCAACATCCAGGCCCCCTGGCTGGGCATCACTGCCTTCGTGGTGCTCGCGATCATGCTCAGCCTGCTCATCTTCATCGGCGAGGCGGTGCGCGACGCCTTCGACCCGCGCAAGATCTTCCGGTGACGGCATGAGCGACGGCATGCTTCTCCAGGTCTCCGACCTCAGCGTGCGCTTCGGCGATGGCCCGGGCGCGGTGGATGCCGTGCGCGGTGTTTCCTTCGGGATTGCCCGCGGCGAGACGCTGGCGCTGGTCGGCGAGAGCGGCTCGGGCAAGTCGGTGACGGCGCTCTCGATCCCGCAGCTGCTGCCCTACCCGCTGGCCAGCCATCCGACCGGCTCGGTGAAATTCCGCGGCAAGGAGATGATCGGCGCGCCGGAGCCGGCCTTGCGGGCCCTGCGCGGCAACCGCGTGGCGATGATCTTCCAGGAGCCGATGACCTCGCTCAATCCGCTGCACAATATCGAGCGGCAGATCAGCGAGGTGCTGTTTCTGCACAAGAAGCTCAACCGCGAGCAGGCCCGGGCGCGCACGCTGGAACTGCTGAAGCTGGTCGGTCTGCAGGAGGCCGAGAAGCGGCTCGGCGCCTATCCGCACCAGCTGTCAGGCGGCCAGCGCCAGCGCGTCATGATCGCCATGGCGCTCGCCAACGAGCCCGACCTGCTGATCGCCGACGAGCCGACCACGGCGCTCGACGTCACCATCCAGGCCCAGATCCTGGCCCTCCTGAAGGACCTGCAGAGCCGGCTCGGCATGGCCCTTCTGCTGATCACCCATGACCTGAACATCGTGCGCAAGGTGGCCGACCGGGTCTGCGTGATGACCGAAGGCCGGATCGTGGAAAGCGGTCCGGTGGCGGCGGTCTTCGCCGACCCGCAGCATGCCTATACCCGCAAGCTGCTGGCCGCCGAGCCGAAGGGCAATCCCCATGCCGTGCCGCATGACGCGCCGATGGTGCTGCAGGCGGAGAAGGTCAAGGTCTGGTTCCCGATCCAGGCGGGCCTGCTGCGTCGCACGGTGGGGCATGTCAAGGCGGTGGACGGCATCGACCTGGATATCCGCGCCGGCGAAACGCTGGGCGTGGTGGGCGAATCCGGCTCGGGCAAGTCGACGCTCGGCTATGCGCTTCTGCGGCTGCAGAAAAGCGAGGGCCGCATCCGCTTCAAGGGCCAGGAGCTGCAGGGCAAGAGCTGGGACGAGATGCGCCCCCTGCGGCCGCAGATGCAGATCGTCTTCCAGGATCCGTTCGATTCCCTCAGCCCGCGGCTTTCCGTGTTCCAGATCGTCGAGGAGGGCCTGCGCGTGCACGGCATCGGCGGCGACGAGAAGGAACGCCGCAAGCAGGTGGCGGCGGCGCTCGACGAAGTCGGCCTCGATCCCGCTACCATGGACCGCTACCCGCATGAATTCTCCGGCGGCCAGCGCCAGCGCATCGCCATCGCCCGCGCCATGGTGCTGAAACCGCGTTTCGTGGTTCTGGACGAACCGACCTCGGCGCTGGACATGAGCGTGCAGGCGCAGATCGTCGACCTGCTGCGCGACCTGCAGGCGCGCCACAAGCTGGCCTATCTCTTCATCAGCCATGATCTGCGCGTGGTGCGCGCGCTGGCCGACCGCGTGCTGGTGATGAAGGATGGCAGGGTGGTGGAGCATGGCAGCGCCGCGCAGCTGTTCAGCGCGCCGCAGACGGCCTATACCAAGGCTCTGATCGCCGCCGCCTTCAATCTCGAAGTGGCGCACACCGAGTCCATCCGCAGCTAGTCGTTTCCATGGCCCTCCTGATCTATTCGAAGAACCATCCGGTCGCGGACTGGGGCGCGGCGATCGCGAAGCTGGCCCCCGATCTGGATATCCGCCTCTATCCCGAGATCGGCGATCCGGCCGATATCGACGTCGCCCTGGTCTGGAAGCCGCCGCCGGGCCTGCTGCAGAGCCTGCCGAACCTGAAGCTGATCCAGAGCTTCGGCGCCGGCGTCGACGGCATCCTCGCCGACCCCAACGTGCCGCGCCATGTGCCGCTGGCCCGCATCGTCGACGGCCGCCTCACCGTGGGCATGAGCGAATATGTCCTGCTGCACGTGCTGCGCTATCACCGGCAGATGGAAACGATGCTGCAGAACCAGCGCAACCGCACCTGGCGCTGGCTGCCGCCCGTGGATGCCTCGGAGCGCATCATCGGCATCATGGGCATGGGCACGCTGGGCACGGATGCGGCGAAGAAGCTGCTGCCCTTCGGCTTCCAGGTGATCGGCTGGAGCCGCAGCCTGAAGGCCGTCGACGGCGTCACCAGCTTCCACGGCGACGAGCATCTCGACGGCTTCCTGAAACTCTGCAACGTACTCGTCTGCCTGCTGCCGCTCACGCCGCAGACCCGCGGCATCATCAACCGGCGCACGCTCTCGCTGCTGCCGCGCGGCGCCTATCTGATCAATGCCGGCCGCGGCGGCCATGTGGTGGAAGCCGACCTGCTGCATGCCCTCGACAGCGACTGGTTGTCCGGCGCGACGCTCGACGTCTTCAACGAGGAGCCGCTGCCGCCCGAGAGTCCGTTCTGGACGCATCCCAAGGTGACGGTGACGCCGCATAACGCGGCCGACAGCATCCCGGCCCATGTGGCGCCGCAGATCGTCGACAACATCCGTCGCCTGCAGAAAGGCCAGCCGATCCTCAGGCTGGTGGATTACGAGCGCGGATATTAATCCGCTGCGACAATACGCGCGGCGCGCGGCGCGACGAAAATGCTATCTTGCGGATTGTATATTCCGTCCGTCGCGCTGAGTTTGTAATGACCGATTTCACCGCCGACCATATGATCGCAGCCGAAGAGACTGCCGCCGAGCAGACCGGTTTCGGCCGGCACGAACGCGCCAATGGCGCGCGTGCGGTCCTGGTCCTGCTGGGTATCCTGCTGGCGATCGGCGCCGCCGCCGTCCTGTGGTCGCCGGCGGTGATCTTCTATGCCGCGCTGGTCCTGACGCCGCTGACCCTGGGCGCCATTCTCGCGATTACCCGCGGCTGGACCATGTGAGGCGCGCGCCTCACTCCCACTTGCGGAAGATCTCGACGAATTTCTCGTCGCCGCAGGCGATGAAGTAGCCGCGGGCGACGCAGTTCTCGGTCTCGCCGAGCCGCTTGCGCACGGCCTGCAGCGCCGGCAGCATTTCCTTCGTGGTCACCTTGTCCTTGAAGCGCATGACCTCGCCCTCGGTGCGCGCGCCGTCATAGATGACGCCGATGCGCTCCTCAGCCTGGATCTGCGGGCGCTGGCGGTAATAGGTGTTCAGGCTTTTCAGGCTGCCGGTCTTCTGGATGAACTGCACGAAACTGCTGAGGCCCGTATGCCGCTGGTCGGGCGCGGTCTGCTTGTCCTGGCAGGCGCCGAGGCCGAGGCCTGCGGCAAACAGGATGGCGACAGCGGGCAGCGCACGCCGGTAAGACATCTTCCCCTCCAATTCCGGTCCGCGACCCCTCGGGAACCGTTCAGTTATGCCTGCCGCCTTTTCACGTATCAGGTTAAAGAAAGCTATAAGGATCAATGTCTACCGCGCGTTTTACAGCCGCCGGTAGTTTGATCTTGCCAATCCATTCTCGCAGAACTTTCGGCACATCCACGTCCCGGGCCGCCTTCACCAGCAGCCGCTCGCGGAAACGGCCGCGCAGGTAATGCAGGGGCGCCGGCGCCGGACCGAGGACGCTCAGGCCCGGTCCGCGCGGCGCCGCCTGGGCCATGGCCCGGGCCGCCGCCTCCACCTGGGCCTGGTCGGCGCCGCTGACCACGATGGCGGCAAGCCGGCCGAAGGGCGGCATGCCGGCCCGCTGGCGCTCGGCCATTTCGGCGGCGATGAAACCGGCCGAGTCATGCCGTGCCAGCGCCGCGATCACCGGATGCCCGGGGTTGAAGCTCTGCAGCAGCACGCGGCCCGGGCGCTCCGCACGACCGGCACGGCCCGCCACCTGCGTGAGCAGCTGATGCGTGCGCTCGGCCGCCCGCGGATCGCCGCCGGCAAGACCCAGATCGGCATCGATCACGCCCACCAGCGTCAGCAGCGGGAAGTGATGGCCCTTCGCCACGATCTGCGTGCCGACCAGAATGTCGATCTCGCGCCGTTCCATCCGCGCGATCATCTCGGAAATCTGCTGCGGCGTGTTCGCCGTGTCGGAGGCCATCACCGCAAGACGCGCATCGGGAAACAGCGAAGCGGCCTCTTCCGCCAGCCGCTCGACGCCCGGTCCGCAGGCCTTGAAGCGGTCCTCCGCGCCGCAGGACGGGCAGACCTGCGGCAGCCGCTGCTGATGGCCGCAATGATGGCATTCCAGCCGGCCATGGCGCCTGTGTTCCACCAGCCAGGCCGAGCAGTTCGGGCAGTTGAGGCGATGGCCGCAGGCGCCGCAGAGCGTCAGCGGCGCATAGCCGCGGCGATTGAGGAACAGCATCGCCTGCTCGCCCGCTGTCACGGTTTCCTCCAGCGCCGCAACCAGCGTGCTGCTCAGGAATCGCTGCGCCGGCAGACGCTCCTTGCGCATGTCGACGATGTCGATCTGCGGCAGGGCCGCTGCGCCATGGCGTTCGGGCAGCACGGCATGGGCATAGCGCCGTCTCGCCACGTTATGCAGGCTCTCCAGCGATGGAGTCGCCGAGGCCAGCACGCAGGCGATGCCCTCCATCTTGGCCCGCACCACCGCCATGTCGCGGGCATTGTAGATGACGCCTTCCTCCTGCTTGTAGGAGGCGTCGTGCTCTTCATCGACGACGATCAGGCCGAGATCGCTGTAGGGCAGGAACAGGGCCGAGCGCGCGCCGATGACCACATGCGCCTCGCCGCGGCTGATCGCGCGCAGCGTGGCGGCGCGGCGCGCCTCGCTGATCTCCGAATGCCAGGCCCAGGCCGGCGCGTGGAAACGCTGCTCGAAGCGATCCAGCGACTGCTGCGTCAGCGCGATTTCCGGCAGCAGCACCAGCGCCTGCCGCCCGGCTGCCAGGCAGGCGGCGATGGCCTCGTAATAGACTTCCGTCTTGCCCGCGCCGGTGACGCCTTCCAGCAGCGTAACCGAGAAATCGCGCGCCTCCACCGCGGCCCGCAGGCTGGCGGCGGCTTCCGCCTGCGCCGTGCTGAGCGGACGCCCCTCCGCCCGCCAGTCGGGTTGTGCCGACGGCCGGAAGGCCGGCACGCTTTCCGCCCGCAGCGCGCCCAGTTCGAGCAGCTTGCGCACCACGGCAGGCGACACCGCGGCCGCCTCGGCCAGTTCGCCGGCGCCCAGGCCCGGCTGTTCGGCGGCGATCTGCAGCACGCGGTCGCGCTGCGCGCTCGGCCGCATCTCCACGGGGGCGCCGACGAACAGCACCTGCCGCTGGGGCGGCGCCCCGATCAGCGCACGCGGCTCGGGCAGGCACATTTTCAGCACGGCGCCGGTGGGATTCAGCGTGTAGCCCGCCACCCAGTCCACCAGCCGGCGCAGGGCCGGGGCAACGGGCGGCGCGTCGCAGCGCCGGATCACAGCTTTGATCTTGGCGGCGGGCAGCGGCTCCGGCGTACCATCCCAGACCACGCCCAGCGAGACCCGGTTGCCGATCGGCACCTCGACGATGTCGCCCGGCTGCAGCGGTGCCGCAGCCCCGGCCCTGTAGGTGAAGGGCTCGGCCAGCGGCAGCGGCAGTAGGACGCGGATCAGAGGATCGGGGTTCGTCAACAGGGATGTTCCGTCGGAGCCCGGTCCGCCTGGGGTGGCAGCCCCCTGGCGGGTCGGGTATTGTTAACCACGCTGCTTATAGCATCGCTTGCGATTCGGCAGCCATGACCGGCTCAGGAGCTTAGAAGGATGAAATTTTTCGTCGATACCGCGGATGTCGCAGAGATCGCCGAACTGAACGACACCGGCCTGCTGGACGGGGTCACCACCAATCCGTCGCTGGTGGCCAAGACCGGCAAGGATTTCGTCGCCACGATCAAGGAGATCTGCAAGATCGTGAAGGGGCCGGTTTCCGCCGAGGTCACCGCCACCGATCATGCCACCATGCTGGCCGAGGGCCGCAAGCTGGCCGAGATCGCCACCAATGTCGCCGTGAAGGTCCCGCTGACCATGGACGGCCTGAAGACCTGCAAGCAGCTCAGCGACGACGGCATCATGGTCAACGTCACGCTCTGCTTCTCGCCGGCGCAGGCGATCCTGGCCGCCAAGGCCGGAGCCGCCTTCATCTCGCCCTTCGTCGGCCGGCTCGACGATATCGGCCATGACGGCATGGGCCTGATCGCCGACATCGTGCAGATCTACAACAACTACTCGGATTTCGGCACCGAGGTGCTGGTCGCCTCGATCCGCCATCCGATGCATGTCGTCGAAGCGGCCAAGCTGGGCGCCGATGTCTGCACCGTACCGCCGGCCGTGCTGCGCTCGCTGATCAGGCATCCGCTGACCGACAAGGGTCTGGATGCCTTCCTCGCCGACTGGAAAAAGACCGGGCAGTCCATCCTGGGGAACGGGTGATGTCAGACCGCAATGCCACCGCAACCGCGCTTTCCTCGAGCCTCTCCGAGGCCGATGTGGTGGCGTGGCTGAAGGAACATCCCGACCTGCTCAGCCGGCATCCCGATCTCTGCGAAAGCCTGCTGCCGCCCAGCCGGATGCAGGCCGGCGACAACGTCGTCGACCTGCAGCGCTTCATGGTGCAGCGGCTGCAGGGCGAACTCACCCGCGTCACCCATGTCGGCAGCGAGATCCTCGACGCCAGCCGGCAGAATCTCTCGGCCACCCAGCGCGCGCATGACGCCGTGCTGGCGCTGCTGGAAGCCGACAGCTTCGAGCACATGATCCATATCGCGACGCAGGACTGGACCGACCGGCTGGAAGTCGATGCGATCAGCCTCTGCGTCGAAGGCGATCCGCAGCGCATGGCCGATATCGTCACCAGCGGCGTCTATGTCCTGCCGCAGGGCGCGATCGACACCCTGATGGGCGGCCTGCCCGCCCTGCTGCGCGACCGCTGCGACGCCGCAGAGTGGCTCTATGGTCCCGCCGCCAACCTGATCCAGTCGGACGCGCTGGCCAGACTCGATTTCGGCCCGACGGCGCCGCGCGCCATGCTGGCGCTCGGTTCGCGCGAGGCTGACAAGTTCCAGCCCAACCAGGGCACCGAGCTGCTGCAATTCGTCGCCGGCGTGCTCGGCCGCTGCGTGCGCTCATGGCTCGATCTGCCGCAGCCGTAACTGAGCCCGACGACGAGCGGCAGCCCTATTTCCTCGCCGCCGAGGATGTCAAAGCCGCCGCCGAAGCCTGGCATCGCTGGCTGGCGAAGGAAAAGCGTTTCGCGAAACACACCCTGCGCGCCTATGGCCAGGATCTCGGCGGCTTCCTCGCCTTCCTGAGCAGCCATCTCGGCCAGCCCGCGAGCCTGGAAGATCTGCGCAGCCTGCGGCAATCGGATTTCCGTGCCTGGCTGGCGCAGCGCCGCAACGAGGGTCTGGCTTCCACCTCGCTGGCGCGGAGCCTGAGCGCGATCCGCAGCTTCTTCCGCCGCCTGCAGCGCGACGGCCTGGTCGACAATGCGGCAGCGCGGTTGATCGCCACGCCGAAGCGGCCCCACAGCGTGCCGAAACCGCTGAGCGTCGCGGCGGCGAAACAGATGATCGACGCGGTCGACGGGGCCGAAACCGCGCCCTGGCTGCAGGCGCGCGACGCCGCGATCCTGACCCTGCTCTGGGGTGCCGGGCTGCGCCTGGGCGAAGCGCTGGGGCTGAACGGCGAGGACATACCCAGGGGCGACAGCCTGCGGGTTACCGGCAAGGGCAGCAAGGAGCGCATCGTGCCGATCCTGCCCGTCGTGCGCGAGGCCATCGCGGCCTATGTGAAACTCTGCCCGTATCCCATCGCGGCCGGCACGCCGCTGTTCTATGGCGCGCGCGGCAAGCGCCTCGATCCGGCCATCGTACAGAAGGCGATGCGCAACGCCCGCCGCGCCCTGAACCTGCCGGAAACCGCGACGCCGCATGCGCTGCGGCACAGCTTCGCGACGCATCTCCTCGCAGGCGGTGGCGATCTGCGCACCATCCAGGAACTGCTCGGCCATGCCTCGCTGGCGACCACCCAGCGCTATACCGAGGTCGATGCCGAGGCGCTGCTCAGGGTCTACGCAACGGCGCATCCGCGCGCCCGGGCGTAAAGGCGCCATCTGTGACGGCCGCCACAGGCCGTCGCCCCGGCACCGCCACATTCGCCGGGAATAGTCCGGGTCGCCGTATATAATGGACGACCATGCGCCGCCTGATTTACCGCTATCTCCTCCCGGCCCTCGCGGCCCTGATTGCCCTGCCCCTGATGGTATCGGGGGCCAGCGTGGCGACGGCGGAGCGCAAGCACTGGTCGAATGCACGCTGGGACAGCATCGGCCTGGCGCCGGATCCCGTCGCCACCCAGGATGCCGTCATCCAGGTCTATGCCGCCCGGGTCTGGGGCTGGCGCGGAGCACTGGCGGTCCACAGCTGGATCGTCGTCAAACCGGCCGGCGCACCCGGCTATACCCGCTACGAGGTGGTCGGCTGGGGCGGCTCGCCGGTGCGGGTCAGCCAGCGCGTGCCGGACGGCTACTGGGCCGGCAATGCGCCGGAACTGCTGCTCGACATGCGCGGGCCGGACGCCGCAGCTGCCATTCCGCTGGTGATCGCGGCAGCCGAACGCTATCCCGGCCGCGACGCCTACGTGATGTGGCCGGGGCCGAATTCCAACAGCTTCGTCGCCTGGATCGCCCGCGAGGTACCCGAACTCGGCCTGCATCTGCCGCCGACCGCCATCGGCAAGGACTGGATCGGCCATGACCGGCTGTTCGCCCGGGCGCCGAGTGGAACCGGCTTCCAGTTCTCGCTGTTCGGCCTGGCCGGCGTGACGGCGGCCGCCACCGAAGGGCTCGAGTTCAACCTGCTCGGCCTGACCATCGGTCTGGATTTTCTGCGGCCCGCCCTGAAATTGCCGGGTATCGGCCGCCTCGGTATGCCGGCCGTCGAGCCCGTCCGGGTACCCGATGCGCCGGCGCCGGCGGTGACCACCGAAGCCTCGCAGGCGAAGAGCTGACGTCATCCGGGGCGCATTTCGCCGCCCGCTCTGATACACTCCCGCCGCACGACCGTGCGGGGACGGGAATCGCATCATGCCTGCGCAGAAGCCGACATATCAGCCGGACACGGAGCAGCCTTTACTCCGGCAGACCGGCATCGGCCTGCGCCCGCCCCATCACGAAGCCCTGCTGGAGATCCGCCCGGCGGAGATCGGCTGGCTGGAGATCCATGCCGAGACCTATATGGGCGGCGGCGCGGCGCGGCATGCCCTCGAGCAGCTGCGGGCGATCTGGCCCGTTTCCGTCCATGGCACCGGCCTCGGGCTGGGCAGCGCCGAGCTGCCCGATGCCGTGCACCTGGAACGCCTGGCAACCCTGGTCGAGCGCACCGAACCGGTCCTGGTGTCGGAGCATCTCGCCTGGTCGAGTCTCAGCGGCTTCTATTTCAACGACCTGCTGCCGCTGCCCTACACGACGGAGAGCCTCGATATCGTCTGCCGCAATGTCGATGTGGTACAGACATGGCTGAAACGCCCGATCCTGATCGAGACGCCGTCGACCTATCTGCGTTTCCGCGACAGCCAGATCGCGGAGGCCGATTTCCTCGGCCGCCTCGCCGCGCGCACCGGCTGCGGCATCCTCTGCGACGTCAACAACATCTACGTCTCCAGCGTCAACCATGTCGGGCTGGAGGCCGCGCCTGCGGTGGCCGAGGCCTATCTCGACAGCCTGCCGCCCACGGCGGTGCATGAAATCCATATCGGCGGCCATTCGGAGGTTCCCGCCGACGGACGGTCGATGCTGGTCGATGACCATGGCGCGCTGGTGGCAGAGCCGGTGTGGCGCCTCTATGCCAGCGCCGTGCAGCGCTTCCCCCATGCCGCAACCCTGCTGGAATGGGACAGCAACCTGCCGCCGCTGCAGCATCTCGTCGCCGAGGCCGAGCATGCGACCCGGCGCCGCGCCGACGCGCTGGCCGCCAGCGACGACAGCCGGAATGATCCCGAACGGAGCAGCGATGAGCGCGCTGCTTGAGCACCAGCAGGCTTTCGCCGCCGCGCTTGCCGGCGAGATCTCGACCCTGGCCGGCATGGTCATCGGCGACACGATCCCGGCCGAGCGGCGCATCCAGCTGCATCTCGATCAGGCCCAGACCGGCCTGCTGGAGACGCTCGCCACCACCTTTCCAGTGACGCGCGCGCTGGTCGGCGAAGCCTTCTTTGCCCAGATGGCGCGCGACTTCATCGCCGCCGAGCCGCCCCGCTCGCCGGTGCTGGCGGAATATGGCGGCAGCTTCCCGACCCATCTCGCCGCGCAGCCCGACCTCGGTGGCCACCATTATCTGCCCGACATCGCCGCTTTCGAATGGGCGCTGCATTTCGCCGGCTGGGCGGAAGACGCCGAACTGCTGCAGCCGGCCGACCTGCCCGATCCGGAAGAAACCGCGCGACTCGTGCTGCCGCTGCATCCCTCCGTGCAGCGGCTCTCGACGCCCTTTCCCGTCGACGAGATCTGGCAGGTGCATCAGCCCGACGCGCCGGCGATCCAGCGCATCGAGATGAGCGGCGGCACGGAACGCCTGCTGGTCTGGCGCCGCGGCCTCGAGCCCTGCTGGCGCAGGCTGGATGCCGGCGAGGACCGCCTGCTGGCCGAGATCGGCAGCGGCGTCGCGCTGGGCGCTGCCGCCATGGCGGCCGGCGGCGAAGCCGGCTTCGATTTCGCCGCCAGCTTCAGCTGGATGCTGGACGGCGGCGTCTTTGCACGACCCTAACGGTCAGTCCAGCCAGGCATAGGCCGCCGCCAGCATTGCCTCGACGCCGGTCTTCAGCGTCGGATTCAGCACCGGCGCGAAGAAGGGCGAGTGATTGACCGGGATCGGCTCGCCGCCGGCCTGGGCAGCGGCGAATTTCTGCGGATCGGTACCGCCGACCCACCAGAAGACCGAGGGCACGTTCCACGCCTTGCCGAAGAGGCCGAAATCCTCGCTGCCCGACAGCGGCTCCATCAGCGTCAGCCGCACGGCGCCGAACTGCCGACCCAGCGCCTCCATGGTGCGCGCCATGGCCGCCTCGTCATTCACGGTCAGCGGGAATTTGCTGATCTCGCGGATTTCCGGCAGCTTCGGCGCGCCCGACGCGGTCGCCTCCGCCTCGATGATGCGTTTCACCGAGGCGAGCACACGGTTGCGCACCTCCTCCTTGAAGGTGCGGATGTTGAGTCGCAGCAGGGCCTCGTCGGGGATGACGTTCTCGTTGAGCCCGGACTGGATGGTGCCGACGGTGACCACCGCCTGGTCTGCCATCGCGACCTCGCGCGACACCACGGTCTGCAGCCGCATCACGGTGGCCGAGGCCATCACGACGGGATCAATGCTGTTCTGCGGCATCGAGCCATGGGCGCCCTGGCCGAAGATGCGCACTTCCCAGCTGTCGGCCGCCGACATCGCGGTGCCGGGCTTGTAGCCGATCTGGCCGGCCGGCAGCGGAATGAGATGCTGGCCGAGACAGACGGTCGGCTTCGGAAAACGCTTCACCATGCCGTCAGCCAGCATGGCCGCGGCACCGGCGCCGATCTCCTCGGCCGGCTGGAACACCGCCATCACCGTGCCGCGCCAGTGGTCGCGCGACTCTGCCAGCAGGCGGCAGGCCGCCATCTGCCAGGTGACATGCATGTCATGGGCGCAGGCATGCATGATCGAGACCGACTGGCCGAAACGGTCGGTGCCGGTCGCGCTGCTGGCATACGGCAGGCCGGTCTTCTCCTTCACCGGCAGGGCATCCATGTCGGCACGCAGCAGAACGACGGGACCGTCGCCGTTCTTCAGCAGCCCGACCACGCCGGTCTTGCCGATGCCCTCATGCACCTCGAAGCCGCAATCCTTCAGCCAGGCCGCGGCGATGCCCGCGGTGCGCACCTCCTGCATCGAGAGTTCGGGATGCGAATGCAGGTCGATGTAAATCTCCTCCAGCCGCGGCAGCATGGCGTCGATCTTCGAGAAAGCCGCGGCGCGGCCCGCATCGCCGGTCTTCACCTGGACATTCATGGCAGTTTCCTTCCCGTTATCTGAATTCCTGCAGGGGCGGCAGTCCGGCCCGCGCCCGGGGCAGGCCGGCCCGCGCCAGCCGCGATTCGCTGCAGGCATCGTCGATCTCGTCCAGCAGCGCGAGAATCTCCTGCCCGAGCCGCAGCACATCCTGCGGCGGCAGCGCATCGGGATGTTCGACGAGCGTGAGAAGCTGCAGCACCTGCCGCTGCTTGTCCGCCTGCTCCGGCGTCAGCGCGGCGTTGGGAGATTCAAGATCACACCAGCGGCACATCGCAGGATTTGACAGGATCGTCCGGCCGCGGTCAATCCGCCTTCGCTTCCCCGCCGCGGCCAGCCCAGATCAGCGCCAGCGGACCGAGCAGGACGCCAAGTCCCATCACCGACAGGCCGATGCCCCAGCCCAGCACGCTTTCCTCGCCGAGGCCGCGCTGCGAGGCATCCAGCGCCAGACCGACAAAAATCGGGCCGAGCACCGAGGTGCCGAAGCCCAGCGCCGAATGCAGGGCCATGGTGGCGCCGCGATGCTCGGGCTCGGCCGCCGCCATCATGCCCGAGGTCAGCGCGCCGGAATCGCCGCAGACGAAGACGAAATACACGGCGCAATAGAGCAGCACCGCCCAGACCGGCATCACGGCGGTGAAGCCGATGGCGAGACCGAACAGGCCCGACAGGGTCATGATCAGCATCAGCGCGCGTCGGCGGCCGATCTTCAGCGCCAGCTCGTTGCCCATCAGGCTGGCCGGAAGACCGATCAGGGTGATGACGGCGGCGAGCACGGTCGGGCTCGGCAGCTGTGCCGCCACGGCCGCATCGCGGGCCAGCACGAAGACGAGGAAGGCGGTCAGCCAGGAGCGCATGGCGGTGAGCTCGAAGCCATGGGCCGCGTAGCCGATGATGTAGCCCATGGCCGAGCGGTTGCGCAGGACCGGCTTCAATGCGAACAGGCCCTTCTTCGCCTGTGCGGGCGGCTGCTGCGGCGCCAGCATGAACCAGGCCAGCACGGCGGACAGCAGGCTGAAGATGCCGAGCATGCCGAAGCTGACCCGCCAGCCGTAGTATTCCGAGATCAGGCCGGTGACCGAGAAGCTCAGCGCGATCGCGATGGAATAGCTCGCCGTGTAGAATGTGACGGCGCGGCTCTGCTCGCCGCCCCTGAGCCGGTCGGTCAGCGCGCGCAGGCCCGGCATGTAGACCGCCGCCTGTCCCGCGCCGGCAACGGCGCGCAGCACGAAGCCGGACCAGAAGCCGTCGGCAAAGATGGCGAAGGCCAGGGTCAGCAGGCCGGTGACGGCGCAGCCGATCACGAAGATGATCCGCGCGTCGTAGCGATCGGTGATGGTGACCGCCGGCGCCACCAGCAGCATGTAGCCGAAGTAGTAGACGCCGGCCAGCCAGCCGGCCTCGGTGTTGGTCAGATTCCAGTCGGCAATGAAATCGGGCAGCAGCGCGGGCACGCTGGCGATGGGCAGGATGGCCAGCACTTCCAGTGCGGAGAGCAGGAAGATCAGTTGACGCGATGACATGGGAGGGGAGGAACGGTCTGGGCGGGAGGAAAAGGCGTGCTATGGTTCTGGCCAAGTATCGTCCGATCCCGGTCAATCCGCCAGAGCCCTGTCACCGAGATACGGGGCCCGGCCGTCATCAGGGAAACGCCATGTCGCCGCTGCTCGCCACCCGCCGCTCCGTCCTGTTCGGCTCCGCCGCCCTCGGCGCCACCGCCCTGCTGGGCTGCACGCCGCGCTACGAGAATCCGACCCCGGTCGTCTTCGTGCATGGCAACGGCGACACCGCCGCCCTGTGGCACACCAGCTTCTGGCGCTGGGAGAGCAACGGCTTCCCGCGCGACCGTCTCTTCGCCATCGACTTCCCCTACCCGCTGGCGCGCAGCAACGACGCGGTCTACCAGCGTCTGCGCTCTTCCAGCACGGACCAGCGCGAGCAGCTCGCCGCCTTCGTCGCCGAGGTGAAATGGCGCACGAATGCGCCGAAAGTGGCCCTGGTCGGCTCGTCCCGGGGCGGCAACGCGATCCGCAACTACGTCAAGAATGGCGGCGGCGCGGCCCATGTCAGCCACGCCGTGCTCTGCGGCACGCCGAACCATGGCGTCGTCGTCTCGCAGTCCGCGCTGGCCGGCAGCGAGTTCAACGGCGCCGCGCCCTTCCTGCAGCAGCTCAATGCCGGGCCGAACGAGGTGGTGCCGGGCGTCGCCTGGATGACCACGCGCTCCGACAATGCCGACAAATTCGCCCAGCCGGACGGCCGCTATCTCGGCATGCCCGGACAGCCGACCGGCGTCACCTTCGAGGGCCCGGCGCTGAACGGCGCGAAAAATGTCGTGCTGCCCGACCTGGACCATCGCGAGGTGGCCTTCCACCCGCAGGCCTTCGCCGCGATCTTCGAGTTCCTCATGAATGCCGCGCCCGCGACGACGGGCATCGCCGCGGAGGCCCGCCCGGTGCTGAACGGCAAGGTGAACGGCATGCCGGGCGGCGTGCAGACCAACCTGCCGGTCGCCGGCGCCGTGATCGAAATCCACGAGACCGAGCCGCAGACGGGCCGGCGCCGCCGCCTGGTGCACCGGCAGGAAACCGGCAGGGACGGCTACTGGGGCCCCTTCACCGCCTCGTCCTCAGCGACCTACGAATTCGTCATCTCGACGCCGGACAGCCCGGTGACCCATATCTACCGCTCGCCCTTCCCGCGCTCGTCGTCGATCATCCACCTGCGTCCGGGCACGCTGAGCGACAAGGACAAGCTGGCCGGCAGCGTTGTGACGCTCAGCCGCCCGCGCGGCTATTTCGGTCCCGACGACATCGTCACCTTCGACGGCCAGCGCGCCCCCGGCATTCCCGACGGCGTACCGACGGTTTCCACCTCCACCCTGCTGCTGCCACCCGGCGCGCCGCAGCAGAGCATCACCTGCCGCTTCAACGAAGAAACCATCGTGGTGCAATCCTGGCCGGTGGCTGACAACCGCGTGGTGATCGCCGAGCTGCATTACTAGCGGCGGATCAGCACCAGACCGCCGGCCACGATCAGCGCCGTGCCGATCCAGGCCGCAAGGCTCGGCACGTCGCCGAACATGACCCAGCCGATCAGCGCGGCGAAAGCCACCGAGGAATAGCCGAAGGGCGCCAGCCAGGCGGCATCGGCGATGCTGTAGGCGCGCAGATTGCAGAGCTGGCCGGCAATCGCCATCGGTCCCAGCAGGGCCAGGAGGGCCAGCTGCTGCCACGGCGCCGCGGTCCAGAGCAGCAGCATCGGCAGGACCAGCAGCAGCGAGGCGAAGCCGTTGACATGCAGCAGCATGGACAGCGCGGTTTCGTGCCGGGTGAGAAACTTGATCAGGATGATCTCGCAGGCGATCAGGAAGGCGCCGAGGATGGCGAGCAGCGGCGCGAGGCCGGCATCGAAAATCGCCGCCATGCCGCCACCGGAAGGCGCATTGCCGCGCACGATCACCAGCGCGCCGGCAAGACAGAGCAGGGCCGCGACGATCTGCCCGCGCGTGACCCGTTCGCGCAGCAGCAGGACGGCCAGCAGCATGGTGAACATGCCCTGCAGCAGGGCGAGCGCGGCGGCATCGGCCAGCGGCATCAGCGTCGCCGCCGCGATGTTGCAGCTGCCGCCCGCGACGCCGCAGAAGGCACGCAGGAAATGCAGCCACCGCCGCTGGCTGGCGCGGATGGCGGGCCAGCTGCGCGGCTGCAGCGCCACCAGTCCGCTTACGGTCGCAAAGCCGCTGAGATAGCGGATGAAGATGATCTGGATCGCCGCGATCGTGCCGCCGGTCAGCTTGCCCGAGGCAAACAGCAGCGAGAAGGCCAGCGCGCCCGCAAGTACCCAGAGCGCGGCGACGAGCTTGGATCGGGTGCTGGCGGTCACGTTGCTAACCAGGAAGACAGGGACGAAAAAAGGGCGGCCGTAGAGCCGCCCTTCCGTCACCACGGGAACACCCGTTCAGATGTTGATCGTGCGGCCGTCCACGGCCAGCGCCGCTTCCTTCACCGCCTCGGTCAGCGCCGGATGGGCGTGGCAGGTGCGGTAGATGTCCTCGGCGGATGCGCCGAACTCGATGGCCATGACGAGTTCCTGGATCAGATGGCCGGCATCGGGCCCGATGATATGGGCGCCAACCACCTTCTTGGTCTTCTCGTCTTCCAGGATCTTCACGAAACCGTCGGTCATGGTCATGGCGCGGGCACGGGCATTGGCGGTAAAGGGGAACTTGCCTGCCTTGTAGGCCACGCCGGCGGCCTTG
>Ga0079224_100004212_pt1 | contig 18480 bp, 13 predicted proteins | sample Stecom2015_FD_80414 | JGI IMG/M metagenome (GOLD analysis project Ga0079224, IMG submission 80414) | Agricultural soil microbial communities from Utah to study Nitrogen management - Steer compost 2015 | ecosystem: Environmental > Terrestrial > Soil > Agricultural land | place: USA: Utah... | reverse complement strand
GTTGAAGATGCGCATCGTCGCCGGCCCGAAGAACGGGCGCGACGACGCGGCGGTCGAGACTCTGCTCGCGGACGTGCTCGGCGTCGAGCGCGAGCGCGTCCGCGTCGTCCTCGGTCGAGGATCACGGCTCAAATGGGTCGAGATCGACGACTTCGACGAGATCGAGCTCGAAGGCCGGCTCCCCGGCCGCTCGGGCAGCGCCGCGGACGAAGCGCCGGGACCGGTGCATTGACCGGGCCCGGCGCCGCCGGCGATCAGGAGGCGGCCGGCAGGATCACGAGATCGTGAGGCTCGTCACGTCGGACGGGTCGCTCTCCGCACCCTCGGAGTTCAACGCCGTCGCGACGAAGTAGTACGTCGCCGGGACGAGGTTCTCGAGGACGTACGTGACGACGGCCGGGTTGTCGATCGTCACCGAGTTCGTGAACTCGTCCGGCTGCGTGCCCCAGTAGATCTTGTAGCCGGCGAGATCTTCCAGCGCCGAGCCGTCGACGTTCTCGGTCGGCGCCTCCCAGCTCAGCTCGACGGCGCCGGTCGCGACCGGCGTGACCGTGATGCTGAAGGGCTCGAGCGACGCGTCGTCGGCGCCGTCGGTCACCGTGATCCTGATGTCGGCGTACGTGCCGAGGTCGGCGGCGGAAGGGGTGCCGTGGAGGCGTCCCGTCATCGGATCGAAATCCGCCCAGGGCGGAGGATTCGTCACGCTGAAATGCAGGATGTCGCCGTCCTCGTCCGAGGCCTCGGGCTGGAACGCGTACGGGGTTTCCTGCAGGACGACGACCTGCGGCGTGCCGCTGATGGTCGGCGGAGTGTTATTGACGACCGGCGAGCCCGGCGGTGTCCCGGGCGCAGGGTCCTTGGGCGTGTCGGGCGGATCCTGAACGGAGCCGCCGGACGAGGGCGGCGGCGTGCCCGGAGACGGACTGCCGGTGGCCGGCGGCGGGTTGACCGCGCCCAGATCCGGGCCGGGCCCGTCGTCGCCGCCGCAGGCGGCAAGAAGGAACGTTGTGCTGAGCACGAGAGAGAGCCTCGCTCTCTGAACGCTGATCCCCATTTACGAGTGACCCCCATGCGTGGTTCGAGCGCCGGGCGGGCGAACCAGTCGGTCCAGCGGACCTGGGGGGCGTCTTCGAGCGGGAGGCAGGCGAACGTCTCTGACCGTTACCGGCGAGAGCGGACTCGAGCTGGCAACCCCGCTGTCTTCAGGCCCCCTCTAAGCCTCAAGACCGGTGGTTTTGCGTCTCCGCCTCGCGGCGGATTTGCCCTTTTCAGCTCGCGCAGTTCGGCGCTGGTCGGACTGCGCGCAAGGGAAATCTACAGGAGGGGGTGTCCCCTACAAACCTGTCCCGAAAGGGAGACAGGAAACGGTCGGTCGGATGCGTGCTCGAACGCATCGTCGAACGAGCCGACGGCGAAGAATGAATGCGTGAAAGCAACTGTCTGACACCGGTTCGCGCGCAACCGTGTCAGACACCTCGATCGGGTTGGCGGGATTCGGAGCTTGGTTAGCGGCCCGCGGCGGCCTTCGCCTTGAACTCGCGTCGGCGGCGCGTCAGCACGTGCTCCGTGTAGCCGTTCGGCTCGTGCCGGCCGCGGAAGACGAGATCGAGCGCCGCCTGGTACGCGATGCTCGCCTCGAAGCTCGCCGCCATCGGCCGATACATCGGATCGCCGGCGTTCTGCCGATCCACGACCTCGGCCATCCGCCGCATCGTCTCGTGGACCTGGTCTTCCGTGACGAGGCCGTGATGCAGCCAGTTCGCGATGTGCTGCGACGAGATCCTGAGCGTCGCGCGGTCTTCCATCAGCGCGACGTCGTTGATGTCCGGCACCTTCGAGCAGCCGATGCCTTGCTCGACCCAGCGCACGACGTAGCCGAGGATCCCCTGCGCGTTGTTGTCGAGCTCCCGTTGAATCTCCTCGGCCGTGAGCTCGCGCATCAGCAGCGGCGGCGTGAGGATGTCGTCGAGGCTTGCGCGCTCGCGCGCGGCGAGCGCCTGCTGGCGCGCCTTCACGTCCACGCGATGATAGTGGATCGCGTGCAGCGTCGCGGCGGTCGGCGAAGGCACCCAGGCGCAGCTCGCGCCGGCGGCAGGGTGGGCCTGCTTCGTCTCGAGCATCGCCTTCATCTCGTCCGGCATTGCCCACATGCCCTTGCCGATCTGCGCGTGGCCCGGCAGCCGCGTCTCGAGACCGATGTCGACGTTCCAGTCCTCGTACGCGAGCATCCATTTCGCGTTCTTGATCTCCTGCTTCGGCATCATCGGACCCGCTTCCATGTTCGTGTGGATCTCGTCGCCCGTGCGGTCGAGGAAGCCGGTGTTGATGAAGATCACACGCTCGCGCGCAGCGCGGATGCACTCCTTCAGGTTGACGGTCGTGCGCCGCTCCTCGTCCATGATGCCGATTTTCAGCGTGTTCTCGGGCAGCCCGTAGGCGCACTCGACGCACGCGAAGAGCTCGACGGACAGCGCGACCTCCTCGGGCCCGTGCTGCTTCGGCTTCACGATGTAGAGGCTGCCCGTGCGCGAGTTGCGCAGCTTCGCCGGATTCGTGCTTCTGAGATCGTGCAGGGCCGCGAGCGTCGTGATCACGCAGTCGAGAAAGGTCTCGGCGATCGGTTTGCCGTCTGCGGTCGTGACGGCATCCGTCATCATGTGCGCGCCGACGTGACGGACGAGCAGCAGGCTGCGGCCGGGCAGCGTGAACGTCGAGCCGTCCGGCGCGGTGTACTCGCGGTCGGGGCTCAGGCTTCGCACGACGCGGCGGCCGCCCTTGTCGAACGACGCCGTGAGCGTGCCCTGCATGATGCCGCACCAGTTCGCGTAGACGAGCGCCTTGTCGTCGGCGTCGACCGCGGCGACCGAGTCCTCGCAGTCCATGATCGTCGACACGGCCGCCTCGAGGACGACGTCCTTGATCCCGGCGGGATGCTGCCGGCCGATCGGATGCGACGGGTCGATCTCGAGGTCGATGTGCAATCCGTGATGACGCAGCAGCACGTTCGCGAGCCCGCCGTCGCCGCTCATGCGGTAGCCGGCGAAGAGGCTCGGATCCTTCAGTGCGCCGTCGCCGACGGCCGGCCGCAGGCGCAGCTCGCCGCCTTCGAGATCGATCCTCGTCACGTCGTTCCAGCTCAGCGCCTCGCCGTCGTCGATTTCGACCAGCGGCACGATCTCGTCGAGGATCTCGTTGGCGCGGCGGATCACGAGCTCGCCGCGCTTCGGGTTGTACCGCGTGCCTTTCTCGGCGCCCGGCGTCTCCGGCAGCACGTCCGTGCCGTAGAGCGCGTCGTAGAGGCTGCCCCAGCGTGCGTTCGCGGCATTCAGCGCGTAGCGTGCCTTGTCGACCGGGACGACGAGCTGCGGGCCGGCCACGTCGCCGATCTCCGGATCGACGTTCGCGGTCGTCACCTCGAACGCCGGCCCTTCGGGGAGGAGATAACCGATCTCCTCGAGGAACCGGCGGGCCTCGCCGACGTCGTAGGGCTGGCCGCGGCGCGCCGCCAGCCACTCGTCGATCTGCGCCTGCAGCCGGTCGCGCTTCTCGAGCAGCGCCTGATTACGCGGCCCGAGGTCGCGGACGACGTCCTCGAGCAGAGACCAGACGCGGGCGGGCTCGACGCCCGTGCCGGGCGCAATCTCGTCGCGCACCAGATCGTGAAGGGGCTTCGCGATTCGAAGGCCGCCGACGGCAACGTACTCGGTCATCTCGTCTCCGCATCCGGACAGCGACAGTGTCCGGCTATTGTGGGGGCAATCCGATACCCGATGCGACGGCGGCGAATCCGCAGCCGTCAGGCGAGTCCCGCGGCCCGCGCCTGCTCGCGGCCGAGCACCGCCTGATCGCGCTCGCCGTCGCCGTGCGCGACCGCGCCGAGCAGACGATCGAGATAGACGTTGTGGCTCGGCATCGGCACGTTGGCAAGGATCGCGGCCTGCGCGATGAGCTTCGCGTCCTTGAGGCCGACGAAGATCGGCGAGCCGACCTCGTCGAAGCTCTCGTCAACCATCTTCTGCCCGTACACCTTGTAGGCCGGCGCCGCGAAGAGGCCCTCGGTCATCACGTCCTGGAAGACCTGCGGCTCGACGCCGTACTTGCGCACGAGCGAGAAGCCTTCGGCCATCGCTACCATCGCGCAGCCGAGCACGGCGTTGTTCGCGAGCTTGATCGCGGTCGCCGACTCGGGCTTCGGGCCGGCGCGGAAGATGCGCCGGCCCATCTGCTCGAGGAGCGGCAGACACCGCTCCACCGCGTCGTCCGGCCCGCCGGGCACGATGCCGAGCTGGCCCGAGGCGGCGAGGTCGGGCCGCCCGAGCACGGGCGCGGCAACGAGCACCTGGCCCGCCTCCGCATGGCGCGCTTCGAGCTCGCGGATCGTCGCGACGCCGTGCGTGCCCATCACGAGATGAATTGCGCCGCGGCCGAGCGAATCCCTGAGCCCGCCGGACCGGAGCGAGACGTCGAGGAGCGCGTCGTCCTCGACCAGCATGCTGACGACGATCTCGCGGTCGCTCGCGACCTCCGCGAGGCTGGCAGCCGGCCGCGCGCCGGCCGCCGCGAGCGCCTCGGCCTGCTGCGCGACCACGTCGTACACGACGAGCTCGTGACCCGCCGCGAGCAGGCGGCGAGCCATTCCCTGTCCCATTCGGCCGAGGCCGACGAATCCTACTTTCATCTGTGACTCCCGCAGTTGAGACGTATCGGCGCGTGCCGCAAGGCCCTCACTGCTCGTATACGACTTCGCCGCCCTTGATCGTCATCACGACGTTCAACAGGTCGGCGCTCGACTCGAGCGGATTGCCGTCGATGAGGACGATGTCCGCGAGCTTGCCGGGCTCGAGCGTGCCGAGCTCGTCGCCCTTCAGGGCCGCCGCCGCGGCGTGCTTCGTCAGGATCGTCACGACGTCCTGCGGGGAAAACGTCAGCCGCAGCGCGCGCAGCTCGTCGGCCAGCGATTCCTTCGGCGGCCACGACGTGTCCGTGCCGTATCCGTACGCGACGAGCCCGGCTTCCCACAGGATCCGCGCGTTGACCGGGCCCTGTCCGGCGCTCGAGATCGTGTCCCACGGGAACGGCTGGCCGTCGCGGAACAGCGGCTCGTTGTCCGGGCCGAAGTGCGGCAGAAAGACGGCGAGCGTCGACGTCATCGGAATGCCGGCGCCGACGATTTTCTGCACGGCGTCCGGATTCTCCTCGAGCCGGCCGATGTGCGGCGTGTGCACGAGCGTGGCGGGACCCGCCTCGATCGCGGCGAGCGTATCGACGATCGAAACGGCGTGCGTGATGACCGGAAGGCCGTGCTTCGCGCCTTCCTCGACGATCAGGCGCAGCGTGTCGACTTCCGGCCCGTTCGGCGTCGCGATCATCAGCGTCTTGATGTAGTCGTAGCCCGCGTCGGCGGCGTTCTGCACGCCGCGGATCGTCGCGTCGCGAGGCACGGCGGGCGCCGGCTCGGTCGGGCGGTTGCTGCGGGACGGATCGGTGCGAGCCGGATCGCCGGCGCCGCCGCCGAGGGGCAGCGCGGACAGCGGCAGGAACGCGGCCGCGAAGATGCGCGGGCCCGGCATCTCGCCCGCGTCGATGCGGCGCCGGGCCTCGAGAAGCTGCGGGCCGTCGATCGCGGACAGCACGGTCGTGAAGCCGGCCTCGAGAAACTCCTGCATCTGCGCGGCGGCTCTGTTCTCGAGCCACTCGTCGCCGTCGCCTTCGATGATATGCCGGTGCGCGTCGATGAAGCCCGGCATGACGGTCTTGCCCCCTGCGTCGATCGTGCGGCCGTTGCTCGCGGCGGGCGAGCCCGCGCCTACCGAAGCGATGCGGCCGTCGCTGACGACGACGTGGCCCTGCTCGATCACGGCACCGTTGCCGTCGAGAACGCGCGCGTTCGTGATGACGAGGTCCTGCGCGGCGGCTGCGGCGGACCACAGCAGCGCGGCGGCGACGGAGAATGAAAGGCAGGTTCGTGTCGTTCTTGTCATTGCGGTCCCTCCACTCGAGCCGGTAGTGTAACCACGGAGCGTCGCGGGGTGCCATGTGGGCTCCGGTGCGGCGGGCGCGTGCGGCGAAGCGGGCTGGTAGTGCGATCGGGGAGCTCCGCTCGTCGGTTGATCGGTGAACGGATGGGGCGTCGGCGTGGCTCATGCGGGTGAGCGTCGGAGTGAGTCAACGGGGTGAGCGTCGGAGTGAGTCAACGGGTGAGCGTGAGTCAACGGGTGAGCGTCGGCGTGGGTCGGGCGTTGCGTGATATGGGCGCCTTGGGGACCGCCGTGAAGCCGTCCATGGCGGCTGCGGGCGCGCCATCCATGGCGCGCACGCTCCCCAAGACGCCCATATCACGCAACGCCCTCCTTCGGCGTCGTGCGGGGGGTGTCCGTCGCGCGGGGCTTGTGCGGCTTCGGCGTCGCGCGGGGGTTGTCCGTCGCGCGGGGCTTGTGCGGCTTCGGCGTCGCGCGGGGGTCGTCCGTGGGGCGGGGGGTTGCACGGCTACGGCGCCGCGCGGGGGGTGTCCGGCGTTGGTGCCGCGACGCGTTTGGCGGGTGCGGCGTTCGTTTTGAGTCCGAGATGCTTGCGAAGCTGTCCGTGAAGGTCGTGCCGCGTGCGTCGCGCGACGAGATCGTCGGGTGGCTCGGCGACCGGCTCAAGGTCAAGATCGCCGCGCCGCCGCAGGACGGGCGTGCGAACGCGGCGCTCGAGGCGTTCCTCGCGCAGACCCTGGGGCTGCCGAAGCGCAACGTCCGCGTTGCGGCCGGGCACGGCTCGAGCAGCAAGATCGTCGAGATCGAGGGCATCGGTCAGGCGGAGCTCGTCGAGCGCCTCGAGAAGCGGCTCCGTTGAGACTGCCTGGAGGCCCCGCGCTGCGCTTGCGCCGCCGCGGCGCTTGACTGAGACTTCGAGCTGATCCGTCGGGCGACTCTGGAGAATATTGCATGCAATTGAACGTCAACGGTCGGACGCACGACCTCGGCGACATCGATCCGACGACGCCGTTGCTCTGGGTGCTCCGCGACACCCTGGGTCTCGTCGGCACGAAATACGGCTGCGGCATCGGTCAGTGCAGCGCGTGCACCGTGCACGTCAACGGCGCGCCCGTGCAGTCGTGCCAGCTGCCGGTTCAGTCCGTGGAAGGCATGGCGGTCACGACGATCGAGGGCATTGCCGCGGAGGACGGCACCTTGCATCCGGTGCAGCAGGCGTGGATCGACGAGGACGTCGCGCAGTGCGGCTATTGTCAGGCCGGCCAGATCATGAGCGCCGTCGCGCTGCTCGAGCGCACGCCGAAGCCGACGGACGCGGACATCGACGAAGCGATGTCACGGCATCTTTGCCGATGCGGCACGTATAACCGGATTCGCAAGGCGATCCACGTCGCCGCGGGTCAGATCGAGAAGACGGGGAGCGCAGCATGAGCAGCAGGATCGATCCGAGGGACGTCGACCCTTATCTCCCGGAGTTCATGCGCGAGGCGGCCGCCGCGTCGGCGCGTGCGCCCGTCAGCCGCCGCGAGTTCATCAAGGTGGCCGGCTTCGTCGGCGGCGGGCTCGTGCTCGGCTTTGCGGTCGGAGCGCGCGTTGCCGCGCAGGAGAACGGCCGCGGCGCGCACGCCGATTCAACGTTCGCGCCGAACGCGTACGTGCAGATCAGGCCGGACGGCACGGTCGTGCTGTACGCGAAGAACCCGGACGTCGGGCAGGGCGTGAAGACCGCGCTGCCGATGATCGTCGCCGAGGAGCTCGATGCCGACTGGTCGAACGTGCGGGTCGAGCAGGCGCCGATCAGCATGGCCCTCTACGGCCCGCAGTTCGCCGGCGGCTCGATGTCCGTGCCGATGAATTTCGACACGCTGCGGCGGGCGGGCGCGATCGCGCGCGCGATGCTGGTCGCCGCTGCGGCGGAGCGGCTCGGCGTCGCGGCGTCCGAGCTGTCGACGGACGCGGGCTACGTCGTGCATCGCGCGTCGGGCCGGCGCCTCGGCTACGGCGAGCTCGCCGAGGCCGCGGCGCAGCTGCCGGTGCCGGATACGGCGTCGATCCCGCTCAAGGATCGCAAGGATTTCAAGCTGCTCGGCAAGCGTGTCACGGGCGTCGACAACCTGAAGGTCGTGACCGGCCAGCCCATGTTCGGCATCGATCAGCGCGTGCCCGGGATGCTGTACGCGACCTACACGAAAGCGCCCGCGATCGGTGCGCGTGCGGTCAGGGCGAATCTCGATCACGTGAAGTCGCTGCCGGGCGTCAAGGATGCGTTCCTGCTGGAGCAGCGGGGCACTCCGATCGAGTTCAACCCCGCGTCCGACGGCATCCTGTCCGGGGTCGCGATCGTCGCCGATTCGACCTGGTCCGCGCTGAAGGCGAAGCGCGAGCTCGAGGTCGAGTGGGACGAGACCGAGGCGTCGAAGGACAGCTGGTCGGGCGCCGTCGCCGAGGCGAAGCGTCTCGCCGCGGAAGCGCCGCAGCAGACGCTCGGCGAGACCGGCGACGTCGATGCGGCGTTCGCGAGCGCGCAGAAGACGGTCGAGGGCTTCTACACCTATCCGTTCGTCTCCCACGCGGATCTCGAGCCGCAGAACTGCACCGTCTGGTGCAAGGACGACGGCACCGTAGAGATCTGGGCGCCTACTCAGACGCCGCAGAACGCCGTCACGGCCGTCGCATCCCTGCTCGGCGTGCCGGAAGAGCACGTGACGCTGCATCAGCTTCGCGGCGGCGGCGGCTTCGGGCGGCGGCTCGCGAACGACAGCGTGGTCGAGGCTGCCGCGATCTCGAAGCGGATCGGGGCGCCGGTCAAGGTGCAGTGGACGCGCGAGGACGACTTCGCATTCGACTACTACCGGCCGGGCGGTTTTCATTCGTTCAAGGCGGCGATCGCCGACGGCCGGCTCACGGCGTGGCAGGATCACTTCATCACGTTCACGCGCGGCGGGTCCGAGCCGGCCACCAGCGCGAACCTGTCGCCGCAGGAGTTCCCCGCCAATCGCGTGCCCAACTCGCGCATCGTCCAGTCGATGATCCGGTCGAGGCTCCCGACCGGACCCTGGCGCGCGCCGGGCTCGAACGCGATCGCGTTCGCCGTGCAGTGCTTCCTGCACGAGTGCGCGGTGGCGGCGGGCCGCGACCACGTCGAGTTTCTGCTCGAGGTCATGGCGATGGAGCCGCCGGCGGCGCCCGCGCCCCGCGGACTCGGCGGGCCGGGCGGGTTCCGCATGGCCGGGCTCGACACGAAGCGCGCGTCGGCGGTGATCGAGCTCGCGGCCGAGAAGGCCGGCTGGGGCAGATCGCTGCCGGCGGGCCGCGGCCTCGGGCTCGCGTTCCATTTCAGCCACAACGGCCACTTCGCCGAAGCGGCGGAGGTGAGCGTCGATGCGAGCCGGAGGGTCACCGTGCACAAGGTGTGGGTCGCAGGCGATATCGGGCCGATCATCAACATGTCCGGCGCGGAGAATCAGGCGCAGGGCTCGGTCATCGACGGGTTCAGCACGGCGATGGGTCTCGAGGTGACGTTCGAGAACGGGCGCGCGCAGCAGCGGAACTTCGATGCGTACCCGCTGCTCAGGATAAGCCAGGCCCCGGAGGTGGAGGTGCACTTCATCCAGTCCGACAACCCGCCGACGGGCGTCGGCGAGCCCGCTTTGCCGCCGGCCGCGCCGGCGATCTGCAACGCGATCTATGCCGCGACCGGGCATCGCGTGCGGACGCTGCCGCTGACGAGGGAAGGCTTCAAGATCTCGTAGTCATCGACACGCGGGGCTGCCGGGAGCCGCCTACCGCTCCCGCTCCGCCGGCAACGGGCGGCGCGCGTTCCTCGCTCGCCGCCCGTTCTCGTTCCGGGGCGGCCCGCGCGGCGCTCCCCGCGCGGCGCCCGACTGGCATCCACCTTGCTTCAGCTTGCCGGCCGAGATCCCGCTCGTACGCCGCCGTCCTGCCTGCGGAATCGTCGCGGGCCGAGGCGGCGCCGCGGCGGGAAACACGACTTGAATCCGCGGGGCGCCGCCCAGACATGATGCGGCAAGAGAGTGACGTGTTTCGCAACCGCAGGAGGTAGGCGACATGAACCTGATCAGCTGGAGTCCGTTCAGGGAGCTCGATGATTTCTTCGATCGGTATACGCGCGAGCTGGCCCGTTGGCGCCTCGGCGGGCTCGAGGAAGGCATTCAGTGGCGTCCGAGCGCGGACATCACCGAGACCGATAACGAGTATCTGATCAAGGCCGATTTGCCCGAGGTAAAGAAGGAAGACATCGACATTCGTGTCGAGAACGGCGTGCTCACGCTTTCGGGCGAGCGGCGCGTCGAGAAATCCGCGGATGGCGAGAGAGAGCATCGGCGCGAGGCGTTCTACGGTAAGTTCGCGCGCAGCTTCTCGTTGCCGGACGACGTGGACGTCGACAAGATCTCCGCCGAATGCCGCGACGGCGTGCTGAGGGTGCACCTGCCGAAGTCCGAAGCGAAGAAGCCGAAGACGATCGAGGTCAAGGTGCACTGACGAACGGGGCCGGCGGCCGTCGGGCCGCCGAGCCTTCACGCCTTTCCGGCGAGCGGTGCAGTGCCCGGCATTACCGGCCGCGTGCCGAGGACTCGGCGCGCGGCGGCTATCCGCGGCCTGCTCCCCGCGACCGCCCCTCCGGCGTCTCGCCGGCACTCTGCGTGCACGCGGGCGCGGACCGGCCCGGCGCGAGCGCGGCGACTCGCCGCTCGAGCGCGTCGACGATCCTGAGCTCCTCGGTATCGCCTTGGCCTTCCGCCGCGAGCGCGCTCGCGGCGACGGGCTCGCCGAACGCGATACGCAGCGCGCCGCCGAGCCGCGGCCGCGAGCGTTGCGGCGGCCACGCCTCGTAGGTGCCGGAGATATGCGTCGGGACGACCAGGCACGCGCTGTCCTTCAGCAGCACGCCGACGCCCGGCCTGAACGGCAGCAGGTCGCCCGTCGGCGAGCGCCGGCCTTCGGGGAACCAGACGATGGACGAGCCCCTGTCGAGCAATGAGCGCGCCGTGCCGATCGCGCCGGCGAGATCCTGATCCGGATCGACCGGGAAGACGCGCGTCGAACGGCTCACGAAGCTGCTGATCGCTCCCGTGTACATCACGCCGACCCAGCCCGCCCAGTAGGTGTTGCGCAGCACGCGGCGCGGCAGCGCGGCGGACAGCGCGAGCGGATCGAGGTAGCTCAGATGATTCGGCGTGATCGCGAGACAGCGGTCCGTCGGCAGGCGATCGGCGCCTTCGACCTCGAGCCGGTAGAGCAGCCTGATCAGCATCCGATTGAGGCCGTAGAGCAGCGCGCCGACCGCGCGCAGGAAGGCGCCTTGCGGTTTCGGCGCCTCGGCGTGCGGCGCGCGCGCCGCGGGGACGGTGCCGTCCTGCTCCTCGGCGCGCTGCACCTCGACCATCAGGTCGCGCAGCGTCAGCACACGGCTCACCGCGGCGGCGGGGAGGGCGATGCCGAATCTCTGCTCGAGCTCGAGCGTCATCGATACCCAGCCGAGCGAGTCGATCTGCAGATCGAACTGCGGGCTCATGTCGAGGTGAAGCGCGCGATCCGGATAGCGCTCCTCCAGCCAACGCCACACGGCGCGCGTCTTGTCGGTCGCCTCGATCAGCGCGCGGTCCTCCGCGCTCATCTCGACCGGCACGTCCTCGAGCTCGCGCCTGTCGGCCCGCTCGAAGATCGCCGGCAGCTCGTGCCGCCTGATCTTGCCGAGCCGCGTTCGAGGCAGCGGCTCCCGGACGACGCGGAAGTCGACGATGCGCTGATAGGGCGGCAGCGCGGACGCGAGCTGCTCGAGCTCCTCCTTCAGCATCCGCAACACGGCGAGGCCGCCGCGGCGGCGCACCTCTTCGTCGTTCGGCACGACGACGGCGACGAGCGCCCCCTTGCGCTCGAAGATGCCGATCTCCTTTAGCAGCGGCGTCGCATAGCGCGGCTCGACGTCCTCCGGAAAAACGTTCTTGCCGTCGGCGAGGACGATGACCTCCTTCGAGCGGCCCACGATGTGCAGGTAGCCGTCGGCATCGATGAAGCCGAGGTCGCCCGTGCGGAACCAGCCGTCCTCCGTGAACGCCTCGCGGGTCGCGTCCGCGTTCTCCCAGTAGCCGGAAAAGACATTCGGGCCGCGGGCCTGAATCTCGCCGTGCGGCTCCCCGGGGCGCTTGTCGATCCTGAGCTCGACGCCCGGCAGCGGCAGGCCTTCCGTGCCGAGCCGGCGCTTCCTCGGCACATTGAACGTGAGGACCGGCGACGTCTCCGTGAGGCCGTATCCGGTCAGCACCGTCCAGCCGAGCGACTCGAGATTCCGGGCGAGATTCTCGTCGAGCTTCGCGCCGCCGCAGCCGAGAATGCCGAGGCGCGGCCCTACGGCGCGGTGCACCGATCGGAACAGCAGGCGCCCGATCGGCAGGCCGGTCATTCTGCGCGATTCGCGGCTGACGGAGAGCAGCCAACGGAACAGCCGCTCCTTGCGGCGTCCGCCCGCCTTCACGCGCGCCTCGATGCTCTGCCACACCGCTTCGTACAAGCTCGGTACGCCGAGCATCGCCGTCGCCTTGCCCAGCTTCGCGGCGCCCGTGATCTCGGGCCCGGTGACGCCGGAGGGCATCAGGATTCGGGCGCCGAGCCCGAGCACCATCAGCATTCCGACCGTAAAGGGATAGGTGTGATGCAGCGGCAGCGGCATCAGCACGCGATCCCGCGGGCCGATCAGGCGGGCGGCGATCAGCGCGGCCGCATCCGCCGCGAGATTGCGATGCGTCAGCGGCACGGCCTTCGGAGTGCCGGTCGTGCCGGACGTGTAGAGCAGCGACGCGATGTGCTCCGGCTCGACCTTCACGGCCCGCTCGGGCGCGGGATCCGCCAACGTCTCGAGCGCCGACGAGCCCGCTGCGGACTCGAGCAGAAGATGATCGCCGATCGCCTCGGGCGTCTCGGCGAGCTGCTCGACGTGCCTCCGGCTCGTGAATGCGAACCTGGGCGATGCGTGCCGCATGACGCCGCGGAGCATGTCCACGCTCGCCTGATCGTCCACGGGCACTGCGATCGCGCCGCTCGACACGATGCCGAAGTAGGCGGCGATCCAGTCCGGGCTGTTCGGCGCGCACAAGAGGACGCGATCGCCGAGGCCGATACCGCGCTCCGCAAGCGCCCGCGCCGTCCGCTGCGCGCGCTCGTACAGCGTGCGATAGGTGATCTCGTGCGAGCCTTCCGGCTGAAAGACCTGAATCGCGACGGCGTCGCCGCGTGCGGCGAACGATTCGGCGAGATCGGCCAGAGTGCTGATCTGCGGCGCTCTCATCTTTTTGAGTTTACAAGCTTCTTGAGCAGGATGCCCGAAGGCCGCGCCGCGACGGGCATACTACGCCGCCAGGGCGACTTTAAGACGGGGAACGCATGCAGATCAGATTTCTCGGCGCCGCCGGCGGCGTGACCGGCTCGTGCTACGTGCTGAAAACCTCGCGCCATACGCTGCTGCTCGAATGCGGCCAGATCCAGGGGCGGCGCGAGGACGAGGAGCGCAACCGTTTGCCGTTCCCCGTGCCGGTCGGCGAGATCGACGCGGTCGTGCTGAGCCATGCGCACATCGATCACTCCGGACGCCTGCCGCTGCTGCGCCGCGACGGCTACCGCGGGCCGATCTACACGCATTCGGCGAGCCGCGCGCTGTGCGAGATCATGCTGCGCGACTCGGCGTATCTGCACGAGAAGGACGCCGAATGGGAGAACGTGAAGCGCCGGCGCAAGGGCTTGCCGCTCGTCGAGCCGCTGTACACGCAGGACGACGCCAAGGCCGTCATGACGCTTTTCCGCGGGCTCGAGTACGCCGAGCGGCGCGAGATCCTGCCCGGCATCGAGATCCGATTGTCCGACGCGGGGCATATCCTCGGCTCGGCGATCGTCGAGCTGTGGATCGAGGATCGAGGCGTGCGGCGCAAGGTCGTGTTCAGCGGCGATCTCGGCTATGCCGATGCGCCCGTCATGAACGATCCGACGCCAATCGAGTCCGCCGATGTCGTCCTGATGGAGAGCACTTACGGCGATCGGAAGCACCGGCCGTTCGCGGCGACGCTCGCGGAGCTCGAGTCGATCTTCAGGCAGGCCGCGGACGACGGCGGCAACGTGCTGATCCCGGCGTTCGCCGTCGGCCGCACGCAGGACCTGCTGTATCTGATGGCCGAGCATTACGGCGAATGGCGGCTCGATCGCTGGCGCGTCGTGCTCGATACGCCGATGGGCATCGGAGCGACGGGGATCTATTCTCAGTACCGTCACCTCTACCGCGTCGAATTGTTCCAGAGCGGGCGGCACTGGCCCACGCTGCCGAATTTCGAGGCGGCGGCGACGTCGGAGGACTCGCGGCGGCTGAACGACATTCCGTCCGGGCTGATCATCATCGCGGGCAGCGGCATGTGCAACGGCGGCAGGATCCGTCATCACCTGAAGCACAACCTGTGGCGCCCTGAGTGTCACGTTCTGATCGTCGGCTACCAGGCGGAGGGCACGCTGGGACGCAGGCTCGTCGACGGCGCCGAGTACGTGAGGCTGTGGCAGGAGGCGATCCGTGTGAACGCGAAGATCCACACGGTGGGCGGGCTGTCGGCGCACGCCGATCAGGCGGGCCTCGTCGACTGGTATCGGAGCTTCAAGGGACGACCCCCGGTCTACCTCGTGCACGGCGAGGACCGGGCGCGAAAGCCGCTGGCCGCGCGGCTCCGGGCGGAGGGCGCCGAGGCACACCTGCCGCAGCTCGACGACGTGCTGAGCCTCGTCTGACCTGTCCCGGTGACGCGTTGCGGGCGCCCGCCACGGCGCCCGCAACGCGCGGCGCTGCGCTCACACGAGATAGGCGTAAGCGGCCGTCAGCAGGCCCACCATGCTCGCAAGGAACACGCTGTGCTTGAACGTGAAGCGGAACAGCTGCCCCTCCTGCGCCCGGGCCATGCCCGTTGCCGCGACGGCCACCGCGAGGCTCTGCAGCGAGATCATCTTGCCCATCACGCCGCCCGCCGAGTTCGCCGAGGCCATGATGGCCGGATCGAACGACAGCTGGGTCGACGTGACGACCTGCAGGTTGCCGAACAGCGCGTTCGCGGACGTGTCGCTGCCGCTCAGGAACACGCCGAGCCAGCCGAGCATCGCGCTGAAGTACGGGAACAGCGCGCCGGTCGCGGCGAACGCGAGGCCGAGCGTCACCGTCGCGCCCGAGTAGTTCATCAGGTACGCGAGCCCGAGCACGGCGGCGATCGTCAGCAGCGAGAAGAAGAGCTGCTTGAATACCGAGCCGAGCAGCCGAACGTACCTCACGGGGCCGACGCGCAGCACGGCGGCCGCGGCGATCGTCGCGAACGCGCACGCCGTGCCCGCCGCCGACAGCCAGTTCACGTTGAAGACCGCGGCGTAGGGCGCGGCTGCATCGACGGCGGGCGGCATCCGCTGCACGAGGTTGTGAAGCCCCGGCCACTCGACCTGCGTATACGCCCAGCCCCAGGAGTTCATCTTGCTCACCGCCGACGGAGTGCCCCAGATCAGCACGAAGCCGACGAGGAACAGGTACGGCGACCAGGCGAGCAGCGTTTCGCCTATCGAGTGCTTCTTGATGTCGAGCACGACGTCGGACTCGCCCTGCAGATGAAAGTCGTCGGTCGGCTGCCAGAACCTGAACAGAATGACGAGCCCGATGATCGCGGCGAGCGCGGCCACGATATCGACGAGATGCGGGCCGACGAAGTTCGAGATCGTGAACTGCACGGCGGCGAACGCGACGCCGCAGACGACGGCGGCCGGCAGCACGCCCTTCAGTGCGCGAAACCCGCCCATGACGAGGATGAGGTACGCCGGGATGAAGACCGCCACCGGGGCGCAAAGCCGGCCGACCCACGCGCTCAGGAGCCCTTCGTCGAGGCCGGTGACCTGCGCGAGCGTGACGACCGGGATGCCGATCGAGCCGAACGCGACCGGCGCCGTGTTCGCGAGCAGGCAGATCGCCGCGGCGAAGAACGGCGAGAAGCCGAGGCCGGTCAGCATCGCCGCGGCGACGGCCACCGGCGTGCCGAAGCCCGCCGCGCCCTCGATGAACGCGCCGAACGCGAAGGCGATCAGCATGGCCTGGAGTCTTCGGTCCGCGGTCAGCCCGCCGATGGAATCCTTGATGATCTCGAACTTGCCGGTCTCGAGCGTGATGCGGTACAGCACGATCGCCCAGTAGACGATCCAGCCGATCGGGAAGAGGCCGAAGGCTGCGCCGAAGGCGGTCGCGCTGAACGCCGGGCCGGCCGGCATGTCGTATACGCCGATCGCGATGATGAGCGCCATGCCGAGGCCCGCGAGCGCGGCGATCCATGCGGGCTTGCGCCACACTCCGAGCAGCAGCAACAGGACGAAAATCGGCAGCGCGGCCGCGAGCGCCGACAAGGCGAGGCTATCTGCGATCGGAAGGTAGTCTTGTTGCCACATGAATCACTCTCCGCTTCGAGTTCTTTTTCTTCCCTGGAGCCGCCGCCTGCGGTCGAATTGCGGCGTTGGACCTGCCCGCCCCCCGACTGCCGGTCCAGGAATCGAAGTCAAAAAATCCCGTAGTCGATGATGTCTTCGTAGTACCCGGACACGGTCAGCGTCACCGTGACCGGAAAATCGTTGTAGTTGAGCCAATACCAGCCGTGCTCGCCGTGGAACGGCGCGACCAGCGAGCCGCTGCCGCCGGCCGTCTCCTGATGCTCGATGTAGCGCACGAAGAAGTTGGGCCCGGCGTCCGGCGTATGGCCGTGGAAATCGGAATAGATCGTGCCGCGGTCCACGTGCCACGAGTACACGGCCGCCTTCGCCGTCCGCAGCAGCAGCTTGACCTCGGTCTGCTGCTCCGGCGGAATCTCGATCTCGAGCGTCGAGACCCGCGGCGGGGCGGATTCGTCCTGATGAACGGCGGGATTCGTGAGCGGAACGGGCTCGCCGAAAGCGGGGATCTCGGCCTCGACGACGCGCTCGTTGCCTCCCACGACGTCGACGATCTCGACCGTGCGGGTCTGCGGCTCGGAGAGCGCGGTCAGGCCGAGGGCGCGGCCGATGCCGAGCGGATCGATCCCGTACTCGGCAGGAAGCACGAAGGCGACGAGCGCAATCCCGGCGGCGATCGCTGCGATCGCGGCGCTCAGGGCCAGGCGCTTGCCCGTCGGCGGCTCATAGCCGGACTCCGGCGTCTGCGGCATCGCGTCGGGTCTCCCCCCCAAAACGAGCGCACAGTTTACACGCTGAGCGGCCCGAAGGAACGCGTGGAACCGGGCCCCCGGGGGGGCGCGTCGCCGCAATCGCGCCGTTTTTTCAGCCGCCGCCCGCGCCGAGCTCCTCGAGCAGCGCGTCCGCCTCGTAGACCTCGGCGAGCGCGGCCCGAATGATCGGCGTCGCGACCGCGACGGCGCGATTGCGCGCGTCGTCGAACCAGTACGTGCCGGAGATGGAATGGATGTTACCGTCGAACATGATGCCGACGATCTCGCCGTCGACGTTGATCAGCGGGCTCCCGGAATTGCCGCCGACGATGTCGTTGTTCGTCGCGAGGTTGAAGGGCGTCTCCATGTCGAGCCGCGGGCGGGCGCGCAGCCACGACTCCGGAATCTCGAACGGCGGCTGGCCGGTCGCCCGCTCGTAGAGCCGCCCGAGGCGCGTGATCGGCTCGACCGGCTCGCCGTTCTCGATCCAGCCCTGCACCGTGCCGTAGTTCAGCCGCAGCGTGAACGTCGCGTCCGGGTAGACGTCGGTGCCGAGCAGCTCGAAGCGGGCGAGGGCGATCGCCTCCGTCGCGCGATCGACGGGCGCCTCGACCTCGTCCTCGTAGCGCTTGCGGATCGCGCGTGCGTCGGTGTCGATGTCGCGGGCGAGCGCGATCATCGGATCGTCGGACCGCTCGATCGCAGCGAGGCCGCCTTCCCACAGCGCGACGCGCACGTCCGGGTCCCCGAGCGTCGAGCCTTCGACGAGCGCGGCGGCCAGCGTGTCCGCGGAGTCGGTCGCGAGGAGCTCGCGCACGAGCGGATGATCGGGGCCGAGGTATTCGCGCATCCGCTCGAGGGAGAACGACAACGTCAGCGTCTCGAGCTCCGGATAGATCGGCACGGGCGCCTCGATCTGCTGCCGCAGGCGGGGCAGCTCCGTCTCCGCATACTCCGGCAAACGCTCGGCGTTCGGCTTCGTGCGCTCGGCCGCGGCGCGCACGAGGATACGGGCGTGACGGAAGAGCCGGCTGTTGAAGCCCGCGGCCTGCTCGATGAACGTGTACGGCAGCGCGAGCGCGCGGTAGGCCTCCTGCGCCGTCTCGATCTCCGCCCACGGGTCCGCGCCGACGCGGGCGGCGAGGCGCTCGTCGGCGAGCACCCGGCGCCGGAGCTCGGCCTCGGCGGCGGCCTTCTGCGCGAGCCTCGCGTCGTCGTGCAGCGCATCGAGCTGCTTGCGGCGGACCTTGATCGTGTTCTCGAGCCCGTTCAGCGGATCGCGGACGATGCGC
>Ga0079224_100004211_pt1 | contig 18480 bp, 16 predicted proteins | sample Stecom2015_FD_80414 | JGI IMG/M metagenome (GOLD analysis project Ga0079224, IMG submission 80414) | Agricultural soil microbial communities from Utah to study Nitrogen management - Steer compost 2015 | ecosystem: Environmental > Terrestrial > Soil > Agricultural land | place: USA: Utah... | reverse complement strand
GCGGCGCCTTCCTGGGCAAACGCCGTCGACGACACGAGCAAGCTCACGGCGAGCGTGGGGAGAACAAGCTTAAATTTGGACATCATGCATCGGCTCCTTCCGGCACGTTTGCGACCGGCCTCTTAGTTCTTTTTCGAGCCTCTCGCCACCGGTTTTCAACGCTGCGGAGTCAGTGCGCGGCGTGCGCGTGCTCATCGTGTCCTTCGGTCGCTAGCCCGATATAGATGCACGTGAGCAGCGTGAAAACCAACGTCTGCACGACGACGACGAGGGCGCCGAGCAGCATCACGGGGATTGGCAGAAATAGGGCAACCATGCCCAAGAAGAGCCCCAGCATCACGTGATCGGCGGCCATGTTGACCATCAAACGAATGGCCAACGTCACCGGCCGGATGCAGAGCGAGAGGACCTCGAGCGGAAACAGAAGCGGCGCGAGCCACCAGACCGGCCCAGCGAGGTGCTTCAGGTACCCGGGACCTTGGGCCATGAGGCCGTAGATGTTGAACAGCAGAAACACGACGAGGGCCGAGCCCAGCGTGATGTTCAAGCTGCTCGTGGCAACCGGCATGCCTGGAACCAGCGCCATGACGTTCGAGAAGAACACGAAGAGCGCAGCGGTGCCGATCACCGGGAAGTACTTCTTCGCGCGCTCGGGTCCCATCACGCTCTTCGCGAGGTCGTAGAAGTACGACAGAAACGCCTCCATGAACGTGCGCAGCGTGAGGCGCTCCTCCGGGATGATGGCCTCGTCCACGTTGCGCAGCCGCGAGCGGACGCGGAGCGCCATCAGGATCAGCAGCAAAGCGATGAACACGGCCGCGAAGATCGGCTCGAAGCTCTGCCAGCTCGGCTCGTGACCGCCCACCACCGACTGCCCGAGCGCTTGCGCATTGTGCTCGAGCGTGTCGCGCATGTGTGCGAGCAAGAAGGTCAACCAACTCGAATGCTCGGGCACGACTCAGCCCTCCTCGTGAACGGGAGCGTCCGTTCGGAACTGGGACAAGACGATGCCGAGCGGCAGCGCCACGTAACCGAGGGCGAGCGGAAGTACCTCCGCCCAACCGTTCTTCACGAGCGCCCCGAGCAACCCGAAGAGCACCACCAGCTTCAACGCGGCGAGGGCGAGCCAAGACGGCCGGCGTCCGCCGCTCGCGGCGCCGAGGAACGCGCGCACGGTCCGCGCGATGGCCCAGAGGTTCGCCACGGCGAGCGCAGCGCCGATCCCGACGCTCACCACTCCCAGGGCACCGAAGAGAAGCGGCGAGAGCAGCGTGAGCAGGGCGCCCACGACGGCCACCGACCAGAGAGAGCTTCCGACCGTAGCTCCCGCGTCCTCGTTCATGGGTTCGCTAGTCATCGTCGAACTTCTTTCGCTCCTCGCGCTCTTTCCTCTCCAGGTCCTCGAGCTCGCGGTTGGCGCGCTTGAGCGCCCGATAGATGGCCCGGCCAGCGGCAGCAACCCCGTAGGCGAGCCCGATGACCGTCAGCCAGGGAGCGGTCGAGAATTTCTTGTCGAGCCAGGCTCCGCCGAAGAGGCCAAGCGCAATGCTGAGCACGACCTCGAGACCGACCGTGCCCGGTCCCGCCAGACCTTTCCAGTTTTGCTGCACATTCCTCGCGGGAGCGGCGGGGCATTAGCATGCGCTTCCGGGTTCGGTCAACGCGGGCGCGGGCTTTGCTATCGTCCTGTTCATGATCCGCCGCGTGTCCTCGGCGCTGATGCTGCTTTCGCCTTGGTTGCTGCTCGCTTTGCCAGCTTGGGCGCAGCCCGCATCTGGCACCACCACTCCGGAGGCACCGCCCGCCGCGGCGCCTCAACCCGCCGCGCCAGCCCCCGCGGCGCCCGCAGTGCCTGCCCCGCCCACGGCCCCGGCGCCGCCGAGCACCGCGCCTCCGACGACTCCGAATGTCGCGCCGGCGGCTCCGGGCCCCGCGCCGACTCCTTCGCCCCAGTCGGCGCCTCCGCCTGCAGACGTGCCTCCGCCGGAGTCGCTTCCTCCACCGGCCTACTACACGGAGCCCGGCTCACGTCCCGTCGCTCCGCCGCGGCACCCGCCTCAGCTCATTTGGGAGCCGCCGCCCCCGCCGCAGCCGCGTCACGTGGCGCCGCGCACTGCGCTCTGGGCCGGCGTGCGCGCCGGTTGGTTCTTTCCGTTCGGAAACATCCGCGCTCAAGGGATCCCTGCAGGGCCGTTCCTCGCGCGTCAGGGAGTCCCGTGGAGCGACTTCTCCGCCTCCGGGCCGATGGTCGAGCTCGATGTCGGCCTGCGCCTCGCCCGCAGCTACGCGCTCTTCGCGCTCTGGGAGCGCGCCGAGCTCGGGTCCGGCTCCAGCACCGCTCTCGGACAGCCGGACGGGGGCAGCACCGATTTCTGGGGTATCGGCTTGCGCGCGAGCTCGGATCCGAACGGGATCGGGTTCTTGACCGAGATCGCGCTCGGGTATCGGCGCGCGCGCGCCGACTTCCGAGACGGCTCGGCGCTCGAGCTCACCGACGGGATTTTCGAAGCGCGTCTGGGCGTCGGCGCCGACATCCGCATCAATCCGCATCTATCGCTCTCGCCGATGGCCACGCTGGGCGTCGGTTCCTTCGGAGAGGTCGAGTACGTGAGCCCCTCCGGCGTGGGGACCAACCTGATTGGTCCGCTCGACGATCAAGACGCGCACGGCTGGTTCACCATCGGCGTCGGCGGTCACCTCGATTTGCTCGGACAGCGCTGACGAAGGTGGTCCCCGGCGCGGCACTCACCGAGCAGCGCGCAGCACTTCTTCGAGCAGCGGGCGCAGCGCGGCCATGGCGCGGCTCCGGTGGCTCACCGCGTTCTTCTCCGCGGACGACACCTCCGCGAACGTACGCCCGCCGAAACCGTCGGGGATGAACACCGGGTCGTAGCCGAAGCCGTGCGTGCCGCGCGGCGCTTCGGCGATGACGCCCGAGCACACGCCCTCGACCGTCCGCACGCCGACAATGGGGTCGGCGAGCGCCAGCACGCAGCGGAAGCGCGCGGTGCGGGCGCCCTTCGGCACGGCCGCGAGCTCACGGAGCAACGCGGCGTTGTTTTCGGCGTCGGTCGCGTGCTCGTGCGCGAACCGCGCCGAGCGCACGCCGGGCCGGCCGCCGAGCGCCCGCACTTCGAGGCCGCTGTCGTCCGCGAGCGCGAGCTCTCCCGTAGCCGCGCACACTGTGCTCGCCTTCGCGATCGCGTTCTCCTCGAACGTCTCGCCCGTTTCCGGGATGTCGAGGGGCCGCCCGAGCGCCTCCGTCACGCCCACCACACGCACCGGCAAGTCGCACAGCAGCGCGCGGAGCTCCGCCAGCTTTCCCGCGTTCTGGCTCGCGAGCACGATCGTCCGCACCATCGCCGCCGGTCTAGCCTAAATTTCGAGCTGACGCCGGAGGGCGCCTCGGCGTCCGCCCCTCGAGCGTTCACCTCGAAGAGCGACCATGCCCGCGTTCCGAAACCACCGCCTCTTCCTCGTGCTCGCGTGCCTCGCGGTCGCGAGCGCCTGCTCCCGGGCTCCGAGCGCCCGCTTCGGCAGCGGGCTCGCGCGCATCCCTGCGGCTCCCGAGATCCGTCGCGACGAACGGGCTCAGTTCGAGCTCTTGAACCAGGACCGAGCGGCACACGGCCTCCCTCCGCTCCAGTACGACGACGCGCTCGCCGAGATCGCTCGCTATCACTCGGCCGACATGCGCGATCACCGCTTCTTCGCGCACGAGTCGCCGACGAGCGGCTCGCTCGATGATCGCTTGAACGCGGCGGGATACCTGTTCCTCGCCGCGAGGGAGAACCTTTCGGAAGCCCCCGACGTGAAGCGAAGCCAGGAGAGCTTGATGAAGAGCCCCGGCCATCGCGAAAACATCCTGTCCCGAGACGTGACCCACGTAGGCATCGGCATCGTGCGGGGCGGCGTGGAAGACCCGAAGAACCTCCTGGTGACCCAAGTCTTCGCGCGACCCGGCAAGGCGGAGTCCGCAGACGAGGCGCGCGCCGCGATCGTCCGCTCGCTCACGCGCGCTCGTCGCGACCGCGGGCTCGCTCCGGCGCGCGAGAGCGCCCTGCTCGCAGAGCTCGCCGAGGAGCACGTCGCGAGCCTCGGCAGTGCGGGCAGCCCCGAGGACCTCGCGCCCGTCGGAAAAGCGATCGCCGAAGCGGTGGCCGGGCTCGGGAGCGACGCTCCGCAAGGGCTCGTGGCCGGTGCCCAGCTCTTGCCCCAGTCGTCGGAGCTCGAAATCCCGTCCCAGTTCCTCGAGCTCCGCTCCGCCTCGTACGGGTTGGCCGTGCGCGAAGTCCGAGGCCCGACCGGGCGCCCGATGATTCAGGTGCTCCTGCTCATCGCGCGCTGAAAAAAGCACGGACAGCGGATCACCCCCGCTCGAGGGCGCGCGCTGGTGCTGGGCCGCGAGGCTTGCCGCGGCCTGGGCGCCCGCGCAGGATTGCCCGCGGACACAGGAGTACGACACTTGACCACTCGCATCCCCGCCATGCCGTACATCGAGTTCGTGCTCGACGCGCTCCGCGCCGACAACGAGCTCGTCGCCCATGCCTGGAGCAAGAACCTGCACTGGGGCTACTGGGCGAGCCCCGAGTCGGCCGATGTTTCCGTCGAGGGCTACTGCCGCGCGATGGACGACCTCACTCGGAGGCACTTCCTCCACCTCGATCTCGGCCCGGGAAAGCGCATCGCCGACGTGGGGTGCGGCCTCGGGGGCGCGGTCTCCCTGCTCAACGAGACCTTCGAAGGACTCGACCTCGTGGGCGTCAACATCGATGCGCGGCAGCTCGAGCACGCGCGGGCGAACGTGAAACCGCGCCCAGGCTCGAACAACCGCATCGACTTCGTGGTCGCGGACGCGTGCGAGCTGCCCTTCGACGACGCGAGCCTCGATGCCGTGTTGTCGGTGGAGTGCATCTTTCATTTTTCGTCACGGGATCGCTACCTGGCCGAAATACGCCGGGTGCTCAAACCCGGTGGGCGCCTCGTGGTGTCGGACTTCGTCGCTCGCCCGCTGCGGCTGCCCCTGCTCGCGCTCCTTTATCTCCCCTTCCATTCGGCGGTTCGCGGGACCTACGGAGATGCCGCGCCGCCGCCGACACGCGGACTCTATCGGCGACTCGCGACGCGAAATGGCCTCGAGCTCATGCACGTGGACGACGTGACGCCCAACACGCTCCCGAACTACCAAGTATTGCCCACGATCGTGAGTCAGCTCGGAGAGCAGGGGGCGGCGAGGCGCGCAGTTCGGTTCCTGGAGTACGCGACCCGCCTCGGGGTGTACACGTACGACATCCTCACATTCCGTACCCGGGAGTGATACGGCTCGGGTTTCCCCTGGTTGTTCCGCTGCATACGCTTGTGTAGCCTGATTGGATGCAGGTGAGGCGCATCGACCCCCTCAAGGCTCCGCTCGTGGGGAGCACGCTCGGAAGGTTCCGGGTGATGCGTTGCATCGGAGCGGGAGGGATGGGTGTCGTCTACGAGGCGTACAACAGCGAGCGCAACGAGCGGGTCGCGATCAAGACCCTGAACAACGTCGAGCCCGACGCCATCTACCGACTGAAACGCGAGTTCCGTTCGCTCGCCGGCGTGCTGCACCCGAACCTCGTCAAGATGCACGAGCTGTCGTGCACCGACGGACAGTGGTTCTTCGTGATGGACTACGTCGATGGGGTGCCGTTCCTGGAGTACCTGGGGCGCTCCACCACGACGGACGGCGCCGTTCTCGTCTCCACCGTCGATGTCCGCCGCGAGCGCCCCTCCGAGGGCCTCGACGCGGACGAAACCGTCGAGCTCGAATCCGTGCCGCTCGGTGAGGGCTTCTACGGGAAGCTGCGCCGAGCCTTCGGGCAGCTCGTGGTCGGCGTGAACGCGCTGCACGCGGCGGGCAAGGTGCATCGCGATCTCAAGCCTTCGAACGTGCTCGTCTCGCGAAGCGGCCAAGTGGTGGTGCTGGACTTCGGCCTGACGAGCGATGCACACGGCCTCTTGCAGCAAGGCTCGCAGGAGGGCCTGCGCGGCACGCCGGTCTACATGGCGCCCGAGCTCTTCACGGGCGAAGCGGTCGGGCCGGCATCGGATTGGTACGCGGTCGGCGTGATGCTCTACCAGGCGCTGGTCGGCCGTCTTCCGTTCCGGGGTCTCGTTCACCAGCTGCTCTCGCTCAAGCTGTTTCACGCGCCCGATCCACCGAGCAGCCTCGTGCCGGGGACGCCCCCCGAGTTCGAGGAGGTTTGCCTGCGCTTGCTTGCGCGCGACCCGAGTGTCCGTCCGAGCGGCGCGGAGCTCGAGCAGATATTCGGATCGGGGGCCCGTAGCACCCGCGTCGCCAACTCCGAGGCCCGTCCGCTCTCGGGCCCCTTCGTCGGCCGCACGCGCGAGCTCTCGGCGCTCTCGGACGCGTTCGAGAGCGTGCGCACCGGCAAGCTCGTCGTGGCCACGATCTCCGGCGAGTCGGGGATCGGAAAGACGGCGCTCGTCGATGCCTTCTTGCGCCGCATCCGCAAGGAGCCGGACGTGACGGTGCTGGCCGGGCGCTGCTACGAGCACGAATCCGTTCCTTACAAAGCCTTCGACCAGATCGCCGACGCGTTGAGCGGCTACTTGTCGGGAAGCGGCGAAGACGTGGCCGGGCTGGTCGTCCCGCGGGATCCGTCGCCGCTCACGACCTTGTTCCCGGTCCTCGCTCGCGTCCCGGCGATCCGAGCGTCCGGCGAGCGTCTGCAACCGGCAGACCCCACCGAGCTCCGGCTGCGCGGCTTCGCGGCGTTCGCGGAGCTCCTCCGGCGGCTCGCGAGCGTCCGGCGCCTCGTCATCGTGGTGGACGACCTGCAGTGGAGCGACGCCGACAGCGCCCTCCTCTTCGCGAACGTGTTCGGCGGGCGCGAACCGCCCGAGTGCCTGCTCATCGGGACGTCCCGGCGACCCGCGCCCGAAGCGCTGAGGGAGCTCGTTGCGGGCGCGAGCGAGACCAAGCGCGCGCGGTTCGAGCTGGTCGAGCTCCACCTCACGGGGTTGTCCGACGAAGAAGCGAGCGAGCTCGCCCGGCAGACTGGGACCCTGAGCGCCAGCCTCGACTCTTCGATTCGCGACATCACGGCGGAGGCGCGCGGCAACCCGTTCTTCGTGCTCGCCCTGTCGCGCAACGCCATGCCGACCTCCGAGTCGGGCGGCTCGCTTCCATCGTTCATGCGACGCTGGGTGAAGACGCTCCCGCCACCGACGGCGGAGGTGCTCAAGTTGGTCGCCCTCGCCGGGCGACCCGTGGACGAGGCCGCGGTCGCGTCCGCCGCGGGCGCGCACGAGATCGGGGGAGACCTCTCGTTGCTCTCGGCACGCCACTTCATCGGCGCTTGGCCCACGCCGTCACGGCTCATCGAGTGCTACCACGACCAGATTCGCGAGGCAGTGCTCGCAGAGATCGACGCGCAGGAGGAGCGAAGACTGCACGGAGAGCTCGCGCGCGCCATCGAGAGCCGGAGCGACGCCGACGTGGAGCAGCTCGCGACCCACTACCTCGCTGCGGGCAACGTCGATAAGGGCTCGGTGTACGCCGAGCGCGCCGGAGATGCTTCCCAGAAGGCGCTCGCGTTCCTCGACGCCGCCGTCTGGTACGAGCGCGCCCTGCCCGGCGCCGCGAAGGATGCGGAGCGCACGCGGCGACTCCAAACCCGCCTCGGCGAGGTGCTGGCCAGCGCGGGGCGGGCAGCGAGCGCTGCGCGTTGGTTCCTCGAAGCGACGCGCGGCGCCCCGACGCACACGGCGGTGAACCTGAGACACCGCGCCGCCGAGCTCTTGCTCGTGAGCGGGCACATCGACGAGGGCGTGCGCGTGCTCGACGACGTGCTCACCCACATCGGAATGCGCCTCGCCCCCACACCGAAGCGCGCGCTCGCGAGCTTCCTGTTTCAGCGCGTGCGCACCTGGATGCGCGGGCTCGATTTCGAGGAGCGGCACGTCAGCCAGATCTCCGAGGAGGAGCTGTTGCGCATCGACGCCTGCTGGAGCGTCGCGCTCGGGCTCGGGCTCGTCGACACGATCCGGGCGGCGGACTTCCAGACTCGGCACCTGCTCTTGTCCCTCGACAGCGGCGAGCCGTACCGAGTCGCCCGAGCGCTCGCCATGGAAGCCGGGTTCCGCGCGACCGGAGGCAGCAGCTCCGAGCGCGAAGCGAAGGAAGTCTCGCGCGCCGCGCTCGAGCTCGCCGAGCGAGTCGGCAATCCGCACGCCATCGGCCTCGCCACCTTCACCGCGGGGCTCGGCAAGTACCTGGCAGGGCGTTGGAAAGCCGCGCAGGAGCTGCTCTCGCGCGCCGAGCAGATTCTGATCGATCTCCCGGGAGCGATTTGGGAGGTGAACGCGGCGCAACGCTTCCAACTGAATGCCCTCGCCTTCCTGGGCGACATTCCGGCCATCGCGCGACGGGTCCCGGAGCTCGTGGAGCGCGCGCGGGAGCGCGGCAACCTGCACGCCGAGTGCGTGATTCGCGTGCGCCTCTCCACCCTGCTCTCGCTCTCGAAGGACGACCCGCAGGGTGGACTTGCGGAGACCGAGGCCGTGATGCGCCGCTGGTCGCAGGAGGGCTTTCACATGCAGCACTACAACGAGCTGCTCGCGCACCTCAACTGCGCCCTCTATTCGGGGCGTGCCGACGAGGCCATGAAGCACCTGCTCGCGACCTGGCCGAAGCTCGAGCGTTCGTTGCTCCTCCGAACCCAAGCCTTGCGCGTCGAGGCGGTGCACCATCGCACGAAGGTGTGCCTCGCCTATCTCCGCGACGTCGGACACGATGACACCGCGGCGAGCACGCTCGATCGCGACATCCGAGCCCTCGAGCGGGAGGACGTGTCCTGGGCCTCCGCATGCGCCACGCTCGCGCGCGCGCTGCGCTACGCGATCCACGGCCGCCGCGAGCTCGCGATCCGCGCGCTGGAACGGGCCGAGCGCGAGCTCCGCGGCGCCGACATGGAGCTTTTGGCGACGGCCGCCCAGTTTCGCCGCGGGCGGCTGATCGCGGGAGAAACCGGCCGAGCGATCACGGCGGAAGCCCGCGCCTGGTTCGTGCGGAGCGGTGTAAAGCACCCCGAGCGGTTCCTCGAGTACTGCGCGCCGGGGTAAGCCCCGTGCGCGAGCGCTGGCCTCCGCTCAGCCAGGAAAACCCGGCACGCGCCCGATGAGCGCCCGATCCCAGCTCGGCGGATCCCGAAAGCGCTCGGCAAGGAAATCCACCGTTGCGCGAACCTTCGTCGAGAGCTGGCGGGCGGAAGGATAAACCGCGAAGACCGCCGTCGGCTCGAACTCCCACTCTGGCAGCACGCGGACGAGCTGGCCGGAGAGCAGCGCCGGGCCGACGGAGAGCGTCGCCCCGAGGGTGATACCGAAGCCTTGCATCGCCGAGGCCGTGAGCACCTCGACGTTGTTCGCCGACACTCGCCCCGAGACGGGAACGGTGACGGGCCCCTCCGGACCGAGGAGCCTCCACTCGCGAGGTCGGGAGAAACCGGTGAACAGCACGCACTCGTGATCGAAGAGGTCCCGCGGATGCTTGGGTTCGCCGCGGCGGGAGAGATAGTCCCGTGTCGCAACCAGGACGCGATGGTTCGTGCACAGCCGGCGGGCGACGAGCCGCGAGTCGGAGAGCGAACCGATGCGAATGGCCAAGTCCATCCCTTCTTCCACGAGATCGACGAATCGATTCGTCAACGAGACATCCACCGAGAGCTCGGGGAACGTTCCGAGCAGCGACTCGAGCATGGGCGTGAGGTGGAGTTGCCCGAACACGACGGGCGCGCTGATCCGGAGCGTCCCGCGAGGGTTGCGCGCCGTTCGCTGCACCTCCGCCTCGGCTTCCGCCAAATCGGCCAGCACTTGGACCGTGCGCGCATGGAATTCCGCGCCCGCCTCGGTGAGCGAAAATTTGCGCGTGGTTCGCTGGACCAGCCGAGCCCCGAGCCGCTCCTCCAACCGGGACACCACGCGACTCACGCCAGACGGGCTCAAACCGAGCTCGTCCGCTGCCCTCGTATAGCTCGCGTGCTTCACGACGCAGTGAAAGACCTGGAGCTCGCTCGTTTCCGTGATCATTCGGCCGCCGTGGAGGGGGAGTCTACTCCCATGGCGCGAAAGTGCGGGATTTTCGCCGGCTTGGGCGTGGGATTTGGGGTGAGCGTTGCCGGGCGGCCAGCAAATCGCGGGCGTGAGCCGCCTCGGGAAAGGCGGATGCCCCGGCGATTCGTGACGCCGCATCACGGGTGAAGTGCAGGCAGGGTGGTTCTCCCATTCCGCGTTTGGAGGTACTTCGTAACTCCGAGGTCGCGAAGACGTTCGACTCGCCGTTCGAAGTACGGCTGTTTTTCGGAGCGATTCGACATGGGGAAGTCCATCACGAATGCGGAGAAGGTGTATTTTCACAGACGGGCCGACCTCCCGGGAAGCGAGGTCCGCACGGTCGTCGACACCGTTCGGACGTGGCGCTGCTACAGCACCGACTACGAGTTTCTCGCTCCCCTCACCTGGTGCGGTGACGTCTGGCACCGGCGCCGGGAGGCCCAGCTCGGGCCGGGGACGGTGCTCGCCGCGCATCCGGGCGAGGTCTTCGCCGCGCGCAAAGTGCACGCCGGCGGAACGGGAAGCTCACTGACGATCGACTCGAACGTGCTCGCCGGCTACCTGGAGGAGCATGGTGTCTCCCCGAGCCGGGTCCACCTCCGCCCGTTCACGACTGCCTCTCCCGCGCTCCAGCGTGCGCTCTCGGCCGTGTTCGATGCGTTCCATGCGGGAGCGACGGCGCTCGAGGCGCAATCCAACATGGTCGAGCTCATGGCGCGGATCGCGAGCGAGGCCCTCGATCGGACCTGGGCTCCGCCGCCGCGGCTCGACCGGGACGCCCGCGCGGCGGAACGGGTGCTCGAGTGCCTCCACGAAGATGCCTCGGCGAACATCGACCTCGCGGCCCTCGCGCGAGAAACCGGGTTGAGCCGCTTTCAGGCGCTCCGCGCCTTCAAGCGTCGCTTCGGTCTGCCACCCCACGCGTATCAGCTTCGGATTCGACTCGGGCTCGCGCAAAAGGCGCTGCGCGACGGAAAACCCTCCGCGCACGTAGCGGCGGACTTCGGCTTCGTCGATCAGAGCCATCTCACGCGGCACTTCAAGCGATTGATTGGCTTGACCCCGGGGCAGTACGCGCGATTGGGCGACGAAGCACCGAGGGCGCCGCGTGGACCCGGCGTGCGCGCCGCGCCTCGACTCCGCGAAGAAGCTCCGCGCCTCGCGCAGCGATGACCCGTGGCGCGCGCACGCCGGCCATTCCGACGGACACCTGCAATCGCGTACAAGACGCTTCCCGATCCGTAAGGCATTCCTGACCCATGAGCGACCGGCTTCGAGCCCGACTTCGCCCACGCCGGCGCGGATTCACCGGGCTCCGTGGGTTTTTCGCGGCAGTCCCCTGGCTCGGCATCGCCTGCGCCGCTACGGACTTCACGGTGCCAGAGGGGGCGCGTTGCCGGCGCAACTCGGATTGCAGCACCGAGCATTGCGAGCGCGGCGGCCGCGAGGGCGAGCGCATCTGTTGCGCGATCGAGTGCGTCCCGGGGACCGTCTGCGCGAGCGACGGCTCGCGCTGCGTGACCTGCGATCCCGAGGTCGAGAGCTGTGGCAGCCCCCGAATCGAGGGAGAGCGGTGCACGTCGGGTGCGCAGTGCGCCTCGGGCAATTGCGTGCCGGACCCGGGATTCATCGCCCGTTGCTGTGAAGCGGGCTGCACAAATCTGTGCGATCCGGCGGGAAGCTGCCTCGATCACACGCTCGAGGCGCCCGGCACCTCGGGCGGCGGAAGCGGGCGCTCGCCGCTCAGTCCTTCGGAAGCGATCGCCTCGGGCGGCACGCCGTTCCCCCCCACCCTCCCCGCGGGCGGCGACACCGGGGGCGCGGGCGCGTCGCCCTCGACGAGCGGCGGACGGGGCGGTGCGGGCGCTGGAAGCCCAGCGGGAGCCACCGGCGGATTTGGGTCCGGGGGCACGACGAACGAACCCGAGCCCGCCGGTCCCGCGTGCGGCAACGGTCGGCTCGATGCCGGCGAGTCCTGTGACGAGGGCCCCGACAACGAGGACGGCCGGCGCGGGCGCTCCAACACCGACTGCGAGATCAGCGAATGCACGACGGGCGAGGTCCGTGCGTGCGCGGAGTCCGGGGCCCAGGGCAACTGTGCCCTGGGCGAGCAGCGTTGCGAGGGCGGTCGCTTCGGCGAATGCAGCATCGAGCCGGAGTCCGAGGACTCGTGCGCCGTCAGCGGCGACGACGCGAACTGCAATGGCGTTCCCAACGAGGGGTGTCCGTGCGTCGAAGGAGACGAGCTGCCCTGTGGACCGGCGATCGAGCAGGGGATCTGCCGAAAGGGCGTGAGCGTTTGCGAAGGCGGCAGGCTCTCCGAATGCCGAGGCGCCGTGCTCCCCGCGCCGAGAAACTGTGCCTCCCGCGAAGACAACGACTGCGACGGGCGCCCAGACGACACGCTCGATGCCGTCTGCGCGTGTGACGTGGGGGCGACCGAGCCCTGCGACGCGCATCCGGGACACGACGGCGTCGGGCCGTGCCGCGCCGGCACGCGAACCTGCGAGCTCGCGAACGACGGGAGCAGCCGTTGGGGAGCCTGCACGGGCGCCGTGGCGCCCGCCTCGAGCGACTCGTGCACCGTGAGCGGTGACGACGCGAACTGCAATGGGATCCCGAACGACCCCTGTGAGCTGCCCGGAGACCCGCTCTGGACGTTCGACTCGAGCCTCGAAGGCTGGGGCATCCGACTCACCGATCCGAGTCGCCTCTCGTCGAACTCGCTGCTCTCGCTCGATCGGGGCGCCGGGTTCCCCAAGCCCGGCGCGCTCACCGTCGCGTGTCCGTTCGACGGCGGGAACCAGAAAATCGAGGTCAACGTGCCGCTCGACCCGGTGCTCGATGCCACGAATCGCGTCTTCCGAGCGCGGGTTCGGCTGGTGAGCGGGCTCAGCACCGACACGAACGCGCCCGGCGGCATCAAGTTGTTCGCGAAATCGGGCTCGGGGTTCGTCTACATCTCGGGGCGCTGGCGCTATTTGACGAAACCCGGCGAGTGGCAAGACGTCGTCCTCGATCCGCGGGCGCCGGACCTGACCACGGGGGCCTTCGACGCCCGGGACATCCGCGAGTTCGGCTTCGAGCTGCGAACGTTCGCGGACACGAAGAACGTCTCCCCTGCCGTCGTCCAGCTGGATTCGGTCTCGTTCTGACCTCCCGAAACGCGGGAAGCCGCCCGGTACGGGAGCGGGTCCTTGCGAGCCCGGGGCCGAACGGCCACGAGCGCGGCGCCCGCCGCGAAACCCGCGTCCACCGCGACGGCAGGATTCGCGCTCGTGGAAACCGACGGGGTCTGGCCCCTCGATTTTTTTGAGCCACGGCCGGCCCCTGCGGGGACATTGTTAGGACGGATGGCCATGCACTCGGGCGCCCCCGATCCGATCCGTTCGTTCGGGCCCGCGGCCGGGCACGGTCACCCATCCGACCATGACGCGCCGTGGTAACCGGCACCCGCTCCCCGACCCGGTCCGGCGCAGGACCCACGGACGCTGCGCTCGTCGTCGCAGCGCGCGCCGGCGAGCGTTGGGCCCAGGAAGCCCTCTTCCAGCGGCATGCGCGGCTCGTCGTCGGCCTCGCCCAGCGCCTGCTGCCCCGCTCGGCGGACGCGGAGGATCTCGTCCAGGACGCCTTCGTGTACGCGTTTCGACGCCTCGACACGCTCAAGAACCCGCAGGCGTTCGCCTCCTGGATCGCGTCCATCACCGTGCGCACGGCGAGCAAGCGGGTGCGGCGGCAACGGCTCCTCGCGCGGCTCGGCTTGCACCGCAGCGAGCCGATCGATGTCGACGGGCTGGTCGCCTCGGGGGCGCCTGCCGACGTCGCGAGCGAGCTGCTCGGGATCTACACGTTGCTCGATCGCTTGCCGGCCGAGCAGCGCATCGCGCTCGTGTTGCGACGGGTGGAGGGCATGGAGCTCACCGAGATCGCGGAGCACATGGGGTTGAGTCTCGCCACGGTGAAGCGACGGCTCACCGTCGCCGAAGCGCGGCTGCGGCGCGCCTTGCACCGGGAGTGACGTCATGAGCCCGCACCGCGATCTCTCACGCTACGTCGCCATCGACCTCTCCTCGTCGCGCATCGATCGCTTGTGGCGGCGCATCACGCCGGCGCTCGAAAGCAGCCCGAAGCGACGTCCGCGACTGCTAGTCTGGGCGCCGCTCGCCGCGCTCGTCGTTTCGCTCTCGGTGATCGTGGCGCTGCTCGTGCCGCGCGCGGCCCCCCCTGTGTCGGCTTGGGAGAACGCCGCGCTCGAGACCGCGGGCGACTCCCTATCGGTGCGCCTCGAGGACGACTCGCGCATCGAGCTCTCGGCGCATTCGCGCGTGGAGCTCGCCGAGAGCACGGCGAACGCGTTGCGCTTGCGCCTCGAGCGGGGAGCCGTGCGCTGCGACGTGACGCGCCATCGCGATCGGCATTTCATCGTCGTGGCCCGAGGGGTCGAAGTGCGCGTGCTCGGGACGCGCTTCAGCGTCGCGATAGGGGACGACCGCGTGGACGTCGCCGTCGAGCGCGGCAGCGTCGAAGTGCGGACGCCCGGAAGCGCGGGGACCACGCGTCGTCTGCTCGCCGGCGAGCGCTGGTCGATCGACCTCGATGCGAGGAAACGGGCGTCCGCTGCATCCGGCGAGCCTTCGGCGGTCCCCATCACGCCGCCGAGCGCGATCCTTCCCGCGCCGACTCCCTCGGGAAGAGCGCGTCCGGCGCCGCCCGCGGATGCAGACGGCACCAGGCGTCTCGAAGGGGCCTCCGCGCGCGAGCTCTTCGACTCCGCGAACCTCGCTCGCCGCGCCGGTGACATCGAGGGCGCGGCCCGGGCCTACGAGGTCCTCCTCGCTCGATATCCGCGCGACGCGCGGGCGGCCCTCGCAGCCTTCGAGCTCGGGCGACTCCGGCTCGAGCGGCTCGGCGATCCCGCGGGGGCCGTTCCGGTGCTCGAACGCGCCGTCGCGCGGGCGCCCAGCGCCGGCCTCCGGGAGGATGCGCTGGCGCGGCTCGTTCAGGCGCTCGCCGCGAGCGGAGAGCTCGAGCGCTGCCGCGAGGAGCGACGCGCCTATCTCGAGCGCTATCCGAAAGGCGTGCACGTCGCGACCGTCCACGCGCGCTGCCCCGATCGTTGACGCGCCCGCGCCTCGCGCCAAAGCTCGGGCGATGCTGGGCTCGCGCCGGCACGCGTCGCTTTTCGCCGTCTTCCTCGTCGCGGCGACCATCGACGCGCGCGCGGACGAGCGCGCATGCGGCAGCGGTCGGCCGTGGATCGGCCTGTCCTTCTCCGGAGACTTCTCGGAGAGCTTCCGTCAGGGCGTGTTGCAAGACCTTCGGGCTGGTTTGTCGAGCCGCGGGATCGCCGTGTGTCGGAGCGTTCCGGACCGCGCGACGGGCGCGCTCGCGGTCGTTCAGCTCTCCGCGAGGAGCGCCGCCAACGTGGGCGTGAGCGTCGAGGTGCGCGACGCCGTCACCCGCAAGCGCGTCACCCGCGATCTCGACCTCGGAAACGTACCGGGCGACGGCCGCGCATTCGCCGTTGCGCTCGCCGCGGACGAGCTCGTCCAGGCGAGCTGGGTCGAGCTCGCACTCGAACGCCGGCGCGAGCCGTCGCACGCCCCGTCGGAGGTCCGCACGAGCGTCGAGCGCGCCCTGCGCGCCTCGGGTGCGCTCCCCGTGGCGCGCATCGGGGCACGAGCCGCGGCCGAGCGCTTCGCCGGAGGACAGCTGCACTTCGGCGCCGATGCGGCGTTGCAGGTCCCCGTCTTCGACGGGCTCCGCCTCGAGCTCGCGTTCGGCGCGCGACAGGGTCGCACCGCCGAGTCCACTCGGGGCGACGTGACGAGCAACGCCCTCGGAGGCGGACTCGCGCTCGAGCTCCTCGTCGTCGAGGAGCCCGATTTCGAGGGGTGGGTCGAGGCTGGCGTACGCGCGAGCCACGTCCGCTTCGCGGGGCACGCGCTCGAAGGCGCCGTCGCTTCCGACTTCTCCGGGCTCGCCGTGTACGCCCGCGGCGGACCGGGCGCCGCACTCCACGTTCTGGGCCCGTTTTGGGTCACGGGCGGGCTGTGGGCGGGCGCACCGATCCGCGCGCTCGAGGCCCACGACGGGGATCGCGTGGCGACGGCCGTCGCGGGCCTCGAGCTCGCCGCCGCGGCCGGCCTCACCTTGGAGCTCTGATGGCGCGTCCTTCGCTGCTCCTCATCACGCTTCCGGTCGTGCTCGGCCCGCTTTCGTGCACCGAGAGCGGACGCGTGCTCGGCCCTCGAGAAGAGTCCACGAGCGCCGCCGTCTTCCAGGTCTCCGTCGGTTACGCCCACGCCTGCGCCATCGCCCTCGACTCCGTTCACTGCTGGGGAGAAAACGATGACGGACAGCTCGGCCTCGGCCACACGCGGCCTGCACGCCGCCCCGAGCTCGTCCCGAGCACCGACCTCTTCCGCGCCGTGTGCGCCGGAGCCGCTCACACCTGCGCCCTCACCGATCTCGGCGACGTCTCCTGCTGGGGCGAGAACACTCGCGGGCAGCTCGGCCTCGGCCATCGCGACGCCGTTGCGAGCCCCATGCCGGTGTCCTTACCGGGGCCCGCGCACCGCCTGGCGTGCAAGTTCAGGCATACTTGTGCCCTCCTCGTCTCGGGTGAGCTCTACTGTTGGGGGAAGAACGGCGAAGGCGAGCTCGGTCGAGGCGATAGCTATCCCGGCGACGACGCGGTCGAGACCGTCGACGCCCTCTTCCCGGTGCGTGTCGGCACGGCGCTCTATCGCGAAGTGACCACGGGCGAGGGCCACACCTGCGCCATCCGTCAGGACGGAACCCTCTGGTGCTGGGGCAGGAACAGCGAGCACGAGCTCGGCCCGGCGAGCGACATCCAAATCCGCGCTCCGATCCAGGTCGGGACGGACGACGACTGGGTCGCCGTCGCCGGAGGGCTCCACCATACCTGCGGGCTGCGCGCCGATCGCTCGCTCTGGTGCTGGGGTCAGAACAGCGGAAGCATCGACGGCGAGGGCTTTCCGCTCGGTAGCCCGGTGGCGCTCGCCGAGGCACCGCTCCGGGTGATGCCCGCCGTCGAATGGACGGCGCTCTCCACGCACACCTTTCACACGTGTGGCCTCGCCCGCGGGGGCGACCTCTACTGTTGGGGCCGCAACGTCGAGGGCCAGCTCGGCCTCGGTGACACGGAGTTGCGCGAGTCCCCCGCGCGCGTTCGGACTGCCTCCGCCGTCGATGCCGGCCGCTTCACCACCTGTGCTCTGATCGGCGGCAGCGTCGCGTGCACCGGAAGGAACGAGCGGGGCGAGCTCGGCCTCGGCGACACGGACCGGCGTTCCGTGTTCACGCCCGTAACGTTGTTCTGACGGGCCTCGGGATCGCTCCTGACAGCACGCTGTCAGGAGGCTGGCTCTAGCCTCTTCTCGAAAGGAGGCACCCCATGACGACCCTGATCAACCCCGTCAACTACACCGAGCTCCACACGCCCGACCCCGAGCGCGCCCGCGCGTTCTACACGGAGCTCTTCGCTTGGAAAGCAGAAGAGACGGAGACCCCAATGGGGCCTTACACGTCCTTCGAGGGCGTGCTGGCGGGGCTCACCAAGAACCGCGGCGGCGTCCCGACGGGCTGGGTCCCGTACGTGGACGTCCAGGACGTCGCAAAGGCGACGCGACGTGCGCGCGAGCTCGGTGCAACCGTGCTCCGCGAGTGCGTCTCGATCCCGGAGGGCACGTTCAGCGTCATCCAAGACCCGACGGGCGGAGTGCTCGGCTTGTTCCAGAAGAACGGGTAAAACCGATGCCCGATGCGGCGAGCGGATCGGCTCTTCCAAATCGTCCAGCGGCTCCGCCATCGCGGCGGGCGCGCCATGACGGCGCGCGAGCTCTCCCTCGAGCTCGAGATCGGCGAGCGCACCATCTATCGCGACATCTCCGACCTCGTCGCATCGGGCGTCCCCATCCAGGCCGAGGCCGGCGTCGGCTATCGCCTCCCGCGCGGCGGCTTCGATTTGCCGCCGTTGATGTTCACGGAGGATGAAATCCAGGCACTCGTGCTCGGCGCGCGCGTGGTGAAGAGCTGGGGCGACCCCGCCCTCGCCCGCGCCGCCGAGGACGTGCTCACGAAGGTCGAAGCGGTCCTGCCCGCGCGACTGAAGAACGCCGCCAGCGACGCGCCGCTCTTCGCGCTGAACTTCCGTGAGGACCGGCTCGTCACGGAGCGCCTCGGAGCGATGCGCGCCGCCGTGCTCGAGCGTCGCAAGGTCGAGATCGAGTACTGCGATCAGAATGGACGCACGACGACCCGAACCATCGAGCCGCTCGCGCTCTTTTACTGGGCGCCGCATTGGACGGTCGGCGCGTTCTGCGAGCTCCGCGGTGAGTTCCGCAATTT
>Ga0079224_100004210_pt1 | contig 18482 bp, 13 predicted proteins | sample Stecom2015_FD_80414 | JGI IMG/M metagenome (GOLD analysis project Ga0079224, IMG submission 80414) | Agricultural soil microbial communities from Utah to study Nitrogen management - Steer compost 2015 | ecosystem: Environmental > Terrestrial > Soil > Agricultural land | place: USA: Utah... | reverse complement strand
TCGATTCTGTCTACGGCCCTCTCCTGACCGGACTTGAGTCGGGTGACACCTGGCCTGTGACCATCCACGTTTCCGGCCCCCTGCTGGACTGGCTAGAGACCCACGCCACTCACTGGGTCGATCGACTGGCCGGGCACGTGGCTCGCGGCCGAATCGAGCTGCTCGCCGCCGGACACGACGAACCGATCCTGGTCGCACTGTCGAGCGACGACCGGACCGAGCAGGTGGTCCGTCACCGCGAGAGACTGGAGCGTCGGTTCGGCGTCGAGGTCCGGGGACTCTGGCTGACAGAGCGGGTCTGGGAGAGCGACCTGCCCCGTGACCTGTCGCGAGCAGGAATCGAATTCGTGGTGGTCGACGATCGCCACCTGCGAGTGGCGGGCGTTCCCAGGGATGAATTGCACGGTCCGTCGGTGACCGAGTACGACGGGCACACGGTGACAGTGATGGCGATCGACCAGCGGCTCAGGTACCTGGTGCCGTTCCGCCCGGTCGATGAGCTCGAACACTTCTTCGCACAGCTCAATGACAATGGCCATTCACTCGCCGTGCTCGCTGACGATGGTGAGAAGTTCGGTGGCTGGCCGGGTACCGCGAAGTGGGTCTGGCAGGATGGCTGGTTTGCGTCGTTCAGCGAAACGCTGAGCCGGCTCCGCGATGCGAATGCGGTCGTGCTGAGCACGATGGCCGAAGCGATCCGGTCGCTGCCGCCGCGCGGGCCGGTGTACCTGCCGAGTGCCTCCTATCACGAGATGGAGCGCTGGGCGCTTCCTCCGGTCCAGTCCCGGCGATTGGCGCACCTGGAGGATGTCCCGCTCCTGAGCGAAGCCGGTGCCGACGACGAGGCGCTCCTGCGGGGCTCGCACTGGCGGAACTTCCTCACCAGGTACCCTGAATCCAACCGCCTGCACAAGGTCATGCAGCACCTCTCACGTGCGTGCCGTGCTGCAGGCGACCCGGCAGATGTGCGTCTTCATGTCGGCCGGGCGCAATGCAACGATGCCTACTGGCATGGCGTGTTCGGCGGGATCTACCTGCCGTTCCTGCGCGGCGCGTTGTGGCGGGAACTCGCGCAGGCAGCTCACCTCCTGTTCAGCGGTCAACCGATCAGCGCCGAGAGTTTCGACATCGATTGCGACGGCTCACCAGAGGTGGTGGTCTCGTCGGGTCAGTTGTTTGCAGTGATCGCCCCACACCGGGGCGGCGCGATCGAGGTCCTGCTCGACCTCACCGCCGGAGTGAACCTCGCAGACACGATGACCAGGCACGAGGAGGCCTATCATCCGGTCGACTCGCCTGACGGTCTCGACGAGTCACCGATCGACGAACTGAACCAGGACGCCCCCCCCTCGATTCACGACCTGGAAACGACACTGGACAGCCGCCCTCCCCTGGACGTGATCCCGCGCGCCCTCCTGGTGGATCGCTTCCTGGAATCGCGCGAAGCAGCGGCTGCATTGGCCAGCGGCCACCAGCCGGCGTTGGGGGAGATCGCGACGGGGCGGCTCGAAGGCAAGGTCGATTCAAGTCACCGTGAGACCACGATCACGTGCCACACCACTGATTTCTCGAAGGTGATTCACATCCGTGATGACGGCATCATCTCGGTGGAATGGCAGTGGAACCCTGCCGCTTTCCAGCCCGGCGCAGATGCCATCTTCACAACCGAGCTCTCGCTCGCAAACCTGGTGGATATCGCAGGTGACTGGACAGAGCGGATCGACTACCCGATTGAGACCGTGGCCAAGAGCGAGGGCGGGTTCGACAGGACGCTGCAGGGCTACGCGGTGGTGCTTTGCTGGCCTGCGAGCGCAGGAGCGGCACGGCTGGAGATCCGCCGCTAGCGCAGTCTCACGTCGACCGGCACCCGAACCATCAACCGGTACGACAACTCCCAGGACGTCCCGAAGAATGCCTCGCTCTCCTCGTCGTCGATCCGGTGCCAGCGGATCTCGGCGTCCAGTGACGTGCCCGCCTGCGATCGCACCCGCTTCGCCAGACCGATCTCGATGTACTTGCGCTCGGCACGATAGAAATCGGGATCCTCGCCCGGGGAGCCGTAGTTTGCGTCGCCAGCGGCGGCGTGAAAATCCCTGCCCAACCAGCGAATCGCGAACAGCTCCACGTCCCACACCGGCGTGATTGATGCCCTGAGCCAGGTTCCCGTGCCATCACCTGGCCGATCCGACGGATACTCCGGATCGAGATGGCCGGTGCTCCAGAGTCGCATCACGGCGAGCGAGGAACGTCCGACGAATGACAATGAGTCGTGGATCAGTAAGCCCGCAGCAGTGACGCGGTTGTTGGTCACCGGCACCCCGGCGTCGTGGAGCTGGCCCCCGCGATGTGACCAGAGATGCTGGGCCTTGAGCTCGAGCCAGGGCGCGACGTCAACGTCGGCCACTGCACCCATCTCGAACTCCTCGCGCTGCTCCGGTGTATTGAGCTTCCGCCAGTTGAGCCACACCTCGCCGTCAACCGCACCGCGCCGCTCGCGCCATTGCAGGCCGTACTCCACTGGTGTGGTGAGTTCCCGCGTGCTGACCATCAAGGGGTCGATCAACCGGTGGCGACGCTCGCTATCGAGGGTGCCGAGAATTCCGGTGGAATGGTCGCCGCGCCAGGCCACGGCCAGAATCGGCCGGATCGAGTCGACGAACTCCTCGCTTCCCCAGCGCCGATCGATCGATGCACCTGCGCGCAGGCTCGTGTTGCTGCCGCTACGTGCCAGCAGCCAGGTGTCGAGGTGAGCACCGAAGATCGTCTCCCCGGTGCGGTATGGTGTGAAGAACTCGGTGTTGTCGGCGTAGAAGTTCGCCCGCGCCTGCAGGTCCAGGCGCTGTGCCGAGATGGGTTGCAGGGCGATGATCGCCAGCCCGCCGAGTTGCACCAAGAATGGTCTCATAGTGAAATCTGCTGCGGTTCAGCCGGTTTCACCGCGCAGGCGGGCGACCCGATCCCGGACTTCCCGCATCGTGACCTGCAGTTGCGGGTCGGAATTGACCTATCGCCCTGTGAACTGCCATGGGGAGTCCTGTGGAGGGAGTGGCTGAATATGGGGGTACGCGGTTCCTGCCGCTAGATTCAAGAGATGAAGAAAGACTCCCGCACCGTCCGAGTCGGACTGGTTCAGCAGCGCGCGAGCGCGGACCCCGCCCAGAACCTGGAGCGGGCCATCGAGGGGATCCGTCAGGCAGCCGCCAAGGGCGCTCAGGTGATCTGCCTCCAGGAACTCTTCGGCTGGTACTACTTCTGCCAGCGGGAGGACCACGAGTTCTTCTCGCTCGCCGAGCCGATCCCCGGCCCGAGCACCGAGCGGCTGCAGCAGGTCGCAGCCGATCTCGGCGTGGTGATCGTCGCGTCGCTGTTCGAGCGGCGTGCAGCTGGCCTCTATCACAACACTGCTGCGGTGATCGACGCCGATGGATCGTACCTGGGCAAGTATCGCAAGATGCACATCCCCGACGATCCACAGTTCTACGAGAAGTTCTACTTCACGCCCGGCGACCTTGGCTTCCGGAGCTGGGACACCAGGTTCGGCCGAATCGGCGTGCTGGTCTGCTGGGATCAGTGGTATCCCGAGGCTGCGCGTCTCACCGCACTCACCGGTGCGGAGATCCTGTTCTATCCGACCGCGATCGGCTGGCTGCCTCCCGAGAAGGAGGAGTACGGCGAGCGCCAGCAGGCCGCCTGGGAAACCATCCAGCGCAGTCACGCGGTTGCGAATGGAGTGTACGTCTGCGCGGTGAACCGGGTCGGGCACGAAGTGCTGCCGGGAAGCGAGCCCGATGCCGCCGGAATCGAGTTCTGGGGTGGCTCCTTCGTCGCCGATCCCAACGGGCGCGTGATCGCCAAGGCAGGACGAGACGAGGAGATCCTCGTCGCCGATTGCAACCTCGAGTCGGTGGATGTCGTGCGAACGCACTGGCCGTTCCTGCGCGACCGTCGGGTCGACGCGTACGAGGAGCTCACCAAGCGCTATCGCGATGAGTAGGCAGCGGGCGTTCACCCCCGGCAGCCCGGCTGCGCGCGGATTCCGGATGCCGGCAGAATGGCTACCGCACCGCGGGACCTGGCTGTCGTGGCCGCATCGCGAATCATCGTGGCCCGGCAACTTCGCCCCGATCCCCGGCACGATCGCAGAGATGGTCCGCCACCTCGCGCCGCACGAGGAAGTGCACATCAACGTCGCGGACGATGCGATGGAGGCATCGGCGCGCGAGGTGCTCGCCGTCGCCAACGTGTCGACGGCAAATGTCTACTTCCACCATTTCCCCACCAACGACGCCTGGTGTCGCGATCACGGCCCGATCTTCATCCAGCGCGAGCTGGAGGACGGCAACCGGGACCAGATGATCACCGACTGGGGCTACAATGCGTGGGGCGGCAAGTATCCGCCGTTCGATCTCGACGACAAGATCCCGGCGCGCGTTGCCGGGAAGTTCGGGATCGAGATGGTGACACCGGGGATGATCCTCGAAGGCGGCTCGATCGACGTGAACGGGCGCGGATCGCTGCTCACCACCGAGCAGTGCCTGCTCAACCCGAATCGCAACCCCGACCTGAGCCGCGACCAGATCGAGCAGCGACTCGCCGACTACCTGGGGGTCACCAACATTCTCTGGCTCGGCGAGGGGATCATCGGCGACGACACCGATGGTCACATAGACGACATCACCCGCTTCGTCGATGACCGGACCATCGTCACTGCCATCGAGCCCGATACGAGCGACCCGAACCACGAGATCCTGGCCGACAACCTCGCTCGCCTGGAGCAGATGCGCGACCAGGACGGTGAACCGTTCCGGATCATCACGATCCCGATGCCGCGCCCTGTCACCTACCAGGGCGAGCGCCTGCCGGCCAGCTACGCCAACTTCTACATCGGCAACGGCGTGGTGCTGCTCCCCGGCTACGACCTGGAGCGCGACGAGATCGCCAGGCGGGTGCTGCAGGAGTGCTTCCCCGGCCGTGAGGTGGTGGTGATCGACTGCACGGCCCTCATCTGGGGACTGGGCGCCTTCCACTGCCTTTCCCAGCAATGGCCCGGCTAGACTGATCGGGCTGGCTGCAACCCTTTCGGGCCCCAGCCCGTCACAACAGTCGTGACCACCGCGATGTCGCTCCCGACTCCCGCCCGAGGGCTTCCGGCCGTCGACTCCGAGGCCGCGCTGGTACGACGCGCCAGTGCTGGTGACGAGGCCGCCTTCGAGCGTCTCTACCGGATCCACATTGCCCGGATCCACACCCTGGTCCGCCGGATGGCCGACCCGGGGGTGGCCGATGACCTGACGCAGGATGTCTTCATCCGGGCCTGGAACAAGCTGGCCCAGTTCCGCGGCGAAAGCGCGTTCGGCACCTGGCTGTACCGCCTGGCCATCAACGTGGTCCTGAGCCGCCGCCGCAGTGAGCGCAGCAGGCAAGAGTGGATCGAGACCGAACCCGAGATGATCGAGGCCGTGGGCGCCCGCGGCACCCCCGAGGGAATGGCGATGGATCTCGAACAGGCAATCGCGAAGCTGCCGCTGGGTTCGCGGCAGGTGTTCATCCTCCACGACGTCGAGGGATGGACACACGAGGAGATCGCCGAGGCACTAGGCACCGTTCCCGGAACATCGAAGTCACAGCTGTCCCGGGCACGCGCTGCACTCAGGAGGATGCTCGATGGTTATTGAACGCGACCAACCAGATGAGCGGCTCGCCGCGGCGATCGCAGGACTCCGTGACAAGGAGCCGGACCGCGACTTGTGGCCGGGAATCCAGGAACAGATCTCGGCCCGGCGCAAACCCACACTTCAACTTCGCTGGCCCCTGGCGATAGCGGCCGGACTCGTGCTGCTGCTCGGCGGAGCGATCGCCGGTCGGCAGCTCGCGATTCGAGAGCAGCCCGAAGTGAACGTGGTCACCACCATTCCCGAGTCGGAGCCGGAGTTCATCGCCGCGGGATTCAGCAAGGCGGAGCTCACCCTCGCCGGCGCGATCGAGGACCTGCAACGTGCCTACCTCGACGCGGCGCCACGTCTCGACGAGGACACCCGTCGTGCGATCGCATCATCGCTTGCCGCGATCGATTCGGCGATCGCCCAGGCGCGCAACCTCGCGGGTGATTCCCCCGACGATGTTGCCGCAGCCCGTTACCTGACACGCACGATGCAGCGCAAGCTCAAGGTGCTGCAGACTGCAACTTCGATGGCGAGTCGGACATGATCGGTGCAACCTTGCTGGCCCTGGCCCTCACGATTCCTGCGGTTCAGGACACGACCCTTCGGCTTCCGCAGGACGGAGTCGTCTACATCCATGCTGGCCATCGCGGCGTGCTGCTGCGAGTTGTCGACGGCGACAACGTCACGGTCCGCAATGCACCGGCTCGCTCGAGTGGCAGGGAGATCAGGATCGACACCGAGTGGCCGTTCGGTTCACGGCGGCAGAATTCGAGAATCGAGGTGATCGTCCCGGCCCGGGCCGACGTGCGAATCGAGTCCATCTCCGGCCCGATCGAGGCCTCGGAGGTGCCACGGATCCTGCAGATCGAGACGGTTTCGGGACCCATAATCACGACCGGTGGTCGCGGTACACTGGACATCGAGTCGGTGTCCTCGCCGATCCAGGTGCGTGGGTTCCAGGGCAGGCAACTGGAGATCGAGACGATGTCCGGGCCGGTCAGCATCGACGGAGCCACCGGGCGCATCGAGGTGAGCGGGGTCAGTGAATCACTTACCTTCCGCAACGTGCGCTCCGAGTCGGTGCACGCCGAGTCGCTGAATGGACGCATCGACTGGTACGGCCCGATCGACCCGCGCGCCCGCCTCCGCTTCGAGTCGCACAACGGCACGGTGTCATTCTTCCTGCCCCCCGACAACGACGTGCGGTTCCGGGTCAACACCTTCCTGGGCAGGTTCCAGAGCAGCATCCCGGTCACCAACCGCAGCGTCGGGGACGACTCCGATGGCGAGCAAGAAGTGATCGCCGTCCTCGGCAAGGGCAGCGCCGACGTACGGGTGGACACCTTCAACGGCAACGTAGTGGTGCGCCGGATCGGCGATTCCTGACCGGCCACCATCGGCTTGCAACCCTTCGGAGCCGGGCAGCGTCACAACCAGCAAACCAGATGCACGACGCAACCTGCACCAGGGAGAAATACCGAATGCGCAAGCTGTTCTGGGGTGTCGCCACCCTGCTCGTGACCGCCCCGCTCGCCGCCCAGGACTACCAGTTCAGCCGCGACCTGCGCCCCGGGGACGAGATCGAGCTGGAGAACATCAACGGCTCCGTCGAGGTGCGCCCCACCAACGGTCGCACCGCACGCGTCGAGGTCACCAAGATCGTCCGCAGTGGCGACGGCAACCTCGTGAGGGTGCTGGTGGAGAACGAAGGTAGCACGATGCGTGTCTGCACCGTGTACCTGAACCGGGACCGCAATCGCAACACCTGCAAGGGCCCCAACAGTCTCAACCGTGGTGAGCGACTCGATGTCACCACCGACTATGTCGTCCTCGTGCCCAGTGGCGTGGAGGTCGACGCCAACACGGTGAACGGCTCGATCGTGTTGCGAGGCATTGACACGCCAAGCTCTGCGTCGACCGTGAACGGCGACATCGAGTTCGAGGCAGTGGGTGCCCACCAGCTGGAGACCGTCAATGGGAACATCCGCGCGACCCTGGCGCGGGCCGACTGGACCGGCGAACTGGAGATGCAGACGGTCAACGGAAGCATCGATCTCACCCTGCCCGAGAGTTTCGCCGCCCAGCTGCGCGGCGAGACCGTGAACGGCCAGATCGAAAGCGACTTCCCCGTCACCATCCAGGGCCGCTGGGGACCCAAGTCGTTCCACGGCAGCATCAACGGCGGCGGCAACCGGACTCTCGAGCTAGACACGGTCAACGGCAGCATCCGGATCAGGAAGCGGTGACGACCGCGCGGGAGACGATGGACGATGACAGAAGCACAATGCACGCAGTGTGGGACAGGCTCGACTGGATAGATCGTACCCCGCAGGCCCTGTCTCGCGTCGCGTAGTCGTTTCGATGTAGATTCCGCTGCATGACCGACCTCTTCTCCCCAGCCGGGATCGCCACTTGGCGTGACCGGCTGGCTCGTTCTGACCGGTTCAAGCAGGCCGCAGGCGACTGGAGCGGCTCGGTGCTGCTCGTCGAGCGCGACTCCGATCGCGGCGGTCGCAACACCTTCCTGGAGTTGTCGAACGGGGAGATAGTCGTCGCGCGCGAGGCGACAGCAGGAGACATCGGGGCGGCCGAATTCGTGCTGGCCGCCTCGGCGGGATCGTGGAACCGCCTGGTTTCTGGAGAGCTGGAGCTGCTCACTGCCGCGATGACCGGCCAGCTCAAGCTCGAACGAGGCAACGTGATGCGCCTGGCGGGCCACGCCCGTGCCGCGGCCGCACTGCTCGGCGCAGCCGGGGAACTATGATCGTCGAGCGATCGGTGCGCCCAGCACTTCCTCGGGGATTGCGAATCCGTCGGTGACTGCCTCCGCGATCGGTCGCAATTCCTGGCAGCACTTGTTGGCCAGGTAGCGAATCCCCTTCGCCTTCGGCGTCTCGACCACGCCACTCATCAGGAACCAGCCGAGGTCGGCCTCGACTCTCGACGCCCAGAAGGTGTCTCGCAGCAATCCCAGCAACGGCGCCAGCGTTGGGCCCGCGTGGCGCTCCTCGTCGACGATCGACTGCAGGGCAACCCGCTCGACGTGCGCGGTGGCCAGGTGCGTGAGGTGGTCTGCCACCTCGTTCATTGCACGGATCGGATCCCGCTTGAGACCGGCGCGCAGGCGACGCGCCGCCGCATCGAGAATGCGCTCCTCGCGATAGCGGAACAATGCGAGCTGCTGGCGCGGGTCACGGAGGTGATCCTCGTCGTCGCGCCGCGCGGCAACTGGATTGAGCGCCTTGAGCGCCCGCCTGGCCCGACGCCCGATCAGGCGCACCACGCCGATCTCGGCGAATTCCTGCTGGAATCCCGACAGCAGTGCCTTGGCGAGCAACTGGTACAGCACGGTGTTGTCGCCCTCGAACGTGGTCCACACGTCGATGTCCTGGCGCAGCGCGGCGATCCGGTTCTGGACCAGGTATCCCTGCCCGCCGCAGCATTCGCGCGCCTGGGTTATCGCGTCCTGCGCGAACCAGGTCGTGTACGCCTTGAGTCCCGCCGCGAGACCCTCGAGCTCGCGATTCGACTCACCCGCACTGTCGACGAAGCGATCAACCAGCCGGGAAAGCGCTAGATCGAGCACGATGCAGGTCGCCAACGACGGCAGCAGCCTGCGCTGGTGGGTGCGATAGTCGAGCAGTGGAGTGGTATTGCCGCCATCGGGACCGAATTGCCGACGACGGTTGCCGTAGCGTATCGCGACCGTCAGCGCGCTCTTGACGGCGGAGAGTCCGGAAAGCCCGATGGTGATCCGGCCCCCGACCAGGGTTCCGATCATCGTGAAGAAGCGGCGCGCATCACTCGCAATCGGTGAGCTGTAGTTGCCGTCCTCATCGACGTCGCCGAAGCGGTTCAGCAGGTGGTTGCGCGGGATCCGGACGTTGTCGAACCAGATCCTGCCGTTGTCGATGCCGTTGAGGCCCTCCTTGATGCCGGAATCCCCGATCGTCACGCCTCGCATCGTCCTGCCGTTCTCGTCGCGGATCGGCACCAGGAATGCGTGCACACCGTGATTCTCGCCGCGGGTGACCAGTTGCGCGAAAACCGTTGCCATCCGGCCGTGGAGCGCGGCGTTGCCGATCCATTCCTTGTGCGCACCCGGATGGGGAGTCTGGATCACGAACTCCTGGGTCTCGACATCGAACGTCGCGGTCGTCTCGAGGTCGCGGACGTTGGAGCCGCTGCCGAGCTCGCTCATCGCGAAGCAGCCGAGCAGCTCACCGCGACCGATCGCCGGCAGGAAGGTGCGATGGTGCCATTCGGTGCCGAGCAGCTGCACGCTGCCCTGGAACAGGCCGAACTGCACCCCGAACTTGATCGTCAATGAGAGGTCGTGGAACGCCAGCGTCTCGAACACCGCGAGGAATCCGCGCGGATCGTCGGCGCCGCCGTACTCCGACGAGATCGCCAGCGAACCGAGCCCCTCCGTCGCGAGCTTCCCGAGCCATTCCCTGACCTGTTCGCGATACTCCGCGGTCGACATTCCGTATCGATACGAGAACTGCGGATCGCTGAGCAGCTGGCGGACCCGGTCGCGCATCGCCTCTTCCGGGCCATCCAGCAGTCTCTTGAGTGCGGCGGTATCGACCGCCGGGGACGGCCGGAGAGGTGCGGGGGTCGGGACAGGATTCTTGTTCGATGCCATGGGCTGAACGCTAACACCGGCGGACACGACCCGGCCAGCGTGGGCGGTTCGCGGAAAGACCCGTGACACCGTACGTTTCCACGGTGTCGTCCCCACTTCTTGCGATCATTGGTGCCGGTGCCTCTGGCTGGATGGCAGCGTGTCACGCGGCTCGACCCGGTGTCCGGGTCGTGGTGCTCGAGCGCAAGTCCGACGGTGGCCGCAAGATCCTGATCTCAGGCGGCGGTCGCTGCAACGTGCTGCCGGCCGAGCTCGATGAGCGCCGCTTCGTGACCGCGTCATCGCCCAATTCGCTGCGCAAGATTCTTCGAGGCTGGCCGATGCGGGAGATGCGTCGGTTCTTCGAGAGCGAAGCCGAGCTGCCGCTGGTCGAGGAGGTTGAGACCGGCAAGCTGTTTCCGGTCGCGAACACCTCGCGATCGGTTCGCGATGCACTGGTGAAGCTCGCCCAGCGCCGTGGCGTCGTGGTTCGCACCAACTCCACCGTCAGCGGAATCGAACCTTGGGATGGTCGGTGGCGCGTGCTGATCGAGGACTCCGAGCCATTAGTTGCAGATGCCGTGATCGTCGCGACCGGTGGGTTGTCGGTGCCACAGACCGGTTCCGATGGATTCGCCTTCCGCAACCTCCCTGCCCTGGGCTTCACGCTTCATCCGACCTATCCCGCACTGACTCCACTCACCATCAGTCCGCCAACCTTCGCCGACCTCGCCGGCGTATCACTGGATGTCGACATCAGCGCCCGCTCAGCCAGTGAACAGCGCCACGCCCGGGGCGGCTTCCTGTTCACCCATCGCGGCTACTCGGGACCCGGCCTGCTGGATGTCTCCCACGTCGCAGTGCGGGCCCGGCTGGCAGGAGAAGGGCGTGCGGCGCTAACCGTGGACTGGTGCGGGCTGGGTACCGACGGTTGGCAGGAGAGACTGCAGCCCGGTCCCGGACTGGTGCTGACCGCGCTCCGCAAGGAAATGCCGACTCGGCTCGCCGACCGATTGATGCAGGAGGCAGGCGTCGGGCTGGACACTCCCACGTCGCGCCTGGATCGGGAATCGCGAAGGCGGCTGCTGCGGGTCCTCTCATCGTTCGAGCTGCCGTGGAGTTCCGACGAGGGCTATCGCAAGGCCGAGGTGACCGGTGGTGGCATCGCACTGGAGGAAGTCGATCCGGTGACGATGGAGAGCCGCCGACATCCGGGCCTGTATGTAGTGGGTGAATCGCTGGATGCCTTCGGGCCGATCGGTGGCTACAACTTCACCTGGGCGTGGGTGACCGGTCATCTTGCCGGTCGCGCCGCCGCTTCCCGGCTGGCCGGATAGCGAGCCGATGCTGCTTCCCGTTGAACTGTGAGGAATGATGAGACTGCTGCGCCTGCTTCCGCTGCTGCTCCTGGCCACCCCGCTCTCCGGGCAAGCCAGGCTGACGCCCCCCGAGACTGCGCTGGGATTCCCGATCGGTGCGGACTACCGGCTAGCCAACTACCGCCAGCTCCACGCGTGGTGGGAGAAGCTGGCAGCTGAATCGCCGCGGATGCTGCTCGACACCATCGGCACGACGGCCGAGGGCCGTCCGCAGGTGATGGCGATCATCTCCGCGCCCGGGAACCTGGCCAGGCTCGAGGAGTACCGCAGCATCAGCGAACGCCTCGCACGGGGCCGCATCGACGAGTCAACCGCTCGCCAGCTGGCGTCGGAAGGCAAGGCGATCGTGTGGATCGATGGTGGCCTGCACGCCACCGAGGTTCTCGGCGCAACCCAGTTGATGGAACTGGTCTGGCAATTCGTCTCGCAGGACGACGCCGAGACCGTGCGGATCCTCGACGACGTGATCATCCTCGCTGTTCACGCCAATCCCGACGGCATGGACCTGGTCTCGGACTGGTACATGAGGAACAGCGACACGCTTCGTCGCACCACCGCTGGCCTGCCGCGACTCTACCAGAAGTACATCGGGCACGACAACAATCGCGACTTCTATCGCAATGCGCAGCCGGAATCCCGCAACATCAGTGACGCGATGTACAACAAGTGGTATCCGCAGATCATGTACAACCATCACCAGACCGGCCCCGCGGGCGCGGTGATGTTCGCACCCCCGTTCCGCGACCCGTTCAACTACGTCTATGACCCGATGATCCCCACCGGACTCGACTTCGTGGGAGCGGCGATGCACCGCCGCTTCACTGAGGAGGGCAAGGGTGGCGCGGTCTCGCGTGACGCAGCCAACTACTCGACCTGGTGGAACGGCGGGCTGCGTACCACGGCATACTTCCACAACATCATCGGCATCCTGACCGAGACGATAGGCTCACCGACGCCGATGCGGGTTCCGCTCCGGCTCGAGCGCCAGCTCCCCGCCGGTGGACAGGCACTGCCGGTGCAGTGGGGTGAGTGGCGCTTCCGCCAGTCGATCGACTACTCGATGACCGCCAATCGCGCGATCCTCGACCTGGCGTCGCGCTACCGCGAATCGGTGCTCTACAACATCTGGCGGATGGCGCGCAACTCGATCGAGCGCGGCAGTCGCGACAACTGGACTCATCGCCCCGCCCTGATCGAGGCCGCGCGCGTCGCCGCCGAGGGCAAGACCGGAGCCGATGCAGAGGAGGCCAGCGCCGCTGTGCTGCGCGCCCCCGAGAATCGCGATCCCCGTGCGTGGGTGATTCCCGCCGGCCAGCCCGAGATGGGCGCGGTGATGGACTTCGTCGAGGCGATGCGCGTCTCGGGCATCGAGATGTCGGTGGCAACCCAGGCGTTCAGCGCCGGCGGCAGGAACTATCCTGCGGGATCGATCGTGATCCGCGCCGACCAGGCCTTCCGCCCGCACCTGCTCGACATGTTCGAGCCGCAGGACCATCCGACCGACCTGCAGTATCCCGGGGGCCCTCCGAAGGCACCGTATGACAACGCCGGTTGGACGCTGGCAATGCAGATGGGCTTCAAGTTCGATCGCCATCTCGAGCCGATCAGCGCCCCGACGGCGCCACTGCCGAACGACCGGCCGGCGACCGCTGCGGCCCCGTTCGATGCCAGTGCCGGTGCGTGGCGAATCTCACCTTCGGCCACTGACGCATTCCGTGCGGTGAACCGGGTCCTCAATGCCGGTGGCCGCGTCGAGCGCACCGCCGACGGCGACTTCATCGTGCGCGGCAGCCAGGCCGCCGGCGTGCTCGGCGAACTGGCACGCGAACGAGGCCTGATCACCACGCGCGCCGGGTCGGCGAGCGGCAAGCAGATCAAGGCGCTGCGCGTCGGCCTGTGGGACAGCTATGGCGGCTCGATGCCATCCGGTTGGACGCGCTGGATCTTCGAGCAGTACGAACTGCCGTTCGAGCGGGTGTTCGCGCCGCGACTCAACGCCGGCAACCTGGCACGCGACTTCGACGTGCTGGTGTTCGTTGGCGGCGCGATCCCGCCGGCTGGAGCTCGCAACGTTCGCTTCGGAGGTGCTGCTGAACCCGAGGACCTGCCGGCAGAGTACCGCGGCCAGTTCGGGCGAATCACTGCCGACACGACCATCCCTGCCCTGCGCGAATTCATCGAGGCGGGCGGCCGGATCATCACCATCGGATCGTCGACCAACCTGGCCGCGCATTTCGGGATACCGCTCGAATCGCACCTGACCGTGCGCCAGGGCGACGGCGAAGTGCGCCCGCTCTCGCGCGACAGCCACTACGTGCCGGGCTCGCTGCTCGAGGTTGCGGTCGACCCCACTCATCCGGCAGCGCGCGGCTCTGGCGACCACACGATCGTGATGTTCGACAACTCGCCAGTGTTCCGCCTGCCGCCCGATGCCAGCGCGCGCGGCATCCGGCCGATCGCCTGGTTCGACACCCCGACCCCGCTGCGTTCCGGGTGGGCCCACGGCCAGGGCTACCTGCTCAACGGCGTAGCGATGCTATCGGCGCAGGTCGGGCGCGGCACGCTCTATCTGTACGGCCCCGAGGTGCTGTTCCGGGCCCAGCCCACCGGCACGTTCCGGTTCGTGTTCAACGTGATGTACGAGTAGCAGCAACAAGGTGGGAACAGCGAAGCGAGAAGGCGGGGATGGTTCCCACCTTCTCGCTTCCTGTATCAGTCCATCGTCACGTGCTCACGGAGTCACGAGCTTGAGATGACGGTCGAGCCACTCCTGCATCTCGGCCAGGGTGTGTCCCACCGATTCGCGCGCGGCGTAACCGTGCGACTCGCCGGGCAGCATCACCAGGCGGGCGATGCCTCCGTTGCCCTTCACTGCGGCGTACATCCGCTCCGACTGGATCGGGAAGGTTCCCGAGTTGTTGTCGTCGGTCCCGTGGATGAAGAGGATCGGGTCCTTGATCTGGTGCGCGAATGTGAATGGCGACATCCGGCGGTAGACCTCTTCGGCCTCCCAGTAGGTGCGACGCTCGTTCTGGAAGCCGAACGGGGTCAGGCTCCGGTTGTACGCGCCACTGCGGGCGATGCCGGCGCGGAACAGCCTGGTGTGTGCCAACAGGTTGGCGGTGGTGAATGCGCCGTACGAGTGCCCGCCCACCGCGATCTGGTCGCGACGGGCGACGCCCATAGCAACCAGAGTGTCGATGGCGGCACGCGCCGAGAGCTCGAGCTGCTCGACGTAGGTGTCGTTGGCAGTCTCACCCTCGCCGACGATCGGGAAGGTCGGGTTGTAGAGGATTCCGTATCCCTGGGTGAGCAGGAACAGGTGTGACGCCCCCGACGGACGAGTGAATCGATACGGCGAACCGCGAACCTGCGATGCAGCGCTCGCACTCGCGAACTCTGCCGGGTACACCCACAGCAGGAACGGCAGCGGCCCGTCGCGACGAGCATCGTAGCCCGCCGGCAGGTAGAGCTGGCCGGAGAGTGCGACGCCATCGGCACGGGTGTAGTTGATCTGCCGCTTGGTGATGCCGGCGAACGCCGGGGCAGGATCGGGCGTGTGGGTGAGCCGCACCGGGGCACGGCGCAGGATCACGTCGCGCTGCCAGTAGTTCGGCGGCTCGGTGAGCGATTCGCGCATCGTGAGCCAGGTGCCCACGTCGGCATCGATCGGCGCGACGACCGTCTCGTACGCCTCGCCACTCGACTGCCAGAGACGAGTGGCCTTGCCGGTGGCAATGTCGAGTCGGTCGAGGAACGGCCGGTCGCCCTCGGGCGACGAGCCCTGTCCCGTGAGCCAGAGCGACTTGCCATCGCGGCTGAACTTGAGCAGGACACGACCATCGTTGGTTCGCTCGGTGACCGGCGATCCCGGATTGCCGTAAGCATCGTCGCTGGCACGTTCCCACAACAGGCGACGCGTGCCGGGATTGGAGGGATCGATGATCCAGGTGCGAGTCATCCGGGTCGGGGCCCACGACTCCGTGAGCAGTGCGAAGTCGGCGCGACCCCAGGTGATTCCACCTGCGCGCCATTCGGTATCCGCGAACACCTCGGGCTCACCGTCGAACGGCGCAGCCAGAGTGTAGATGCGGTCGCGGGCGGGAACGCTCGCGTTCGGATCGCCGTCGTCGAGCGCCTCGAGCCAGATCAACGTCGCGGGTACGTCGCCCCGCCAGCGCCAACCACGTGGACCCGGAGTGGTAGCCCCACGAGCCAGCGGCTGGGTCACGACCTCAGGCGAATCCTCGAGCAGCCGCACCTCTCGCCCATTGCGGTCCCAGATCACCGTGCGCGACGGGAAGCGCGACCAGGTCACCTCGTGCGAGAACGGTTCGCGATAGGTGGTGGCGATGAACCAGCGACCATCCGGTGACGGATCGACGTTGAGCGTTAGCCCAGCCGGCCCGAGCGGCGTGACGTTGCCGTCCAGGGAGACGATCGCATTCTGGGTGGCGAAGTAGTACGCGAACAGCTCCTCGTCGTGCGGCGTCTCGAGCAGGTCCTGGTAGGTGCGCTCGGGAGCGCTACGCCCCATCGTCTCCTGCATCACCGGGCCGGTCGGTGCATTCGGCGGAGCCGGCGGTGCGCCGCGCCCATCGGGAATCAGGGCGCACAGCAACTCGCGGCTGCCAGCCAGCCACTCGCAGGGCGCACCGTGAGCGCCGTTGAGGCGCGGCCCGATCAGCTCACGCACCGCACCGGTGGTGTCGGAGAGGTGGAGCGAGATCCCCTCGTCGGTGGTGCGAGTGAAGAAGAACCGTGAGCCGTCGGGCGACCAGCTCGGTCCGGACAATGTGCCGCCGTCGGGCACCCGCACGGTGACATCACCGCCGCCACGTACCCGCCGCAGCGTGAGGCCGCGGTACCCACCGGTGGTCGCCAGTCCATTGGTCCTGGGGTTGACCCTGCTCCCCGCCAGCTTGAGGTGCGGAGCAGCGACATCGGCAATTGATGGCACGCCGCTGCGCTCGAGCAGCACGAACCAGTCACGCTTGGGCGAGAGCGATATCTGGGGCGCGGGATCGGCATCGAGAATTGCCGCGATCGCCGGCGCTGGATCTCGATAGCCATCCTGGGCCACGACCAGTGTCGGGGCCAGCAGCAATGACGGGAGAAGGATGTGAATGCGACGCAACTGACGCCTCCAGCAGGGGTTGCGGGCCAGGTCGCCGCGGGTGGACTGTCCCCCGCGTGACGATGAGCGTATCCTAGACAGGCCTGAACGATCCGCAATCTGCACCGGTCTTGCAACTGGAGGTCCCGATTTCCAGCTCCACCACCACGATCACCTGGCTGGGCCACAGCGGCTTTGTCGTTGAATCGGCGGGGAACGTGCCGTTCGCGTTTGACCCGTGGCTCGACAACCCCAAGGCGCCGGCCGATGCCGCCTCCCTTGCCGCCCGGGCCAGGGTGATCCTGCTCACACACGGACACTTCGACCACATCGACAGTGTGGCCCCGATCGCCCGGGAGAGCGGTGCCACGGTTCTCACCACCGACGAGCTATCCACCGAGCTCGCCGCGCAGGGTTTGCCGTCAGGCCAGGTGGTCGGATTCAACATCGGTGGCACCACGTCGGCGCACGGCATCCAGGCGACGCTGGTCCAGGCCTTCCACTCATCGTCCCACGCGGACGACAACGGCAGGCAGCGCGACCTCGGCAGTCCGTGCGGCTTCATCGTCGAGGCAGCCGGGATGCCGGTGATCTACAACACCGGTGACACCGGTGTGTTCGGCGACATGGCCCTGATCGCCGAGCTGTACCAGCCCGAGGTGTTGTTCCTGCCGATCGGTGACTTCTACACGATGGGGGCCCGTCAGGCTGCCAAGGCAGTCGACCTCGTGAAGCCACGCTGGATCGTGCCGCAGCACTACAACACCTTCCCGCTGCTCACCGGGACTCTCGACGCGTTCCGCGCCGCCCTGGCACCCGAGTATCGGGACCGGGTGCTCGAACTCACTCCCGGAGTGGCGGTCACCATATGACCACGATCGAGGTGCTCGGTGTCCAGATGGACCTGGGACAGTCTCGACGCGGAGTCGAGATGGGTCCCTCGGCCGTGCGTCACGCTCGGCTCGAAGCGCGACTGGAAGCGCTCGGGCACGTGGTCCAGGACGCCGGCGACATTGCAGTCCCGACTCGTGAGACGATCGACGCAACCCGCGGACTCGACTACCTCGACACGATCACGCTGGTCTGCCGCACACTCGCCGACCGCACCCGCGACATCGTGGCCAGGCGCCACGTGCCGCTGGTCATCGGCGGGGATCACTCGATCGCGGCAGGTTCGATCGCCGGTGTCGCCGCAGCACTGGCGGATCGCGGCGAGAAGCTCGGCGTCCTCTGGATCGATGCCCACGGAGACCTCAACACTCCCGAGAGCTCAGAGACCGGCAACGTTCACGGAATGCCGCTCGCTCACCTGCTCGGCCATGGTCACCAGCCATTGGTGCAAGTCGGGGGTGCTGGTGCGTCAATTCTCGCCGAGCACGTCGCAATCATTGGAGCTCGCGACCTTGACGAGGCCGAGCGACGGCACGCGCGGGACTGGGGAGTGCGCATCTACACCATGCGGGAGATTGATGAGCGCGGGATGCGCGCCGTGATGCAGGAAGCGATTGCCCAGGTGACGAACGGCACCGGTGGCATTCACGTCTCGCTCGACCTCGACTTTGTCGATCCTCGCGAGGCACCGGGCGTGGGAACACCCGTGCGCGGCGGCGCGACCTTCCGCGAGGCACACCTCGCGATGGAGACCCTGGCGGACACCGGCAAGATGGTTTCGATGGACCTGGTGGAAGTGAATCCTG
>Ga0079224_100004209_pt1 | contig 18484 bp, 14 predicted proteins | sample Stecom2015_FD_80414 | JGI IMG/M metagenome (GOLD analysis project Ga0079224, IMG submission 80414) | Agricultural soil microbial communities from Utah to study Nitrogen management - Steer compost 2015 | ecosystem: Environmental > Terrestrial > Soil > Agricultural land | place: USA: Utah... | reverse complement strand
GAAAGCCTTGCAGCGTGTCGGCCTCGCGTCGCCATTGGCGTGCGTGGTCGGGAGCGAGCGCAGGCATGGTCGGCTCGGGCACCAGTTGCCACGGAACAGGAGACCAGGCCAGCAGATACATGGCCATGACTTCGGCCAGCGTGACCAGGTGGTTGTGCGCACTGGTGGTCGTGAAAATCGGTTTTTCCACGCCGCCAAAGAAGCGTTCACGCAGCGCCTCGTTTGATTTGAACGCGGGCAACAGGTCTTCACGACGGTAATAGCCGGCAGGATGCGTGTACAGCGCGTCGCTGTCGTCTACAACAGCGCCTTCCAGATGCTCGCCATACAGGCCCAGTCGATCTATCAATGCGTGGATGGCGGCCAGCATGGGGCCGGCGACATCATCCGCATAAATCTGGTCGCCGCATAACATGAGCATGGCGGGTCGCGCGTCGGCCTGTGCGATGTGTCCGGCCAGCAGTTCGTCGGCACGCGCCAGCCCATCGCGCGCAGGATGATGCGGCTTGCGGCAAGAACCAAAAAGAATATCGTCGGCGCGGCTGCGCAGCACCAGGGTCGGTTGGCTGGCCCCGGCATGCAGCAGGTGCGGCGCCCATTGAGCAATATTTGCCTGCTTCCCGTCGGCCAGCGTCGCAAGCAGATCGTACGCAATAACCGTGTCCTGCGGTAGCGGTTCGGACAGGGCAACATCGATCAAATGCAAAAAGGCATGGCGGCCAAGAGGCACGACGCGGCAGCTTGATTCGTCAAGCGCCATGCTTCTGGGCGCTTCGTCAGCCGGGGCAAGCTGCAACGTAAAATGGAGCGGTACGCTACCGACCAGCCACAGCACGAGGCGGTCTGGTTCAAGGCGGCGCAGGATCGGGCCGGCAATTACGGGCGGCAGGGCGCTGGAAAAAGCTGTATGGGACAATCGAAGCAGGACGATCTATGACGAATCGACGATGAAAGAAACAAAGCCAGTATAACAGGCGTGCCAGCGGCGGATAAAGCGTCCAGGACGCCCTTGGGCATCACAGCGTCGCTTATCGTATTCTATTGAAACAGATTGGTCATGGCGGTTTCACCGGTTCATGCAAATCAATCTGATGATCAGGCCAACTCTTGGGTATCAATGGCAGTTGTCATTGATTGTTGTGCGGACTGAGTCAACGGCAATCGGAAAGTCGGCTGAGTTTTTTCTTGTTTTCGATGCTTCGTCGCGCATGTTCGCGGCACAGCGCTTCGGCGCGCGTTCCTTCCCGTTGAATGATGGCCTCAAAGATCGCTTCGTGATCTTCCTGAGCACGAGTAAAGAATTCCAGTTCGATTTCCGGATAGTCGCCAATTGACCCCAGATTGCTGGCTCGTGCAAAGACCGTTCTTGATACCGTCTGCATTGATTCGGCAAGATGGGTATTGCGTGCCAATGTGATCAGGGCATCATGAAATTGCTTGTTATTGTCTGCCCAGGATTCGACAAACAGCTGTCGCGTTTCCCGTGTCCATGCGCATATCAGCGCGCGGCCCTTGTCCACAAGCATGCGCAGCCAGGCACTGTCTTTATCAGAGATGGCGGTTTCAGCGATCCGCCGCGCCGCGTAGCCTTCCAGCACACCGCGCAGCTCCAGCGCTTCGGCTACTTCATCCATATTGATCTCGCGCACCCTAAACCCCTGGCGGCCGGATTTTTCCACATAGCCCAGGCGCTCCAGTTCGCCCAGGGCAAGACGCAAGGGTGTACGGGAAACATTGAGCTCGGCAGAAAACTCGATTTCCTTGATGCGTGAACCCGCCGGCAATGATCCTTTGAGGATTCGCCTGCGTAATTCTTCCGTGACAGTTTTTATTAGTGTGGACATGCAAATGAAATAAGGGCGGCGCCAGCCATGCGGAATCGGCCCACGTAAGTCCAGATTATAGCCAGAAACGCCGCCGCGGTTATGTCTGGCGCAGCTGTTTCAATCCACGGTGGCGCCGATATCCCGAACAATAGCGCCCAGTCTCTGCTTTTCTTCTTCAGTGAATGTCTGAAACTGCTCAGGCGTCATGGGAGAGGGGACGGCGCCCCGGTCGCGCAGTCGCTGGTCAGTTTCCTTAAGCTTGAGTGTTTCATCAATAGCCGCGTTCATTTTATTGATGACTGCTGGTGGCGTGTCAGCCGGCGCATATAAACCGTCCCAGGCATAAAATTCAAACCCTTTCAATCCCGAGGCGTCCAGTGTGGGCACCCCTGGCAATGAGGGACTGGGTGTCTTGCTCGTGACCGCGAGCGCCTGGAGTCTTCCCGCTTTGATCTGTGAAATAACATTGGGCGTGACATCGATAATAAAATCTATTCGGCCGCCAATAATATCGGTCACAGCAGCCGCATTACCTTTATAGGGTACGTGGGTAACCGGCATGCCTGTTTGCTTCTTGAACATTTCGCAGGCAAGATGTGATGACGTGCCATTTCCGGCTGAACCACAGGTCAGGGGTTTGTCTGCCCCCTTGCTGTACTTGCGCAAATCGGCAATGCTGTCGATTCCCTTTACATTGTCCCGCGCAACGACCAGGGTCAGTTCGATCGTTGAAAAACGTCCCACCGCTTTTAACTGATCTGGCTTATAACCCACGGATTTATACAGTGCATGGTTAATCGCCTGGGTGCCGTTGGTTCCATACAGGAATGTATATCCGTCAGCCTTGGCGCGCGCAGCGGCGGCACTGCCGATATTACCCCCTGCGCCGGGATGGTTTTCCACCACGATACTTTGTCCCACCGTTTTGGCCAGCGGGTCTGCAACCAGTCTGGCCAAGGTGTCTCCGCCGCCTCCTGCGGCAAAGGGCACGATAAGCGTCATGGCGCGGTTGGGCCAGGTTGCATCGCCCTGCGCGCCAAAGGCGCTGGTTCCAGTCAGTATTGCCGTGATGCCCACAGCCAGCATTGTTGCCTTTGTTTGTCTCATCTGTATCCTCTCTTTGGGAATAAATTTTTATGGTTGAATAACAGCATCGTTGCACTGCCCACTGCCAACATCAAAAACGCATAGATTTGTACCCCAGCGGAACCTGGCGCCCTCAGGGCGATGGGTTCACTGATCAGGCAAACCGGATACATGCTCAACCACATCAGCGCCGTGCTGATAAACGCGCCTGTTCGCGATGTACGCTGTGACTTGCCTATGTGCCAGGCCGACATGAGCATCATCAGCAAAAAGGAACATGGAAAAGCCATGCCATGCGCCAGGGAATACACAGACGTAAACTTGCCGAGCAGATCTGCTTGCGTGCATTGGGCAAGCCATAGTGTGGCCTTGATATGTCGCGCGTCCATACCGGCTGCCAGCCAGCATCCGAGCAACCATACGCCGGCGCCAAGCGTGCTCATGGTTCAATCGCCGCAGCAATTGCCTTTGAGCGGGCTGGCGGAGACGCCGCTGTGATTACAGCATCCGCCTTTCCACCAGTCGGCGCCTTCGCCGGAACAATACTTGCCGTCTGCGCCGACCATCTTCATGAACATGGGATGATAGTTACGGCATACTTCCAGCTCGGTCTTGACCCAATGCAGCGGGTCTCTGGCATAGTGATCCCAATAATCGCCCTGCATGTTGATGCCGGGCACGGCGGGGTTCCAGCTCTCGTCCAGCCAGAGATTCGGGTCACCGTACTTTGAACACAACTTGCGTATGGCTGGGTCATCCAGGGCCTGCAGGCGCCCGTTTTCGATGACGTTTTCATTGTCGCCCGAGCGCTCGGTCGTATAGTTCGGAAAATAGAGATGAAGGTGCCAGTGTCCGACCAGATGTCCGGCCCTGGCTGCTTCTCGCTCGGCCATGGACGAAATGATGGTGCCGAACCCCATATGAATCACACCCGAACGCACGCGTTCATAAAGGCAATTGACAAACCCGGACGGGAAATCCTTGCGGGGCCGATGAATATGAGGATTTGTTCCGATGGACGCTTCCCACCAGTGCATAATGCCCTTGTCCGGAAAGCCCGGATACTGGATGTCCTTGGTTTTTTCCATGACGTCACGCAAGCGGTTTCCGAACTCGCCACCTTCATTAATCTGCACGATTTTGGAATTTTCTACGATCAACTGGGTCCAGTCGCAGGGGGCGATGTGATTGGTTGTGCCGGCAATGACCCCGCATGCATCCTCCTTGGTGGGATGAAACAGCCAGGGACGGCCTGTGATATGGCCCGGCAAATAGGTCTTGCCGAAGTGTTCATTTCCCCGCCAGGTGTTGGTTACCAGATCCGGGGCATAGAACTCACGCTTTTCGTCCCAATACTCATCATGGTTGGTAAATGAAATATCGGTCCCTTCCGGATCGGTAATCCTGACGCGCCGGGCGCTGCGAATCCGATCCCAGGTCCATTTGTCGATCGCATTAATGACTTCTATCGGCATCGCGTGCGCTGGGGAGGCCAGAATTTCAGGAGTAATAAAAGGCATGCGCTGGATTTTGACCAGACGCTCGGCCAGGACAGGGCCGCCATAACCCATGAGGATTTTGTCGTAAATTTGCCGTTTCTCTTCCTCCTCCCACATATCCATCCATTCGGCCAGTTCCTTGGTGCGAAACAGGTAGTACTCAACCTCATCGGCGCCGACCCATTGCCGGATCGGTCCGCGGTCAATGTACTTGATGTCGTATTTGACTTTGTATTTTTGTAGTATTTTTTCGCAGGCCTTGATGGTCAATTCACTATGCCAGTTGTCCACTCTGAGCAAGACCCGCTCGCCTTCCTTCAGATCCCAGCAGGCATTCAATCCGTGGTTATAGGGGCGTTGCGCGACGTGCTCCAGATAAGGCAGTAACTGGTCTTCATGACTGATCTCTACAAACGGCGGGCAACGCGGGGGGCGTGTGCTTTTGAGGGGAGGACTGTCATAACGGGGAACGCCTTGCTGTCTGTTGGATGGTGTGTCCATGCTGTCTCCTTGATTGATTATTGAATAATTGCATGCATTTTATATGTTATTAATTATTAAACAAATAATATGCATGCATTTTGTCGTTAACAGACGATATAGTGAATTTCGGACTATGCAAATCCGCTCGCTCATACAATTGTCGTAAACCGCGGCAGTCATGTGATCTCTGGGAATGCAATGACGCACGGTTAACAATGGCTGCACGGAGAAGCCAGGCAGCGCCAGCATGGTCTTGGCGCCGGCTCGTAAAAAGGCGGCTTTGATGATACAGACCCATCCTGCAACCAGCGGATGCGGGCATTGGCGGCCTGGCTCTGCCTTTGCAACGGTCAGGATAGGTGTCTATGGCAGTTGAGATGAAGACGGTCTCTACCGATTGATGAAGCCGGACGCGAGGGTATTGGACGTGCCCTGCAGCGGGCTTCGAACCTGAGTTTTAATATCAGTTATGCAGAACTGATCGCGTCGCATTCGGTGAACCGGGGTATTGTGACCGGGGCAAGCCGGCCGTTCGCGCGCTTCTTCAAGAACGTGGCGATGGAAATGGCCGGCACTTTATACGTTGGCGGGATTGATATATCCGGATTGATCAGCGCTTTGCCGTATTTTTGGCGTCCGGCTTCAATATTGCTCGCCAGCGGGCGATTTCGGTTTTGATCAGCTCGGAAAAGGCGTCGGGGGACGACACTTTGACTTCCCCGTCGATTACCGCCAGCCGGCGAGTGACATCCGGATCGGCCAGACTTTGTTTGAGGGCGTTGTTCACTTTCCGGACTATCTCTGGTGGCGTGCCCGCGGGTGCCAGGATCCCCCACCAGACCAGGGCCTCGAAGTTATCCAGTCCCTGTTCGGCAATTGTTGGTGTGTCGGGCGCCGACCGCAGTCGTTCGCGTCCTGACGTACCCAGTAGTTTGACTCTTTTGTCATCCAGTTGCGCTTTGATTTGCGACAATCCGGTAAAGGACATGTCTACATGTCCACTTGCGACATCCAGCAAGGCCGGTCCGGCGCCCCGATAAGGTACTTTCAGCAAATTCAGTTGCGTGGCTTCGCGAAAGAGCTCGGCCGCCAGGTCGCTCGCCGACCCTGCGCCCGATGTAGCGATTGTCAACTGTTTGGGGTTCTTTTTGGCGTTGGCAAGAAGGGACTGGATATTGTCGGCTTCCAGGGTAGCGCGTGCAGCCAGCCCCATGGCATAGGTAATGACCAGTCCTACCGGCGTGAAATCGTCCGGGGTTTTGTAGGGCAGGCTTGGCAACAGCGTAGGGTTGGTTGCAAAACTGGGGCTGACGATGAGCAGGGTGTAGCCATCCGGCGCCGCTTTGGCGACGGCTTCGGTCCCGATCACGGTATTGCCGCCTCCGCGGTTATCAACAATAACCGGCTGCCTGACGACGGCAGAAAATTTGTCAGCCCATGCGCGCACGATAAAGTCGCCACCGCCGCCGGCAGCGAAGGGAACAATGATACGAATGGGCTTGTTGGGATAGTCGCCTGCGCTGGCGGCATAGCTTGAGGCGCCTGCCAGTACAGAGGCTAACAGCGCTGCCTTGACCAGATGTTTCATCATGCCTGTCTCCACTTAATGGTTTGGAATTGTCATTTCTTGTAGCGTGATCAAACTGAAAGAATCCATTAGTATACTATTGTGCACTAATGTGTATTTAAAGTAAACTGCGGATATTCTCCCATGTTCAGGGGCATTGTCCATGAAAAGTCCGCTTGACGTTTTACGCAGCTATCGTGCCCATAATGGGACGCTTCATGACGCATTTGCCAGCCGCTGCCAAAACCGCAAAAATGATGTTTTTATCATCCAGTCCGGTGTTTCGCTTACCTGGGGACAGTTCGGGGTCCGCTATGACAGGCTAGCGCGTGCACTCAGTGCCCTGGGCATTGGCCAGGGCGACCGGGTTGCGGTTGTCGGGCGTAATGATATGGCTCATCTGCTGTCGCTGTTCGCCCTGGCGCGCCTGGGCGCTATCATGGTGCCGGTCAATCCGGAGTACAGCGTCCGCGAATTGACTTATGCTTTGGATCACGCCGAGGTCAAAGGCATCATTGCCCAGGCCGATCTTGTTCCATCCATTGAGCGGGCCACGCAAGCCCTGGCGCAAAAGCCCTGGACATTGTTGTGGGGGCAAACGCCAACGGGTGACGGCGCTTCTTTCGGGCAAGCCATTGATAATGCGCCTGATATTCCGCTTGCGCAGACTGGGAAGGCCACCGATACCTGTGTCATTATCTACACCTCGGGCACTACCGGCTTTCCGAAGGGCGTGATGCACAGCCAGCGAAACCTGCTGCTGGCTGGAGAAGCAAACGTGGCGCGTTTACATATTCAGCCCGATGACCGGGTGATGATCATTCTTCCTTTTTTTCACGTGAACGCCCTGTTTTATTCTCTGGGGGGCGTACTGGCAGCAGGCGCCAGTATGATCGTTGAACCACGATTTTCGGCTACGCATTTTTGGGATACGGCTGCCGATTACGGCGCGACGATCGTCAATATTATCGAAGCGATCGGCACGATTCTGTGCGCGCGCGACCGCTCTGAATACCGCGCGGATCATTGTCTGCGTGTTGTCTATGGCGTGCGCAAAAAGGCGACCGAAACATTTCGGCGGGAATTTGGTATTGACCGGTTGTTCTCGGGCTTTGGAATGACCGAGATTCCAGGGGTGACCTGCAATCCCTACGATGGACCGGATAAAGCCGGGAGCATGGGGGTAATTGGAACTCATCCGGATCCGGGCACGCCGTGGGCGCAATGCCGGGTCGTCGATGATGACGGTTGTGATGTGGGAACGGATCAGGCTGGCGAGTTGTGGGTGAGGTCGCCCATTGTCATGCAAGGTTATTTCCGGAACCCCGAGCAGACCGAACAGGCTTTTCATGAGGGCTGGCTCAAGACCGGCGATCTGGTGCGGCGTGATGCCGACGGTTTTTATTTTCACATCTCCCGCAAGAAAGATATTATCCGGCGGCGCGGTGAAAATATCGCAGCAGCCGAACTTGAAATGGTGATTGGCGAACATCCGGACGTCTTTCAGGTGGCTGCATTGGCGGTGCCTTCGGAGGTGGGGGAGGACGATATCTTTGTGGCCGTGGTGGCCCGGCCAGGCGCGACGCTGAGCGAATCCGACGTGGCTGCATGGTGCGCGGATCGGCTGGCCGCCATTAAGGTGCCGCGTTACGTGGTATTGCTGGATGCCTTGCCGCTTACGCCTACTCACAAAATTGCCAAGGCTGTCCTGCGAGAAGATGCGACGATTCGCGCCAGGGCGGTGGATTTGCAGGGATGAAACCAGGCGGGCGATAAATCTGATGGTTGATAGGCTATTCATCAGGCCAGGCCTGGATTTACTGAACCAATAAACTGAAAATCTGATAGACCACAGGATACGAGGGGGCAGCGATATATGGCTAAGCGCAAGCAGATCAGGACCGATATCAGTTGGAGTACCGAAGACACCATTACCATCAAGGGCCTGGATCTGTGCCGAGATATTATGGGTAAGGTGTCGCTGGGAGATATGGCTTTTCTGGAGCTGACCGATCGCTTGCCCAACGAGCGGGAGTCCCGGGTGTTCAATGCGCTGGCTGTCATTTTGGTGGAGCATGGCATGACGCCCAGCGCGATTGTGACTCGCATGACCATTTGCGGGGCGCCCGAGGCCATGCAGGCAGCCGTGGCTGCTGGTTTGAACGGACTTGGCAGCGTGTTTGTGGGCAGCATGGAGAATGCTGCGCGGCTGCTGCAAACCGCGTTGCCTGATCCGGCCGCAGCGGTAGATATGTCCGTGCTTGCCCGGCAAATTGTTGCGCAGCAGCGCAGCAACGGCAGCGCCATTCCCGGAATCGGCCATCATATTCATAAACCCGTGGACCCGCGGGCGCCCCGCTTGTTTGATATTGCTGAAGAAAACGGTTTTTCGGGCCCGTATGTTGCGTTAATGAAGGCGGTGGCGGATGAGGCCGGCAAGCAGTTGGGCAAAAGTCTGCCGGTGAATGCGACAGGGGCGATTGCCGCTGTGGCCAGCGAGCTGCAGATTCCATGGAACATTGTGCGGGGAATCGGCGTCATGGCGCGCGCCATAGGGCTGGTGGCCCATGTCCTGGAAGAATTACGCGATCCCATGGCACGGGAAATCAAAGCCATGGTCGAGGAACAGGCCACCGCACATCGCCGCTGAATGCCGGCCTGGTAGAGGCGATGTTCGTTGCGATAGCCGTAGTCGTGCGCAAAGAGAACAGACCCGCGCTGCAAGCCGGAATCGCGCAGATAATCGAATATCTAAAGACGAAGGCGTTATTACTTTAATGATGATGATGCGTTTATCATTATGCCAATATCGATATTGATGATAAGCGTCACGGCGATTGTGACTTGGCATGTCATTCCTGATTGGAGTTGTGTTTATGAGTAAAGATTCTTTGATTCGGGCGTCAACCCCTGGTGCGGCGCAAGACCTTGTGCAGGCGCGCTATCAGCAGGCCGCGTTCATTCCAGACGACGTGAATGCGACGATCGTGACGCTGTTCAGTCATCGCTCTGTACGCGCCTACACCAGCGATGCGCTCAAGCCTGGCGCCCTGGAATTGCTGGTGGCAGCCGCACAGTCTGCATCCACATCCTCGAATTTACAAACCTGGAGCGTCGTCGCTGTCCAGGATGCGGCGCGCAAAGACCGGTTGGCGCAACTGGCGGGTAACCAGGAGCACATACGGCGCTGCCCGTTGTTTCTTGTCTGGGTGGCTGACCTGGCGCGCCTGAAATCACTGGGTATCAAACATGGCGTGGCGCATGAGGGCCTGACATATATGGAAGCGTTTCTGGTTGCTGCCATCGATTCGGCGCTGGCGGCGCAGAATGCTGCGGTTGCTGCTGAATCAATGGGCTTGGGCGTGGTATACATTGGCGGGATGCGCAATCATCCCGAGGAAGTGGCCAAGGAGCTTGGTCTGCCCCATTATGCGTTTGCGACGTTTGGCATGTGCATTGGTTATCCGGATCCGCTTAAACCGGCATCAGTCAAACCGCGTCTGCCCCAGGCGGCAGTACTGCATAAAGAGCAGTACGATGCGTCTGCTCTGGAGGCGGCGGCGCAAAGCTACAACGCCACTATGGCTGAGTTCTATAAGACGCAGGGTATGAAGAATGCCGGGCCTTGGGATTTGCATTCGCTGAACCGGCTCCGCGGTCCCGAGGCGCTAACCGGTCGCCATCGGCTGGTTGAGGCGCTTAATAATCTGGGTTTTGAGCTGCGTTAACAGACGTGGCAGACTGCGTCTGACAGGCGCGGTTATTCACCCGCTCCAGTCAACGTGCTTGTGCCGGGCCTGGCGGGACCAGAGGTTGCGACATTATCGTACTTCGATTGTGTCGCCCAGCCGCGTTTCCCGCCTGAGAACATTCAGTACTTCCTGACGGCGCGAACCTGAAAGCCGGCTCTTTATAGTGGCAACGCTGATGGCGGCTATCGGTTCGCCGGCCTGGTTGCATATGGCTACGCCGATGGCGCATACAGAAGGAATGATCAATTCGCTATTGTAGCCATAGCCAAGTTCCCTGGATTCCTGCAACAGGCGTTCAATCGCGTGTATTCTGTCCGGTCCGAAGCGCTTCAGATAGCGCGCGCTGGCCTGCATGACTTTTTCCACCTCTTCCTCGGCCATATGGGCCAGCATGGCCGCGCCGCCGGCAGAAACGCAAAGCGGGCGCCGGCCGCCGACTTCAACGGTGAGCGCTTTTAGCGGATAGGCGCCTTCGCAGCGGGCAATGCAGATGGATTCATGCCCGCTGCGCAAATTGAAAAATGCGGTATCCCCGGTTGCCTCTGCCACCCGTTTCAAAATGGGTGTGCACAACGTCTGCCAGTCAAATTCGTCCCGCACGGCAAGCCCCAGTTCGAACACCAGCCGGCCCAGGCGATAGCGGCGTGTACTGCTGTCTTGCATCACCATGCCCTCACGCACCAGCCCATTTAAAAGCCGGTGGGTGGTGGAATGGTTCAGTTCGCAATAAGAGGCGAGTTCTGACAAGCGCCAGCCGGAATGTGGGCGGGTGGAAATGGCCCGAATAAGGGCAAATACGCGTTGTACAACCTGGGTTCCATCGTTCATTAGTTCATTATATGAACATTACGATTGAAATGGTATTCTTATTTTGTTGGTAAAAACCCATAATTATCACCGTTAATGATAAGAAATATAACTATTTTTTCAATATATGAACAATAGGGATGAGTGATGAGAACAGATGAAATACAGGCACTGCAAACCGATGTGCTGGTGGTCGGCGCCGGGGCAGCTGGCGTCGCCGCCGCAGTCACTGCCGCCCGCAAGGGACTGGATGTGATTCTGGTGGAGTCCGGCGCCATGCCCGGTGGAGAACTGCTCACGGGGATGGCCATAGATGGCGCACTCAATGGTCGCGGAGAATGGGTCGTGGGCGGTTTTATTACCGAGTTGCTGGAGGAATGTCGCCGTTTGGGCGGATATATCGGCGCATTGAACGACTGGCGTTTGATCCATTACGTCTGCTATGACCCTGAAATCATGAAGCTGGCCGTGGCGAACCTGCTTGGCCGACATAGCGTCAGGCTGCTGTTGCATACCTTCGCATATGACGTGGAGCATACCGATGCGCAGGTCCGGTCGGTGCATATTCTGAACAAGCAGGGGCGTACGCGCATTACCGCTGCTATGTTCATCGATGCCTCGGGAGATGGCGATATTGCTGCCATGGCGGGGGCGTCTTATCTGAGTGGTGATAACGGGCAGTACCAGCCTTTGTCGTTAATGTTCCGCCTTGCCAATGTCGATACGCCGGCATTGCTGGATTTTCTTGCCCGCGAGCCAGAGCACTTTGCGTTGGGAGAAAGTGATGCCATTCGCGGCGGGCGCAGCGATCAGCAAATCGCCCAGGAAGTGAAAAAGCAGGGTTACCCCACTGTGTTTCTGAAAGGGGATGGCCCGCTTATGGCAAATGCAATAGAGGCTGGAGAGCTTTATCCGACGGCTTTGATCATGATCCAGCCAACCTCATCGCAAAAACGGGAAGTTTGCCTGAACACCACACGCGTGGCCAATGTTGATGCCACTCGCACCCGGGATTTAAGCGCGGTGCTGGAACCGCTAAGCAAGCAGATCGAGATCTGCACCAATTTCATGCGTCATCGGGTGCCGGGCTTTGAACAGACGGTGCTGTCAGGGCTGGCGCAACGCATCGGTATACGAGAGACGCGGCGCATTGCCTGCGACGAAGTGCTTACACAGGACGATGTGCTTTCGGCAAGAAAGCGAAAAGATGCGATCGGCAAGGGCAGCCACCATGTGGATATTCATGAGGCCGGCATCGGTCAACTGCGTATCCCTGTGGAGGGAGGCGGGTCCTATGATATTCCTTTCGGGTGCCTGTTGCCAAAAGGATTGGAAAACCTCGCGGTTGCCGGACGTTGTCTGTCTGCGGACCGCCCGGCACATGGATCTGTTCGCGTAATGGGACCCTGCATGGCGATGGGGCAGGCAGTGGCTACGGCCGCGTCGCTTGCCCTGACCGACAAAGGGCAAGCGGCAAGACCGGGCTTTCGCACCGTAGATATCCGCCAGTTGCGCCAGGCTCTGCAGAGAGATGGCGCGATACTCGAGGGTACATATTGATTGATCAATGCCGGGCAGGGTCGGTCTGCGCCAAAGGAGGGCGCAAACCGGGCGCCGGCAGCAGACCAGATAATAATTAAAGAAGGAGCCATATCATGAAGGTAATAAAGTTCAGAATCAACGTGTTGCTGGAGGTATGCAAGATGCTTGCGCGTGCATGTGTATTTCTCTGCAGTATATTGATGATTGCCCCACCGGCGCTGGCGGCAGATTACCCGGATCGCCCCATCCGCGTTGTGGTGCCTTTCGGGGCAGGCGGTTTGACAGATATCGTGGCGCGCCTGGTTGCCGAGCAACTGTCCAAAGACCCTGCATGGAACGTGATTGTCGAGAACAAGACCGGCGCGGGCGGAAATATCGCTGCCGCCGAGGTGGCGCGCAGCAAGCCTGACGGATATACCTTGCTGATGGGTTCGATCGGCACCAATGCCAGCAACCCCTATATATATCGGACAATGGCTTATGATCCCAAAAAGGATTTTGCGCCGGTTACGCTTGCCGCGACCGGTACATTGTTGCTTGTTGTGAACCCGACTTTACCCATTCATTCGACACGAGAGCTTATCGATTATGCGAAACAGCACCCGGGCGAACTCAGTTATGGGTCAGGTGGCATGGGCGCTTCGCAGCATCTGGCCGGGGAACTGCTCAAGTCCATGGCGGGCGTGGATATCCAGCATGTTCCCTACAAGGGACTGGCGCCGGCGATTCCCGATTTGCTGGCCGGACGCATTTCGCTTACTTTCGATATGGCCACCGCACTGCCTTATGTCAAGGAAGGCAAGCTCAGAGCCATCGCAGTAGCCAATCCCAGGCGCGCCCAGGCATTACCGGATGTACCCACCATCGGCGAATCTGGTGTGCCTGGATATGCCGCCAGCGCATGGTATGGTTTTTTTGCGCCCGCAGGAACCCCGCCCGGTATCCTTCGATTGCTGAACAGAAAAATCACGCACATTCTGCGGCAGGATGATATTCGCCAGCGCCTGATGGCTATGGGAGCAGAGCCGGCGGTGAGCACGCCCGAGGAGCTCGCGGCCTATGTTGCCGCAGAGTCGGACAAATGGGGAAAAGTGCTCAAGCGCTTGAATTTGAATGTGGATTGAGCGGGGACCTGTTCGTCATAAGGATGGAATGCGGGACGTAATGCGAAAAATGCTTGCTGCCAGATGAGTACGGTATAGGTTTGTATGGGCAGGCCTCAGTGCATACCAAAGGGCAATACTGAACTGTTTTGGAAGGGACGGTTCATGTTGCGCCGGCAACTGAGCACATAGGGGTTGGCGCCACACTCTGGATATAATGCTACGTACTTACCTTGTCCATTGTCAGCACTGCGTGAACAATGAAATCTGAATACGCGAATGATTGACTTATGCAAAAACGTTTGACGCCTTCCATCACCGCTTTGCAGTGTTTTGAAGCGGTAGCGCGACATATGAGCTTTACCCGTGCCGCCGAAGAAATGCACTTGACCCAGAGCGCGGTCAGCAAGCAGATCGCACAGCTCGAATCAATTTTGAAACACCCCTTGTTTCGCCGCGTCAGACAACGTTTACAGTTGACGCCTGTCGGACTGTTATATCAGTCGGAGGTCAAGGAAATTCTGACAAAAATTGATATGTCGTCACGCTATATCCTCTCTTATGGCAGCGAAACCGAGGTGCTGACGATCGGCACGCAACCGACCTTCGGCGCTCGCTGGCTCATACCGCGCCTGAATCGGTTCATGAAGGAAAATCCCGGTATCCATGTCAAGGTACAAAGCGAGCTCAAGCCATTCGATCTTGTTCAGGCCAATATTGATATCGCCTTTTTCTACGGGCGCGGCACGTTGCCCGGGGCAGAGTGCAGGGAAATGTTCGAAGCGGGGATGGTGCCGGTGTGTCACCCTGATCTTATGCCGCAAGATGGCATCAGCGAACTTGCCGGTCTGGCCGATATGATTCTGATTCAGTGCGCCTCGCGACCTGAAGCATGGCATGACTGGTTCTTTCATCAGGATTTTCATACGGACAGTAGCTATAACGGTCCAAGATTCGATACTTTCTATATGTGCATGAGGGCGGCGCAGGCCGGTTGCGGCATTGCCATGGTGCCGCGCCTGCTGGTTGAAGAAGAATTGCGCGACGGAAAACTGATTATTCCCTGGCATTATGAGCAGCCCAGCGATGGGTCGTATTTCGTCGCTTATTCTGAGCACTCCGCAGAGGTGCCGAAAATCAAAGCCTTCGTGACATTTGTCCAGTCAGAAGTGTCGGGCGGTTTATAAGCGCCGATATATGAGTTCATGAAAAAAAGGAATGATGGGCTCATAATTTTTCATTTGGCTGACGCTATTCAACGTGCTTTAATTGCTGTCTTTGTCGCTTGCGCTCGGGGTTGATCCAGAGTGCCGGCAACCGGTAGGCATGGTTGGCGTACCCACAGGGTTTTCGCTAGCCGGCCCGGATGCTTTCACCTTTGCAATCCTGATGTCTTGCATATCGTATAGGTGGAGTTTCAGAGAGGCCATAACAGCAGAGAAATGCATGAAGAATGTAGATCGCTACTATTCCATATCCGACTTTGAAAAGAAAGCCAGGAAGCGTATGCCGCGTTGCGTGGCGGGCTACGTTTGTGGTGGCACCGAGGACGAAGCGTCCTTATCCGAGAGTTTGTCGGTCATGAAGCGCATCGGATTCCGGCATCGAGGCCTGCAGCCGGTCGAGCAGCGCACGAGTGAGGTATCTGTTTTCGGGCAGACGTATGCGATGCCAGTGGGTTTTGCTCCAACGGGCTTTTCCGCTATCGTCATGCACGAATGCGATACGGCCCTTGCAACAGTGGCAACCCAGGCTCGGATTCCGTTTGTGATAAGCGGAGCGTCGAACGTTCCGCTGGAACGATTGCAACAGACTGCCGGAAATCGATGCTGGTATCAGGCATATCTTCCAGGCGATATTTCACGCATCGATAAGCTGTTGACGCGACTGAAACGAGCGCATATTCCGGTACTGGTGGTGACTATTGACACATGCGTTGCCGCCAATCGCGAAAACATCAAGCGGCTGGACTTTACTGTGCCCTTCAAGATAAGTCCCAGACTGATTCTGGACGGGATATTGCATCCGCAGTGGAGCGTGAATGTTTTCATACGAACGCTGATCAAAGGCGGCGTACCCCGATTCTCTAACCTGTACGAGGAAATCGGCCCACCCATTACAGAGGATCCGCCTAACGGCTTCCGCGGGGGCCGCGATAAGCTGTCCTGGGAGCATATACGCTGGATAAGGGACAATTGGGATGGCAAGTTGGTGCTCAAAGGCGTTATGCATCCGGAAGATGCCCGGATGGCGGTAGCCGCAGGCATTGACGGCCTGATCGTTTCCAATCATGGCGGCAGGCAGCTGGACGGGTCTGTCTCGCCGTTGCAAGCCTTGCCAGACATTGTCGATGTCGTTTCGGGGTCGATGCCCGTCATGATCGACGGCGGTTTCAGACGAGGCGCTGACGTGCTTAAAGCTGTTGCGCTCGGCGCCAGTATGGTGTTTACCGGCAGGCCGCAGCTATACGGAGCCGCAGTGGCCGGCGCTGCCGGCATTCAGAAGGTGGCCGATATTTTTCTTTCGGAGATTAACACCAATATGGCGTTGCTGGGTTGTAGTCACTTGCAAGAACTGACGCCCGATTGTCTGCAGAAAATTGACGCTCCCAGACTATAACGATTGTGAGCGAGCGCTCATTAGAGCTCGAGAATAATGAGCCCCGGCGCTGTCGGGCGATGATACTTTATTGGAGGAACCATGAATAATTTACAACACCAACTTACGCGTCTGACCGCTATTGTGGGGTTGCTGGCGACGCCGCTGTCCTATGCGGCGGATGTCGCAACGGATTATCCGGCCAAACCCGTCAAGCTGGTGGTTGGCTATGCGCCAGGTGGAACAACGGATATCAGTGCGCGCCTGATGGCAGATATGCTTTCCAAAGAGCTGGGACAGCCGTTCATCGTGGAAAATAAACCCGGCGCAAACAGTAATATTGGTGCAGAGTACGTTGCAAAATCCAAGGCCGATGGTTATACGCTACTGGTCGGGTCAATTTCAACTGCAATTAATTATTCCCTTTATTCCAGGCTCGGATATGATCCATTGAAGGATTTTGCGGCAGTTGGGCTGTTGAATGTCGTGCCCAATATCATGGCCGTCAATCCCAAGGTGCCGGTCAAGACCGTAAAGGAGTATATCGACTATGCCAAGGCGAACCCCGACGCACTGACATGTGCTTCGCCGGGTAATGGTTCCTCTGCCCATCTTGGTTGCGAGCTGTTCAAAATCAAATCCGGCATCTCAATTCTGCATGTCCCTTATCGTGGCAGTGGCCCTGCCGTTGCCGATCTGCTGGGCGGACAGGTATCGTCTATTTTTGATAATCTGCCGCCGTTACTGCCCCATGTCCGTTCCGGCAAGCTGACCGGGCTGGCGGTAACGACAGCCGCACGTGTGCCGTTTGCGCCTGAGATCCCTACGATTGCCGAATCGGGCGTCAAGGACTTTGACGTGGCTGCCTGGTTTGGTGTATTCGCACCGGCAGACACGCCGCCGGCGATTATAGAGAAAGTCAATGTGGCGCTCAATAAAGCGCTTTCTGATCCGGCATTGATAAAAAATTACAGCGCAAATGGCTTTTTGATGCCCGCAGCGCCCAATTCACCGGCGTCGTTCAGGGCATTTTTCGAGAGCGAAGTGACCAAATGGGGCGAGGTCGTCAAGGCGACAAACCTGAAAATCGATTAATGCCGCTGCAGGAAACGCTGGCTTGTGCAAGAGGGCGCGTAGTCGGGGCGAACGCTGGCCGTGCTGGCCAGCGGCGCGCCTGGTTTACTACCCGATTCGGATAGAAAATTATTAATTGATTTTCAGTCCCAGGTCGTCAATTACCTTGTGCCAGCGTGCGATTTCGGCGTCAATGAAAGCATTGGATTGCTCCGGGGTCGATGGCTTGGGCGTTGCGCCAAACTCCGCCAGTTGTTTGATAAACGATTCACTTTTTAGCACATCATTGACCTTGAGGTTTAATTCATCAAGAAACTGAACGGGGGTTTTTGCGGGCGCCAGTAAGGCAAACCAGCTGACTACATTAAAGCCGGCATAGCCCGCTTCGGCCATGGTTGGCAAATCAGCAAATTCCTTGAAACGCTGCTCAGAGGTGACCGCCAGCGGGCGCAACGCACCGCTTTTGATGTGCGGCATCATCACCGCTACATTATCGAACATCATTTCCACTCTTCCTGCAATTAAATCCGAAAGGGCGGCGGAGCTCCCTTTATAGGGTACATGAAGGATATTGACGCCAGCAGCTTTTTTATAGACTTCGCCAGCAAGATGTTGTCCGGTTCCTGCACTGGCTGAAGCAAAATTAATTTTCCCAGGATGCTGTTTCAGATAAGCTGTCAGTTCATCTACCGATTTAACAGGAACCTTGGGGTTGACCACCAGAACGTAGGGTGACGTGGCCACCATCCCAATGGTAGCGAAATCATCTTTTGCGTCAAAGCTCAGGTTGGAGTATAAAGAGGGATTGGTCGCATGCGTACTGGCCACAAACAGCAAAGACTCGCCGTTCGGCGTTGCGCGCGCTACAGCAGATGCCGCGATATTTCCGCTCGCTCCCGGCCTGTTTTCAACAACAAATTCCCTGTCCATCCGTTTTGACAGTTCATGTGCCAGCGCTCGCGCCATCACGTCGGTTGCGCCACCTGGCGGAAAGCCGACCATGACACGTACGGGGTTCTGTGCGAGTACCGAGGTCGGGATTAACACAGTTGAAATTACAGACGCGCTGATTGCCATTAATCTCAATATGGCGTTGATACGGGTTTTCATAAGCATTCCCTATTCATTTATTATGCAGGCTAGCGAT